>Ga0233425_10001547_pt1 | contig 50997 bp, 61 predicted proteins | sample Watercolumn_Towu_2_FD_181712 | JGI IMG/M metagenome (GOLD analysis project Ga0233425, IMG submission 181712) | Freshwater microbial communities from Lake Towuti, South Sulawesi, Indonesia - Watercolumn_Towuti2014_140_MG | ecosystem: Environmental > Aquatic > Freshwater > Lake | place...
GGGAGGTCGACGTCGGTACGCGCGCCCTCGGTGGTGACGACCGTGAGCGACAGCCCGCTGTCGACGAACGCGACCGCGCTCCCGTCGATCGCCCAGCGGGTGAGCGACACCCGCCGGAGGTCGTCGATCGACGTGACCGACCGGCGGAGGGAGCCATCGATGTTCGAGATCCAGAGCTTTTTGTCGCGCCAGAAGGCGAGCCGCGCCGTCTTCGAGAGCTCCGGTGCGGCCCGGACCGTCGCCTCGGTCGCCGTCGGCGCCGCGGTCGCGGCGAGGCGCTCGGCGGGTCGCACCGTCGAGACGGCCGCGTAGGACGAGCCCACGGCCACGATGACGGCCGTGACGGCGTACGGGACGAGCGCGCGGAGCCGCATCGCGTCAGATCATCTCACCGGGTGTGCCACCATCCAAGAGGTGGATGCGACGCTCGCGCGGGCGTATATCGGATCGCTCCCCGATCTCCCGCCGGACGGAAGATCGCTCGAGCGCGTCCGGTTCTGCCTCGCGACGCTGCAAAGCCCGGACGTCCGCTACCTGGTCGCGACGGTGGCCGGCCCGGACGCTCCGGGGATCGCCCGTGTGGCGGCGGCTGTGCTCCGGGCGGCCGGCGCCCCGACCGGGATCCTCGGCGCGTCCCTCGCGCAGACGACCGTGGACGGCGAGCCCATCGATGACGGGCTCCTCGCGCGCGCGGGCACGCTGGCGGCCGCGGCCGGCTATCAGCTCGCCGACGCGGGCACGGACCGCGGCGAGCTCTCCCGGCGCGAGGGGAGCGCGATCCTCGGGCTGACGGCGTTCGCGGAGGCATCGCTGCGCGTCGCGCTCCTGCTCGACGCCGCCGTGGACCCGCACGACCCGGCGCACGGGCCGCGGCCTGACCTCGTCGTGATCGGCAGCGTCGACGGCGCGACGGCGCTGCGCGCCCTGTCGCTCGTGCCCGAGGGGCGGCCCGTCGTCCTCGCTCCGCTCGCCGCTGACGCGCGGCCTGCGGTCGAGGAGCGCGTGGCCGCGCTGGGCATCCCTGCGCTCCTCGGCGACCGCGATCACCGCGTCGACGAGCGCGACGGCGCGCTCGTATTCAGCGTGCGCGGCGAGCCCTATGTCACCTTCGCGCCCGTCCCCCACGTCGCGCGCGCGGTCCTCGCGACCGGGATCGCGAGCGCGCTCGCGCTCGGCGTCCTCGGCATCCGCATGCGCGAGGAGTGGGTGACGCGGGGGGTCGCGTCGCTGCGCGCGGAGGCGATCGCGTAGTGGATCCGCTCGGCGCCGCGAAGGCGTTCATGGACGCGCTCCAGGCGAAGGAGCCCGAGAAGGCGGCGGCGGTCTGCGCCGACAGCGTCGTCATCGAGCTCCCGGGCGGCGAGAACGAGCTCCGCGGCAAGGACGGGGCGCGCCAGCTCATGCGCATGGCCCCGCTTTTCATGCGGATCGTCCGCGAGCAGCGCGTCGAGGGGAGCACGGTCGTGCTCCGTGGGTTGACGCGCGCGCCCGGCCGGTTCGCGAACTACACGACCTGGACGTTCGAGACGGATGGCGGGCTCATCACGCGCGTGACCTTCCACTGGCGCCCGGCGAACTGAGCGCGCGCGCCATGTGGTCAGGGCTCGGCCGGATGACGTTGCCTCGGGTCGCGCCGCTCTGGGCTCGGTCGCTCTCCGGGGGGTCCCCTCAATGTTCGTCGTGCGTCGTGTTCGGGACCCCACGCTCCCTCGCCAGAGCGGCGGCTCCCTCGACCTCATCCGGCCTCGCCCGGACCGGCTGGCGCCAGGACAGCACCGAGGCGATCAGACGTACCGGAACGATCTCGGCGTCTTCGCGAGGCCGAAGCGGTCCAGCGACCGCGGGCGCGCGTACCGCTTCGCGTTCGAGACCGGCAGCGCCCAGCCGGCGCCGGTCTTGCGCTCGGGCTCCCCGAGGTCGCACTCGCCGACGACGCCGACCGTGGGGACGGCGAGGTAGGCGCGGGCGGGGAGTCGCTTCGGCGGATGCGCGCGGTGGTCGGCCGTGCGCGTGCCGTCGAGGATGGCGTCGGCGTTCTCGGCGCTGATCGCGAGGACGAGCTTCGTCACTTCCCTGGAACCTCCGGATGTGATCCGGAGTGGTCGTCAGGGCCTTGAGCGATGCTGCCAGAGCCGCTCGGGCACGGGCAGCCCCAGGGCCGTGCGCGCCTCGCCAGCGACGGCCGTCGCCTCGCCGCGGCTCACGCGGTCGGCGTTACCTGGCGCGGCGGAGCTCGCGGATCGCGCGGTCGTCCACGACGCGCGAGATGTCGACCGGCTTCGGCAGCACGCCGAGGTCGACGAGCAGCTTGTGCAGCTCGGCCCAGCGCTGGATGGGGATCGCGCCGACGCCGTTCGAGCGCGACCAGTCGTCCTGTGCCGCGGCGATCTCCTTGTCGAGCATGTAGCGCTGGTGCGCGACGTCCTCGCCGACGGCATAGCGCATCGTGATCTCGACCGCACCCGCGGGATCGCGGATCGCCTCGTCGACGCCGCGCATCGCGGCGCCAAGGAAGCGGCGGACGAGGTCCGGCCGCGTCTCCGCGATCTCGCGCGAGGTGATGTACCCGAGGCCGAGCGACGGGATCCCGAGGTCGGCGGGATGGAACAGCCGTACCGGCACGCCGAGGCGGGCGAGCGTGTCGGGCTCGTTGGCCTCGAACACCGGATACACGTCGACCTTCTTCTCGATCAGCACCCGTGGGTCGAACCCGACGGCGACCTCGCGCACCTTCGAGCGGTCGACGCCGGCGGCCCGGAGGATCGCGAGGTAGTCGGCGCTGACGGTGCCCTTGTACCCGACGAGCTTCCCCTCCCAGTCCTTCGGCGAGCGGATGGTCGAGTCGGAGCGGACCGCGAACGCTTGTTCGCCGCGCTGGCCGATCTGCGCGACCAGGACGAGCGGGACGTCGGCCGTCGCCACGCGCTTCAGGACGTCCGGCGCGGAGCCGGTGGAGAAATGCACCCGCCCGGTGGCGAGCAGCTGCACGTGCTCGCTCTGCCCCGTCGAGTGACGGATCTCCACGTCGAGGCCCTGCTCGCGGAACCACCCGCGCTCCTGCGCGACGTAGACGCCGACGAACGGCAGGTCTGCCTGCGGCTTGAAGCCGGCCATGAACACGACGCGCTCCGGCGTCGGCGTGGCGGCCGGCGCGGGCGGCGCGCTCGCGGCGGGTGCACCGGGGACCGCCACGGGCGTACACGCCGCGCCGATGAGCGCGGCCGCGAGGGCAAGAGGTGTGGATCGGCGGAGGGTCAGGTCGTCAACGTTATCGGGTGCCAGTGGAGGATGCGCCGCTCCAGCGCGCTCACGAGCGCGTTCACGACGATCCCGGTCGCCGCGAGCACGAGCACCGCGCCGAACAGTGCGGTGAGGTCGAGGTTCGCGTTCGCGACGAAGATCACGCGCCCGAGACCCTGCTCCGCGCCCGTCCATTCGGCGACCACGGCGCCGATGAGGGCGAGGTTCGCGGAGACGCGCGCCGCGGAGAAGAGGTAGGGGAGCGCGCTCGGCGCGCGGAGCCGCCAGAAGACCTCACCGCGGGTGGCGCCGAGCGTCTCGAGGAACGCGAGCTCTTGCGGGTCCGCCGACCGCAGGCCGACGAACGCGTTCACCAGCATGGGGAAGAACGTGATCAGCGCCGCGATCGCGACCTTCGGCGCCGCGCCGAACCCGAACCACAGCGTGAACAGCGGAGCGACGGCCACGATCGGCGTGAGCTTGACGAGGATCGCGATCGGGAAGACCGTCCGTTCGATCGTCCGCGAGAGCGTCATGACGCTCGCGGCCGCGAACGCGAGCCCGGTCCCGAGCGCGAACCCCGCCGTCGCCTCGGTGAACGTGACCGAGGCCTCGGACGCGAACCACGCGGCGTCGCGGACGAGCCGACCTGCGATCGCGGAGGGCGCCGGCATGAGGTAGCCAGGCACGTTCAGCGCCGTCGTCCAGACCTCGAGGAGGACCGCCATGCCCAGCAGCGCGACCGCCGCGACGGCGATGTCCGCCAGCGTGCGCCCCTTCATGAGGCGGGGAGGAGCGCGCGCACCGCGTCGGCGACGCTCACGAGCGGTGGCCGCTGTGACAGGCGCGAGGGGCGTGGCCTCGGTTCAGTGACCTCGACCACGCCGACGATCCGACCAGGCCGCCCGCCGAGGACGCCGACGCGGTCCGCGAGCAGGACCGCCTCGTCGAGGTCGTGCGTGACGTGGACGACCGCGCACCGCGAGCTCGCCCAGAGGGCGAGCAGCTCCGTCCGGAGCTCTTCACGCGTGATCTCGTCGACCGAAGCCAGCGGCTCATCCATGAGCAGGACCTCCGGGGCGGTCACGAGCGCGCGCGCGAGGGCCACGCGCTGCCGCATCCCCCCGGAGAGCTCGTGCGGGTAATGCCGCGCCGCGGCGGCGAGGCCGACACGCGCGACCCACTCGCGCGCCGCGGATGGATCATCGTCGTCCCGAGGGTTGACGCGCAGCGGAAGCTCGACGTTCTCGCTGACGGTGAGCCACGGATGCAATCGCGGATCCTGCGCGACGTATCCGATCCGCTTGCCGCGGCGCGCTTCGATCGGGGATCCGCCGAAGACGTGCAGCGTGCCCGATCGCGCCGGGACGAGTCCGGCGATCGTCCGTAGGAGCGTGGTCTTCCCGGTCCCGCTGCGCCCGGCGATCGCGACGAACTCGCCGGCACCGACCGAGAGCGTGATCCCCACGATGACCGGCTCGCGCCCGTATCCGGCCGAGACGTCGTGGAGCTCGATCGCGGGCGTCGTCAGGCCCGTGAGTACTCCGTGTAGAGCCGCGTCGTGGCCCGCAGGGCGCGCCAGTAGTTGGCGAGGATGACGTTCTCGTCCGGCGCGTGCGCGGCCGAGCCGACGTGGCCCATGCCGATGGTCGCGTTCGCGAGGCGCTGGCGGTGGCTGATGAGCCACATCGGGGACGTGCCTGCGTTGTTCGGGATGACCTTCGCCGGCTTCCCGTACGCCTCCTCGAGCACCGCGGCGCACGCCCGCACGAGCGGCGCGTCCATCGCGCCGCGGTACGCGCGCTCGCCCTCGACATGGTCGACCTCGATGTCGCCGAACCCGTGCCGGTCGAGGTGCGCCCGCAGGAGCGCCGCGACCCGGACCGGATCCTGCTCCGGCACGAGGCGGAAGTCGATCTTGCACGACGCCTCGGATGGGATGACGGTCTTCGTCTTCGGGCCGGTGTATCCCGAGACGATCCCGCAGATGTTCGCCGTCGGCTCGAACGCGGACGCGAGATGCGCCTCGCGGTCGCCGCGTCCCCAGGCGAACCGGTCGATCGTGTAGACGCGGCGCGCTTCGTCGGCCTCCCACGGGATCGCCGCGAGGCGCTCCCGCTCCGCCGCGGTGACGGGCGTGATGTCGTCGTAGAAGCCGTCGATGAGGATCCGTCCGGTCGCCTGATCGATCAGCGTCGCGAGTGCGGCGACGAGGCGCCACGCCGCGTTCGGGAGGTGCGTCGCGCCCGCCGAGTGCGCGTCGCGCGCGAGCGTGCGCACGCGCAACTGGACGTAGCAGATCCCCTTGTTGCCGCACGAGACGCTCGGGCGGCCGTCCGGGTCGACGCCGCCGCCCTCCTTCAGCGCGCCGTCGCCGTCGGTGAGGCTCGGATCCCGCTCGAGGAGGCGGTGGAGGTCCACCGATCCACCCTCCTCCTGACCTTCGATGAGGAAGCGCAATCGGATCGGGAGGTCGCCGAAGACGGCGCGGTGCGCCTCGACCGCCTGGATCCGCAGGAGGAGATGGCCCTTGTTGTCGCTGACGCCCCGCGCGTAGACGAGCCCGTCGCGCACGGTCGGCTCGTACGGCGGCGCGCTCCAGAGCTCGAGCGGCACGGCCGGCTGCACGTCGTAGTGCTGGACCGCGATGAGCGTGCGGTCGCCGCCGCCGGCCTCGCCGACCGCGAGCGCGGGGATGTCCGCGACGCGGACCTCGCGCGTCTCGCAGCCGGCGGCGCGCATCCGGTCCATGCACCACGCGGCGGCCCGGTCGAGCGCGTCGGGGTCAGTCGCCTCCGACGGGATCGCGCAGAGCTCGCGGAGCTCGTCGACGAAGCGCCGTTGGTGCTCGGCGATGTACCGGTCGAGGGCGTCGGGCGCGGCTATCGCTGCCCCCTCCTGATCACGTGGCGCGGGTCGAGCGCGTCGCGCAGGCCGTCGCCGATGAAGTTGATCGACACGACCGCGAGGAAGATCACGAGGCCCGGGAAGATCGCGAGCCACGGCGCGCGCTGCAGCTCGTCCTGAGCATCCTGGAGCATGTTGCCCCAGGTCGGCGTCGGCGGCTGGATGCCGAGGCCGAGGAACGAGAGGGTGCTCTCGGTGATGATCGCGCCCGCAACGCCGAGGGTCGCGGCCACGATGATCGGCGCCATCGAGTTCGGCAGCAGGTGCCGGACGATGATCCGGCCGTCCGGCGCGCCGACGCACCGCGCCGCCTCGACGAACTCCCGCTGCTTCAGCGACAGGAACGACGCGCGCACCAGGCGCGCCGTCGTCATCCACGAGAGCACGCCGAGCGAGACGACGATCGCGAGCGGCGTCATGCCCTTGAAGAGGGTGCCGAGGATGATGAGCACGAAGAGACGCGGGAACGAGAACATCGCGTCGACGATCCGCATGAGCAGAGCGTCGATCCAGCGCCCGTAGAACCCGGCGAGCACGCCGACGAGCGTGCCGAGGCTGATGGCCACGAGCATGGCCGCGACGCCGACCGAGAGCGACACCCGGCCGCCGTAGAGGACGCGCGTCGCGAGGTCGCGGCCGAGCCCGTCCGTGCCGAAGGGGTGGGCGGTGGACGGAGGCTCGCGGATCAGGAGGAGCGCCGTCTTCTCCGGGTCGTACGGCGAGACGAGCGGCGCGAAGATCGACAGGAGCGCGAGCAGCCCCAGCACGAAGATCGCCACGACGGCGAAGCGATGGGCGACGAAGCGCTCGAGGGCCATCGACCACTGCCCGCGCTGCCGCACGGCCGTGGCCGCGGCCGGGCTACGTGTAGCGGATACGGGGGTCGAGATACCCATACATCACGTCGGCGACGAGATTGGCGAAGACGATGAGCCCGCTCGAGACCGCGAGGATGCCCATGAGGATGGGGTAGTCGAACCGCGTCGCCGCGTCCCAGAACAGGCGTCCCATGCCCGGCCACCCGAAGATCTGCTCGGTGACGAGCGCGCCGACGAAGAGCTCCGGCAGGTCGAGCGCGGCGATCGTCACGAGCGGGCTCGCCGCGTTCTTGAACGCGTGGCGGAGCACGACGCCGCGCTCGTTCAGCCCCTTCGCCCACGCCGTCCGGATGTAGTCGTTGTGGATCGTCTCGAGCATCGACGCCCGCAGGTAGCGCGTGTAGCGGCCGAGCCCGACGAGCGACAGCGTCAGCACCGGCAGCACGAGGTGCCGGAGCCGATCGACGACGTCGAAGCTCGTGCCCGGCGTGTCGATCCCGCCGAGCGGGAGCCAGCCGAGCTGCAGCCCGAAGACGATGATGAGGAGAAGCCCGAGCCAGAACGTCGGCGTCGACAGGAACGCGAAGGTCGCGCCCGTCGTGAGATGGTCGAACCAGGAGTACTGGCGGATCGCGACGACGATGCCGATCGGGATGGCGACGAGCAGGGTGAACACGTACACCGTCCCCATCAGGTAGGCGGTGTTCGGGAGGCGTTCGCCGATGAGCCCGAGGACCTGCTGGTGGTATGCGTATGAGTAGCCCCAGTCGCCGAGGACGAACCTCGAGAGCCAGGTGACGTACTGGACAGGGAGCGGCTGGTCCAGCCCGAAGGCCGAACGCAGCCGCGCCATGTCCTCAGCCGTGACGAGCGGGTTGGACTCGTAGGCCGCGAGCGGGCCGCCCGGCGCCGCCTTGAGCAGCGCGAACGACGCCACGCTGATGAGCAGCAGCAGCGGCACGGCTTGGATCAGCCGTCGCGCGACGTAGCGGCCCACGTGGTCCCAACTACTTCTTCAGCGACCAGTCCTCGGTGTTCCAGGTGATGTTGCCCCACGCGTGCGGGACCCACCCGAGGACGTTCGTCCGGAACGCGTCGATGCGACCGCGCTCGTAGAGCCAGATCGCCGGCGCGATCTCGTTGATCTTCCGGAAGATCTTGCCGTAGAGCTCCTTGCGCTTCGCCTGGTCGATGGAGTTGCCGGCCTCGTCGATCATCTTGTCGAGCTCCCCGTCGCTGATGCGAACGCGGTTCTGGCCGGACTTGTTCTGCGCGGTCGGGATCTGACGCGAGTGGTAGCGCTGGCTCATGTGCACGCCCGGGTCGATCGCCGCGTTCGTCGTGTACAGCGCGAGGTCGTAGGTGCCGCGCTGCCGCGGGTCCTTGTCGTCCCAGCTCCCGGAGAGGAAGACGGACGACGGCATGTTCACGATCTTCAGCTCGATGCCCCGCTGCTTCCACTCGTCGACGAGGACCTGCTCGACCTGCTCGCGCGTCTTGTTGCCGGTGGTCGTGTTGATGGTGAGCGACATCTTCACGCCGCCCTTCGCGCGGATCCCGTCGGGACCCTTCGTCCAGCCCGCCTGATCCAGGAGCTCGTCGGCCTTCTTCGGGTCGTAGGGCTCCTGCGTGACCGTCTTGTCCGCGGCCCAGCCCTGCGGGTTCACCGACGAGCCGACCTTCGCCTTGCCGAAGAGGAGCTTGTCGACGAGCTGCTGTTTCGGCGTCGCGTGGATGAGCGCACGGCGGACGCGCACGTCGCCGAGGATCGGATGCGGCTTCGACGGGTCGGCCGGATCGGCGTTCTCCGCGAGGTTGATCTCGATCCGCTCGACGGAGTTGCTCGGCGAGAACGAGAGCTTCAGGGTCGGCTCCTTCTCGATGTCGGGTGTCTCCGACTCGAGGAGGTTCCACATCCCCTGCACCTCGCCCGCCTTCAGCTGCGCGATGGCGACGGTGCTCGAGGGGACGCTGCGGAAGATGATCTTGTCGAGGTACGGCTTGCCGGGCTTGCGGTAGTTCTCGTTGCGCTCGGCGACGATCGAGTCGCCCGCCTTGAACTCCGTGATCTTGAACGGGCCGGTGCCGAGCGGCTTGCGGTTGTAGTCGCTCTTGCTGATGTCGGCTTCCTTCTCGAGCAGGTGCTTCGGCAGGAGGGCGTAGAAGTTCGTCGGATACGGTCCGTAGAGCGACTTGTACGCGACGAGCGCCGTGACGTCGTCGGGCGTGTCGATCTTCTCGATCTCCGAGAAGCCGGCACGGCTGACGGCCTTCGGGTCCTTCATGTAGGTCTGCCAGGTGAAGACGATGTCCTGGCTCGTGACGGGCTTGCCGTCGGACCACTTGAGGCCCGGCTGCAGCTCCCACTTCACCGTCATCTTCTTGCCGTCGCTCGACAGGGTGACACCGCCGTTCGCGACGGTCGGCACGGACTTCGCGAGCACGGGCACGTAGGTGCCCTCGGGATCGGTCATCGCCAGCCCCTCGGTGACCGCGTCGCCCACGACGCCCGCGACGGTCTGGTTCGCATAGATGGGCGCAAGCGTGGTGGGCTCCTGCCACACCGCGAACACGACAGTGCCCCCGCGCGCCGGTGCGGCGGTCGCGGCCACGGTCGCCGCGGCGGTCGCCGCCGCCGTCGCCGCGGGCGAAGCACCGGACGGTGCGGTCGACGGGGCGCACGCCGTCGCCACGATCGACAGCGCGCCGGCGATGACGAGCGGAACACGAACGGACGTCCAGTTCATTCCTGCGGACCCCCTTCTCCACGGATCGGAGGCGAAGAGCCTACAGGCTCGGCGCGCCGGCCTCGCGGGTGCCGCTCCCCGCGGGCCGACCTGACGTGGCTCAGGCCGCCTTCTTCAGCTCCGTGATGACGCGCTCCACCGCCTGCTTCGCGTCGCCGAAGAGCATGCCGGTCCTCTGGTCGAGGTAGAGCTCGTTGTCGATCCCGGCGAAGCCGGACCGCATCGACCGCTTGATGACGACGACGTTCTTCGCCTGGTCGACGTTGAGGATCGGCATGCCGTAGATGGGGCTGCCCTTGTCCGTGCGCGCCGCGGGGTTCGTCACGTCGTTCGCGCCGATGACGAGCGCGACGTCCGACGTCTTGAAGTCGTCGTTGATGTCGTCCATGTCCTTCAGCTTGTCGTACGGCACGTTCGCCTCCGCGAGCAGCACGTTCATGTGCCCCGGCATGCGTCCGGCGACGGGGTGGATCGCGTAGCGCACGTTCACGCCCTTCGCCTCCAGCATGTCGGCGAGCTCGCGGACGGCGTGCTGAGCCTGCGCGACCGCGAGCCCGTAACCCGGGACGATGATCACGTCCTGCGCGTAGCCGAGGAGGATCGCGGTGTCCTCCGCGCTCACCTCGCGCACGGTGCGGGTGTCGTCACCCGCGCGCGCGACCGTCGCGCCAGCGGCGGCGCCGACGCCGGCGAAGAGGACGTTCGCGAGGGAGCGGTTCATCGCCTTCGACATGAGCCGCGTGAGGATCGTGCCCGACGCGCCCACGAGCGTCCCCGCCACGATGAGGAGCTGGTTCCCGAGGACGAAGCCCGCCATCGCCACGGCGAGGCCCGTGTACGCGTTGAGGAGCGAGATGACGACGGGCATGTCCGCACCGCCGATCGGGATGACCAGGACGACGCCGAAGATCAGCGCGAGGACCGCGAGGAGCCAGATCGCCGTCGGCCCCGGCAGCACGTTCACGCCCCAGCCCGCCTGCAGCGTCAGGAGCAGGCCGATGAGGAGCATCGCGGCGAACACGCCGACGGTGACGACCTGCTGGCCGGCGTACCTGTACGCGCGCGGCGAGATGATCCCCTGCAGCTTCCCGAACGCGATCCCGCTGCCCGAGAAGGAGACGGCGCCGATCATCAGGCCGAGCGCGACGCTGAGGACGGCGCCGGCTGCGACGTCCCCGCGCTCGACGCCGTGCAGGTACTCGAGGATCGACACGAGGGCCGCCGCGCCACCGCCCGCGCCGTTGAAGAGGGCGACCATCTGGGGCATCGCGGTCATCTTCACGAGCCGGCCTCCGGCGACGCCCGCCACGGAGCCGACGGCCATACCGGCGACCGTGAGAGCGATCCCTGTCCCGCCGTACTGCTGGAACTCCTTCGCGGCGAACGTGAACGCGACCGCGAGGAGCATCCCCGCCGCCGCGACGCGGTTGCCGGCGACCGCCGTCGTCGGGCCCGAGAGCCCCTTGAGCCCGAGGACGAACGTGACGGCGGTGACGAGGTACACGACCGGGATCCAGGCCTGCACGTCCACTACCTCTTCTCCGGCGCCTTCGCGGCGGGCCGCCGCGGGCGCTGCTGGAACATGCCGAGCATGCGGTCGGTCACGACGAACCCGCCGACCACGTTCGCCGTCCCCAGGACGACCGCGAGGAATCCGAGGACCGTCCCGAGCGGGCCGGGGAGCGCGAGGACGACGAGCATCGCCCCCACGACGATGATCCCGTGGATCGCGTTCGCGCCCGACATGAGCGGCGTGTGCAGCGTCGACGGCACCTTTGAGATGACCTCGAAGCCGACGAAGATCGCGAGGATGAAGACGTACGCGCCGAGGAGCAGCTCGCCGGTCATGGCGTCGTGCCGACCGGCGCGAGGAGCTTCGCGGTCGCCTCGTGTACGACCCTGCCATCCTGAGTGATCACGGTCCCCTTGATCACCTCGTCGCTGGGGTCCAGCGCGGCCTTCCCGTCCTTGAGGAAGAGCGCGAGCAGGCTCGCGATGTTGCGGGAGTACATCTGGCTCGCGTGGTACGGCATGGTGCTCGGCAGGTTCGTCGTGCCGACGATCGTCACGCCGTGTCTCACCACGGTCCGCCCCACCTCGGTGAGCTCGCAGTTGCCGCCGGTCTCCGCGGCGAGGTCGACGATGACGGAGCCCGGCCGCATCGTCGGGACCATGTCCTTCGTGATGAGCACGGGCGCCTTCCGGCCGGGGATCGCCGCCGTGCTGATGACGATGTCGTTCTCGCGCGCCGCCTTCGCCAGGAGCTCGACCTCCTTGCGGTGCGCCTCCTCCGACAGCTCCTTCGCGTATCCGCCGGCGCCCGCGCCGGACTCGCCGAGGTCGATCTCGAGGAACTTCGCGCCGAGGGACTGCACCTGCTCCTTCACGACCGGACGCGTGTCGAACGCCTCGACCACCGCACCGAGCCGCCGCGCGGTCGCGATCGCCTGGAGGCCCGCGACGCCGGCGCCGATGACGAGCGCCTTCGCCGGCGCGATCGTGCCGGCGGCCGTCGTGAGCATGGGGAAGAACCGCGGGAGCTCGGCCGCCGCCAGGAGCACGGCCTTGTAGCCGGCGACCGTCGCCTGCGACGAGAGCGCGTCGAGCGGCTGCGCCCGCGTGATGCGCGGGATCGTGTCCATGGAGAGCGCGGTCACGCCCTTCCGGGCCAGTTCATCCGCGTAGCGCGGGTCGATGAGCGGTTGCAGGAACGCGATGAGCATCTGGCCCGGGCGCAGCTTCGCGGTCTCGTCCGCGGTCGGCCGCTGCACCTTCACGATGAGCTCGGCGTCGTACGCGCTGTCGGCGATGCGCGCGCCGGCCTGCTCGTACGCGCTGTCGACGAACGCCGCCTCGGTACCGGCGCCGCGCTCGACGACGACCTCGTTGCCGCCCGTCACGAGGCGCTGGACGGTTTCCGGGACGAGCGCGACGCGTCGCTCTCCGGGCACGGTCTCTCGCGGCACGCCGATCCTCATGGGGAGCTTCTGTTATATCAGCGCGCCCGGGCTAGCGCTCCGCGTCGATGAGGGCCTGGAGACGCGGTCGGACCTCGGTCCCGATGCGCTCGATCGTTTCGAGATCGAAGGGGTACGCGCCGGAGCACACGAAGCCGCGCGCGCCCGCCTTCCAGTACTCGTGGAGCTTCGCCGCCACCGTGTCCGGGTCGCCCGCGGCGCGCGGGACCGGGGCGGCGATGCCGTGGTGGTCCGCGACGCGTGAGAGGTACGTCCTCACGTCCTCCGGTCGGTCGCGCACGACGACCCAGCCGCCGCCGAGCGCGACGATGGCGTTCGGGTCGCGCTCGACCTTCGCGCAGTGGGTCCGCAGGACCGAGACCTTGTGGCGCACGTCGTCGGCCGACCCGAAGCCGTGCCAGTAGTCGGCATACATCGCGGCGGTGCGGAGCGTCCGCGTCTCGCCGCCGCCGCCGATGAGGATCGGCAGCGCCTTCTGGAGCGGGCGGGGCTCGTTCAGCGCCATCTTGAACGTGAAGTACTTGCCCTGGAACGAGGTGTACCGCTCGTGCAGCATCGACCGGATCACCCGCGCGCCCTCTTCGAAGCGGTCGGAGCGTGCCCTCTTCGTGCCGAGCTTGATGCCGTACGCGACGTGCTCCGGCTCCATCCAGGCCGCGCCGATGCCCATGATCGCGCGCCCGTTCGAGAGGTGGTCGAGCGCCGTGATCGTCTTCGCGAGCACCGCGGGGTTGCGGTACGTGATCCCGTGCACGAGCGACCCGATCCGCACGCTCCGCGTCGCGCTCGCCCATCCCGCGAGCACCTGCGTGCACTCGAGGTTCGGGCTCTCCTGGTCGCCGACGATCGAGTAGAAGTGATCCCACGCATAGAGGTGATCGAACCCCGCGCGGTCCGCGGCGACACCGGCCTCCCGGAGCGTCGGCCAATCCGTGTTCGTCGGCCAGACGGAGATGCCGAACAGCACGCGCTGAGGCTAGGGGGAGCGGTAGCCCTATGCTTCGGCCGCCATGGCGGTGACCACCCGACGGCGGGCGGCTGTCGATCTGGAACAGGTGAAACGCGACACGCGAGACCACGTGTTCACCTCCTGGATGTCGCAGGGCGGGATCGCCCCTCTCGTGGTCACGGGAGGCGACGGCTCGTGGATCCTCTCCGGCGACCGGCGGATCCTCGACCTCTCATCGACGCTCGTGAACACGAACCTCGGCCATCAGCACCCGAAGGTCGTGCGCGCGATCGTCGACCAGGCCCAGAGCCTCACGTACGCGGCGCCGGCGTTCACGGACGAGCCCCGCGCGACCCTCGCGCGGATGATCGCGGAGGTCGCGCCGGGGGACCTCACGAAGACGCTCTTCACGACGGGCGGCAGCGAGGCGGTCGAGACCGCGATCAAGATCGCCCGCCTCTACACCGGCCGGCACAAGATCCTCACGCAGTGGCGGTCGTTCCACGGGCAGACGCAGGGCGCGATGACGGCGGGCGGCGACAACCGCCGCTGGCCGAACGAGCCCGGCATCCCCGGGATCGTGCACTTCCTCAACCCGGACCCCTACCGGTCGGTGTTCGGGAACGACGTGCAAAAGGCGCTCGCTCACGTCGAGGAGGTCATCTGGTACGAGGGACCGGACCAGGTCGCGGCGATCATGTGCGAGCCGATCGTCGGCGCGAGCGGCCTCATCGTCCCGCCCGACGGCTTCTTCCAGGGCATCCGCCAGCTCTGCGACCGCTACGGGATCGTGATGATCCTCGACGAGGTGATGACGGGCTTCGGCCGCACCGGCAGGTGGTTCGCGGCGGAGCACTGGGATGTCGTGCCCGACATCATGACGTTCGCGAAGGGCGTGAACTCGGGGTACGTCCCGCTCGGGGGAGCGATCGTCGATGCGCCGATCGCGAAGCACTTCGAGGACCACGTCCTGTGGCAGGGCCTCACGTACAGCGGCCACGCGCTCGCGTGCGCCGCCGGCGTCGCGACGATCCAGGCCTACAAGGATGAGCGCGTCATCGAGAACGCCGCGGCGATGGGCGAGCTGCTCGGGCGCGAGCTCCTCGGGCTCATGGAGCGGCATCCGTCGGTCGGCGACGTGCGCGGCAAGGGCCTCATGTGGGGCATCGAGCTCGTGAAGGACCGCGGGACGAAGGAGATGCTCGAGCGCTGGAACGGGCCGAGCCAGAAGCTCGCGACCGCGCTCCGGAACGCGCTCATGCAGCGCGACGTCTACATGATCTGCCGCTGGAACCTCATGATCGTCGCGCCGCCGCTCATCGTGACCGACGACCAGCTCCGGGTGGGCATCCGCGCGATCGACCAGGCGCTCGAGATCGCGGACCGCTACGCCGCGACGGGGGACATGTGAGCTAGCGGTCGCGGAGACGCAGCGCCCGGCTGTCGAAGCCGAAGCGCAGCGACAGGACGTCCAGCATCAGCAGGACCGCGACGAAGAACAGGAGCTCCACTGGCACCTCCTTCCATCTCTAGAACACGGAGGAGGCGTTCATGTGAGCGGGCGAGCGTCACATGCGGCACATTCGGAACGCACGATCCTTCGCAGTTCAGCCCGGGCGGTCCGACCCTCCCGACCATTCGGCCCGGTGCTCCACCGTCATTCGGATCACGGGGGCGTCGCCGAGCGGGATCCGGACGTACTGCGGGTACTTGGCCTCGAGCAGCGTGACCGCCCGGTCGCGCTCGGCGCCGCCCTCCAGCACGTCCGCGGTCCCCTCGAGGAGGACGTAGCGCAGGCGTGACCAGTCCTCGTCCCAGACGTCGATCACGACGCTCGCGCGTCCGTTGAAGAGGACGTTCTGGACACGTCGCAGCCGGCGCCAGTCGTCGACGCGTTTCGGCTTCCGGTCGATCGGCGTGTACAGATGCGGATGCTCGTACGCGAACACGATCGGCACGACGTGCGGCCGCGCGTACTGGTCCGACGTCGCGAGGTGCGCGACGCGCGCGGTCGCCACCAGGTCGTTCCTAGCCGCGCGCGGAGCGTACATCGCTCATGCCACACTCGCGCCCACGATGCGACGTCTGACGATCTGGCCGATCGAAGGCCTGCCAGAGGTCCGTCCCGGCGACGACCTCGCGTCGATGATCGTCGACGCGTCCGCGACGTCTCCCCTGGCGGACCGTGACGTCGTCGTCGTCGCGCAGAAGGTCGTCTCGAAGTCGGAGGGACGCGTGGTCGCGCTGTCGACCGTCGCCCCGAGCGAGCGTGCGATCCGCATGGCCGAGGAGGCGGGGAAGGATCCCCGCGCGCTCGAGGTCGTGTTGCGCGAGACCAGAGCCATTCTGCGTTGGGAGCGCGGCGTCCTCATCGCGGAGACGCACCACGGGTTCGTGTGCGCGAACGCGGGTGTCGACCGGTCCAACGCCGGGGCGCCGGACAGCGTCGTCCTCCTCCCGGTCGACCCGGACGCGTCCGCCGCGCGGCTGCGCGAGGCGTTGCGCGCGCGGACGGGGCGCGACGTCGGCGTGCTCGTCACGGACACCTTCGGCCGCGCGTGGCGTGAGGGCCACGTGAACGTCGCGATCGGCATGGCGGGCATGACGGCGCTCCAGCGGTACGTCGGCCAGCACGACCCCGAGGGCTACGAGCTGCGTGTGACGGAGATCGCGCTCGCCGACGAGATCGCCGGGGCGGCCGAGATCGTCATGGGGAAGCTCGACCGCTGTCCGGTCGCGGTCGTCCGCGGGATCGAGGCGCCGCCGGCGGACGACACGGCGCACGAGTACGTGCGTCCGAGGGAGAAGGACCTCTTCCGCTAGGCTCTCGCCCTCTAGGGGAGGCGACCATGAAGATCCGGGCCGCGCTCGCGCAGGTCGGCTGGACCGGCGACAAGGACTCGATGATCGACAAGCACGTCCGCTACATCGCCCAGGCCGCGAAGGGCGGGGCGAAGGCGATGTGCCTGCAGGAGCTCTTCTATGGCCCTTACTTCTGCCAGGTGCAGGACTCCAAGCACTACGCCTACACCGAGCGGATCCCGGAGGGTCCGACGACGAAGCTCATGCAGGAGCAGGCGAAGAAGCACGGCATCGTCCTCATCGTGCCCATGTACGAGGAAGACGCGCCCGGCGTCTACTACAACACCGCCGCGGTCATCGACGCGGACGGCAGGTACCTCGGGAAGTACCGCAAGACGCACATCCCGCACGTGAACGGGTTCTGGGAGAAGTTCTACTTCCGGCCCGGGAACCTCGGCTATCCCGTCTTCGACACGGCCGTCGGACGCGTCGGCGTGTACATCTGCTACGACCGGCACTTCCCCGAGGGCGCGCGGGCGCTCGGCCTGAACGGCGCGGAGCTCGTGTTCATCCCGTCCGCCACGTCGCGCGGGCTCTCGATGCACCTCTGGAAGATCGAGCAGACGTCGCACGCGATCGCGAACGGGTACTGGGTCGGGACGATCAACCGTGTCGGCACTGAGGCCGAATTCGGGCCGAACGACTACTACGGCTCGAGCTACTTCGCCGACCCGCGGGGCCAGATCGTCGCGCAGGCGTCCGACACGGCGGAGCAGCTGCTCTGCGCGGACCTCGACATGGACCTCGTGCGCGAGGTCCGCAACACGTGGCAGTTCTACCGCGACCGGCGTCCCGACATGTACGAGCCGCTCGTCCGGCCATAGGAGGCACGATGTGTTCGACCACGTGAATTGGCTCGCGGTGCTCGGCGCCACGATCGCGTCGTTCGTCTTCAACTTCATCTGGTTCACGCCGCTCTTCGGTGACCGGTGGGCGCGCCTCCAGGGTCTCGACCCGGCCAACATGACCGGCGGCCCGCCGCTCGGCCGGTCCTTGCGGTGAACTTCGTGCTCACGTTCATCGGCGCGACGGCGCTCGCGGTCGTCGTCACGGCGTTCCCCGCGACCATCGCGGTCGCGGCCTTCGTGGCCGTCGCCGTCTGGGTCGCCTCGGGGCTCCAGGTGAGGATGAACGACACGCTCTTCGCTCGGAAGCCCGTTGCCCTCTTCTACATCGACGGCATCGGCCATCTGATCACCCTCGCGATCATCGGCGTGATCGTCAGCCTCTTCCAGACGTAGCGATGGGCAAGATCCTCATCCACGGCGGCACCGTCGTGACCGCCGCGGACACCTACAAGGCCGACGTCCTCATCGAGGACGAGAAGGTCGTCGCGATCGGCAAGGACCTGAAGGCGGGCGGCGCGAAGCGCATCGACGCCGCGCGCACGTACGTCATCCCGGGCGGGATCGACGTGCACACGCACATGGAGCTCCCGTTCGGCGGGACGTTCGCCTCAGACGACTTCCACACCGGGACGGTGGCTGCCGCGTTCGGCGGCACGACGAGCATCGTGGACTTCGCGGTCCAGGGCTTCGGCGAGCCGCTCGAGAAGGCGCGCGACGCGTGGGTCGCGAAGGCGCGAGGCAAGGCGGCGATCGACTACGGGCTGCACATGATCGTGCGCGACGTCAGCGACACGGTCCTGAAGGAGATGGGCCGGATGGTCGATGACGGCTTGTCGAGCTTCAAGCTCTTCATGGCGTACCCCGGCGTGTTCATGGTCGACGACGCCGCGATCTTCAGGGCCCTCGTGCGCTCGGCCGAGGTCGGCGGCCTTATCTGCATGCACGCCGAGAACGGCGGCGTCATCGACGTCCTCGTGAAGAAGGCCCTGGCGCAGCGGCACACCGAGCCGAAGTGGCACGCGCTCACGCGGCCGCCCGAGGCCGAGGGCGAGGCCACCGGCCGCGCGTTCAAGCTCGCCGAGATGGCCGGCGGCGTGCCGCTGTACGTCGTCCATCTCTCGGCGTCGCACGCCCTCGAGCAGGTGAAGCAGTTCCGCGACCGCGGGCTGCCGGCGTACGCCGAGACGTGCCCGCAGTACCTCTTCCTCTCATACGAGAATTACGAGGAGGCCGGGTTCGACGGCGCGAAGTACGTCATGTCGCCGCCGCTCCGCCCGAAGTGGCACCAAGACGAGCTCTGGAAGGGGCTCGCGCGGAACGACCTCCAGGTCGTGTCGACGGACCACTGCCCGTTCTGCATGAAGGAGGGCTACCAGGGCCTCCCGAAGCAGAAGGAGCTCGGCAAGGGCGACTTCTCGAAGATCCCGAACGGCGCACCGGGCGTCGAGACGCGCATGGTGCTGCTGTTCGACGGCGGCGTCGTCGCCGGGCGCATCACGCTCAACCGCTGGATCGAGCTCACGTCCACGACGCCGGCGAAGCTCATGGGGATGTTCCCGAAGAAGGGGACGATCGCCGTCGGCAGTGACGCCGACATCGTCATCTGGGATCCGAAGGCGACGCAGACGCTCTCGGCGAGGACGCACCACATGCGCGTCGACTACAACCCGTACGAGGGCCGGAAGGTGAAGGGCAAGGCCGCGACGGTCCTCTCCCGCGGCGAGGTGATCGTCGAGAAGGACCGCTTCGTCGGGAAGAAGGGCCGCGGGAAGTTCATCAAGCGCGGCTCGCCGATCCTGCAGACGTGAACGACGCCGTGCTCCGCTCGACGCGCCATGAGGTCTGGGCCGATCTCGCGTTGCTGCGCTTCTGCGACACGCTCACGCCGGAGCAGCTGCGCTGGACCGTGCCGGGCACGTACGGCGCGGTCCACAACACGCTGCAGCACATCGTCCGCGGTCAGCGCGGGTATCTCTTCCGCCTCACCGGCGAGGAAGACCCGGCCAAGGACCTGCCGCGCGACACGGAGCGGCTCATCTCGGTCCCCGAGCTCATCGCCAAGGAGGAGCGCGTCGGTGAGCGGATCGAGGCGTTCCTCGCGAAGCCGTTCGATGCGACACGGGTCCTCCAGCTACAGGACGGCACGGTGACGGCCGGGATCGTCCTCGCCCAGTTCATCCACCACGGGAGCGATCACCGCGCGCACATCGGCACGATCCTCGGCGCGAACGGCGTCAAGGCGCCGTGGCTCGATGTGTGGGCCTACGGACACGCGAGCGGCGAGGGGAAGTACCCGCCGGAGGGATAGACGCGCGGGTATCGGGCGGGATCGGCTCGTCGATCCTCATCAGTGGCGCTCATACGATCGCCGCCGCACCGGTCCCCTTCAGCGTCGGGATGATCTCGCGGCCGTAGGCCTCGAGTGCCGACTCCTCGCCGCTCAAGAACATCCGTTCACCGGTAGTAAAGGCAACTGAAATTCGCGGGTGTCTAACTAAAGGATGGCGGCCGGAACCTATAATAAGCGCTGTGGATGTCCGCGAATTCGCGCCAGAACAGCGCAGACACCTCGTCCGGCTGCCCGACGGGATCTGGGCGTTCGTGCCGCCTCCCATTCCGAGGACGGTCGACATCGCGCTCGGACTGGCGAGCGAGCTCTCGAAAGCCGATCGGCTTCTGGGCGAGCTCAACGGGACGGGAAAGCAACTTCCGAACCCGCACATCCTGATCAGCCCGTATCTGCGACGAGAGGCGGTGCTCAGCTCGCGCATCGAAGGTACGGAGACCGGTCTCGCCGAGCTTCTCCTCATAGAGGCCACCGGCACACCGGACGGCGCGCCGAACCAGGATGCGCAGGAGGTCATCAACTACGCGAATGCCCTCGAATGGGGCTATGAAGAGCTCCCGCGGCTCCCGACGAGCCTCCGGCTGACCCGAGAGCTTCACCTGCGGCTCATGCGAGGAGTGCGCGGCGCCGACAAGACGCCGGGTGAGTTCCGACGGTTCCAGAACTTCGTGGCTCCGAAGGGAACCCCCATAGAGAAGGCGACGTACGTGCCGCCGCCTGTCGACCGGATGGCAGCGCTTCTCGACGACTGGGAGCGCTTCCTTCATGAAGAAGACGATCTGCCTCTTCTGCTGCGCTGTGCGTTAGTGCACGCGCAGTTCGAGTCGATCCACCCGTTCGTCGACGGGAACGGTCGCGTTGGCCGGCTACTGATCCCGCTCCTGCTCATCGAGCGCCAGGCCCTGACTCAGCCGCTCCTCTACGTCAGTGGTTCGCTCGAGCGGCGTCGCGCCGACTACTACGCCGCGCTGATGGAGATCCGTGTCTCAGGCAACTATGAGCCGTGGCTGCGGCTCTTCCTCAGCGCGGTCGCGGAGCAGTCTCGGGAGGCGGTGTCGGGCGCCGAGCGCCTGACCGAGCTGCAACGCGCATACCACGACCGCTTCGGGAAGACGAAGAGCAGCATCGTCCGGCCGCTGATCGACCGACTGTTCAGTCACATCGTCGTGACCGCGCCTGTGATCGCGAAGGAGTTCGGCGTCACGTATGTGACCGCGCATGGAGCGATCCAGGAGCTTGTCGAGGCCGGTGTGCTGAAGGAGATGACCGGTAAGCGTCGGAACCGCGCGTACTACGCGCCGGAGATCTTCTCGGTCGTGATGCCGAACGAGCCCGCCCCTGGCGCACCCGCAGCACAGGATCCGATAGGCGCGACCAGGTAACACTGCTCCGGTCCTATCCTTCGCGGACGCCCTGAGGGAGGAAAGCCGTGCCTCGGACCAGGAATGCCGCGCATGATGGCAACGGCGCCAACGTCGGATTCGAGCGCCAGCTCTGGTCGGCGGCGGACCTGCTTCGCGGCAACATGGACGCGAGCGAATACAAGCACGTCGTCCTCGGCCTGATCTTCCTCAAGTACATCTCGTGAAGCGGTACGAGAGCATCAAGGCCCCCGCGGGCGACGGCACCTGGCGCCATGAGCGCATCACACTCTGCCCGGATACTGACGCACCCGGCTACCAGCCGATCGTCCTCGACCCGTCGGGGGGGAGCGATCTTCGCGTGATCGCGGAGATGGTCGAAGCGCTTCCGGGCACGACCGCCGGGGCCTCTAACTGACCGTCGCGGGCTCGACTCCCTTCAGCGCGGGGATGATCTCGCGGCCGTAGGCCTCGAGGACCGACTCCTCGTCGCCGCTCATGAGGTAGATGTTGAACTGCGTGACGCCGGCCGCCGCCAGCGCGCGCAGCTTCGCGACGTGCTCGTCGGGCCCGCCGATGACGCAGAAGCGGTCCACCGACTCGTCGTCGACGAACGCCGCGTTCGACGAGCCCGACTCGGCGTGGTGCTTGTAGTCGTAGCCCGGCCTGTTCCGGACGTACGCGGTGAGGTCGGCCGGCAGCGACGACTCCCCGTAGCGGCGCACGAGGTCGACGACGTGGTTGCTCACGAGCGCGGGGAACCACCGCACGCGGTCGCGCACCTCATCGCGCTCGCCGACGTGCGCCGGCGCCGCAGCCATGATCCGTAGGTGACCCGGGTCGCGGCCGGCTTTGCGCGCGCCGTCGCGCGCGAGGCCGACGCACCACCCCACGAGGCTCGGGTCCGCGAGCTGGATGATCGCCCCGTCGGCGGTGCGGCCGGTGACCTCGAGCGCCTTCGGGCCGTAGCCGGCGATCCACGCCGGCAGGTCGTACGGCGCGGCCCAGTCGAGCCGGATGCGCGTGCCGTCGTGCTCGACCTCACGGCCCTCGCAGAGGTCGCGGATGACGACCGTCGCGCGCTCGAGCTCCTCGAGCGTCGTCGGCTTCTTGCCCATGACCCGCCGGGCGCTGTCGCCGCGGCCGATCCCGAGGTCCATGCGCCCGCCGCTGATCTGCTGGAGCACCGCGAGGACGCTCGCGGTGACGCTCGGGTCGCGCGTCGCGGGGTTCGTGACGCACGTGCCGAGCCGCATGCGCTCGGTGCTCTGGGCCATGATCGTGAGGAGCGGGTAGGGCTCCTTCCAGAGCACGTGGCTGTCGAAGATCCAGCCGTAGGTGAAGCCCATGCGCTCGGCGAGCCGCGTGAGCGAGACGAGCCGCTCGAACGAGACGTCCGGCTTGAGCGTGAACGCGAATTCCACGTGAGCGCGCGATGGTACGAAAAGAGCCCCGCCTCGCGGCGGGGCTCTTCGGATCGCTTCGGTGGTCTGCGCTAGTAGCGAGAGCCGCGCGAAGCCGACGGACGGACCTGCTCGAAGCAGGAGCTGCAGTAGACGGGCTTGTCGCCGCGCGGCTGGAACGGGACGCGAGCCTCGCCACCGCAGTTGCTGCAGGTGGCGGTGTAGAACTCGCGGGGGCCGCCCATGCCACGGCCGCCGCCGTAGCCAGCCCCGCCTCCGGACGCGCGACGCGCCGCACGGCACGTCGGGCAGCGGCCGGGCTCGTTCATGAGACCGCGGGACTGGTAGAACTCCTGCTCCCCGCCGGTCCAGATGAACTCCTGGCCACAGTCCTTGCAGGTCAGGGTCTTGTCGGTGAAGCTCACTTGTGAGGCTTCCTCCCTTTCGTTGTTGGCGCCTGACTCGCTCCGCTCGGTCTCGGGAGGAATGCCTCACTCGAGTGTCGTGGAACGCGCTCGTCGCCGCCCTCTTCGGGCACGGGTCAGCGTATCAGGCGGCTACTCGCGTGTGAACACTCGCTCGGGGGATACCTCGCCCATCCAGTCGTCGAGCCAGCCACCGGATCGGTACGCGTACCCCTTGTAGAGGCCGATCTGGACGTAGCCGCCCTTCTCATTCGCCCGCCGGCTCCCGCGGTTCTGCAGCGCGATCCAGTTGTGGACGCGGTGCAGGCGGAGGTGCGTCCAGGCGAAGCGGGTGCGGAGCCGGACCGCCTCGGTCGCGATCCCGCGACCGTACAGATCGTGGCGACCGATGAAGAGCCCGCTCTCGCCGTCACGCCGGACCCAGTCGATGTCGTCGATCCCCGTGAAGCCCACTGTCTCGCCCTCGTACGCGATCGACCAGTAGATCGCGTCGGTCCTCTCGGCGAGCCGCTTGAACCGCTCCTCCGCCCGCTCAGGCGTGAAGTCGCCGTGGCGGGGCGCCCAGAAGCGCGTCACCTCAGGCTGCGCGACCCAGGTGATGTGCCTCTTCTGGTCCTCGAGCGTCGGGGGGCGCAGCTCGATCCCGTTCCGGCCAGCGATGCGTGGCCCGAGCATCAGCGCTCTCGCCTTATCTCGCGGACAAGCCGCGAGACACGCTCAAGGCTGGTCGGCTCGCTCCTCACGGCGAAGCCGCTCGTCGCTCGACTCAACGTTCCACCCCGTCGGGGAACGGATCGTATTCCCGTTCGTGCGACCAGCTCGCATTCCAGGTCTCGCGGTCGAACCGCAGGTAGAGCTTGTCCGTGTAAGCGCCGTCGCGGTAGTAGACCTCGTGGCCGCGCCCGAACTCCGTGTACCCGAGCCGCGCCGCGATGCGCAGCGCGCGCTCGTCGTCCACGGGGATCTCGACCGCGACCACCCGCTTGTCCAGGTAGTCGAAGAAGTACCGGTGCAGCGCGATCGCCGCGTCGGTGCCGAGGCCCTTGCCCCAGCGCGCGGGGTCGATCACGAGGTGCCGCAGGTCGCAGTGGCCAGGCTCGCTGTGCCAGGTCACGAGTGCGAGGCCGACCGCCGCGCCGCCGGCCTCGATGGTCCACAGGACGGCGTTCTGTTCTTTCGCCGCCTCCGTGAGGCGCTCCTTCCACGTCGCGGCCGTCGCGGGCTCGTGCCACACCTGGCCTTCCCGCCGCACGCGCATATCGGCCATGAGGGCGTTGAAGAAGGGGAGGTCGTCCCCCGTCGGCGTGCGGAGGGTGGCCTTATTGCCGAGCACGATCCCGCCGAGCATCGCTCGGGAGGCTACATGCGCTCTGGGAAGCGGGAGCGCCCGCCCGGCCGCGCTCCTTCTCTAAGTCGTCCTCTTCGCAGCGACGGGCAGGACGACGCGGAACTCGGCCCCGCCCTCCACGTTCCTCGCCTCGATGTGCCCGCCGTGCGACTGGGCGATCGCCTGCGCGATGGCGAGCCCGAGACCCGTCCCTTCGCGCTCGACGTCGCCCGCCCGGTAGAAGCGCTCGAACACGCGCGCCTCCGCGCCGGCGGGGATCCCCGCCCCGCGGTCACGGACGCGCACGACGACCTCCCTGTCCTGCGACGCGCTGCCGACCTCGACGCTCGTCCCCTTCGGGGAGTGCTTCACCGCGTTGTCGAGCACGTTGATGAAGAGCTGCGAGAGCCGGTCGGGGTCCCCGATGACCGACGGGACCTCGCCGACCGACGCGTGGATCTCCACCTCCGCCTCGCGCGCCTGGGCCTCCATCGCGGCGACCGCGCCGCGGATCACGCCGGCGAGCTCGACCGGCTCGCGCACCGCCTGCGCCGCGCCCGACTCGATGCGTGCGACCTGCAGGAGCCCCTCGACCATCCGGATGAGACGGCGCGCTTCGCGCTGGATCGTGCGCGCCGCCCAGCCGACCCCGTCGCCCTGCACCTCGCCTTCGACGATCGCCTGCGAGAACCCCTGGATCGACGTGAGCGGCGTGCGCAGCTCGTGCGAGAGATCCGCAAGGAACGCGCGCTCGCTGCCGCGGGCGCGTTCGATCTCGTCGGCCATCTCGTTGAACGCGCCGCCGAGCTCGCGCACCTCGCGCGGCCCGCCGAGCGGGACGCGCGCCTTCATGTCGCCCCCGGCGAACCGCCCGGTGCCGCGCACGAGCTCGCCCAGGGGGCGCGTGATGGTGCGCGCGAGCAGCGCGGCGAGCAGGAGCGCCACGATCGCCGCGACACCCGCACCGATGACGGTCGCCGGGACGAGCTGCCGGATCGTGTCGGCGAACGCCGCGCGACGACGCGCGACCACGAGCTGGCCGGCGGGGACCGCGCGCTGCACGAAGTACCAGTCCTCGTCCCGGTCGCGGAACGTGAAGACGCCCTCCTGGCCGCTCGGGTTCGGGAGGACGACCTGACCGTCGAGCCGGCCCTCGCTGTCGGCGGCGACGCGGCGGCTCTGCGTCGCGACGATGAAGATCCGCGCGTCGATCGCGCGGGCCTCGTCGGCGAGGCTGCGCACGACCTCCTGCGGCGACCGCCCCTGGCGCAGCCCGTTCTGGACCGCCGTGAGCATCGGCGTCGAGATGTCGAGCAGCTGCTGCCGCGTCGTCTCGTTCTCGTACCGGGCGATGAGCCCGCCGATGAGCGTCGAGGCCACCACGAGGCCGACGGCGACGACGACGAGATAGGAGAGGAAGAGCCGACCGGCGATCCGGTCGATCACGGCCCGGGCTCCGGGCCGACGATGCGGTAGCCGACACCCCAGACGGTCTCGATGCGCGCGGTCGCGCCCTCGAGCTTGTCGCGCAGCTGCTTCACGTGCACGTCGACCGTCCGCGTCTCGCCCGGGAACGCGAAGCCCCAGACCTGCTCGAGCAGCTTGTCGCGCGACAGGACGATGCCGGGCTGGCGCATGAACGCCTCGAGCAGCTCGAACTCCTTCGCGCGGAGGTGCACGCTGCGCTCGCTCACCGATACCTCGTGGCGCGCGGGGTCGACCCGCACGTCGCCGAGCCGGAGGACACGGCCCGTCCCGGGCGCGCCGGTCGAGCGCCGCAGGATCCCGCGCACGCGCGCCACGAGCTCGCGCGGGTCGAACGGCTTCGTGATGAAGTCGTCCATCCCCGCCTCGAGGCCGGCGAGCTTCTCCTCCGCGCGGGCGGTGAGGGCGACGACCGGCAGATCGCTGCGCGACCGGATCTCCTTGAACATGTCCGTGCCGTCGGTGTCGGGGAGGCCGAGGTCGAGGATGACGAGCGCCGGGCGCACCTCCGCGAACAGCTCGCGCGCCTTCGCCGCGGTCGGCGCGTGGGTGATCGCGAAGCCGGCGTTGCGCAGGTAGAGCGCGACGAGCTCCGCGACCGCGGGGTCGTCCTCGACGAGAACGATGCGCGCGGTGCCCGTCATGGCGGCGGCGCTATGGCCGCCGGCGCGGACGGGTCGCGCGCGCCGGCCGGGTCGCGGGGCGCTTCGCTCGCGGGGCCTTCGCACGGGCGGCGGGCTTCGCCGGCTTCACGGGCTGGCGATCCTTCGCCTCGAACGCGATGCGCAGCCGGTGTCCATACGCCGCGGCGACGCGCGCGAGCGAGCGCAGCGACGGGAGGTATCGCGGGTCCTCCATGCGGCGCAGCTGGGTCTGCGACGTCCCGAGCGCCCGCGCCGCGGCGCGTTCGGACAGCCCCGCGTTCAGGCGCAGCTCGCGCACCGCCTTGGCCACGTCCGTCGCGAGCTCGTCCGCGCGCTCGGGCTCGGCCGGCGGCTCCGCCGGGGTGGCTGCTACCGAGGGTGGTCGCGCCTCCGCCACGGCGGGCATGTTCGCACTTTTCTGATCGCCGTCGGCTCGGCCTGCGGCCTCGCTCGCGGCGAGCCGCTCCGCTCTTATCGACCTCGCTCGGACCGGCAAAGCCGGATCCTCGCTCGGATCAATTCTGTATCGCCTTGCGGATGTCCCACCCGGCGCGCTCCAGGCGCCCACGCGCCTGCTCCGCGCTGAGGTGCGCCTCGGCCGCGACGATCCGCACGGCGCGCTCCTTCAGCTTCGCGTTCACTGCCCGGAGGTCGGCCATGAGGTCGTCCCGGGTGCGACCGAGCCGCACCATCGCCGCCGTCGACAGCATGTTCAGGACGAGCTTCGTCGCGGTCCCCGCCTTGAGGCGCGACGACCCCGACACGATCTCCGGTCCCACGTCCACGACGATCGGGATGTCGGTCGCCCCCGCGAGCGGCGACGCGGGGTCGCACGTGACCGCGACCGTGCGCGCACCGAGCGCGCGCGCCGCTCCGATCGCGCCGCGCACGTAGGGGGCGCGACCGCTCGCGGAGATGCCGACCACGACGTCGCCGGGGCCCGCCTCGGCGCGGATGTCCCGCTCTCCGGCGGCGGGGTCGTCCTCCGCGCCCTCGATGCTCTCGCGCAGCGCGCGCTCGCCGCCGGCGATGATGCCACGCGCGACGGCGGGATCGACGCCGAAGGTCGGCGCCCACTCGCTCGCGTCCAGCACGCCGAGCCGGCCGCTCGTGCCCGCGCCGACGTAGCGCACCCGACCGCCCGCCGCGATCGCCGCCACGATGGCCTCGACCGCCCGCTCGATCTGCGGCAGCGCGGTGGCCACGGCGACCGGGACCCTGCGGTCTTCCTCGTTCATCAGCGCGAGGATCTCTCGCGTCGTGAGGCTCGAGAGGCGCGCGGCGTTCGGGTGACGCCCCTCGGTGCGTGTCATCCCCACGCCAGTCGCGCCGCGAGGCGCGCCGCTCCCATCGCGGGCTCCTCGCGCACCGCCTCCACCGCCGCGCGCGGCAGCATGGCGAGCAGCTCGCTCCGCGTGTGCGTCGCCAGCGCCGGCAGCTGCTCGAACGCCCCGCCCGCGAGGTGGACGGGTCCGTCGGCCAGGCCGAGCGATACCGCCACGACCGTCGCCGCGCGTGCGAGCGCGTTCCCGCCGCGACGCAGGATCCCGACCGCGATCGCGTCGTTCGCCGACGCGGCCATCCCCACGGCGCGCGCCGCGGCGACGATCGCGGGCGCCGGGTGCGGCCGCCCGTACACGAGCGGAAGGACGTCCATGAGCTCCGCGATGCCGAGGTCGCGGATCACGTGCTGCGCGATCGCGGTCGGGGCGCCGCGACCGTCGACCGCGTGCGCCGCGGCGCGCAGACCCTCGAGGCCGACCCACACGGCCGACCCCTCGTCGCCGATGAGGTGACCCCACCCGCCCGCGCGCTCCTCCTCGCCCTCGGCGTTCCGGCCGTACGCGATCGATCCGGTGCCGGCGATGAGCACGACGCCGCAGCCCTGCGGGTTGCCGGCGTAGAGGGCGGCCTGCGCGTCGTGCGTCACCTGGACCTGCACGGCCCCGCCGAGGAGTCGCGTGAGGATCTCGTGGCCGCGCTCGCGCGCGCTCGGGCGGTCGCCGCCGGCGCACGACAGCACGACGGCGGTCGGCCGGCGGCCCGCGAGCGCGGTCTGGAGCGCCGCGGCGATCGAGCCTTGCGGGTCGGGGGAGGTGAGGAGGTTCGCGCCCCCGCCGGCCCCGCGGCCGACGACCTCGCCGGCGCGCGTGACGACGAACGCGCGGGTCTTCGTCCCGCCGGCGTCGATGCCGACGACCACGGGCTCCGTCACTGCGGCGTGGCCAGCAGGAACGACGTTGAGGAGGTCTGGATCGGATCGGTGATCCGCGGGTAAGCACTCTGGGAGAGCAGGGCGCGGGCCATTGGTGGGCCACTCGCGACCAGGAGCCCACCGGGTCTCTCTGGGGGACTGCGGTGTCTTCGTGCCAACTTGGCACGGAACCGTGCCGACCTGGCACGGAAACGGCCAGATCCGTGCCGACCTGGCACGGAACCGTGCCAACTTGGCACGGATCCACTGCACTGCCTCGAGCACATACCCCGCGGCCCGACGCGAGGACCGGGGGCCCGACCTCGCTCAGAGGGAGTACGGGAGCTCAAGGGCGATGGATCGCGCCGGCGGACACCGCGCGGCTGGCTCCTGTCACGCGAGGCAGCGTATTCGGCAGTCCGCGCATCCGGTAGACGGCGAGGATCGCGAAGGCGATCGCCTCGCGGGCGACCGAGGGGATCCCGACGTGATCGGTCTTCCGGAAAGGAGTGGGATCGAGGTGTCGACGCAGGGCCTCCATCAGTGCCGGATTCATTGCGCCGCCCCCGGCGACGAGGACGTCCCTCCATGGCGTACCCGCCGCTCGTATGGCGTCCGAGATCGCGCGTGCCGTGAGCTCCGTCGCGGTGGCGAGCGCGTCGTCGATCGTGCCGCCCGCGGCACGCACGTTCGCCAGCAGGTCTTCCGCGAACGGCGACCCGAACTCTTCGCGGCCCGTGCTCTTCGGCGCGGATCGGGCAAGGTAGGGATGGCGGAGCGCCCCCTCGAGCGCGCTCGTCACGACGCGCCCGCGCCGCGCGCCCTCTCCGTCCACGTCGTACTCGCGCCCGCCGGTCCGCGCGATGAGATCGATGACCATGTTCCCCGGCCCGGAGTCGAAGCCGCTGACGTGGTCGCGATCCGCATCCGGCAGCAGCGTCACGTTCGCGATCCCGCCGATGTTCGCGACGACGCGCGGCGCGCCGTCCGCGAACAGCAGGTGGTCGGCGAACGGCACCAGGGGCGCGCCCTGGCCGCCCGCCGCGACGTCGGCGGACCGGAAGTCGCAGACGACGGGCACGCCCGTCCGGACCGCGACGCGCGCGGCGTCGCCGATCTGCAGCGTCGCGCCCTCGGCGGGGTAGTGGGCGATGGTCTGACCATGGATGCCGATGACGCTCGGCCGCGCGCGTGCCTCCGCGATGAGCGCGCCGGCGGCGTCCGCGTAGCGATCGCCGAGCGCCGCGTGGACGAGCGCGATGTCGCGCGCGGCGGTCCGCGTGCCGGCGCCGGACGCCGCGGCGAGGACGCGCTCGCGCAGCGCGGGATCGAAGGGGGTGTGGTGGTGCGCGATGGTATCGACCACGCGGCCGGCGTCGTCGACCGCGATGAGCGCGGCGTCGACGCCGTCGCCTGAGGTCCCGGACATGATCCCGAGCGCGACGTCGCTCATGACGGTGGCACGAGCGGCTTCGACACCGCCTCGTGGACCGCCACGCGGAAGCGGTAGAGCTCGTCGGCGTTGCCGCGTCCGAAGTACACGCGGTTCGTCAGGAGGACGACGGTGAGATCCAGCGCGGGGTCGACCCACAGCGTCGTCCCCGTGAAGCCGCTGTGCCCCCACGCATCGGCTCCGTACCACTGTCCGCACATCGGACCGTCCGGGGCGCGCAGCGCGAGCCCCAGACCGCGCCGCACGTTCGGACCGCGGGCGTGCTCCCGCCGGGCGAGAGCGGCGAGCTCGCTCCCGATGACCGCGCCGTCGCGGAACACGCGGGCGAGCGCGGCGACGTCGGCGGCCGTGCCGAACAGGCCGGCGTGCCCCGCGACGCCGCCCATGCCGAACGCGTTCTCGTCGTGCACCGCGCCGCGCAGCCGCCTCTGTCGCCAGGCGGCGTCGACCTCCGTCGCGGCGCACTCGATCGCGGGGCGCGGCCCGAACGAGCACGTGGTCGCTTCGACCGGACCCAGCACGCGCTCGACGATCAGGTCGCGGAACGGCGCGTCACCGGCGTGCGCGAGGCCGGCCGTCAGCATGACGTAGCCGAGGTCGCTGTACGTGAACGTCCCGACGTCCTGCGCGAGCGGCTCCTGCGCCGCGAGCCAGACCGCTTCGTCTGCGCTCTTGGCCTCCTGGTAGAGCGGCTTCCACCACAGCAGCCCGGCCGTGTGCGTCAGCACGTGCGCGATCGTCACGCGGTCCTTGCCCGCGCCGCGGAACTCGGGAACGATCTCGCGCAGGGGCATGTCGAGCGCGATGAGGCGGCCGTGTACCAGGGCCAGGCAGAGGGCGGTCGTCGCCAGCTTCGTCAGCGACGCGAGGTCGAAGACGCTCGCCCCGGTGCAGGGCGCGTCCGGGCCGGCGTCTGGGTCAGGGCACAGCGTGCCGGCGGCATACGTCTCGCGCCGGCCGCCCTGCTCGACGAGCAGCACGCACGCGGTGCAGAGCGTGCCGATCGCCGCGTCGATGGGCGCGCGCGCGGGCGCGACCGACACCTCCGTCACTCGTGAGAGTGTGCGGTCGCGGCCTCCTCGATGCGTTCGGACAGGCGCTTCAGCCCGGCGAGGTCGGCCGTGGACAGCGGCGACAGCGCGGCGGCGAGCGCGCGCAGCATGCCCGGGGCGGCCCGAGCGAGCAGGTAGCGGCCCTTCCGCGTGAGCGCGACGAGCTGTCCGCGACGGTCGCTCGGACAGGCGCGGCGTTCGATGAGCCCTCGCTCCTCGAGGCGGTCCACCAGGCGCGTCATCCCGCTCTTCGTCAGCAGGACCCGCGCGGCGAGCTCCGTGGGGCGCAGCCTTTCCGCCGGACCCTGCGCCAGTGTGGCGAGGACGTCGTAGTCGGAGGGGTCCAGCTCCGAGCCGGCGTCTGGGACGACCCGACGATGGGCACGCGCGTCGGCCTCTCCGCGAAGACGACGCTCGATCGGCGCGACTGGGGCCTCGTGTGGAACCAGCCGATCGCGAACGGTGGGATCCTCGTCGGCGAGAAGGTGTCGGTCGAGCTCGGCGTCGCGGCGGTCGCGGCCGGGACCGCGCGGAAGGCGGCCTGAGCTAGCGGCGCGCCCGCGCGCGATAGCGCGCGATCGCGAGCTGGCCGAGCGCACGACCGCGCCGCCGCGTCGCGGCCTTCTCGAGCACGATCCGCGTGATCTGGTCGTCGCCGACGACCGGCGCGATGCGGCGCGTGCTGCGCGGCCCGGCGATCCGCCCGCCGAGGGCGTCGATGACGTCCTTCACGCGCTCGTCGATGGCGTGCACCGAGAGCGAGCGGCCCTCGAGCGCGAGGGCGAGCCGCAGCTCGAGCCGGTCGGCGTCCTGGTACCCCACGCCGCGTCGCGCGAGCTCATCGAGGACGGCGGCGTGCACGCGGCGGCGCCACTCGTTGCGCGGGCGCGCGTAGCCGGGCAGCTCGACGACGATCGAGAACCGCCGCTTCGCCATGTGCGTGTCAGGGTAGCGGGGGTGGAAGGGGGCGGAGCCCCCTGCGAGAGAGACGCCGGCTCCGCCGGCAGGCCGAGCGATCAGGCGGCGATGCCGACCTCGATCGCGTGGTAGCCGCTCGATCCGTCGGGGAACGGCGGGCGCCGGATGCGCGTCTGCACCGACCCCTGGCCGTCGGTCGCGCGGGCGACGATGCGGTACCGGCCGGGCCCCGGCACGACCCAGGAGTACCGCCACCGCCGCCACGTCTGGCGGCCCGGCGGCGACTCCAGCGCGGCCTCGCTCCACGTCCTCTCGCCGTCGGTCGACACCTCGACGCGGGCGATCCCGCGCTGTCCCGCGAACGCGATGCCCGCGATCTCGACGCGGCCGTCGACCGGCCGCGGCGACGCGCCCGGCGCGTCGATGCGGACGTGCGTGTTGTACGACGCGATGTCGGACCAGCCGCGCTCCATCCAGTACCCCTGGTAGTCGTACGTCGCGAGCTCGATCTTCTGGAGCCACTTCACGTTCTTCATGCCGTAGATCCCGGGGATGAGCGCGCGGACCGGGTACCCGTGCTCCTCGGGCAGGGTGACGCCGTTCATGAGATACGCGACGAGCGTGTCGGGGTCGAGCGCCTTCGCGAGCCGGATCGAGTCGCTGTAGCCGTCGACCGACGTCAGCACCGCGTCGTACGCGTCGCCCTTCGGGACCGCGCGCGCGAGCAGGTCGGCCATCGGGACGCCGACCCAGACCGCCGTCGAGATGAGGTCGCCGCCGATCTCGTTGCTGATGCACTCGAGCGTGTGGGGGCGTTCGACCGCCTCCATGTCGAGCAGCTCCTCGTACGTGATCCGGTACGGCCGCTCGACCGCGCCGCCGATCTCGAGCGTCCACGCGCCCACGTCGACGCGCGGTTTGATGAGCGCGGTGTCGACCGTGTAGTGGTCGGCGTTCGCGGTGATGCGCGGCGTGAGGCGCGCGATCGCGTCGTACGCCGGGTCGCCCGCGGCGACCGGCTCGCGCGACCGCAGCCGTCGCACGGCGAGCGCGACGGGCTCGATCTTCGCTCGTGCCTCGCGCGCGGCGCCGCCGATGACGGTCGATGCGACCGCGACCACGCCCGCTGCCGCGAGCGCGGCGAAGAGCGCGCGCCGCCGGCCGAGCGCGGCGGGGGTCGCGACGCGCTCCGCGGCGAGGAGCGAGGCGAGCGCGCCGAACGACGCGCCCGCGCCGGCGGCGGAGGCGAAGAGATCGCCGCCGAGGTCGATCTTCGTCCCCGCGAGGAGCTGCGCGAGCGCGACCGTCGCGGCCCACGGCAGCGCGCCGAGGCCCACGACGAGCGCGGTGCGGATGCCCTCGCGCGTCGCGGCCACGCCGGTCGCGACGCCCGCGCCGAGGTAGAGCCCGAGCACGCCGACGACGAGGAGCCGCTGCGCCCAGTGCTGCAGCAGCTCGATGAGCGGGATGCTGATCCAGCCCGGGAGCGCCTCGACGATCGCCTGGCCGAGCGCGACCGGTGGGAACGGCACGCCGACCGCGCTGAGGAGGTACGCGACGAGGAGCGCGAACGCCATAGCGACGCCGCCGGCGATGGCGCCGGGGGTCATCGCGGTCCGAGGTCGAGGTCGCGCGGCGGCTCGTCCGGCAGGACCCAGCGGATGTAGGGCTTGGCCCACTTCACGTGCATCGCGTTCGCCTCGTCCGTCGCGGCGGTGAACGCGCGGTCGAACGCGTCGCGGTCCCTGTTCGCCAGCGCGGCGAGCAGGGGCGTGATGCGCTCATCTTCGAAGCGGGCGAGGTCGGCGCCGTACTTCGGCCGCAGCATGCCGAGGGTGCGCTGGATGCTGCGCACGCGGCGCGCGAAGTACGCGGCGAGCTCGAAGTTGCCGCCGCGCGCCGCGTACGCGCACTTCCACCACGCCGTCCCGACGAGCGACATGAGGTCGCCGGTGCCCGGGAGCGCCTCCGCGATCTCCTCGAGGGTCAGCTCGCCGTGCGACGTCCGGATCTTCCGGGCCTCGGCCACCCCTTCGTCCATCCCGCACACGATGGTAGGAGGCCCGCTAGCATCGGCAGCGTCGTGAAGGCATCCCTCGAAGGCCGCCGTGTCGGCTTCGCCCTGCGCCCGCCGCTCGCGGGCGTCGCGCTCGGCATCGGGCTCGCCGTGACGATCCTCGACCTCATGGCGTGGTTCGGCTGGGGCGCGCGTCTCACGAACGGCCTCGTGGTCGCCTCGGTCTGGCTGTGCGGCGCGGCCGCCGTCGTCGGCCTGCTCGGCCTCGCGACCGGCTTCGCCGAGTACCTCGACGCGCCGGACGACGACCGCTCGCTCGCGCGGCTCGACGCGATCGGCGTCGCCGTCGCGACCGTCGTGTACGTCGCGAGCGGCGTCCTCCGCGCCCTCGACAGCGGGGCGGCCGCGGCCTCGCCCGCGGCGTTCCTCCTCGCTCTCGTGGCGCTCATCGTCCTCAGCGCGGGCGCCGCGATGTCCGCGCTCCTCTACGCCTCGCGCGAGTGGGAGGAGATCGAGGAGGTCACGCACGTCCCGCACCGCCGCCGCCGGACCGCGTCCTAGCGAGGCGCCGCTACACCGCCGCGCCGGTGAGATAGAAGACGACGCGGCCCGCGACCTCGCCGGCGAGGACGGTCCCGAGCCCGACGTAGAGCAACCCCGTCGACGACTGCGTGTTCATGCGCGCGGTCCACCACGCCGCGAGGACGAGGCCGAGCGTCATCGCGATCCCGACGCCGACGCGGATCGCGAGCGCGACCCCGAGGTTGCTCTCGCCGACGCCGACGAGCTGGCCGCGCATCACCGTCGTCGCGACCAGCAGCGCCTGCGCCGCGACCGCGACGACGACGATGAGCGACGCGCGCTGCAGGGGCGTGGGCGACAGCTTCGGCGTCACGAGGTACCAGTGGCCGAGCAGCATCGCCGCGCTGGTGCCGCCGAGGGCGAGCGCGCCGAGCGGGAGCGCGGCGAGCGCGAATGGGTCGAATTGCGCCTGGGCGTCCGTCGTCCGCGCGACCGCGGCCGCGACGAACGCGCCGCCGCCGACGACCAGCGCGAGGAGGCTCACGAACGCGCGAAGGGCGCGCCAGGGGAGGAAGGTCGTGATGAGCAGCGCGACCAGCACGACCGCGAGGACCTGGACCGCCGTCGTGAACGAGCCGAGCGCGGGTGTGTGCAGCTTCGCTTGCTCCGCGAGCGCGCCGCGCGGGAGCGTCGGCAGGAGGCCGAACGCGAGCGCCCCGGCGACGGCGTCGACGCCGGCGATGAGCTTCAGCGATCCGAGCGGTGCCTGCTTCGTGCGGTCGAGCGCCCAGATGAGGAACGCGCCGCCGACGGCGAGCTCGACGAACACGACCGCGAGCACGAGCGGGAGGGTGGCGATGGACATGCGCGGGAAGCGTAGCGTCGTCATGTGTCCCCGACGTTCCCCGAGCACGACCGCGTCGTCGCCGAGATGTTCGATCGCATCGCGCCGCGGTACGACCGGCTCAACCGCATCCTGTCGTTCGGCACCGACATCGGCTGGCGGCGGCGGCTGGTCGCGCTCGCGCGGCTCGGGCCGGACGAGCGGGGCGTCGACGTCGGCGCGGGGACCGGCGACCTCACGCTCGGCCTCCTGCGGGCGTCCGACCCCTCGAGCACGGTCGTCGCGCTCGACCTGGCCCCGCGCATGCTCTCGATCGGCGCTCGCCGCGTGGCGCGCGCGGGGCTCGCGCGGCGCGCCTTGCCTGCGATCGGCAACGCCGAGGCGATCCCTCTATCTGATGCGAGCGTCGACCGCGTCGTGAGCGGGTTCACGCTCCGGAACATCGGCGACGTCGCGCGGTCTCTGGCCGAGATGCGCCGCGTGCTCAGGCCGGGCGGGCGGATCGTCCTCCTCGAGCTCTCGCATCCGCCGGGCGCGGCGTTCGGCCGCATCTACCGCTGGTACTTCGAGGCGCTCGCCCCGCGCCTCGCGGCGCTGCTCGGCGGAGATCCGGACGCGTACCGCTACCTCCCGCGGTCGCTACGCGCCTTCCCTCGCGCGGAGGCCCTCGCACGGATGATCGGCGATGCCGGATTCGTCGACGTCGGGTTCGAACGTCTGACGCTCGGCATCGCCACCATCCACGTCGCTACTTCGCCTTGAGGGTCCCGTCCATGATCAGCAGCGCGACCGGGTTGTCGGCGCCGCTGTTCTTGAAGATGTCGTCGGTGAGCGGAGGCCATCCGGTCACGCGGGCCTGATCGTTCACCGGGCTGTTCAGCGCGCGTTCCCACAGCGGGACGCACGGCAGCAGCTCGTTGAACGCGAGCGCCATCTTCGTCACGGCCGGCTTCTGCTTCTCCGCGTCGAACCCGGCGATCGACTCGTCGAGGAGCTTGCCCCAGTCGATCTCGCCGACGGCGTCGGTCTTGTGCACCGCCGGGTACTTGCTGCCGCCGCCGGACGCGGTGAGCGAGAACTCGCGGATCGGCCGGGTGATCGACGCCTGCGGGTGCGGGTTGCCGATGCCCCACGGGCGGAAGCCGATCTGGAACTTGCCCGCGAGGAAGTCGGCGGACTGCTGCGAGTTCGGCGACCCGCGGAGGGTGATCTTGATGCCGAACTTGTTCAACGTCTCCGACGCGTGCTGCGCCGCGGCGGACCAGTCGGCGAAGTCGCTCGGGAACGCCATCTCGAACTCGAGCTTCTTCCCGTCCTTCGCCCAAATGCCGTCGCCGCCCTTCGCGTAGCCCGCGGCCTTCAGGAGGTCCTCGGCCTTCTTCTGGTCGAACTCGTACGCCTTCAGCTTGCCGAGGTCCGCCGACGCGACCCACTGCGGGACGAGCGCGTCGCCGAACCCGGCGTTGTACTTCGGGGCCTTCGCCGACTCGCCGTACGCGAGCGCGCCGCTCTGGTTGCGGTCGATCGCGTGCGCGACCGCCTGACGGAGCCGCTTGTCCTGGAACTGCGGCGCGTTCTCCCAGTGGAAGTACAGCGCGGGACCCGTGTACAGCGGGCCGCGCAGGATCTTCAGGCCCTTCTCCTGGATGGCCTTGTCGGTCGCGAGCGGGAATCCGTGCGTCGCGTAGTCGATGTCGCCGGCGAGGACGAGCGGCGTCACCTGCGCGGTCTCGCCGAAGTACACGAGGATCTTGTCGAAGCTCACCTTGTCGGCGAGGATCCCGTTCGCGTTGAGGACCAGCGTCAGCGACGCTTCGCTCACGCTCTTCGTGTCGATCTTGAACGGGCCGGTCGCGAACGGCTCGGTCGGCCGCAGGTCCTCCATCTCCTTGCGGACGGCCTTCACCTCGTCGGAGGTCGTCGCCTTCCCCGCGCCGTACAGGTCCTGAGCCTTCTTCGCGAGCGTCCCGTAGATCTTGTCCGGCATGACGCGTTCACGGAGCACGAACCGCTCGGCGAGGCTCGTCGGCGTCTTGAAGTTGAATCGCACCGTGACGTCGTCCGGCGCCTCGATCTTGTCGATGAAGTTCCAGATGGTGCCGCCCTGGACGCGGAGGACCCAGAACGTCGTGACGACGTCCTTCGACGTCAGCGCCGACCCATCGTCGAACTTCAGGCCCTTCCGGAGCTTCAGCTCGTAGACGCTGCCGTCGAGCTTGCCCGACTCGCTGAGCCAGTGATCCCACTTCCCGGCGACCCAGCGGTACGTCGCGAACGACGGTCGCGTGAGGTCGCTGAGGTGGGACGAGTCGCGGAGGATCCCGCCCGCGGCGGCGTAGTTGTAGTGGCCCTTCGGGGGCACGTCGTAAGGCCACGCCATGTTGAACGCGCCGCGCTTCCGCGCCGCCGGCGCGGGACTGCCCGCCGCGGGGCTGCCGCCGCTCGGCGCGGCCGTCGGCGCGCAGGCGGCCGCGATCGCGGCGGCGGACACGATCACCGTCCCCTGGAGGAAGCGGCGTCGCGTGAGGCCGCGAGGTGTGGCTTCGTACTGTTCGCTCATTCGACCCCTTCTCTTTCGCCCCGGACCGAAGCGTCCGGGCTCCTTGGACGAGAACGCCCATTCAACGCCGGTCGCCGCGCTTTGTCACCTGACGGGACAGGTGGCCGGCCGGACGAGAGACGGGCAGCGAGCAGGACGGCCGCGGCGAAGAGCGCGCCGACGATGGCCGCGAGCACTGTGGCGACCTGCTCCGCCGAGCCCGCGCGCTGGAACGGCAGCATGAGCAGCGACGTCCCGAGGATCAGCACGGCGATGCGGAAGCCCGCGCTGAGGATCCGCGGGTCCATCAGACGCTCCCGACCTGAAGCAGCTCGGCCGCGGGACGCCCCTCGCGCACCGCGACGTGGCAGGCGACCGCGCGACCGCCGAGCGGCAGGAGGTCCGGCACGCGGACATCGCACAGACCGACCTCGGCGAGCGGGCAGCGCGGGTGGAAGACGCACCCCGGCGGCAGATCGAGCAGGCTCGGGATCTCGCCGCCGCGCAGGGGGACGCGACGCTTCGTGCGCGTGACCTCTGGATCGGCCTCCGGGATCGCCGAGACGAGCGCGGCCGAGTACGGATGGCCCGCCGCGCCGACGATCGCCTCCGTCGGCCCGATCTCGACGACGCGCCCCAGGTACATCACGGCGATGCGGCCGCCGCGCGCGAAGTAGCGCGCGACCGCGAGGTCGTGCGTGATGAGCACCACGGTCACGCCGAGCCGCTCGCGCAGCCCGAGGAGCACGTCGAGGAGCGCGAGGCGGATCGAGACGTCCACCATCGACACGGCCTCGTCGGCGACGATCGCCCGCGGTCCGACCGTGAGCGCGCGCGCGATGGAGACGCGCTGGCGCTGGCCGCCGCTCAGCTGGTGCGGGTATTTCGGGAGGAACTGATCGGCGGGCTCGAGGTCGACGAGCTCGAGCAGCTCCGCGGCGCGCTGCTCGGCGGCGCGTCCGCCGCGCACGATGCCGTGATGCAGGAGCGGCGCGGTCAGCGTCTGCCGGATCGTGCGGACCGGGTTCAGCGATGCGTACGGGTCCTGATGCACGAGCTGGACGCTCCGCCGGAAGCGGCCGCGTTGCGAGCCTCGTGCCGTCCAGACGTCGTGGCCCTCGAAGAGGACGCGCCCGCGCGTCGGACGGATGATCCCCGCGAGCAGCCGGCCCGTAGTCGTCTTGCCGCAGCCGCTCTCGCCGACGAGGCAGAGCGCCTCGCCGGGCGCGACGTCGAGCGCGACGTCGCGCACCGCGACGATCGTCCCGCCCGGCGTGCGGAAGTCGCGGGACACGTTCTCGAGCGCAAGGAGCGCGGTCACGCGCGCGTGTCCCCGATCCGCTCGGCGACCGCGCGCCAGCGGATGCACGCGGCCTCGTGTCCGGGCGAGTCGACCGCGAGGAGCGGCGGGTCCTCCGCCGTGCACTCCTCGACCAGGAACGGGCAGCGCGGGTGGTACGTGCAGCCCCGTGGCAGGCGGACGAGGTCCGGAGGCGAACCGGGGATCGCGCCGAGCTCGCCCATCGCGCCGGTGACGCGCGGCACCGCCTGCAGGAGGCCGAGCGAGTACGGATGCCGCGGCCGGTAGAAGAGGTCCCGCACCGTCGCGCGCTCGACGACGCGGCCCGCGTACATCGTGATCATCTCGTCGGCGAGCTCCGCCGCGAGCGACAGGTCGTGCGAGATGAAGATCATCGCGAAGCCGAGCTCGTGCCGCAGGTCGCGCAGCAGGTCGATGATCGAACGCTGCGTGAGGATGTCCAGGGCGGTCGTCGGCTCGTCGAGGATCACGAGCGCCGGCCGCAGGAGCAGGCTGAGCGCGATGAGCACGCGCTGCCGCATGCCGCCGGACAGCTCGTGGGCGTACGCGGGCAGCACGCGGCGCGGCTCGAGCCGCACGAGCTCGAGGAGCTCGTCGGCCTGGCCCCGGAGCGTGTGGCGCGCGAGCCCGTGCGCGCGCGCGGTGTCGACGAAGTGGTCCCAGATCGTGATGACCGGGTTGAACGCGTTCAGCGCGGACTGGAAGACCATCGCGCAGTCGCGCCACCGCCACCGGCGCAGCTCGTCGCCCTCCATCTCGAGCACGTCCTGGGTCAGGCCGTTCCGGCTGAACACCACCTGGCCGCTCGCGACCCGCGCGTTCTTCGGAGAGAGGCGGATGAGGCCGACCGCGAGCGTCGTCTTCCCCGAGCCGCTCTCGCCGATCACGGCCACCGCCTCACCCGGCTCGACGGCGAACGACACCGAGCGAACGGCGCGCACGTCGCCGCGCCGCGTGCGGTAGTCGATCGAGAGGTCGCGGACGTCGAGGAGCGCGCTCACGCCGCTCTGAGGCGCGGGTCGAAGACGTCCTCGAGCCCGCGCGCGAGCGAGACGAGGCACAACTGGAACAGCGCGATCGCGGCGATCGGGCTGAAGATGTACCAGAAGCTGTCCCTGAAGAAGATCGCGCCCTGGCTGTTCGCGAAGTAGAGCATCAGCCCCCACGAGGTCCCCTCGAGCGGTAGGAGCCCGAGGAGGATGATCCCGGTCTGCGCGTAGATCGCGGCGGTCATCGCGAGGATGAAGTGGATCGCGATGTAGCCGCGCATGTTCGGGAGCATCTCGCGGAAGACGATGTGCCCGACGCCGAGGTCGAGCGACCGCGCGGCCTCGACGTACTCGCGTTCCTTCAGCGAGAGGATCTGGGCGCGCACGAGCCGGAGCAGGAACCAGCACTGCAGGAGCGCGAGGATGAGCGCGAGGAGCACGAAACTCGTCGGCCGGAGGATCGCGGCGATGACGACGAGCACGACGATGTCGGGGATCGTGAGGCCGACGTCGGTGACGGCCATCATGGCCGCGTCGAAGCGCCCGCCGATGGTGGCCGAGAGCGCGCCGAGGCTCACCGCGAGGCTCGTCGAGAAGAGCGCCGTAAGGAGCGCGATCGTGAGGAGGTCGCGGCCGCCGTTCACGATCTGCGCGAGCACGTCGCGCCCCTGGTAGTCCGTGCCGAGCAGGTGGTCGGGCGACGGCGGCTTGTACTGGAGCGCGATGTTCACCTCGGAGGGCGCCCCGACGACGAGCGGCCCGAGGTAGGACATGGCCGCGAAGAGCACGACGCCGACGAGCCCGATGAGGCCGGCGGGCCGGCGCGTGATGAGCCGGAGCGTCTCGATCATCCGGACGACCCGCCGGCGCGGCCGATGCGCGGATCGAGCCGGCTGTAGACGAGGTCGGCGATGAGGTTCGCCGCGACGATGGCGACGGTCGTGACGAGCACGATGCCCTGCATGATGGGGTAGTCGCGCTGATCGATCGCCTTCACGAGCCGCAGGCCCATGCCCTGGTACACGAAGACCTGCTCGATGAACACCGCGCCGCCGACGGACGCGCCCGCTGCGATCGCGAGCTGGGAGACGAGCGGGAGGATCGCGTTGCGCCCGACGTACGCCGTCGCGATGCGCGCGTCGCCGATCCCGCGGGCGCGCGCGGCGTTCACGTAGTCCTCCTCGAGGGCGGCGAGCGTCGAGCCGCGCATGCTGAGGATCCAGTGGCCGATGGTCGCGAGGAAGAAGACGCTGATCGGCAGCGCGGCGTGGAAGAGGACGTCGCCGATGAACTCGGGCGTGAAGCCGGGCTCGACGCCCGGCGAGAAGGCCCCGCGCATGCGCGTGATCGGGAGCCAGCGGAGCTGCACCCCGAGCACGAGGATGATGAGGAGCGCGACGAGGTAGTTCGGGACGCTGCTGACGATCGACCCGACGGTGGTGATCGATCCGTCAGCGACGCCGCCGCGGCGGTACGCCGCGAGGATCCCGAGCCCGATCCCGACGAGGAACGCGAGGAACACGCCCGTGCCGACGGCGAACAGGGTCCACGGCAGGACCGAGAGGATGATCGACGTCACCGGCGTCCCGGCCGACAGGAAGGAGCTCCCGAGGTCGCCGCGGAGCACGTCGCCCATGTACTCGACGTACTGATCCTGGATCGGGCGCGTGAGGTCGATGCGGAAGAGGCTCGACGCCATGACCTTCGCCTCGTCGTACGTGATCGCGCCCTCGCGCGTGAGCTCGTCGATCTTCAGGTCGATCGGGTTCCCGGGCATCAGGCGGATGAGCCAGAACGTGAGCGTGATCGTCGTCCAGATCGTGAGGATCGCCTTCAGGACCGCTCGCGTGATCGGCCGCGCCCAGATCCCTTCGAGCCGCGCGCGGGCCGCGGCGGTCCGCGACCGCGCGACCGGGACGCTCCCAAGCTCGGTCTGGACCGGCGTGACGGCCACGGTGAGGCGAGGATAGGCATCGATGTCGATCGCCTGGGGCCGGCGTCCCGTCCCCGACGTCCGCGCGAGCGCCGGTCGGCGCGCGCTGCTCGTCCTCGCCATCCTGGTCGTCGCCCTTGTGAGCGCGATCGTCGACCCGTTCGCCGCGCGGACGCCGTCGATCGTCGGCGCCGATACGCCGGGAACGATCCAGGGCCTGTTCGACCTCCACCGCGCCGCCATCGAGCGCGGCGATCGCGTGTCGTACGAGAACACGCTCGACCCGCGCTCGCGGGAGTTCACCGCGTGCATGCGCCGCCTCTTCGAGCAGGGACGCGCGCGCGCAGATGCGCTCGCCCCGGGTCGCGTCCTCGGCCTGGAGCACGTCGCCGGGACGAACCTCGTCCGCGTCCGCCTCGAGCAGCGCGACGGGGTCGGGATCCACTACGTGCGGCGGTTCCTCATCGGTCCCGTGACGGCGTTCCCCTGGCTCGACCTGCTGCGCAGCGTCCCGGCCTGGTACATCTCGTACCCCGACGCATCACGCGCCGCCGAATGCGTCGAGCAGCTAGACATCCGGTCGGGTCGCGCGCTGGCACGATGAGAGAGGACCACCCTGCTGATCTGCTAGCAGAATGGCAAAGAGATCCGACGTGTCAGACCGACGAGTCATCTGCGAGCACCCATTCATCGATGGCAACGGTCGGACGGCCCGGGTCCTCGCGTCGCTGGCAATGTATCGGGGCGGCTTCAAGCGCCCGGAGTTCTGCTCCCTCGAGGAGTGGTGGGGCCGACACCGCGCCGACTGCGCCGGACCAGCCGGAGAACGCGCGGCGGAGAGACGCCCTGACCGGGGCGTCTCTCTTGGGGGATCACGTGCCCATCCCCTTGGTGGGAAAGGCCGCGATCGGGTAGCGGGCATCGCTCTAAGCCCGCTGCCAGGTCACGATCGGCACCGTACCGAGCCGCTCTGCGCCGCTCGCTGTCACGAGCACCGGCTCGGTGATGTGAGCGCCGCCGCGGCCCGTCCGGCCCAGGCGCGCCTCGAGGATGAGGACCATGCCGGCCTCGAGCGGCGTGGCTTCCCCGAGCTTCAGCGTGGGCGGCTCGTCGAGCCAGCAGCCGATGCCGTGACCCGCGAACCCAGGCGGCCCGCCACGGTAGGTCCACTCCTCGAGCCCGCGCTCCTTGATCACGCGCGCGGCCGGAGCGCCGACGGCCTCGGCCGGCACACCCGCCGCGACGACCTCGAGCGTCCGGTGGAGCATTTCCGCGACCGCGTCCATCAGACGCAGATCGCGGTCCGAGGGCTTGCCGACCGCGGTCACACGGCCGACGTCCATCTTGTAGCCGCGATGCTCCGCGCCGCACACCACGTTCACGGGGTCCCCCTTCCGCAGAGGTCGCGAGGACGCGAACCCGATCCCCACCTCGACCTGCTCGCGGCTGAAGACGAGCGGCGGGAACGCGGGCCGCTCGGCACCAGCCATCACCATGGCCCGCTCGACGTCGAGAGCGATCACCCTCTCGTCGGCGCCCTGGCGAACGTCGTCGAGGAACGCTCGCACGCCCGCGTCGGTCATGCGTGCGCATTCGCGAAGGACCTCGATCTCCTGCGGACACTTGATCCTGGCGACGTCGGTAACGAGGGAGGTGGCGTCCTCGATCGCGCAGCCGGGCCGCGCCGCTGCGATCGCCTCGCTCAGGCTCGCCGGGAAGAACAGCAGGCCGGCGACCCCGATGCGCTTCGCCGCCGCTGGGACGATCTCGGCGAGCTTGACCGCCAGTCTGGGCAGGCTCGGGTCCACGATCACGTCGTCGACCCACGTCCGGGACGCTGGCCGGTCCCAGTAGGCGTACGCGAGGAGCGTGGGTCGCCGGCCCGGCACCAGGACCAAGACGCTCACGTCGCGCTGCCCGAAGCGCGGCTCGTACCCGGCGAGGTAGCCGCAGGGACCCTGCTGGTTGCCCACTGAGTAGGCGATGAGCGCGTCGAGTCCGGCGCGCTCGAGAGCCGCCTCGACGAGGGCCCACCTGCGCTCGAACTCGGCGCGCGGGAAGCCCGCGCCGCGGCCGCTCGCAGTGCCCAGCCCGCTCACCATCGGCCGACGACCGGGTTCGTCAGCTCGCCGATCGACGGGCATGACACGGTGACGCGGTCGCCCGGGCGAAGGAAGATCGGCGGCGTGCGGAAGAGACCCACGCCGGCGGGCGTGCCCGTGGATACGACGTCCCCCGGATCGAGCGTGATGTGCTGGGTCAGGATCGCCAGCAGCCGCGCGACGGCGAACAGCATCCCCGCGGTTCCCTCGTTCTGCCTGACCTCGCCATTCACCGTGCACGTGAGGCGAAGACGCGACGGGTCGGGGATCTCGTCGCGTGTCACCAGCGACGGCCCCATCGGACAGAACGTGTCGAAGCCCTTCCCGAGCGTGATCTGCGCGTCCTTGAACTGCACGTCGCGCGCGCTGACATCGTTCACCAGCGTGTAGCCGAAGACCGCGTCGAGCGCCGACGCTTCATCCAGCGACCGCGACCGCCGTCCGATGACCACCGCGAGCTCGACCTCGGGGTCCACCTGGCTCGCGGGCGATGGCACGACGATCGGCTCGCCGGGGCCGATCACGGCCGACGGCAGCTTCGAGAAGAAGAACGGTTCTACCGGCAGCTTGGCGCCGGGGTCCTCTTGCTGGTGGCTCCGGTAGTTGATGCCGCAGAACAGGAGCTTCCGCGGACGCGGAATGGGGGCGAGCACGCGAGCGCCGCGCATGAGCGGGCCCGCGCGCGCTGCTCCACGGATCGACGCGAGCGCGGCATCGCCGCCGCGGATCAGATCGAGCATGTCCGCGAAGGGCGCAGGGGCGATCCCGCCCTCCCGCAGGACCCCGACACCGGTCCCGCCATCGGCCGCGAACGTAACGAGCCTCACCCGGCCCGGCTCCGCTCGAGGCCCTTCACCAGCGCCACCATCGCGCGGTTCGTGCGGACGTCGACGCCATGCGCCTCTCCCCGTTCGACGACCGCGCCGTTGATCACGTCGATCTCCGTCCGCCGGCGCGCCTCGACGTCCTGGAGCATCGAGGGCTTGCCCATCCCGGCGCCGGCAAGGGCCGCGTGGATGCGCTCGAGCCGCTCGGCGAGGTCGATGGGATACCCGAGCGCTCGCGCGACCGCGACGGCCTCGGCGGCGATCGAGTCCACGAGAGCGAGGGTCACGCCGCTCTGCGCGAGCTCGCCCGCTCGCAGGCCTGTGAGTGCCGACACGGGGAGCGCGGCCGCGTTCAGCACCAGCTTGCGCCAGATCTCGGGTCGGACAGCCGGGACGACCCGTGCCTCGATGCCGCCGCCGCCGAGCACGGCGGCCACGGTCTGCGTCGGAGCGAGCCCGCCCCCCTCTACGTACGGCCCGACGAAGGTCGCGCCCCGGCCGGTGTGGGCCACACGCGCGGGACCCGTGACCGTCGCGCTGTGGTACGTGACGCCCACGACGAGGCGCGCGGGGTCGAACACCTCCGCGAGCACGTCGGCGCTGCCCCAGCCGTTCTGCAGCGTGGCCACGACCGTGGCGGGCCCGGCGAGGGCACGCGCCGACGCCGCCGCCTCGGCCGTGTGGTGCGCCTTGACGAAGAAGAAGAGGACGTCGACCGGCCCAAGCTCCGCGGGGTCCGAGCTCGCGCGCACGTTCGCCGACACGGGCTCGATGCCTTCCACGGCGATCCCGCTCGCGCGGATCGTGCTGACCAGGTCTGGCGCGACCTCGAGCACACGCAGGTCGGTCGACCCGGCGAGGCGTGCGGCGACGAGCCCTCCCATGGCGCCAGCGCCGACGATCCCAACGGCGGTCACGCGGCGTGGCCCGCGAGCCTGGCGGCGAAGACTCCGCTCCGGGTCGCCACGCGGATGCCGGAGCCATTCGCCTCCCAGTGCGTGGCGGTCTCGGAGAAACGAAGGGCCGCGCCACGTCGTTCGGCCAGGGCGAGGTGAGCCTCGATGCAGCGCTCCGGCAGCAGCACGCCGGCCTGCGCCTCGAAGAGGCCGACCCACCCGGGCCGCAGCTTGAGCGGCGGGTACCGGCGCTCGATCTCCGCCGCATCGAGCAACTCGTGCGGAAGCGAGTGCTCCAGGGCGCTTCGGGTCGATCCGGTCACCATCTGGCTCGTCGGCTCGCCCACGTAGATGCCGCCGGTGCGCACCAGCAGCCGCTCCTGCGCGGCCCCCTCCAGCTCGAGCCAGAGGTCCCAGGCGCGGAGCAGCAGCGGCACGTAGGTCGTGTGCTCGAAGTACGCGAGCCGGATCACGCGGCTGAGGCCCACTGACGATCCGAGCGACCCGCCGCGCGGGAAGCGCTCGAGGCCGAGGACGCGAGCTCCGCGACGCGAGAGGTGGTGAGCGGCGGCGGAGCCGTGCGCGCCGAGGCCGATGACGATGGCGTCGTACGTGGCCATCGCTACGACGCCCGCGGGTCCTCCGCGAGCTGCGCGAGGTGCTGGTGCCAGACGTTGCCGTGCGGCCGCCGCTCGCTGTCGATCGCCGGGCTGGTGCAGACGTACTCGACGATCGCGTCGGCCGGCGCTTCGAACGTGCGGAGCACCTCCCCGAACGGATCCACCATCCGCCCGAGCGGCTGCCCCGCGCGAACGTGGTCGCCGGCGCGGATCTCGGGGAGCCACAGGCCCGTGCGGTCGGCGACGACGCTCCAGCGCCGCGGGCCGACGAGCCGCGGCTGGGGTGGCTGCGTGCGGCCGGCGATCAGGCCGAGCAGGCCCACCACGTTGAGGCAGCCCTCGGCCTGGATCCGCACCTCCGCGGCGCCGATGAGGCCGTTGTGGCCGACCTCGGTCCACACGTTGGGGATCCCTTCGCGATAGAGCGCGCGCGGAAGCGCCAACGGCGAGTCGGGCAGCGGCCGCTTGTCGACGAACGGCACCGGGAAGGACCGTCCGATCGCGAGGGCGCGCTCGAACAGATCGCCGTCCTGCTCCCAGGGGATCGCGACGTAGGGCCGCAGCTCCTGGACGAACTCGCCGCCGTGCAGGTCCACGACCGCGCTCGCGACCCTGATGGTCCGGAAGAGGAGGTCGACGAGGTGCGCGGAGTACGATGCGTCCGGGTCGCCCGGCCAGACGTAGTGGACCTCGCGCTGGTCGATGGGCGAGAGCTGCATGTTGCGCTGGTAGAAGGCCTGGATGCTGATGATGGGGACGATCAGGACCCGCCCGCTCATCGGCATGTCGGCCAGGCGGCGGATCAACTGCACGGCCGCGAGGACGCCCGCGTACTCCCCCGCGTGCATCCCGGCCATGATCGCGACGGTGGGCCCACCTTCGGCTCCGATCACCTCCGCGAGCGGGATCTCGACAGGCGGGCCGCCGGGGTGCTCCTCGCGCAGCCAGCGCCGCTCGACCCGGGGCCGGATCCGCCGACGCCCGCCGCTACCGGGCAAGGGCCACGGCCTCGATCTCCACCAGCAGGTCGGCGCTGGCGAGGCCGCCGACCACGGCGAACGTCGAGGCGGGATAGTGGCCGATCGGATCGAAGACCTCGTGGCGTACCTCGCGCAGGACCGCCAGGTGCTCGCGTGACGTGGCGAGCATGAAGATCTTGCCGACCCGGTCGAGGCCAGATCCCGAGCGCTCGAGCACGGACCGGAGGTTGGCGAAGGCCTGCTTCGCCTGCGCGCGCGGGTCGCCCGGCCCCACGACCTCGCCCTGACCGTCCCAGGCGACCTGGCCTGAGACGAATATCAGGTCGCCGAGGCGAACGGCCTGCGAGTACCCGACGGCCGCGTTGGTGTCGTGCCAGGAAACACCTTCCATGAGCGTCCTCCCTGGGTCGAGAGCTAGAGGCGCGCGAGCCGGTGCCGGAGGTCGTCGCCCACCAGGACGAAGATCAGGCTCACCATCGCGACGACGAGGCTCGGCAGGAGCGCGAGGTGCGGGGCCGTCGTCACGTAGCGGCTGCCCTCGGCGATCAGCGTGCCCCAGTCGACGTCGGGCGGCTGCACGCCGAGGCCGAGGAAGCTGAGGCCGGACGTCGAGGCGATCATGTGGCCGATCTCGGTGCTGCCGACCACCAGAGCGGTCGGCGCGACGTTGGGGAGCAGGTGGCGCACCAGGATGGCCAGCCCGCTCGCGCCGCCGAGCCGTGCGGCCGTGATGTAGTCGCGCTCCCGCAACGAGAGGGTCTCGGCGCGGATGATCCGCGCGTTGCGCGGCAAGATCGCGATGGTCACCGCGATCATCGCGTTCTGCAGCGACGGGCCGAGGATCGCCACGAACAGGATCGCGAGCAGGATGAACGGGAAGGCGAGCGCCACGTCCATCACGCTCATGATCGCGCGGTCGGCCATGCCGCCGACCATCCCCGAGACCAGCCCGATGCCCATGCCGATCGCCATGCCGACCGTCGCCGGGATCACCCCCGCCGTGATCGACACGGGAACGCCGGCGAGGAGCCGCGTGAGGAGGTCGCGGCCGAAGGCGTCGGTGCCGAGCGGGCTGCCCGCAGCGCCGATGGGCAGGTAGGCGCGGTCGAGGTGCACCTCGGCCGGGCCGAAGGGGGTGATCGTCTCGCGGAGCAGCCACGCGAGGCCGAAGCCGCCGACGATGACGACGAGGCCGATCCACGCGCCGAACCCGCCCACGGGCCGCAGCGCGAGACGGAGCCCGGCAGGACGAAGGGCTTCGATCACTGCGCCGCTCGGCCGCGCATGCTGATGCGCGGGTCGATGAACACATACAGGGTGTCGATGAGCCAGCTCAGGCCCACGAAGGTCCCGGATACGACGAAAGCCCCGGCCTGGACCACCGGGTAGTCGCGCGCGAGCACGCTCGAGACCATCATCGTGCCGATCCCCGGCCAGGCGAAGACGGCCTCCACGAACACGGCCGCGGTCAGCATGTACCCGACCATCACGCCGCCGTTCGTGACGACAGGGAGCAGCGCGTTGGGAAGCACGTGCCTGAGCATCACGCGGCGCTCCGGGATCCCGGCGGCGTAGGCCGTCCGCACGAAGTCCTCGCCGCGCAGCTCGTCGATCGAAGCGTTCGTGATCCGGGCGGTGAAGGCCGCCGGGTACACGGCCAGGGTCACCGCCGGAAGGACCAGATGGCGGAGGAGATCCGGCAGCGTGCCGCCGTCGATCGGTGACTCCATGCCGGATGAGGGCAGCAGACGCAGCCACACCGCGAATACGAAGGCGAGGGCGATGCCGATGGAGAAGGAGGGCAGCGCCATCAGGACGAGAGGCGCCGACCGCAGGGCCGCGCCGCCGAACCCTCGCATGTAGGCGGCGATCACGCCCCAGAGGATCCCCACGGTCAGCGCGATCAGGGACGCGGCGCCGCCCAGGAAGAGGGTCGCCGACAAGCGCCGGCCAACGACGTCCCCCACCAGCTCGCGAGTGGAGATGGAGCGCCCGAAGTCGCCTCCCAGGATGTGCGACGACCAGGCCCAATACTGCGCCGGCAGGGGCTGGTCGAGGCCGTAGTCGTGCCTGAACTGCTCGACGAGCTTCGCGTCGTGGATGTCGGCGGCGCCGAGCATGACCGTGATCGGGTCGCCGGGGACGAGTCGGATGGCGACGAAGACGAGGATCGAGACGCCGAGCATGATCCCGACCGAGTCGAGCGCCCGGCGCAGGAGCTGTCCGGCCAACGTGGGCTAAGGCCGACAGGGCCCGGATCCGCTTTGGACCCGGGCCCTCCCGAACGCGCTGGGTGCGATCGTCACTTCATCTTGATCGCGAAGATGTCGACCACGCTGGTCGGCAGGAGCGGGATGGCCTCGACCTTCTTGGCGGTCCACGCCATGCCGATGAGCGAGCGGCTGGTCCAGATGATGGGCGCGTCGTCGCGCAGGACCTTCTGCGCCTGCTTGAGGAGCGAGACGCGCTTGTCGGCGTTGAGCTCGGTGCTCGCGTCCTTGACCAGCTTGTCGTAGGTCGGGCTGGAGTAGAAGGCGACGTTGAACTCCGCCGGCGGGATGTTGGCGGTCGTCCAGCGTTGCAGCGCGATCTGCGGGTCGGGGAACGCGCTGCCGTGCCCGAAGTTCGCGATGTTGAAGCGGTTCTTGTCGCCGACGCCGGTCGCCTTGTCGAGGTAGGCGGCGGATTCGACGAGCTCGGATTCGACCTTGAACCCGACGTCCTGCAGATTGCTGATCATGATCGGCACCTGGGCGCCCTGGACACCGGTGCGGCCGGTCCGGTCGAGGAACTTGACGACGAGCTGCTGCCCGCCCTTCTCGCGGATCTTGCCGCCGGACGGCAGCTTCCAACCGGCCTGATCCAGCAGCTGGCGCGCCTTGTCGGCGTCGTACTTGTACGGCGGGACGTCGGCGTTGTACGCGTAGGCGCCCTCGAACCAGGCTGAGTACAGGGCGCCCGCGGCGCCCTTCGAGACCTTGACGAGCGCTTCCTTGTCGAAGGCGTAGTTCGCGGCCTGTCGCACCGCCGCGTCGTTGAACGGCGGCTTGGTCGTGTTGAGACCGAAGTAGTTGTAGACGAGGGTCGGGAAGTACTGGACGGTCAGGCCGGCCGACTTCATCTGGTCCACCTGCTCGACGGGCGGCTCGATCATGACGTCGATATTCCCCGAGAGCAGGTCGTTCGCCAGCGCGACCACGTCCGACTTGATGAGGATGATGATGCGGTCGGGGCCGGTCTTGCTGCCCCAGTGGTCAGCATTCCTCGTGAGCTCGACACGGGTCTTGTCCTGGTACGAGACCAGCTTGTACGGGCCGGTGCCGACGGGGCTGAAGGCGTAGTCCTTGCCCTTGGCCTGGACCGCCGTCGGGCTCTGCATCATCGTCGCGAGGAAGCTGAAGGTCCAGATCGCGTTGGGCGTCGGGTTGATGTTCACCTTCACCGTCATG
>Ga0233425_10001548_pt1 | contig 50990 bp, 44 predicted proteins | sample Watercolumn_Towu_2_FD_181712 | JGI IMG/M metagenome (GOLD analysis project Ga0233425, IMG submission 181712) | Freshwater microbial communities from Lake Towuti, South Sulawesi, Indonesia - Watercolumn_Towuti2014_140_MG | ecosystem: Environmental > Aquatic > Freshwater > Lake | place...
CCCGATAAACGAACTACCCGCGCATCAGCCAGACGAGGAAGGCACCCGCCGCGACGGCTGTCCAGCCGGCCCGGCGCAGCTTCGACTGCTCCGTCGCTGAGGCGATTTCGAGGAGCTGGCGCGCCAAGTCCGGCCTCAGCGCCCAGAGAAGCCCCTCGAGCACCAAAACAAGGCCGAAGGCGACGACGATGTCGTTCATGGCTTGCCAGCGGGCGCATGCCCCTGAGGATCGCTGAAGTATTTGAAGAACGGCGAATCGGGCGAAAGAACGAGGCGTGTGTCGCCGGACTTGAGCGCCTCCTCATAGGCCTGCATCGACCGGTAGAAGCCGAAGAAGTCGGGATCCTTGCCGAAGGCTTCGGCAAAAATGCGATTGCGTTCCGCGTCTCCCTCGCCGCGGAGCTCCTCGCCCTTGCGTGTCGCTTCCGCCTTGATGACGGTCGCCTCGCGATCCGCCGTGGCGCGAATGCGGTTCGCCTCAGCAGTTCCCTGAGCGCGGAACTCGGCCGCCTCCCGCTCGCGCTCTGCACGCATGCGATCGAACACACTTTTCTGGTTCTGCTCGGGAAGGTCGGCGCGCTTGATGCGCACGTCCACCACCTCGAGACCCAGCGCCTGACCCTCGGCGTTGACCTGCTGGGCAATGCGCCTCATGAGCTCCTCGCGCTTCTCGCGCACGAGATCGACGAAAGCCGCCGCGCCCAGAACGCGGCGCAGCGCCGCCTCGATGATCGGATCGAGCCGCGAGGACACGGCTCCCTCATAACGGATCGTCTGATAGAACTTCAAGGGATCGACGATCTTGTAGCGCGCAAACGCGTCGACGACGAGGCGCTTCTGGTCGGCCGCGATCACCTCGAGCGGCTCGGTGTCGATATCGAGAATGCGCTTCTCAAAGATGTCGACAGTTTCCACCAGCGGGAGCTTCCAATTGAGGCCGGGCTCCTTGATGACCCTCTTCGGCTTGCCGAACTCGAGCACAAGCGCCTGCTCATTCTGGTGCACGATGAACGCCGAGGCATAAACCGCAGCCGCGGCTATGCCGACGAGAACGATGAGTGTGGCGAGAAAGGCCCGCATGATTCAGTTTCCTCCCTCGGACTTCTTCTTCTGCAGCTGGTCGAGCGGCAGGAATGGCACGATGCCCTGGCCGCCGCGATTGTCGAGGATGATCTTGTCCGTACCGCCCAAGACGCGCTCCATGGTCTCGAGGAACATGCGCTTGCGGGTGACCTCCGGAGCCTTCTTGTATTCCTCGTAGACCTTGATGAAGCGGGCCGTCTGGCCGCTGGCCTCGGCAACGGTCTGCTGCTTGTAGCCCTCGGCGCCCTGCAGGATGCGCTCGGCCTCGCCGTGCGCCTCGGGAACGATCTTGTTGGCGTAGGCGCTCGCCTGGTTCTGAAGCGTCTCCTTCTCGAGGCGCGCGGCCTGCACCGAGCGGAAGGCCTCGATCACGTCCGCGGGCGGATCGGATTTCTGCAGCTGAACCTGTACGACCCGAATGCCCGTGTCGTAACGTTCGAGCGTCTCCTGGATGAGCTTGTGCACATCCTGCTCGAGTTGCTGACGGGCTTCTGTCAGGATCGGCTGAATGCGGGACTTGCCGACGATCTCGCGCATCGCGCTCTCGGCCACGTCCTTCACCGTCTGCTCGGGATTGCGAATGTTGAAAAGGTAGGCCGGCGCATCCTTGATCACCCAGAAGACGACAAAATCGATATCGACGATGTTCTCGTCGCCCGTCAGCATCAGACTCTCCTCGCGCACATCGCTGGCGCCACCGGAGCTGCGGCCGGGCACGCGAAATCCGGTTGCGGACCTGAGACCGATCTCGGTGATGTTCTGCTTGGTGACCTTCGGCAGCTCCACCTCCTCGACCGGAAATGGAAGCCTGAAATGAAGGCCAGGAGGCTCCTGGCGCACGAACTCGCCAAACCGCATGACGACGCCGAGCTCGTCCGGATTGACCCGGAAAAAGAAGGCATACCAGGCGACAACTGCAGCTCCTGCGGCAGCCAAGAGAAAGATGAGCGGCCCCGGCACGCCCCTGCCGCCATGCATGACCTGCTTCATGCGGTCCTGGCTGCGCTTCAGCATTTCCTCGAGATCGGGGGGCTGCCCGCCGCCCGGCCCCTGGCCCCACGGTCCGCCGCCGCCCCCACCTTTCCACCCGCCGCCGCTGCCGCCGCCTTGATTGCTCCAGGGCATTCTCTAAGCCTCTCGAATTGCAGGTAATTTCTATTCGCCGCGTGTCCAGGTGGCCGGCCGGGCCGGTACTCATGCCCCGGCTCATCCGCGGCGGGTCCAAGTTCGCGCCCCGCTTATAGGCCAGACACACCGGTGGACGCAAACCAGAGCTCCCGACAGCCTCAATGCTGAGTTGGGCGAATGGCCGGGACAAATCAAGGCTATTTCCGGCGGCGCTCCAGCACTTCGAGCGTCGTTGCGAACTGGTCCCGCTCACCCCTAATCAGGGGCTCCCTGGACACCTGCTCCCATTCGGCCGGCTCGAGGGCAGGAAACAGCACATCGCCCGATGGGCTCGCATGAACCCTGGTCAGATAGATGCGATCGACCAGCGGAAGCGCCAGTCCGTAGATCTCTGCGCCGCCGATGATCATGACCTCGTCCGCACCCGACGTGCGCGCCAAGACCCGGCCGACAACGAGCGCGTCGCCAAGCGAGCTCACGGCGGTCACGCCCTCGACCTCGAACAGGCTGTCACGCGTGATGACGATATTGGGGCGGCCGTCGAGCGGTCCCGGGAGCGTCGCAAACGTCTTGCGGCCCATGATGATCGGCTTGCCCATCGTGATCCGGCGGAACGCCTTCAAGTCCGACGAGATGGACCACGGCAGGCCACCGTCGGCGCCGATGACGCCGTTTTCCGCAACGGCTGCAACGATAGAGACGAGCATAGAGCCTGCGCCTCTCAGGTCTTGGGCTTCTACTCTGGCATGGGACTCATGGCGACTTGATCGACGATATCATGCTCGTTGATGGCGCCGTGCTCGGCATCGAAGCCAAGTCCCGTGACGCGGCGTGCGATGATGTCGCCAACCCACGGTTTCGCCCGGCTCACGTCCCTTCGGTAACGCTCGTTGCCGGCGATTGTAAATCCGCTTACACCGTGTAGGGTCTCTATGCCGCGGCATAAGGCCTGGCTTTTACACGGAGACGGGCGCAGCGATGTGGGGAAGGGGCTCGTAACCCGACAATTCAAAGTGTTCTATCCGGAAATCGAAGATCGAACGGACGCCGGGATCGATGGTCATGACCGGAGCCGGGCGCGGCGCCCGCCGAAGCTGCTCGTCGGCCTGGTCCAGGTGATTGACGTAGAGATGCGCGTCGCCGAACGTGTGCACGAAGTCTCCCGGCTCGAGCCCCGTCACCTGCGCCATCATCATCGTGAGCAGGGCGTAGCTCGCGATATTGAACGGCACGCCGAGAAACACGTCTGCAGAGCGCTGATAGAGTTGGCAGGAGAGACGCCCGTCCGCCACGTAGAATTGAAACAGGCAATGGCACGGCGCCAGAGCCATGCGGGGAATGTCGGCCGGATTCCAGGCCGAGACGATGAGGCGGCGGCTGTCGGGATCGGTCTCGAGCGTCGCGACCACGTCCTTGATCTGATCGATCGCTTGTCCGCCGGGCGTTGCCCAACTCCGCCACTGCTTGCCGTAAACCGGGCCGAGATCACCGTTCGCGTCTGCCCACTCGTCCCAGATACGCACGCCATTCGCTTTGAGGTAGCCGATGTTGGTATCGCCGGCGAGGAACCAGATGAGCTCGTGAATGATCGACTTCACGTGCAGCTTCTTGGTGGTGAGGAGCGGGAAGCCGGCCGCGAGATCGAACCGCATCTGGTGCCCGAACACGGAGAGCGTGCCGGTGCCCGTCCGGTCTCTCTTGCGCACGCCCTCGGTGCGCACGCGGCGAAGAAGGTCGAGATACTGCTGCATGTGGGAAGTCTAGCGCGATTCTGAGGCGCTTGAACCCGACCTATGCATCAAAACGCCATGACGGCGTAAAGTCTCGCCTCAGGGCCCCGTGCTCACCCAATAGGCAAATGCGACCGCGAAGGCATTGGCAATCGCGTGAGCTGCGATGGGTGCCCTGATCGACCCGGTCCTCAAGAGCAGCCAGGACAGCACGAGGCCTGCCGTGAATACGCTGGCCATGCCCGGCAACGTGTATCCGCCATGCAGAGCCGTCCAAGCCACATTCGAGATGACCGCCCCTCCCCAGAAACCGAGGGGCGTCTGAGCCAGCGCGGACAGGAGAAACCCCCGAAACGTCAGCTCCTCCCAGAAGGGGGCCAGAATCACGGCGATCAGCACCGTGGCGGGCCAAAGCGGCGATCGGAGCCCATCGGCGAGCCACGCGACGTCGGTCCTGTAGTCGAACCCCAGCCCCGTGTAGAGCAAAAGCTCGATCAGCCCTGTGACGATGATGGCGATGAGACCGCCGGCGAGAAGCGTACCTGAGCCCGGCGACGGCCCTAGGAGTTGCAGGACCTCCCGGCGTAGGCCGCCACGGCCCGCAAACAGCCAGACAAAGACAATCGAGGTCGCTTGGGAGGCGATCGTGACACCTACACCGACCGGTGAGGCCAGCGAAATGACATCCTTTCCAAACTTCGTGTCCCAGGCCGTGCCTTCCAAGACCATCGCCGCTGCAATGGCCCCAACGAGCTGGCCGCCGATCACGGCGAGCGTGGCGAGCGCAGCAGTCAACACACCCCAAGGCGACTGTGGCCAGTAGCGCACCGGGCCGCTGAACAGACGGGGCTTCGATACATCTCGATCTCTATCCCATGCCATCGCCGGAAATCCCTCGTGAGCAGACCATCGCTGCATATCTTCGCCCTTCGCGCGGGGAAAGCCTCAGCCAGCGGGAACAGTCAGAAGCAGCACAGCGCTCAGCGTCAGATTGAAGAGCACATGACACCAAATGGCGAGCCCCAACCGGCCTGTCCTGACGACGAGCCAGGACAGCACCAGTCCGGCCAGAAAGAGATGCGCGCGAGAGAACCACGAATGATCGACATGCAGGAGAGCCCAGGCGAGCGACGTCAGCGTGGCGGCCCCCATCGCCCCCAATTGCGTTCCGCGCAATGCGTCGAATAGGAGGCCACGGAATAGGAGCTCCTCGGCGACGGGAGCCAGAAGGCACAAGACCGGCACCAGCAGAAGCCCGCCCTCGGATCGGATGAGCCGCGGGTAGTCGCCGACCTCGGCCCACAGCGCCTGAGGCGCGATCAACGCCAGCGCGCTGAGCCACAGTCCCATGCCAGCGAGGAGTGCCGCCGACGACCTCGCATAGAGGTGCGGCCCCTCTGGCCACAGCTCTCCCTCTGGCGCCCGGGTCCCATCGCGCGACGTCCATCTCATGGCGGCGAAGGACAGAATGGCCACCGTGCCGTGCAGTGCGGCAAAGTAGATCACCGTCTTGAGCGACTCGTTCCTCTCGATCGCGCCCGGGCCGAAGACGCCCGCCGACACGGCGCCCGCCGCCGCCGCAAAGGTCCAGGCCGCCGCCAGCGCGACGATGGGCGCCAAACCCAGAATCCCCCCAGCAACAAGGAGCCCGACGGCTCCTCGGCGAAGCCCCGGCAAGCCCATTTCCATGCCGTTTCTGCCACTCATGTACTGGTACTCCCTGGGCGGATTAACGCATTCGCCAGGCGTCCCCAGCGGAAGTTGAAGGTGCTGGTTCCGGGTACTTGCGTGCCGCACCTTTCAATTCATACGCCAAGGTCATATATTCGAGGGGCCGGATTCGTCCGGCTATGGCGATAAACGCGGCCGTAATAAGCCATTCGGACCCGGGGGCAGTACCCGGCGCCTCCACCACTCTTCCGCGCCTCGCGGCCGGCTCCCCGCAAGGGAGTCGCGAGGCGCAACCAGAATGGGGGCGAACCAGGATCGACGAGGGTGTAAAGGGTTTAGCTTTTGCCCGGCATGATACCGCCGTTATCGGGTCACACAGAATAGTTGCCAATGACAACTATGCTGAGGCTGCTCTCGCTGCGTAATGCGGCGCGAAATGCCTGAACCTCAAAGTCCTCGCCCCTAGCCGGGCAAGGCGCGGTCTGGAGGGCACCGGGCAACAGAAGCCCTCCACTCAATCCGGCAGCCCGCGAGCAGAGTGCGGGGGGGACTGCCAGCAGAGGCGAGCGTTCTCACGCATGACGGCGGGGCAAACCATCGACTACGAGGCCTTGACTCAGGAGGCCATGCGCGGGCTCGTGCGCACGGTCTTGGTGCGCGCGGCAAAGTCCGGACTGCCGGGCGATCACCACTTCTACATCTCGTTCGATACACAGGCCGCCGGCGTATCGCTGTCGAAGCGGCTCAAAGAAAAGTATCCGCGCGAGATGACCATCGTGCTGCAGCACCGGTTCTGGGATCTCGCCGTTTCCGACGAGCGTTTCGAGGTCAAGCTGTCGTTCGACGGAATCCCAGAGCGCCTCATCGTTCCATTCGCTGCCATCAAGGTGTTCTTCGATCCCTCCGTCCGCTACGGCCTGCAGTTCGAGGACACGGATCTCGGGCCGGATGCCGCCTCCGCCGGCCAGTCGCTCGGTGCCGGCTCGAGCCCGACGCGGCCGACTGCGGTGAGAAAGTCGCGCACGCCCCGCAAGCCGCGATCTGATCGCGAGAGCCCTGCGGCGGACGGCACCGAGCGGGGCACGTCAGCCTTCTCCGCTCGTTCGACCGCTGCTCATCCCGTTGGAGCAGCAAACGGCAGCGGCGCCGAGAAGCCGCATCGTCTCGGGCCGGTCGCAGCCAAGCCGGCAAGCGATGCCGCGAGCAGCGAGAACCCCGGCGCTGCACCCGGCGCCGAGATCGTGAGCCTCGACAGCTTCCGCAAAAAATAGCGAAGCCGCGCCGCGGAAGTTTTTCGGCGAGACGCCGGAAGCAGAAAAGTGACAAAGCCCCGCACAGTGCATCGCGTGCAAGCGCAGGATTGTGTCGGGCGACCTCGACAACGCGCACATCTCAACCGGCTATGTCGACCGCAACAACCTGACGATGCGCACGCACATGTGGCGGTTCACGCGATTGACCAATGCCTTCAGCAAGAAGGTCGATGACCACGCCCCATGCCGTGGCTCTGCACTTCATCTACTACAACTTCTGCAAGCTCCACAGGAGCCCGAGGCTAAGGCCTACTATGGCGGTAGGCATGACGGACCGATTGTGGGAAGTCTCCCAAATAGCGAAAGTGCTGGATGTCTGAAAAGAGCATCTTTATGCTGAAGCCCGCTTGCGGGAGGGTGTCATGCGACAAGTGGGGTCGGTTGCGCTGTTAGGCTTTGCGACAATCTTGGGTGCTTGTGCTTCGTCATCGAGCGAAATCAGGCCGACTTACGTCTCTCCCCTCCAATACCAACACCTGAGCTGTCAGCAGATTGCAGCAGAAGCCGAGCGCGTCTCCCAGAGGGCGGCGGAACTTGCTGGCGTTCAGGATAGCAAGTCGACAAGCGATGCCGTCGCTACTGGCGTGGGTGTTGTTCTGTTCTGGCCCACACTGTTATTCATAAAAGGCGACGGGCAGACCGCAGCTGAGCTTGGTCGCTTGCGGGGTGAGTTCGACGCCCTTGAAAAGGTGGCCATAGAAAAGAACTGCGGACTTCGGTTCCGACAAAGAACACCGCCTCCAGCGCCAGACTGACCCACTACCGGACCGCGCGCGGACTGGAAGTCGGGTGGCAGATCGACTATATTGAGTGCAGCGCAACAATGCTCTCTAGGAGCATAATGCACGCGTGAAGGTCCGGCATTAGCCGGCTCTTTTCAGGGTCAAGATATGCTCATTGAGAGCATATCTAATTTGGCGGAGTTACGACAGTGACCCAGACGAGCTCAGCACAACGCCTCGACAAGTCCTCCCGGCCAGCGGCGGCGCAGAGGCCGCAAGAGGCGCGCGTGCTCCCGGCCTTTACACCCGAGCTCAAGCGCGAGTTGGAGCCGCTCTACGAGCGCGTGAAGCACGTCGTGACGCCGATGGAGTGGGTGCACTACGCGCCGCTCATCAAGGCCATCAATGAGCTCAAGAAGGAGCGCAACGCCGTCATCCTGGCGCACAACTACATGACGCCCGAGATCTTTCACTGCGTCTCCGATTTCCGCGGCGACAGCCTGCAGCTCGCCAAGGAGGCCGCAAAGACCAGGGCCAAGGTCATCGTCCAGGCCGGCGTCCACTTCATGGCGGAGACGTCGAAGCTGCTGTCACCTGAAAAGACCGTGCTCATCCCCGATCTCGAGGCCGGCTGCTCGCTCGCAGCCTCGATCACGGCCGAGGATGTCCGTCGCCTGCGCGAGGCCTATCCCGGCGTACCGATCGTCACCTACGTCAACACCAGTGCAGCCGTGAAGGCCGAGTGCGACATCACCTGCACCTCCTCCAACGCGGTGAAGGTCGTCGAGAGCCTCAACGCGCCGCGCGTGCTCCTGATCCCGGACGAGTATCTTTCGAAGTACGTGCAGACCAAGACCAAGGTCGAGATCATCGCCTGGAAGGGGCATTGCGAGGTGCACGAGCGCTTCACTGCTAAGGAGCTTCAAGCCTATCGGAAGTCCGACCCGGGCGTGAAGATCATCGCCCACCCCGAGTGCCCGCCGGACGTCATCGCGATGGCCGATTTCACGGGCTCCACCTCGGGCATGATCAACTGGGTCAAAGACAAGCGGCCGAAGAAGGTGCTGCTCGTCACCGAATGCTCGATGGCCTCGAACGTGGCTGCCGAGGCAGAGGACGTCGAATTCGTGCGCCCCTGCAACCTCTGCCCCCATATGAAGCGCATCACGCTCGAGAAGATCTACGACGCGCTCCTCAACATGCAGTACGAGGTGACCGTCGATCCGGACGTCGCAAGCCGGGCCCGCCGCGCCGTCGAGCGCATGGTCAATCTCACGAATTGAGCTCGAAGCCCGCTCACTCTGCAAGCGGCACGAATGGAGTGAGAGAGGAACAGCGAGGTGCTCGATGGGCTCGAAATCCAAAGACGTCCCGTTCGAAGGCTTCCCAGATCCAGCGCGCCCCCTCGGCCCCGGCGATATCGTCGTCATTGGCGCCGGGCTCGCCGGCCTGTTTACAGCCCTGCGCCTCGCGCCCCTTCCGGTGACCGTCATCGCCGCTGCGCCGCTCGGCGAAGGCGCCTCAAGCTCCTGGGCCCAAGGGGGCATCGCTGCGGCGGTGGGCGAGGGAGACACGCCCGAGGCTCATGCGCGCGACACGATTGCCGCCGGCGCCGGGGTCGTCGACGAGAGCGTCGCGCACTTCGTTGCCAACGAGGCGCCGGACCGCGTCCGCGACCTTCTCGCCTACGGAGTGCCGTTCGACCGCGACCTCGAAGGCCATTACGTGCTCTCGCGGGAAGCCGCACACACGGCGAGGCGCATCGTCCGTGTCTCGGGCGACCGCGCCGGCCGGGGCATCATGCATGCGCTGATCGCGGCTGTCCGCGCCGCGCCGCAGATCCGCGTGCTCGAGGGCTACGAGGCCGAGGATCTCGTCGTCGACAACGGGCGCGTCACGGGTGTGCGCCTCATCAACGGCGCCCGGCGCGGGACCGGAAGCTACGAGCTGATCCCGGCCGCCGCCGTCGTGCTGGCGACCGGCGGAGCCTCCGCGCTCTACGCTGTGACGACCAACCCCGTCTACGCGCGCGGCGAGGCCATCGCATTCGCAGCCCGGGCCGGAGCGATCATAGCCGACGCCGAGTTCGTCCAGTTTCACCCGACCGCCATCGATGCCGGGGCCGATCCCGCCCCTCTCGCCACTGAGGCCCTTCGCGGCGAGGGCGCAACGCTCATCAACGGCGCGGGCGAGCGCTTCATGATCGCCCTCCACAAGGACGCGGAGCTCGCGCCGCGCGACGTCGTCGCGCGCGGCGTGTTTGCCGAGATTGCGGAAGGGCGTGGCGCGTTTCTGGATTGCCGCCGGGAGCCCGGCGCACGGATCAAGGATACATTCCCGACCGTCTACGGCTTCTGTGCCGCAAACGGCATCGACCCCACGCGCGAGCCGGTCCCGGTCGCACCGGCAGCGCATTACCACATGGGCGGCGTGGCAACCGACGAGCATGGACGAAGCAGCATCGAAGGCCTGTGGGCGGCGGGAGAGGTCGCATCGACGGGCCTCCACGGCGCGAACCGGCTCGCTTCCAACTCCTTGCTCGAGGCGGTGGTGTTTGGTGCGCGTGTTGCCGACGACATCAGGCGCCTCGTGTCCGCCACCCATGCCGGCCCCATCGCACGCCTTCATGAGGTCGGAGGTATCTCGCCGCTGGCGCCGGAGCAGCGCGCTGAGCTCGTGCACGAGTTGCGCGTGCTCATGACCGCACACGCCGGTGTCGTACGCAATGCCAAAGGCCTGGAATTGGCACTCGGCAAGCTCGCAGAGCTCGAGACGCGGGCGGATGGCGACAGCGTTCTCGCCAACATGATCCTCGCCGCACGCTTCATCGCAAGCGCGGCGCTCTTGCGCGAGGAAAGCCGCGGCGGCCACTACCGCAGCGACCATCCGAGGCCGAGCAGAGCCTCGACGCGCAGTTTTCTCACGCTCGACGACATCAATGCTTTGCGCATGCGGCTCGGGAAGAGGGCCGGCACCATCCCTTTAGAGGTTGCGCTTTCCCGATGAGCTCCTCTCCACCGAAGCCGGCTCTGCCGGCGCTGCTCATTGCGCGCGCCGTGACAGCGGCGCTGGAGGAGGACCTCGGCCTGTCGGGCGACCTGACCACAGTCGCGACGATCACACCCGACGCGAAGGCAAGCGGCCTCCTCGCGACCCGCAAGGGCGGAGTGATATCTGGTCTCGACGTCGCGCGAGCCGCGTTTCTCGCTCTCGATAATGGCGCGGTCTTCGAGCCACGGGTGGCTGACGGGGATCTCGTCGCGGCCAGAACCACGGTCGCCCGCATCAGCGGCAACGCGCGCGCCCTCCTCACGGCCGAGCGGGTCGCACTGAACTTCCTCGGCCGCCTGAGCGGCATCGCCACGTTCACACGGCTCTATGCCGACGCCGTCGGCGGCACCAAGGCTGCGATTGTCGACACCCGCAAGACGACCCCCGGCCTCAGGGCCTTCGAGAAGTACGCCGTCCGCTGCGGCGGCGGCCACAGTCATCGTTTCGGACTGTTCGACGCCATCCTCATCAAGGACAACCATATCGTCGCCGCCGGAGGCATCTCGACAGCCATCGAAAGGGCTCGCGCCTTTGCCGGCCACATGGTCAAGATCGAGGTCGAGGTCGACAGCCTCGATGGGCTCGAGATCGCACTGAAGCACAAGATCGACGCCGTGCTCCTCGACAACATGAAGCTGGATCAGCTCCGCGCCGCCGTGAAGCTCGTCGAGGGTCGCGTCGTCACCGAGGCCTCGGGCAACGTCAATCTCGATACCGTACGGAGCATCGCAGAGACGGGCGTCGACCTTATCTCCGTTGGCGCCCTCACGCACTCGGCGCCCGTTCTGGACCTTGGACTCGACTTCGAGAATGTCGCCCCGGCGGCGCGCAAGACCCGATGACGCCTCAACTCCGGCCGGCATGGCGCACCCGCACGATCGCGAAAGCTCCTGTTAGAATATTTGGTGCTTGAATTTGCCATAGTCGCATCACAATTGAGAGAAGCCGGCGGCCCGGTTTGTCAGGAGCTGGCCAGGTTTTGCGAGGTTCTTCATGCAGCTCGTTGCCATCTGGGGTGTTTGCGCGGTGATGGCCGCCATCCTGGCCATGTTCATCGCGCCGATGAAGAACCGTGACTACTCGTCCTGGGCGGCCTGGTGCTTCCTGTTTCCGCCCCTCCTCATCGCGCTCATCCTGTCGCCGAAGTATGCGGGCCCGCGCCGGCGGCAGCCGACCCTCGACCAGCTCGACCATCGCGATGATCGCCTGATCTGACGCTAATTGCCGCTGGACTTCGATCGAATGGCCGCCTGGGCGGCCGCGAGACGCGCGATCGGCACGCGGAACGGCGAGCAGGACACATAGTCGAGCCCTGCCGCGTCGAAGAACACAACGGATTTGGGATCGCCTCCGTGCTCCCCGCAAATGCCGATCTTGAGCTTCGGCTTCATCTGCCGTCCACGATCGACGCCGATCTTGACAAGCTCGCCGACGCCCCTCTCGTCGATCGAGGCAAAGGGATCGTGGTCGAAGATCCCCCGGCTCGCGTAGTGGGTCAGGATGGGGGCTGCGTCGTCCCGGCTCAAGCCGAGCGCGGTCTGTGTCAGATCGTTGGTGCCGAACGAGAAGAAGGCTGCGCCGTCCTTTCCTTCCGCCAGCTCCCCGGCCTTCAGGGCGGCGCACGGAAGCTCGATCATGGTGCCGATCGAGTAGGAGAGTTTCGACTTCGTCTCCCGTTCCACGGCTCGCGCGGTGGCATGAATGATATCGGCCATCATGTCGAACTCACGCCGATAGGCGACGAGCGGAATCATGATCTCCGGCGCGACCTTTCCGGCGCCTTTCCCCTTGAGGCTCGCCACGGCCTCGAAAATGGCGCGCGCCTGCATCTCCGTAATCTCCGGGTAGCGGACACCGACCCGGCAGCCGCGGAAGCCGAGCATGGGATTGAACTCCGAAAGCTCGGCGATGCGCGACTTCAACTTGGCAAGCGGGATGTCGAGCGCCTCGGCCAGAGCGGCGATCTCCGGCTCGTGGCGCGGCAGGAACTCATGGAGCGGCGGATCGAGCAGGCGAATGGTGACAGGGAGCCCGCTCATGATCCCGAACAGCTCGGCGAAGTCCGCCCGCTGCATGGGCAGGATCTTTGCGAGCGCCAGCCGGCGGCCCGTCTCGTCCTTGGCGCAGATCATCTCACGCATGGCAAGGATGCGGCCGGCGTCGAAGAACATGTGCTCGGTGCGGCAGAGCCCGATGCCCTCGGCCCCGAACTCGCGGGCCTGGCGGGCGTCCCGCGGCGTGTCGGCATTGGCGCGAACCTCGAGGCGGCGGACCTTGTCCGCCCATCCCATCAACTCGGCAAAATCACTGGAGAGCTGCGGCCGGCGCAATGGAACGCGCCCATTGAGAACGAGGCCCGAGGTGCCGTCGATCGTAATGACGTCGCCCTTGCGAAACGTGCGGCCCGCTGCCCGCATCTCGCCCTGCTTCTGATCGACCCTCAGCATGCCGGCGCCCGAGACACACGGCACCCCCATGCCCCGCGCGACCACGGCCGCATGGCTGGTGATGCCGCCCCGCGTGGTCAGAATGCCGGCCGAGGCGTGCATGCCGTGAATATCCTCCGGACTCGTCTCGGTGCGCACGAGGATGACGGTGCGGCCCTGCGCTCTCAGAATCTCGGCCTCGTCAGGGTCGAAAATGATCTCGCCGGACGCCGCTCCCGGCGAGGCCGGAAGCCCCCTGGCGATCACGTCGTGCGCGACAGCAGGGTCGAGAGTGGGATGGAGCAGATGATTGAGACCATGCGCGTCGACCGAGAGCAGCGCCTCCTCGCGCGTCGTGATTTTCTCGCGGACAAGATCGACCGCGATCTTGATCGAGGCTTCGGCCGAGCGCTTGCCCGATCGCGTTTGCAGCATCCAGACCTTGGTGTTCTCGATCGTGAACTCGATATCCTGCATGTCCCGGTAATGCCGCTCGAGCTGCCGGAAGATCGCCACCAGCTCTCTAAAGGCCCCGGGCATGGAGGCCTCGAGCGAGGCGCCTCTCTCCCCCGCTGCCCTGCGGGCCGCCTCCGTCAGGGGCTGAGGCGTGCGAATGCCGGCCACGACATCCTCACCCTGCGCGTTGGGGAGGAATTCTCCGTAGATTTCGTTGGCTCCCGTCGAGGGATTGCGCGTGAACGCCACGCCCGTTGCCGAGTTGGCCCCCATGTTGCCGAACACCATCGCCTGGACATTGACCGCGGTTCCCCAATCGTCCGGAATGCTGTGAAGATGGCGATAGGTGACGGCGCGCGCGTTCTGCCACGAGCCGAACACGGCCCCGATGGCGCCCCACAGCTGCTCGCCCGTATCCTCGGGAAATGGCTTCCCGATCTCGGCCTCGATCGTCTCCTTGTAATCGGCGATGATGATCTTCCAGTCCTCGGCCGTGAGATCCGTATCGAAACCGAGACCTTTGAGGTTCTTGTAGTTGTCGAGCAGCTCCTCGAACACCGAATGGTCGATGCCGAGAACGACATCCGCATACATCTGGATGAAGCGGCGATAGCTGTCGTAGGCAAAGCGCGCGTCGTTCGTCCGTCGTGCCAGGCCGGCCACGGTCTTGGCGTTGAGGCCGAGATTGAGGATGGTATCCATCATGCCCGGCATCGACGCGCGCGAGCCAGACCGGACCGAGACGAGCAATGGATTACGTTCGTCTCCGAATGTCTTGCCGACCGCCTTGCCGACAGCGGAAAGCGCCTTGTCGACCTCGGGCCTGAGCCCAGCGGGCAGCTGACGCCCGTTGGCGTAGAAAGCGGCGCACACGTCCGTCGTGATGGTGAAGCCGGGCGGGACGGGCAACCCGAGACGGGCCATCTCGGCAAGGTTCGCCCCCTTGCCGCCGAGCAGCTCCTTCATGGAGGACGTCCCCAGCGTGCGGCCGACCCCGAAGAGATAGATGCGGTCCGGCTCCCCTGACTTGGTCTTCGCCCGTGCCATGTCCTCCTGCCGCTCCAGTCGCCACGCCGGGTGCCACGGTGGCATAGCAGCAGGCAACAATCGTTAAAGACCTCGCCCGACCTATGCACCAGAACGCCAGCGGCACGAGCGCAAAATACACCCTTTGACGCCGCTCGGGCGATCACGCATATCCACTCACCCACCGTCAATCGGACGACCTCCATGAGCAATCCTCTTCCCCGAGTTCTGAAACGGCTCGACAGGAATCTCGATCAAGGTCTCGAGCGCCTCTTCGAGCTCCTCCGCATCCCGAGCGTTTCGACCGATCCGGCCTATGCCGGACACTGCGGGTCGGCAGCGGAGTGGTGCGCCAAAGCGCTCCGCGATATCGGCTTCGAGGCCAGCGTTCGTCCCACGAGCGGACACCCCATGGTCGTCGGCCATGACCGCAAGAAGGTCGCAAAGGGCACGCCGCATGTCCTCTTCTATGGCCATTACGACGTACAACCTCCCGACCCGCTCGAGTTGTGGAGGAAACAGCCGTTCGAGCCGTCTATCGTCAACGACAGGGCGAACGGCAAGATCATCGTCGCGCGCGGAGCCGAGGACAACAAGGGTCAGCTCATGACGTTTCTCGAGGCTCTGCGCGCCTGGCAAGAGGCGGCGGGCGAGCTTCCCATTGCCGTTTCGGTCCTGCTCGAAGGCGAGGAGGAATGCGGATCTCCCTCTCTGCCGGGGTTTCTCAAAAAAAGCGGGAAGGAGCTCAGCGCCGATGTTGTGCTCGTCTGCGATACGGGCCAATGGGACAAGGATACGCCGGCAATCACAACCATGCTGCGCGGGCTCGTCGGCCTCGAGATCGTGCTCCTCGGACCCTCGCGCGATCTGCACTCGGGCATCTATGGTGGCCCGGCCATCAATCCCATCCGCGCGCTCGCGCGAATCATGGCCGCCATGCACGACGAATCCGGCCGCATCGCCATTCCCGGCTTCTACGACGGCATCGAGGAGCCCTCGCCCGCACAAGTGCGCCAGTGGAAAAAAATCGGCCTCGATGGCGAGAGATTCCTGTCCTCAGTGGGCCTCAGCGTGCCGGCCGGCGAGAAGGGACGCTCCGTGATCGAGCAGCTCTGGTCGCGGCCCACGCTCGAGTTCAACGGCATAACGGGCGGCTATCAGGGGGTCGGATCAAAGACCGTCATCCCCTCGAAGGCCTCGGTGAAGATCACGTGCCGGCTGGTCCCGGGCCAGAAGCCCGAAAGCGTCGTCGCCAAGCTCAGGGCCTTCGTCGAGGCGCGCGTGCCCAAGGACTGCAAGGTCGCGTTTCTCGGCCATCCCGGCAGTAGCGCGATCGGCTTCGATACGGAGGCACCAGCCCTGCAGGCGGCGGCGAAGGCGCTTGAGGAGGAATGGGGAAGGCCTCCCGTGCTGATGGGGTGCGGAGCTTCCATTCCCATCGTCTCGTCGTTCCGCGACGTGCTCGGCATGGATAGCCTCTTGATCGGCTTCGGCCTCGATGACGACCGGATTCATTCGCCGAACGAGAAATACAATTTGTCCAGCTTCAAGAAGGGTGCGCGCAGCTGGGCCCGGATCCTGGCGGCCCTCGCGGCACCAGCAACCCGCCCATGCGCTCCGGCATGACCTCGAGACGATCCGCCGCCGCCATTTGTGCCCATTGTGCAACCAACTCCGGCCGCTATCCTCGTGCAAGCTGCCGCGCTCGCCTCGAGCCGAAACTGGGAGCCCATCGAGTATGCCGTTTCGCCTGACTGCCGTTTCATCGCTCTTGGCCGCGGCTGCGCTCGCGTGGCCCGGCCCCGTACTCTCTGAGCAGCGCCCTCGAGACGGCACGCCAGGCGACTTCGACTACTACGCGCTGGTCCTCTCCTGGTCGCCCACCCACTGCTCGGAGGCCGAGGGCGCCGACGATGGCCTGCAGTGCAACCGCCGCGACGGGCGCCGCTACGGCTTCGTCCTTCACGGCCTCTGGCCGCAATACGAGCGCGGCTACCCGGAGAGCTGCCGCAGCCCCGGCCGGCCGTTCGTGCCCGAGCTCTTGATCGAGCGCATGCTCGACATCATGCCGAGCCGGTCTCTCATCATCCACGAGTACAGGAAGCACGGCACCTGCTCGGGCCTGAAACCGGACGAGTACTTCGAGACCTCTCGCAAGATGTTCTCGAGCATTGCCATTCCTCCGCGCTACATCAACCCGTTCGAATCCCAATTCGTCCGGCCAGCCGATCTCATCGACGAGCTTCTCGAGGAGAACCCCGATCTCACCGAGGACATGATTGCCGTCTCCTGCCGCGGCTCCGGCAATCGCCTGCGCGAACTTCGCATCTGCTTCTCGAAAGACGGCAAGCCGCAGGCCTGCGGCAAGAACGAAAGCCAGCCGAGCCTGTGCTCGGCCCGAGAGATGTTCGTTCCCCCCGTGCGCTCATCGAAAATCGAGCCTGACAGCCCCGAGCAACGAAAGAAGGCCCTCCCCGGCTCGCCGCTGCCGGCCCCGCGCGTCATCCCGAGCCTGCGATAGCAAGCCCGCACCCCCTTGTGGAAAACTCCGTCGTCCTCGCCCCGACGGCCCAAGACGGCCGTTGCGGCGCATGGTGAGCCTTCTCACACTGCCTCAAACGATTCTCCGGTCTCGAGCACAGAGGGCCCGGAGCAAGAAGGGAGTCGACCGGGCCAATGGACCAGGTACTGCACCCCGGCTCGAGCGGTGACCGGCACCATGACAGGGGCCGGACTGCGGCCGGTCCCGCCACGCCTCATCTGCGCCGTTGGGTCCGTTCCGCGTCGTGGGCGGTCTTGTGGTTCGTTGCCGGCGCCATCTTCTGGCATTTCGTCGGCTTCTGGAATTTCGTGACGCAGGTGGTGCTCAAGGGGCCGGAGCCTCCCGCTCGCCGCGAGGCGGCGGCCATCACGACCGGCTCGATCGGGCCCCCGGAACGCCCCGCGCTCCTGAAGCAGGGAACGAGCAAGGTGGCGCGATGCTCGGAGCTGGCGCTGGATCGGAGCACTGGCGCGACGCGCCTCCACACCTGCATGGCGGCGCCTCTCGCGATGCGACACGTCGCCGGCCCCGGCCGCAGCGATCTGCTCGCGACCGCGCTGGCTGGGGGCGGCCGGCCGGGCGGCTCCGCTGACATCGGCTTCAGCGCGGCAGAAAAGCCTCAGTAGTCCCGTCGTACGCGACACGCCATTTTCTGCTCCGGGGAAAATCTGTTATTGCCTGATTGCCGCCCCGATCAATCCCTATCGGCGGCCCGAGGCGGTCGTCTCTCCCCTCGAAACGTTCTGAGGAGCTCAATTGTCATGCCATTTGAAGCGGGGCAGAGTTGGATGTATCGCGCCCCCCAAGGATATGAGCGCTCACGCATCGTCATTGGCGCCATTGCCAAGTTCGAAGGCGGCAACACCATCATCTGTTGCGCCGTGAGCGAAGCCCCGCGCCGTCATGCGGATGGCACCGTGGAGACCGTGACCATCCCTTTTCTGCCGATGACCGAGACGGCGTTCCAGGCCAGCGTGGTGGCCCTCGACGGCATGAGCGAGCTGCCTGACGATTTCGGCCCCCGCCTCCAGGACTGGAGCCAGGATCCCAAGGGTCTCAGCGCATTCACGGTGCCCTTCGAGGGGCACCTCGACCGCATGATCGCGCTGCAGATGGAAAAGATCGCGGCCGGCCAGGCGGCTTGATCAAAGAGCCAAGTTGCCGTCACGGCTCATTAACCCTGACGTGAAATGGTGGTCCCTAAAGAACCTCCGAAGTGCCGGGGGCGAGGGGGATACGACGGTGACGTCTGCGTTGATCGCCAACAGGCCGGGCTTGATCTCTAGAGTGTGGGAGTGGCTCCTCACCTCGCTTTCCGCTGACCACGGTGATCGCGGCCGCGCGGCTGCCTCGAGCGTCATGCCTCATCTCAGACTGGCAGAGGTCGAGATCCGCCGCTCCGTGACGGCTCTGCCAGCAAATGGGACACCATTGTCAGCAGCAATGCGTCCCGACGAGCCTGTCGCGATGGTGTCCCCATTGCCCGCAATCGTCACTCGGGCCGTTGCCCCCATTCAGCACGCGGCGGAGAAAGCAGCTTGCACCGCGCCGGCACTGAGCTCGCTTGCACGGCGGCTGGGAGCTGTCGCCCGGCGCCATGAGCTGTCGAGACGAAGACCGGCGCTCATTGCGGCGCCGGCCGCACGGAACGCAACTCCGCGACCTGTCCGTCCTGCCGCACGCTTCACGCGCAATCCGAGGCTCTCCCGCTTGTCGGCGTCCGTTGCCAGACCGGTTCTGAGATCGCCCTCTGCCACGAGGCAGCCGATGGGGCGCCTGCCGGCCGCCCGTCGCACGGCGCGATAGCCGAGAGGCAGTCAGGTAGAGTCCCTTCGGACCGCTCCGGCTCAGGCCGCCCTCGCGAGGCGCTCGAGCCTCCAGGCCCGAGGCGCGACGGCGATATAGCCTGCCGTACGGCTCACCGGCTGGCCATCGAGCTTGGCTGGATCGAGGCTCCACCGGTGCGCGAGGCGCATGACGTGGTCCTCTGTCGGGTGCAGCATCAGCGCCCCACCCGCGTCGCCCGCTCGGCCTTTGACCCCCCGTAGCTCAAAAAGCTTGAGGCCAAGCGTGCGTTCCTCCTTGGTGGTCTTGCCCTTGCTCCACAAGACGCCTTCGTCGCTGGCGGCAAAGGCACGAACGAGACGTCCGTCGAGCATTCGCGCCCAGGCATACATGTCGAGCGGCGGATAGGCGAAGAAGTACTGCACCTCGACGAAGCGACCGCCGAGCGACACCAGGAGCGGCGTCAGCTTGTCGGCATAGCCGCGCCCCACGGGATGGGGCAGCGGCAGTCCGACGACAAAGGTCCAACCATTGACCGGAGGAGAAACATAGACACGGCTCTCGCCGAGCCTGGCGTCATAGACGGTGCCAATGCCGGAATTCCAGTTGCAGGGCTCGTAGGCCTCGAGCTCCAGCGCCTCGAGCACCAAGCGTGTGTCGCGGGTGCGCACAGCGAGCCAGGCCATCTGATAGCCGAAGGCCGCCGGCGCATCGGGCTCGGTGCGATAGATGACCCGCCCTTCGGCCATGCGAGGCCCGAGCACGAAGATGATGCCCGCCACGGTGAGGGCGATCATGACCGCAATGAAGAGAATCATGTCTCGTGTGCCGTTTCGTTTCGCGCAGAGATACGCGAGCCTGCCGAGCCCGATCAAGCGTCGCAGAGACGGCCCATTGGGGAAAATTGGCGACGGGATGAAGCTGGCAGGTGCCCAGCGCAATAGCGCCGACAAGCGAAAAGGCCGAGCCTCGCGGCTCGGCCTCCTTTTCGTTTTAGGCTTCTGCGCTTGATCAGGGCAGATTGACGCCAGCCGAGAACAGGAAGCGCTCGTCGGCAAGATCATTCTCAAGATCCGTGTCCCAGTAGCGCAGGTCCATGAAGAACTTTTCGACGGCAAGCTTCACGCCGACGTTCCAGAAGGTGTAGCTGCTCGCCTCGCCCAGGAAGTAAGGACCGGCGAAGCTCCAATCCGTGGCCTCGGTGTAGCCGAGCTGACCGCTGATGGTGGGGACAAAGATGCCCACCTGGGGCAGCGTGTAGCTCAGCAAGCCATCAATGGTCCAGGTCTCGCCCGACGCCAGATCCTGGTCGGGCGTGTAGTAGCCCGTGAGGGTGAAGGAGGCGTTGGTGATCGGCGTGACCGTCGCAGCCGCCTTCAGCTCGACGTAATCGAGATCGTCGGACTCGGTCAGGTCGTCCTGGCTGCCATACTGGTAGTACCAGATCGCGAGGTCCCAGCTGATGGGGCCGGTGACGGGACGAATGCCAGCGTAGATATCGAGCTCCCACGGGCCGTAGACGCCGCCCGAGTCGATGTTCGAGCCCCAGAACGCCAAGTAGAAGATGTTATAGGTGAACTCGATATAGGGCTGGAAAGCGGGGTCCTCCTCCGTGAAGGAGATGCCACGGAACATGTAGTCGCTGACACCCGTGATGGTGATCGCGTAGTTGATCTTGTCTTCCGCCTTAGCGGTTGCGGCCATGGCACCGAGCGAGAGGGCCACAGCGCAGAATGCCCCAGCCACCTTCTTCATTGCGTTCATCGTGAACCCCCAGCCTGCGATCATTCCGCGCCGATGTCAGGCCCACGCAGGACGGCCTGAATCGCATGTCTCTTGCTTGACAGGAAACAGGACGGAGGGCCAGCACTCAAGTTGAAAGAGGAATGCTGTGGTCTGTTGCGCTGTGCCTGTAGCAGAACGGCAACAATCAACTGCAATTGACGGGTTGGCAGGCAGTCAAGGCCCAATGATAGAGCACTGCATCGAAGCGACATTGCAAGTTGCTGATAATACAGGTCTCTTGCGTCGAGGTTCGCGCTGGCCGCGCTGAGACCCGCCTCTTCCTCGAGGGCCTCCGTCATGCCAATCGTGGTATTTGCACACCCGAAGGCTATTGTTCTTCCCCTGGGCCACTGACCTCAATCATTCTTGGATCCCCCACCCATGCCCTCCCGCCCCGAGCCCGGGATAGTCCTGATCACCGGTTCCGCGCGACGCATCGGGCGCGCCATCGCGCTCGATCTCGCCCAAAGGGGGTGGGACATCGCCATTCATTACCGCCGGTCCAGATCCGAGGCCGAGGAGCTGGCCGCCTCCATCGGCGCACTTGGACGGCGGGCCGCCACACTCGAGGCCGATCTCGCCGATCCCAAGAGCCTCGCCGGCCTCATGCCCCGCTGTGCCGAGGCGCTTGGCTCACCGAGTTGTCTCGTCAACAACGCTTCAGAATTCGTTCCAGACACGATCGGCACCCTCACGCCCGACGCCTGGGACAGGCATCTCGACATCAATCTCAAGGCGCCCGTCTTTCTGGCTCAGGCCCTGGCGGAGGGACTTCCCAGGGGCCGCGCGGGCAATGTCATCAATATCATCGACCAGCGCGTCTGGAAGCTGACGCCGCACTTCTTCTCCTACACGCTGTCGAAAGCCGGCTTGTGGACGGCCACGCGAACCCTTGCCCAGGCCCTCGCGCCGCGCGTCCGGGTCAACGCCGTCGGGCCCGGGCCGGTGCTCAAGAGCGTGCACCAGTCGGACGTCGAGTTCGCGGCCGAGGTGCAGTCGACCCTGCTCGGACAGGGGCCGGCGCTCGAGGAGATCGCCGCCGCCGTCGCGTTCATCCTCGCCGCTCCGTCCATGACGGGCCAGATGATCGTGCTCGACGGCGGCCAGCATCTCACCTGGGACGAGGCTGAGGCCACGCTCGCCGGCGGGGGAGCTACGAAGAGCCCGAGATAATCACGGACGGGAGACAAAGTGACCCTCGAGGGGCAGTCAACATCCTCGTCTGCCACAATTATTCCCCGTCCTTCCCCAACTGCTGCCCCAAACATCGGCGACCAGTGACCATCAGGGGAAACGAAGCCGTAAACCGATCGTTAGGATTAAGGGCTTAGGAACCATTTTTGGTTCTGTAGGGCGCCCCGCAGGTGCCGCGTTTGGAGGAGCTGCCAATGAGAGCGAATCTCGGGACGGTCATCGCTGCTGCATTCACCGCGGGTCTCACCGTCGCCACGCCGGCCATCGCGGCAGAGCTGCCCGCCATCAAGACCTCCGACGCGAACAAGGTCGCCGACTGTGCGACGCCGGGCCGGCTCACGGCCTACCTCAAGTCGATGAACCCGAACGCCGCCTCGAAGTTCGATGGCGTCGCTACGGAATACATGCGCCACGGCGAGGAGCTGGGCGTGAGATGGGACTATGCTTACTTCCAGATGCTGCTCGAGACCGGCTACCTCAAGTACACGGGCGACGTGAAACCCGAGCAGAACAACTTCGCGGGCCTTGGGGCCACCGGGCGCGGCGCGCGCGGTGAGAGCTTCAAGGACGTATCGACCGGAGCGCGCGCTCATCTCGAGCACCTGCTCATGTATTCTGGCCAGCGCGTCGAGAGCCCGGTCGCAGAGCGCACCCGCAATATCCAGGACTGGGGCGTGCTGACCTCCTGGCAGAAGACCGTCAAGGGTCCGGTGACCTACACCCAGCTCGCCAAGCAGTGGGCCCCCACGACGCGCGGCTACGCGAGCGACATTGCCGCTATTGCACAGCGCTTCTTCGACGGCGCCTGCAAGGGCCCCGATTCCGCCCCCGAGCTCGTCGCGGCAGCCCGCAGCGGACGCACGCCGCAGATGGCCGCCGCCGAGACCCCCAAAGCGGCAACGAAGGGTGACGAGCTGGCCCAGAAGGCGCTCGACGAGGCGCGCCTCGAAGGCACACCGGGGACAGGTCTTGGGGCCAAGAACCTCGCCGAGGCCTCGGCCAAGGCCAAGGCCGCCGACGAGAAAGCCGCGGCAATGTCGCCTCCGGCCCTCAGCATCCTCAATGCGGACGCGAACGCCGGCGCCGAGGCAAAAACCCTGTCGGCTGCCGGCGAGGGTAGCGAAGCGAAGGCCGCCCCTGCGGATGCGGCACCGGCCAAGACCGATGCCAAGATCGAGACCGCGGCACTCGCCGGCACGGCCAAGTCGTCAGCCAAGAGCGAAAAAGCCGAAACGCCCAAGGAGGCGGCCAAGGGTTGCAAGGTCTGGACCGCAAGCTATGGCGGCACCAAAGCGGTCATCATCAAGGCCGCGACCGGTGAGACGACCAACTACACCGTCCTCGATGTCAATGACGGCTCGGCCGACAGGGAGGCCGAGGCTTACATTGCGGCCTATGCACAAGGCGGCACGAAGATCCACGAGTTCCCCAGCCAGGACGACGCGCTCAGCAAGGCCTTCGAGCTCTGTCCCGAAGGCTGACGCTGGTTGCTGAGAGCAGAAGAGATGCTCGAGTAAGCGGGGAGTTCGAGAGCCATGCACCCAAGCACGCGAGTAGCGGCCGGAATGAGGTCGCACCTCACCGGCGGCCTTTCCGCGGCCGGCCTGGCGGGCCTGATCCTGGGGCTCGGCATCGGTCCGTTGAAGGCGGCGGCTCCCGTTCTGCCGCCAATCCGTATCGACGAGATGAACCGTTTGCCGTCCTGCGTCACGCCCGAGCGGCTCATGGCGTTTCTCGTCAAGCACAACCCCAATCTCGAGCCGCGCTTCAAGACCATCGCCGCGCTCTACAAGCACTACGGAGAGGCGTGGCGGGTCCGCTGGGACTACGCCTTTTTTCAAATGGCGATCGAGACCAATTTCCTGACCTATCGCCAGCCGAACGGCCGCATGGGCGACGTCGATCCCAAGCAGAACAATTTTGCCGGCATCGGCACGACGGGCGGCGGAGTGCCCGGCGACGCGTTTTCAGACGTCAAGACGGGCGTCCTCGCCCAGATACAGCACCTTGTCGTCTACTCGGGCGAGCGCGTCGTGGCGCCGGTCGCGGCACGGACGCAACTCAAGCAGGACGATATCCTCGAAGCCTCATTGCGGTTGGGGCGGCCGGTGCTCTTCTCCGACCTCGCGCGCCGCTGGGCCGTCGACAAGAAGTATGGCCAGTCGATCGAATGGGCCGCAGAGAGCTTTCGCTCAGCCTACTGCAAGGGTGCCGAACCGAAGGTCGAGCACGCTAGCGCGACATCGTCGGCGCGAGACGGCCGATCCGCCGCCGCGCAAGAGGTTCTGCCGTGGGCGGCGAAAGTAGTTGCAGGAGAAAAGCGGGCTCGAGAGCCCGCCAAGTCCGTTTCCGGCGCTGCAGCCACGTCCTTGCCCCCCGTTTTCGCCAAGTCGAAAACGGCAGCTCCGGAGGCCGACGGTGCAGATCGGCCGCCACAGATCAAGGCCGAGCCGAAGCCGGCGGCTCAGCGCGTGCGAACGATCTGGACCAAGGACGGCGGCGCACCGAAAGCGCCTTTCGAGGCGCAGGCAGCGGCGGGTGAGATCGAGGCCGGCGGGAGCGGCGCTCTGCTCACCGATGGCATCGCTGTGGCGGCCGCGCCGGCCGGTCAGCCGGACGCAGCGTTCGACCCGATGAAAAACCCGCCGGCCGGTCTCGGCGCCAAACCGTCAGCCTGCAAGATCAAGACCGCAACCTTCGGCGGCATGAAAACGCTTCTGATCCGCACCACCGAGCCGGAAGTCACGCACTATACGGCACTGACCGTGCTCGATGGTTTTGAGAGCAGCATGCGTGACAGCTTCCTCGGCTCGACCACAGGTGAGGGCGAGACGCTGGGTGAATACGCAAACAAGGACATGGCGCTTGCGAAGGCGCGCGAGCTGTGCCCGTCACGCTAGAACCCGCTTTACTCACAGGCTCGCGGGCGGCCCAAATCGGCGACCCGCATCTGCCGGCGATCGGACGAGACGATCTCATTCTCTGATCGGCCTCGGCTCCCCTTCAAGCCGGCGCGAGGGCACGCCTCCGCCGCTTGGATGTCTTGCGATGGGGCCTCGCTGCGTCCTGGGGCGAGAACCCGGCGGGCCACATGCGGGGACCCGAGACGATGTGGCGATTGAGCTCCGGCAGAAGAGCGGCGAGTGAGGGCCGCTTTTCCGGATTCCGGTCGAGACAGCGGAGCACCAGATCGTCGAGACTGCGCGCCAATCCACGGCGCCACGCACTCATTGGTTCCGCATCGGCAGAGACTTGCGGAAACTCATCAGACTTACCCGGCTCGGCGAACGGCAGACGTCCCGTCAGCATCTCGTAGATCGTGACGCCCAGGCTGAAGATGTCGTTTGCGGGACTGGCCTTCCCGAGAAGGCACTCCTCGGGTGCGATGTAGGGATCCGTCCCGATCGGCTCTCCGGGACCCGGCGTGCCGATGGCGCGCGCCGAGCCGAAATCGAACAGAACGGGATGTCCGCCCGGCGCGACGATGATGTTGCCGGGCTTCACGTCCATATGGAGAAAGCCCCTCCCATGAACGTGCACCAGCGCCGCGCCGACGTGGAAAGCAAGGCGCATCGCGTCGGAAACGCCGATCCTCCGGCCGGGCCGCTTGACGAGCCGATCGAGCGTGGGACCCGGATAATAGGGCATCAAGAGATGCACCCCGCCGTCCACACCGAGCGCACGCACGATATTGGGATGGGCCATACGCCCGATGACCTCGACCTCGCGCCGGGCGCGCTGCGGCGACGTCATGACTTTGCAAACGACAGGGCACCAGTTGGCGCGATGCCACGCGATATAGGTCGGCTCGACGCTGCCGCCGTCCAGCACCCCGAGAACGGTAAGGTCACGGCCCAACCCGTCGCCGGGAGCGGCAACGGGTCTCAATCGCGTCGCTCGGCGAATCGAGCGGCTCATGCGGCCGCTCCACCGATGATGAGTTGCGGGGCGAACAGCTCGCTGAGGCGCGAAGCGCCAGCCAGCAAGGTCTGAGGCCGGCCGCTTTCGACCACACGGCCATTCTCGATGACGATGACCCGGTCAGCGCGCCGTATCGATGAAAGCCGGTGCGCGACAGCGATGATCGTGCGCCGGCCGCCGAGCCTCTCGAGCGCATCCTGAATAAGCTCCTCGGTCTCGCTGTCCACGGCGCCGGTCGCCTCGTCGAGAAGCAGGACCGGCGCGTCGCGAAGAAGCGCGCGGGCCAATGCAACTCTCTGCCTCTGTCCTCCGGACATATGGGCCCCGCGCGGACCTGCAGGCGCGCCGAGGCCTCCCTCGAACGGATCTGCAAAGCGATCGACGGCTGCTCTCTGTGCCGCTTCCAGGATTGAACCTCGAGGCGCCGCGGGATTGCCGAAGCGAATGTTCCAGGCGATCGAGCCGGAAAGAATCTGCGCCTCCTGAAAAACAGGCGCAATCGTTCGGCGCACGGTCTCGAGAGTGAGATCGCGGATGTCATGCCCGTCGAGCATCACCTCGCCCGCGCCGGGATCGTAATGGCGCAAGAGGAGACGGGCGATCGACGTCTTGCCGCTGCCGCTGGGACCGACCAATGCCACGGCCTCTCCGGGCTCGATCGAGAACGACAGGCCCCGTAGAACGTCGGGCGCATCGCCATATCCGAAATGCACGTCTCGAAATGCGAGCTCCCCTCGCGGACGAGCGAGCCGCAGGGCCCGCGGCCGGTTGGCCACGCGGCTCGGCAGATCGAGAATGCCGGCAACCCGCTGGGCTCCGGCGGCGGCGTGCTGGAAACGGCCCGAGGCTTTGGCGAGTGCGCGGATCGGCGCGTGGAGAGAGCCGACCGCCCCGACGAAAGCGATGAGCGTTCCGATGGTCATGCTGCCGCTTGCGATCCGGAAGGCTCCGTAGAGCAGAACCCCCAATCCTCCCGCTGCGGCTGCCGCCTCGATCAGCATCGCCTGCCAAGCGAGGAGCACCTCCCGCGCAACCTCCATGCGCCGGGCACGGCCGCATCGGGTCGCGTAAGCCTGTGCCTCCCGCTTCTCTGCGTCGAAGCTCTGCACAAGGGACGCCGCCTCGAGCCTTTCCTCGGCGAACGACATCCACGAGCCTTCCGCCCGCCGCGCTAAGCGCGCAACTCTGCGATTGGCGGTCGCGAGACGCGAGCTCAGAATGGCGACAACCGGCACGACCGCAAGCGTCGCGAGCGTCAGACGCCAGTCCAGAAGCAACAGCAGGCCTGTGAAGAAGACTGCCGCAGCCACATCGGCAAGGACGGCGAGCGGGCCGGTAAAGACGAGCCACTCGGTATGCTCGGTATCGCCCTGCAGGCTGGCGAGCACGTCTCCGTTGCTCTGACGCGTCCGCGAGCCCGGAGAAAGGGACAGGACATGATGAAACACGTCGACACGAAGCCTTTGGACGATGGCATTGACAGTGCCCGCCTCGAGACGGACGACGACAAAGTCCACGACAAGGCGGGCCGCGACCAGCGCCACATAGAGGGCCGCGAACCGGGGCAGCTCGTCCACGTGCCCGCCGACGAGAACGTCGTCTGTCAGGACCTTGAACGACCACAGGAGCGCCGCAGCAAAGAGCGGCGAGACCAGTACCAGGAGAGCCGTGAGCAACGCCGGCCTAGTGACGGCGACGACGCGTGGAAGGAAGCGCCGGAACAGCTCAATGGCGCTATTCGATCCCCTGCTTGGCTGATTGTCCGACATGGGTCTGCTGCTGGAAAGAGCGGGGTTTCAGCTGAGACTGCCGGAAGGGCATGCACAGACACCAAACAAGCCCGTCATGACGAGGCTACCGCCCCGCCATGACGGCCCTGAACTGCTCGATAGGTCGAGCGCGTCTCAACGACCACGACGGGTCCGGCCACGGCCACGGGTCCGGCCGCGCGTGCGACGCTCGACGATGTCCGTCTCGACGATGGGGAAGCCAGCGATCTTCATTTTCATTTCTCCCAATGTTGTACCGGAGGCCCCTTTTTCGACTCGAGATCGAGCCGCTCTCTCGAGCCTCCGGTTTGTCTGTCCTTTTTTGAGGACAGCGTGACCATAGCTGAGCTGCACTGACACCATCTCGACAGTCCGTATCAGGAAGTTGTCAGGGTGAGAAAAAGGGGGCCTCAGGGCTGCGCAGAAGCGGAGAGCTGCGGTCCTTTCAGTCGGGCAGCACGATTTCCGCGCTGAGCCCACCAAGCCCGCTGCGGGAAAGGGTGACCGTGCCGCCATAGAGCTCGACAAGATCACTGACGATCGCGAGCCCGAGCCCCGTGCCCGCCGACGCGGTATCCGCCCGCTGTCCGCGCTCGAGGATGCGTGTCAACTCATGGTCGGGGACACCAGGACCATCGTCCTCGATGCGAAACTCGGCGCCATGCTCGGTCCGGCAGGCCTCGAGCCGGATTTTCGATGTAGCGTAGATCTGCGCATTCTCGAGCAGATTGCCGATCATGTTGTAGAAATCGTCCTTATCGACCGCGACCAACAGCTCTCTCGGAAAATCAGCGACCCATTCGAGGGCGCCTCCCTTTGGCAGCCCCTGCATGGCCGAGACGAGATTGTCGAGGAGGCCCGAAACGTTTGTTCTCTCGTGTGCCGTGGGGCGCGACCCGCGGGCACGAGCCCGGGCAAGCTCGCGCTCGACATGACGGCGCATGATCTCGATCTGCTTGTCGATTTCGGCACTGACCGCAGCCTGACCCGCCTGTCGCAACTCGCGGCTCTTAGCCCCCATCACGGCGAGCGGCGTCTTCAGTCCATGCGCCAGATCCTCGGCCCGTTCGCGTGCTCTCGCGAGCTCATCCTCCTGCGCGGCGAGCAGCGCGTTCGTCTCGGAGACGAGCGGCATCACCTCATCGGGAAAATCGCCGGCGATATCGCGGTCCGCGCCGGAGCGCACCCGGGACACGCTCGAGCGCAGGCGCTCGAGCGGCCTCAATCCGATTGTCACATGCGCCCATGCGCCGAGCAGCAGAATACCGGCAAGCGCCGTGAGGCTCTTGAAAAGGTCGGTCGAAAACTTGCGCGTGTCCTCTTCGATCTCGATGGCGTTGACAGCGGCCGTTAAGACGAGTTCGCGCGATCCGCCCGCCCCTTCGATCCGGCGCGTCGTCACAACAGTGTAGAGCTTTTGCTTCAAGGGCCCTTGAAGCCACAGCGGGCCCGCCGGCAGGTCCTTCCGGACCCACTCCGGAAGGGGCAGCGTTTCGTCGACGAGCGAGGAGGAGCGCAGCACGACCCGACCCGCTTCCTCGATCTGCCAATAGCGGCCGCTGTGGTTCAAGAAGAACTGTGGATCGGTCGGAGGGCGCACGATCTCGATCGTGCCGTCTCCGTGCACGTCCATGCCGCGCGAGAGCTGGCGCAGATCCGCCTCGAGCTCGGCCTGGGTCCTGCGTGAGATGCTGCGCTCGAACAGCACATAGAGGCCGATACCGGCGATTTGAAGCGTGAGCGCGATGAAGACCGCCCAAGCCAGCAACAGACGCAGTCGCAGGGATGATCCGGTCAATCCGTCCCTTCCTTGATGCAGTAGCCGTGGCCGCGACGCGTTTCGATGCTCGCGGCGCCGAGCTTGCGCCTCAACCGCACGACGATGGCCTCGACGGCATTCGCCTCCCGCGCATCCTCTCCGCCATAGACGTGCTCGCGCAGCTCCACACTCGACACGACGCGACCCTTGTTGTGCAGGAGATAGCTGACAAGTCGGTACTCGAGCGGTGTCAGCGGAACAGACCGGCCGTCGACGCTGACCCGCATCTGGCTGGTGTCGAGAGTGATGACCCCGGCCTGCAGCAGGGGGCCTGCGTGGCCGTGTGTCCGGCGCAAAACGGCGCGCACGCGTGCGATCAGCTCCTCCATCTGGAACGGCTTGGTCAGATAGTCGTCGGCCCCGCTGTTGATGCCCTCGACACGGGCCGTCCAGCCATCCCGTGCCGTCAGGACGATGACGGGCATGTCGCGCCCGCCAGAGCGCCAGCGCCGAAGCACGGTCAGGCCATCGAGCTTCGGCAACCCCAGGTCGAGCACGACCGCATCGTATTCCTCGGTGTCGCCGAGAAACCAGGCTTCCTCGCCGTCATGGCAGAGATCAACCGCGAAGCCCGCTGCTGTGAGGCTCGCGGCCATGTCGCGAGCGATTTCCTTCTCATCCTCGACGATCAGTGCTCGCATGACCCTTGAATGCCTACTGAGGCCTGTCCCGCCGGCCCGCGGCTGGAGCGGTGCAAGAAGCATCGGGCGCCCCAACCTAACGGGGCGAGGCCGATTATCCGGTCGACTCTAAACTATCGGGCAAAGGGGTCCAGCTGGGATCGCCTACCGTCCTAAACGGGGTCCGCACGAGATTTCATATGCGGAGTGTGGCCCGATTCGGTTGAATTTCTCGATTTCATGGACTAAATGTGATATACTAATTATTTTATGGTGCATTGCGTTCGGCGAAGCTGCCCCCGGAGACCGTCCGGAGTCGCTGCCAACGGAGCTGAGAATGCGAGGGAAGTACACAATTGTGGCGATCGCTGGGGCTTCTGCTCTTGCTCTGGCGCTGGTGGCCAGCCTGCCCTCGGCCTATGCCGCCAAAGGCAGCGGCAGCGAAGGTTCCGGCAGCATCGACGACGATACCCGTCACGACGGCGACAGCAGCGGCAGTGGCCGCGGTGGCGGCGGAAGCTCGAGCAACAGCGGAAGCGGCAGCAGCGGGTCGAGCAACAGCGGCAGCCGCGATGGCTATGATCGCGGTGATGACCGCGACGATGGCTCTGACGACTCCGGCCCCGGCGGGGGAGATGGCGACCTGAGCTCGGGCGGTGGCGATCACGCCCGCTACTATCGTTTCGTCCGCGATCCGCTCGACCGCTTCTGAGCGGCGGACACGAGCCGCATTTACCAAATAGATTCAGAAGACTGACCGGCAAGACTCTGGTGTCAGGCCGCTGTCAGGGCTGCTGTCGTATGGTGAGGGTGGATCATCATCTCTACAAGCGAGTGCTTCCTTTGCCTAGGGCCGTCATCCATCACCTGACAAACCAGGCCGTATTGCTGGCCGGGGCGATCGTGCTCGCACTCGCCGAGCCGTCGTCCGGCGCGCATGCGGCCGGCTGGCTGCCTCGTGAGGATGACGGCCTTTTTTACAGGAAGTACCGCGGAGCCGATGAGGTCGACGAGCACGATCGCAGCGGACACGGCGGCGGCGACCGGGTGAGGAGCGGCTCGAGCGGCAGCGGTTCGGGCGGTTCGGGCCACTCGGGCAGCGGCTCGTCCGGCAGCAACTCGGGCAGTGGTCACGGCGCCAACTCGGGCAGCAGTGGCGGTCAGTCGGGCTCGAACAGTGGTTCGTCCGGCGGCCGCAGGGACGATGGTGACGACCGCTTCTAGGTCAACGGCACGACAAGACACGATACAAGACACGATAGTAGAGCCTCCCATTGCGTAATCCGAGGACAATCCCGACCATCGAGTTGGTGGGCTTTCATGTCATTCCTGCTGCCACCTATGGTCCGAAAAGCGGCCCTCGTTAAAGGCGGTATCTGCTTGCTCGCCCTGGCGGCTGGAATCCCCGCTGTTGCTGGCGGAGCAGCTAAGGATCGGATTTCGAGGGCGGCCCTGGCAAACTCGGCCGCGGGCGCAGCCGCCTATGGCGGGCGGCCCGGACCAGGCCGCAAACCTCTCTCCGCACAGGCGGGCGATGAAGGCGCTGTTGGCTCCGACAGTCGATTTGGCCCGGATCCCGCCGGCTCGGCGCGGCTTAGAGACGCCAAGTGCGCGGACTGCGACCCGGCCTTCAAGACTCGCCGCCGATTGATCGAACGGGAATGCCGTGAATGGCGCCGGCAAGCCGATCGCTTGAGCCCCGCAACGAGCCCATTTGCGCGCCGGTGCGACCGACTGCCTGCCGACTGAACAGGCTATTGAGCGTCATTGCGAGCGGATCGGAAGCGAGGCGTGGCTGATCTGCACCAGTCAGCGGAAAACTGCCTCTTCGCCTGTCGATAAGCGGTGCAAATAATGAGATGTTCGCGGCCATTCCAGGTATGGTGGTGCGTTTCCGATGCGTGCTGATGATGACCGGCATGCACTTCCTGGATTGGGGTATTACTGCCTGATGATGCAGCTCGAGGCCATCGGCGTGGCACGTGGGCGTGTCCGGAAAGGATGGGCAGGCCCAGCGCTGCTCGCCGCCCTGCTTCTGTCGGCTCCCGACCGGGCGGGCGCCGCCGAGACCGCCGTTCCAGGGACAGCGCTCGTCTATCGGGCCTTTGCCGAGACCGAGGGCGGCTACGATTCCAACCCTGACAGCCTCGTCGCCAAGACCGGCTCCCCGTTCGAGAAGATCGAGGGCGGTATCAACGTGACGTACACGCGCCCTCAGGAATTCTATGTGCTGACGCTCAAGGCGCGGGAGGTCCACTTCGACGATCTCGACCTCGAGAACCGCTGGGACTTCAGGGCCGCGCTCGATACCACATTCGATCTCTCGCCGAGCGATACCCTGAAGATCGGCACCTCCTACCTGCGCGACTTCTTCGTTCTCGAGCGGGCCGACGTCTACTATTCGTACCTCGAGTATGCGCATCGCGCGGACGACTACAGGCTCAAGCTCCAGGCCCGATCCAACGTCGAGAAGAACCTCAACGACGAGGGCCGCGGCACGGAGGACATCGACGTCTTCAACATCTCGAGGAGCGAGGCTTACGACTATTCGCGCACCGATGGTCAGGTCTCGCTCCTGACATTCACCCGGTCCAAGATTCAGCCGTTCGTCATCTACGACTTCGCCAACCTCGACTATTTCAGCCAGGTCGCCAATCCCCTGGTCGATCGCAACGCCCAAGAGCAGTTCGGGATCGTCGGACTGCGCTTCGACCTCGATCCGAGCTTCCGCGTCGATATCGGCGGGCGCGTCAATCGACGCGACTTCGAGGACAAGATCGTCACCGACCACGACAGCGCCTGGTTCGACATCAACATGTACTGGACGCCGATGGACACCGTGAAGGTGACGGCCATCGCCGAGCGGCTCGTCAAGGAGCCGAGCACATCCTTCGGCCTGGCCGACGACGTGCGCACGGTCGGCGGCACCCTCGAGTGGAATGTCGCCGAGCATTGGCGGCTCTACACGACCGGCTACTACGACCGCATCGAGGCCATCGGCGACGACTTTCGCGAGAACAAATTCGTGGCCACGCTTTCGATCAGCTACGAGCCGAACGACAAGGTCGAGTGCTTCCTTTCGGCCCTCGGCAAGTGGGTGAACGAGGAGGTGACAGGCGACGAGTACGATCGCTACAAAATCGGCGCCGGACTGAGATACAAGTTCTGAGGCGGCTTATTGCGCCCGCACGCTTCTGTTCTGACCCACTCATATGATTACCGCTGTCATCCTCGGGCTCGTCCCGAGGATCCAGCTTTCCTCGAACGCAGGAGCGTCAGGGAAGACGGATGGTCGGGACCCCCGGCCTCCGCCGAGGGCAGGCAAGCCCGACCATGACAACGCTGGCTCCTTATGTTCGATTGAGAGCAGCAGGACGCTTTCAGGTGGACGTCCGCGACCGACCCTGCTAGAGACCGTTTCCGCCCGAGGATCGCCGCGCGCGCCGTCCGTCCAGGGCGATTTGATTTGATATTCCAGCCGGCTAGCTGCCGTAGCTCAGTGGTAGAGCACTCCCTTGGTAAGGGAGAGGTCGTGCGTTCAATCCGCACCGGCAGCACCAGCACTCGCCGTCAACACACCGCCAACCGGCCGACCCGTGAGATATGCGGGTTAAGCTCGAGGCCAGGGTTGTGCCCCGGTGGAAGGCCCTCGCCGCCCATTGACGGTGAGCCGCCAAGTCCTTGACGAAACGGGTGCCCCGGGACGATTGGACACGACATTTTATGGGGCCGGAGGTCGCGCGGCCGTGCTAGATTTCAGGGCCTCGAAGGTCGGGCGCCCGTTAAGCCCGGGGACCGATCAAATCCAGAGCCCAAGCACGTAGCGGCAGTCCCGGCTGCGTATTGGCCGTCAGAGAGCCCCGAGGCCCACGTGACATCGCAAAAATCAAAGGTCATGAGCAAGCTCATCAAGTCCGGCACCGCTGAGGTCGGCAAGCCCACTCGCGCCGAGGCCGAGGAGGCCGTGCGCACGCTCCTGCGCTGGGCCGGTGACAATCCGGATCGTGACGGCCTGCATGAAACGCCATCGCGGGTCGTCAAGGCCTATACCGAGTATTTCCGGGGCTATGCGCAGGACCCCGCAGAGATCCTGAAAAAGACCTTCGAGGAGACCGAAGGATACGACGAGATGATCGCCCTGCGCGGCATCCGCTTCGAAAGCCACTGTGAGCATCACCTGGCACCCATCATCGGCCGCGCCTGGGTCGCCTATATCCCGAATGGCCGCGTGGTCGGCATCTCCAAGCTCGCCCGGGTCGTCGAGGCCTTTGCCAAGCGGCTGCAGATCCAGGAGAAGATGACCGCCCAGATCGCCAACCTCATTCAGGAAGTTCTTCAGCCGCAGGGCGTCGGCGTCGTCATCAAGGCCGAGCACCACTGCATGTCCGCACGCGGCGTGCACAAGCCTGGCACCGATATGGTGACGAGCCGCATGCTCGGCTGCTTCCGCGACAGCCCGATTACACGCCAGGAATTCCTGTCGATGATCGATTGAGGCCGCGAGAGAGCGCCCGCTACTCGTCGTCCTCGGCCAGATCGCCGGCGTCCGTTGCCGTAGCACCGTAATCGACACGCACGAGGTAGAGGCCGGCGGCGGGAGCGACGGCGCCGCACCGGGTTCTGTCGCGGGCAGAAAGCGCCTCGGCGAGGTCTTGGCGCGACCACCGTCCTTCGCCCACGAGCTTGAGACTGCCCACCATCGAGCGAACCTGATTGTGCAGAAATGACCGCGCGGACGCCTCGACGCGGATCTCGTCGCCTTCTCTCGAGACGACAAGACGGTCGAGCGTGCGCAACGGCGACTTTGCCTGGCATTGGGAGGCGCGAAACGTCGTGAAATCGTGTTGTCCGACGAGCACGTCCGCCGCCTCGGCCATCGCCCCGGCATCGAGGCTCGCCGTGAGCCACCAGACGCGGTTGCGATCCAGCGCCGGGGCCGCACGCCGGCACAGAATGCGGTAGAGATAGTGCCTTCTGGTCGCACTGAAACGCGCGTCGAAGCCGGCTTCCACGCGCTCGCAATCGACGAGCACGATCGGGGCGGGCCTCAAATGGAAGCTCACCGCCTCGCGGACGCGAAACGGCTCCCAGTCCTTGGCGAGATCGAAATGCGCCACCTGCCCCAGCGCATGAACGCCGGCATCCGTCCGGCCGGCCGCTCTTACCGTGACCGTTTCGCCGGAGAACGCATGAACGGCCGTCTCGATGTGATCCTGCACAGACGTGCCGCCGGGTTGGCTCTGCCAGCCCGTGAAAGGCGTACCGTCATATTCGATCGTGATGCGGTATCGGGGCATGTAAAGGGCAAGGCGCGTCGGGAAGCACGCCATCCCTAGCGGCGAAGCCCGCCATCCTCAAGAGCCCCTCCGTGATCGAGTACGCAGCTGCTTCTCAGTCGTGGTGGTGATGACGCCCGCGATGGCCGCCGCCGCCCTGGAAGAACGCGCCATTGCCCCACGGGCCGTGAGCCGCTCCGGACGCTCCATAGAAATAGTTCTTGCTGGTGGAGGTCTCCACGACCTCCGTGTCGTTGAAGCCCAGACTGAGCGGGGTCCGCCCGTCCGGATTGACGATGACATGACGCTGCGGCGGCAGCGGCCGGAACACACGCACGCCCGCCTCGATCGTGACGGACGCGCCGTAAAAGGGGCGCGGCTCGATGCGTGTCGTATAGGCATCGTTGGCACTCGCAGGAACCGCCGCCGCTGCCGCGACAGCAGCAACAAGACCCGCAACCAGAAAACGCGACATGGGGAACTCCTCCAGAAGGACAACAACCCGTTAACGGAATCCTAACGTGTCCCTGGCCCCAAGGCGACCGAATCACGCGGAATGCTTAACGCGCGTGCCTTCGGGAACGCTCAAGCCACGCAAGAGCTCGGCGGCGCTCATCGGCTTCTTGCCGGCCCGCTGCGCCTCGAGGATGCGCACGGCCCCCGTCACGCAGGCGATGGTGAGCGAGCCGTCGAGAAACGTGCCCGGAACCCCGCGGCCCTCGACTGCCTCGGCGCGCAGAACCTTGATCCTCTCGATCCTGCCGGGAGCAGCCTCGACCTCGAGCCACGCCCCCGGAAATGGCGACAGGCCGTGAATTTGATGGACGACCTCGGCCGCGGCCCGTGCAAAATCGATGCGCGCCTCGGCCTTGTCGATCTTCCCCGCATAGGTAACGCCAACCTCCGCCTGAGGCGTCTCCCGGAGCTTGCCGCTCTCCAGCCGGACGAGGGCCTCGACCATGAGTCGCGCCCCTCGCTCTGAAAGAGCATCGTGCAGCTCCCCCGCCGTGGTCAGCGGACCGATAGGAACCGGCTCGGCAAGTGAGATGGGCCCGGTGTCGAGCCCTTCCTCCATCCGCATCACCATGACGGCCGTTTCCCGGTCTCCTGCCATGATGGCCCGCTGAATGGGCGCCGCGCCGCGCCAGCGCGGCAAAGCCGACGCGTGCAGATTGAGACAGCCCAGCCGCGGCGCCGCCAGTATGGGCCTCGGCAGAATGAGACCATAGGCGACGACGATGGCGACGTCGGCGTTGAGCGCAGCAAAAGCCCGCTGCTCCTTTTCGCTCCTCAAGCTCAGCGGCGTGGCGACGGCAATTCCATGCCTCTCGGCCGCGCGATGCACGGGCGATTTCTGCTCAGCCATGCCCCGTCCCGCCGGCCGTGGCGGCTGACTGTAGACGGCTGCGAGCTCATGTCCCGCCGCGATCAGGGCCTCGAGGACCGGCACCGAGAACTCCGGCGTTCCCATGAAGACGATGCGGAGCGGCATGGCAAAAACCCCGGCCGTTGCGGCCCCACAAGCGCAGCATTCTCAGGCGCGCAACAGCTTCTTGAATTTCCGGATCACCATGTCCCGCTTCAGGCGCGAAAGGAAGTCGATGATCAGCTTGCCTTCGAGGTGGTCGACCTCATGCTGGATCGCGGTCGCCAAGAGCCCATCGGCCGCTCGTTCCTGCACCTTTCCGTCGCGATCGACGTAACGAACCACGACCGTCGACGGCCGCTCGATGTCGAGTAGGAAGTCGGGAATGGAGAGGCAGCCTTCCTCGTGCACGCGCGGCTCCTCCCCCCTCGAGACGATCTCCGGATTGAACATGACGAGAGGATCGGGCGCCTCCTCTTCGCGTGCCACGTCGAGCACGACGAGACGCTTCGGCACGCCGACCTGAATGGCCGCAAGCCCCACGCCCGGCGCCGCGTACATTGTCTCCAGCATGTCGTCGGCCAACCGCACCAGCTCCCTGTCGACACGCTCGACGGGCGTCGAAACCTTGCGGAGCACGGGATCGGGCAGTGTGATGATGGGCAGCTTTGCCATATGGCGTGACATAGGAAAGGCGCCGGGCAAGGTCAATCGCTCGTGCAGTCCCGTCCGGCCGGTTTGACCAAACCCCGAGCCAGCTGCGGCTTGCCGGATAGAAGCCGGCGCAGTCCGTGCCGGCCGATCACCCACAGGATTTTCGCCCCCGCCCGCAAGGTGCCCCGGACCGTTCCGGAAATCTTGGAGGCGCCAATGCGCTGCCGATAGCGGACGGGGACCTCGGCCGTAGCCAGCCCCTGCTCGGCCGCCTTGATCTGCATCTCCACCGTCCAGCCGAAATCGCGATCGGCCATCCCGAGCCGGTCGAGGGCCGGCTTCGCGATGGCCCGGAACGGGCCGAGATCCGAGAACCGCACACCCCACAGGGCCCGAATGAGCCAGACCGCCAGGCCGTTTCCGAAGCGCTGCTGCGCCGTCAGCGCGGCCGAGGCGCCCGGCATCCGCGTTCCGATGACGAGCTCCGCCCGGCCTTCCAGAATAGGATCGACCAGAGTGGCCATGTCATCCGGGTAGTCGGAATGGTCCCCGTCGAGAAAGATGACGACGTCGACGGGCGGAAGAGCGCGGATGCCGGCGAGACAGGCAGCGCCGTATCCCGGTCTCAGCTCGGAAACGACACGAGCGCCGGCATTCCGGGCGATATCCGCAGTGGCATCCCGGGAGCCGTTGTCCGCCACCACGATGGCGTCGACCCAACCCGGGATCTCGGCCAGCACGTGTCCGATCGCCTTCGCCTCATCCCGGGCCGGAATGACGACACCGATCAGCCGTCGATCGCGCATGTCTTGTCCTTTGACCGTGTCTCTTCTTGCGCCGTATTCCAGCTGCGCCACGCCTCGAGAGCCAGCAGGCTCCACACCGGAATCCAGATGAGCCATACGATGCGATCACGAAATACATCGTAGTCGTCGATGGCCACATAATGGAACGAGACATAGTAAACCGGAATGAGCACGGTCACGGCCGTGAGACCTGCTCGTGGCCGGAAAACGGTGAACGGCAGCATCCAGATCGCGTACCAGGGGAACTGCGAGGGCGAGAGCAGAAACAACGCGGCCGTGACCAGCCCGGCCCGCGCCATGAGATCATCGCCATCGCGCAAGGGCCGCCACGCAATTCGGAGAGAGAGAACGGCCGCGAGGCCCGCGAGACCGGCGCGGACGGCCATACCGGGCATGTCGGGGGCGAGCTCGAGGCCGGCCGTGAGCCATCGCAAGGCTGCCTCGAGAGCGCCAAAGTGGGCACTGTTGTTGCGCCAATACTGCGCGTAGACGATGAAACCTGAGCTTTGGTCGACACCTGCCGAAAGCACCGGCCAGGCCAAGAGCGCCGACAGGCCAAAAAGCACAGCCAACGCCATGGCGAGCTGACGCGGCCTCGCAATGAGGGGCCGCAGCACCAGCGGCGCCAGAAGCAGGGGCCAGATCTTTGCCCCAATCGCGAGCCCGAGACTGACAACAGCCGCAAGGCTCCTGCCCCTGAGAGACAAGAGGAGAGTGCCGAGCACCAACGGCGTGACGATCGCCTCCATGTGCAGGGAGTTCATGAGCTCCTTCACGACCACCGGATTCCACCAGTAGAGCGCCATCCAGAGCGGCGAGCGGCCCGAGAGAGCAAGCAATCTGAGCAGCAAGACAAGTGTCGTGAGCTCTGCCGCCAGTATCACGGCGCGCCAGGCTTCGAGACTGAACGGGGCGATCCCGTGCGCGAGCGCAAACGCCGCCTGAGCGACGGGCGGATAGAGGGTTCGAACGTCGGCATGGTTGATGCGTTCGATGATCGCTCCCGACTGACGGGCCAGCTCGCCCAGCGTGTGGTAATAGGGCTCGCTCTGAGCCTCCTCGGGAGACACCCAATAGGGGTTGTAGCCATGTGCGGTGACCGCGCCGTCCCACAGATACCGGTGCCAGTCGTCCTCATAGACGGGGATCGAGCCGATGAGCACCAGCCGGAACAGGAGCCCGAACGCAAAGACGACCAGAAGGAGAGACCGGCTCGCGCCGAGCCCCTGTGCAATGCTCGCCCTCACGAGCGGCAGCAGCAGGGCATACAACGCCCCGGCTCCGACGAGCATCGCCGCCAGTGGCAGGGCCGGCATATCGACGAGCTCGACCTCGGGCCCGAACCTTTCCGACTGAAGATTGAGGGCGAGCGCCCCGCCGAGCAAGACAAGCCCAGCACCGATCCATGCTGGCCAAACCCGGCCCGGACCAGGCTCATCGCATTTGCCGCCATCGCGGACGTGTCCCGGCTCGGTCACTCTGCTCACGCCATCCCAATCACGCTCAACGCCGGGACATTACCAAGCATTCGCGCTCACCCGAAATCCTACGAGAGCTCCATGGCCTCGAGGAGACCAGCGACCGAGCGCTCGAGCCCGAACTGGCGCTCGGCCTTGGTACGGCTCGCGCGCGCGGCCGAGGTCAAGAGCTCCGGCCGCCTGAGATAGCCCTCCATGGCCACCGCCAACCCACGCCAGTCGCCGGGCGGCACCAGCCAGCCATTGACATGCTCATCCACAGTCTCCCGGCAGCCGGACGCTCGCGTCGTGATGACAGGACGGCCCGCCGCGAGCGCCTCCAGAACCACACGCGGCATGCCTTCGGCGTGCGAGGGATAGACGAACACGTGGCATCCGGCCAGCAGTGGGCGGACATCGTCCACCGGCTCCAGCACGATGACGGCGCTGGATTTCGTGAGCTGCTCGCGCGCGACCGGCTCGCGGCTGCGATCGGCCGGACCCGCGAGGAGGAAGCGGGCGCCGGGCCTCCGTGATTTCACCTCCTGCGCAGCCTTCACGTAGTCCATGACGCCGCGTTCCTTGTCTAATGGCGCAATCATGAGAAACGTGAGATCGGGTCCGACCGGCGGCAGTGGCTGCTCGACATGGACAGCGAGATCGACGCCCGCCCCCGGAACCGTGGCGACGGGGAGACCGGCCGGCAACAGGCCCAGCGCCGCCAGCCGTTTGGCATCGTCGCTGTTGTGGACGACCAGGGCGTCACTGGCTCTAAGTGCGGCCTTGAGACGCCTCGGCCCGACGCCGGCCGGGTCGAGCCGCAGATCACCTGCCGGAAGGCCCGTGCAAAGACTGACCACGCGTCCCGCGCCTGCTTTTCGGGCGGCCAGCGCAGCGAGCGGCATGGCACGTGCACCGAAACCCAGGACGACATGGGGCCGCCAGTCCGAGAGCGAGGCCGCAAGGCGCTTCACGGCGCGCCCGAACGCCAGGATGCCGAGCCCTGCCGGCGGTTCATCGTAGACTTGCCAATCCACGCCAAGGCCTCGCAGCGCGCGCTCCTCCGCCCCCGTCGCCCCTGGCACGAAGCACAGGATGCGGTGCCCACCGGCTACGATCCGGCGAACGAGGTCGGCGCGCAAGGCGATCACCGACCATGCCGACGGCGCAACGATCGCGACGCGCTTCGATGCGACGCCTGCGGCCGAACTCGTGGCTTTGCTCGTCATTGCTGTCGGCGCTGCTCCGGCCGCCGGACGGACTCGCCGCCGGTTCTCATAGCGGCCCTTTCCCTTCTCTTGAGCAGGGGCGGCCTTCTTTCCGATCCCCCTCCCCTCGATGGGGAGGAGCTAGGGGCGGGGTGAGCTTGCAGGCGGACCATTGCGGCGGACCATGAAGCCGCCTCGGCGGCGGTCGCAAGAAGCACCGATCCACCCTGACGGCACCCCCCACCCCCAACTCCTCCCCACGAGAGGGAGCGGAGCGCCCAAGCAACATCAATCTCGAGCAGAGCCGAATTCGTTCCCATCGCACCTGTCGCCATGTCGTCGAGCCGTCGAGCCGTCGAGCCGTGTCTCAGCGGAGCAGGGTGAGCTCGCCTTTCTCACAAGAGAGACAACCGGGACGGACGAATTGCAATGGACGTCGAGCCGCATATGCACAGGCTGAAGGAGCCCGTTCCGGCGAGAGCCAAGACGCTCACACGAGCTCAGTGCAGCGTCCGGGGCGGGGGAGCCCAACCTGACTCGTTCTCGAGCCCGCTCTCCGACATGGCATCGGCGTCGGGGCGATAGCCCTCGACCGTTCGCAGGAGAACCGCCTGCACGCTGGCCACGTCGCGCCCCCGCATCGCCACCTCCAGCGTCTCAAGCTCTCTGTCGAGATCGGCGCGCGCGAGATACGGCTCGCCGGACTTCCAGATGCGGGCATGCTCGGTGCTGGTCGTGTTGGCGCTGATCAGGAGCTCCTCGAAAAGCTTCTCACCGGGTCTCAAACCCGTATAGACAATGTCTATGTCACCGGCCGGATTGGCTTCGTCGCGCACCTCGAGACCGGAGAGATGGATCATGAGGCGCGCAAGCACGGCGATCTTCACCGGCTCGCCCATGTGCAGCACGAACACCTCTCCGCCACGCGCCATGGCCCCGGCCTGAATGACAAGCTCAGCCGCTTCCGGGATCGACATGAAATAGCGCTCGATCTCAGGGTGCGTGACCGTCACCGGCCCGCCCGACTGGATCTGCCGGCGAAAACGGCGCACGACCGAGCCCGAGCTATCGAGGACATTTCCAAAGCGGACCATGGTGAAGACCGTCGACGGATTCTCGGCCGCCTCCGCCTGAAGCACCAGCTCGGAAAGGCGCTTGCTGGCGCCCATGACGTTGGTCGGACGCACAGCCTTGTCCGTCGAGATCAAGACGACGCGCTCGACACCCCCCTCCGCGGCGGCCCTTGCCACGACGCGCGCACCCATCACGTTGTTGGCGAGGCCGGCGATCGGATTGTGCTCCACGATCGGCACATGTTTGTAGGCCGCCGCATGATAGATGGTCTCGATGCCATGATTCCGGATGGTCTCCGCCACGAGGCCGGCGTCGAGCGCGGACCCCAATACGGCGATGATCTCCGGCCTTTGCGCACCCTCTTCCAGCTTGCCGATCCATTCCTCGATCTCCAACTCGATATTATAGAGATGAGCCTCGGAGTGATCGAACAGCACGATGCGGCGGGGCGATTGTTTCAGGATCTGGCGCACGAGCTCGGAGCCGATCGAGCCGCCCGCACCGGTGACGAGAATGGACTTGGCGCGCGTGTTGCGTGCCAAGAGCTCGGCACTCGGCTGCACGGGATCGCGGCCCAAGAGATCGCCGACATCGACCGGCCTCAAGTCGTTGACGCCGACCCGGCCCGAAGCGAAATCCTCATACGCCGGCAGTATCTTCACCTCGACCGGAAACTTCTCAAGCTCCTGCAGTATCTGGCGGCGCTCGCGGCGCTGAGTGCCGGGCATCGCAATGAGGACCTCGCGCGCGCCGGCGCGGCGGATGAGATGCTCGAGCTTCTCCGGCCGGTAGACCTTGATGCCGGCGACGTACTGGCCCCACATCGTCGGGCTCGCGTCGATGAAGCCCACGGCCTCTCGGTCGCGCGCGCGGCGCAGCGACTGGAGCAGTTGCACGCCCATCTGGCCGGTGCCGTAGATGAGCACGGGCTTGCGAACGTGCTCGGGGGGCAGCACAGGGATTGGGATCCCCACATTCTTGAGGATCAGTCCCGCAAGCTGGCGGCTGCCGGCGATGAGGAGCGAGCCCAAAAGCCAGTAAGGCACGATGCTGGACCGCGGCATGCCCTGCTGGCCCGCCATGAAGATCAGGAGCGACCAGAACAGCACCGCCAGCCCGGCGCACAGGAAAATCTGCGTCGTTCCGCGATATCCGAAATAGCGGGTCACGATCCGGTAGAGACCGAAGTAGGCAAAAACGGCGACAGTCAGAACCGGCGCCGCCGCAAACAGAAGCGCCCCGCCCCAAGTCTCCGGTATGTAGAGCACGCCCTTGCGCACCGAGATGGCGGCGTTGAGTGCAATCGACAGCAGAATGAGGTCGGAGAGGACGAGGAGCACGCGCTTGCGAAAGCGCGACAGCTCGAGAAGCCGTGCACGCCAGCGCGCCCGCATCCCGCTCTCGTCCGGTGTCTTGTCCAAGGCGAGCCCTGTTGCTTGCTCAGAATGCGCGGCACGGCGCAATGCGGCCGGGCTCGGTCGGAACCGGAACTCCTATAGCGCAACCGGCGCCGGTCGACAAAGGGGCTCGAACTGAAGGGATAACCGCAATTGGGGTGGCAAAATGGCGTTAGCGACTGGCTTGTGGGCCTTCTTGCTGGAAGCCCACGCCGAGCTGACCGATGAGGCGGTAGCACAGGGCCACGCCGAGAACCCCGAACGCGACGCCCCCCAGCATGAACCCCCACAGGACGCCGCCGGCACCCGCCCAGGCCCCTCCCACATGGACGAACGGCACCGTGCCGATCGTAGCCCGGCCCCAGTTGAGCGCGGTCGGAACGTGCGCCCGGCCCAGCGTGTTGAAAGCCGCGTTGGCCACGAACAACGCCCCCATGAATACGAACAGCGGCGCGACCCAGCGACAGAAGAGGACGATCAGCTCGCGTGCTTCTCCACCGGCGTGAAATAGGTCGGACAAGGGGTGCGCGAGCACGGCCAGCGCCAACCATGCCGCCCCCGTGAAGGCCCCATTGACCGCAAGCGACAGGGTGAATGCCCGGCGCAGCCGGTCGCCGTCGCGCGCCCCGAGGTTCTGCCCGAGAATGGGACCTATGGAGCCCGACAGGGCATAGATGGCTCCAAACGCCACCGGAAGAATCCGCCCGACGACGGCCCATCCGGCAACCGCGCTGTCGCCGTATGGCGCAATGGCCGCGGTCACGTAGGCATTCGAGACAGGGCTCGCGATGTTGGTCAGAACTGCGGGCACCGCGATGGCGAGCAGGGCAGGTGCGTCGCGCTCGAACTGATGCACCCGGAACTTGCCCATCAGGCCATGAACCCGGATGACGCCATAGAGGCCGGAGAGCATGGCCGCGCCGCGGGCGATCGTCGAGGCGATCGCGGCTCCCTCGATGCCAAGTCCGAGACCGAAGATGAACAGCGGGTCCAGGAGCACGTTCACGATGGCAATCGCCAAGGTGATGTTCATGGCGCGCCGCGCGTCTCCGGCGCTCCTCAGAACAGCCGCCGATGTCATGGCGAGCGCTAAGAGCGGCAGCGACGGGATCAGGATCTCGAGATAGTCCGTTGCCAGTTGGTGCGTGCGCCCGCCAGCCCCCATCACCCGCAACAGCCAGGGCACGAGCAGCCAGACCGCCAGCGCGGAAACGAGCGAGAAGGCCAACGTCGCGGCGTGGGCGTTGACCGAGAGCCGCCGTGCCTCGACATGGCGTCCCCTGCCCAAGGCGGGCGAGACCAGAGACGTGGCGGCGATCGATAGGCCAATTCCGATCGAGATCGTGAAGAACAGGATCGAGCTCGCATAGCCCACCGCAGCGACGACCGTCTCATCGCCGAGCCACGAAAGAAAAAGAATGTTGGCAAGATCGCCGAGAAAGATGGCGACGAGCCCAATGGCTCCCGTTCCCGTCATGACCAGGATGTGCCGCAATAGCGAGCCCGTCACGAACTTCGGCGGCGTGCGGCTTTGCGATTGGGTCGGCTGCATACCCCGGCTTTGGCCTCTTCCACGGCGAAAGGCAAGCCATCTAAACCTTTCGTCGCGACTTGATGGCGGCAGCCAGCGTCCCCTCGTCGAGATAGTCGAGCTCGCCACCCACCGGCACGCCCTGGGCAAGGCGCGAGACCGTGACGCCGCTCTGAGCAAGCTGCTCGGTCAGGTAATGGGCCGTCGATTGACCCTCGACAGTCGCATTCAACGCGAGCAGCACCTCACGCACCTCGCCCGAGCCGGCCCGCTCCACGAGCGTTGCGATGTTGAGCCGGTCGGGACCGATCCCATCGAGCGGCGAGAGGTGCCCGCCGAGCACATGATACTGCGCTTTGATGACACCGGCGCGCTCGAGCGCCCAGAGATCGCCGACCTCCTCGACGACGACGATCAGCGACCGGTCGCGCCGTTGATCGCGGCAGATCGTGCAGGGCGAGACCGTATCGACATTGCCGCAGCTCGGGCACTCGACGATTTTCTCGACCGCAGCGCCGAGCGCCTCTGCGAGGGGTACCAGAAGATCGTGTCGCTTCTTCAAGAGAGCAAGCGCCGCCTTGCGTGCCGAGCGGGGTCCGAGGCCCGGCAGGCGCGATAGAAGCTGGACGAGTCGCTCGATTTCGGGGCCGGCGATCTTCTGAGTCATGGTGCCGCTGCTCATAGCACGTGAGAGGCGCGCGGAGCAGCCCTATTCACGTACCGTCGCAGGCCAGGTCTCACGCCCCCGCCTGCCACGCCTTGATCCCGTCCAGCGGGTAGAGAAGCATGATGACGTTGAGCGTAAGGTTGTCGCGGATCATCCAGCCGGTGAACAACTCGAAGAAGAGAGCGATGGCAACGGTCGCTGCGACCGGCAGCCGGTAGGCCAGCACGAACCCGAGCAGCATGGCGAGAGCATCCGCGACCGAGTTCACGATCGAATCGCCATAGTAGTCGAGCGAGATCGTCGCCGACCGATAGCGGTCGATGATGAGAGGGCTGTTCTCGAGCACCTCCCACGCGGCTTCCAATCCTAGCGCCAGCAAGAGCTTGGTGCCGAACGAGGCCTTCGGCATCAGGAGATGGAGGCCGAGGTAGAACAGAAACCCGTGAATGACGTGGCTCGGCGTGTACCAGTCGAGGATGTGCTGGGAGTTCTCGGAGCTCGCCACCACACCGTGCCAGAGCTTGACATAGCCGCACGTGCAGACCGGCACCCGGCCCATCAGCCAAAGAGCCGACCCGAGAGCGAGCAGGATCAGCATCAACGGCACCCCAAGCCGGCGCCAGGCTTCGGTCCTGCCGTCCGGATGCGCCCAATCGAATTGTGAGCCCATAGTCCCAACTCCCTCGAGTCAGGGGAGAATGTTTCACAATTCGCCAGACTACGGAAGACACGAATTCCGCCCCGCTCGAACGCATGCGGGACTTTGCGGACCAGTGGGCATCATCAAAACAACTTCATACCCGGCGGCAGCGGCAGACCGCCCGTCACCTCGGCCATCTTCGACTGCATGACGGCCTCGACCTTGGATTTGGCGTCCTGTACCGCGGCAACGATGAGGTCCTCGAGGATCTCGGTCTCGTCCGGCCTCATGAGGGAGGGATCGATTGAGACGCGGCGCACGTCCCCCTTGCCGTTCAGCGTGATCCTGACGAGCCCGCCGCCCGACTGGCCGGCGATTTCGGTTTCCTCCAGCTCGGCCTGCATCTTCTGAATGCGGGCCTGCATGTCCTTGACCTGCTTCATCATACCCATGAGGTCGTTCATCGAAGGCTTTCCTCGGTTGTCTGTCCGTCGGTCGGTCGTGCGCCCTACCCCGTCCCGGTCTCGTCGTCGCGCGTGCCCGGAATCTCGCGCACCTCCGCGATTTTCGCGTCGGGAAACTCCTCGAGAATGACGGCGACCGCCGGATGCTTCTTGAGCTCGGCAATCTCCGCCGCCTCGCGCTCGCGGCGCACCTCGCCCACCGATCGATCGCCCTTCGTCTTGGAGAGCACGACCATCCAGCGCCGCCCAGTCCAGCGATTGAGTTTCTCGCGCAGCTCATTGGCCATCTCGGGCGGCGCGCCGGGCAGAAGAAAGAGATCGATCGAACCGGCACTGGCGTCGAACTTGACGAGGCTCACGTGCTCCTCGAGATGCACTTTGAGCCTGGCATCGCGGCGAGCGCCGGCCAGCGCCACCACCTCGCCGAACGAGCGCGGCTGGGCAAGTCCGGTCTGAGCCCCCGGTGGTCGAAGCGGATCGTCCGCATCTCCGGGCTCAGCATCGAGATCCTCGGGCGCCGCATCGGCGGGCAAGACCTCCCGCAGCAAGTCCGGCTGCAGCAAGTCCGGCTCGTGTAAGGACTCCACTCGTGCCTGCGGTTGACGGGTTGTGGAAGCGCTCTCGATACTTAGAACCGCCTCGTCCTCTCCGGCGGCGTCCTCCCCCGCGTCAGGCGACCGAGGGGTCAGTGCGTTCAACGGCGCTCGATCGTCGCGACCTCCCGGAGCCGGCGGCCCCGCTCCGGGTGCGCTGCGGCGATTGCCCTCGTTGCCCAGCGCCTTGATGATGTCATCGGGTGAAGGAAGGTCGGCGGTAAAGGCGATGCGGATCAGAACCATCTCGGCGGCGGCCATCGGTTCGGGCGCCCGGGCTGCGTCCTCGAGCCCCTTGATCAGCATCTGCCAGGCGCGCGACAGGATCGGAATGGAGAGCCGCCCGGCCAGCGCACCGGCGCGCCGCTTCTCCTCCGCCGACAGCGCCTCGCTTCCGGGCCCCGGGCCGACCGTCTTTACGCGTGTCGTGATGTGAACGGCTTCCGCAAGATCGGAAAGAAGCTGAATGGGCTCGGCGCCATCGCGATGAAGAGCAGCCAAAGCCTCGAGCGCTGCGGCAGCTTCACCACGGAGCACGTGCTCGAGGAGGTCGAAGATTCGCCCCCGGTCGGCGAGGCCCAGCATCGTGCGCACGATTCCGGCCGAAACCTCGCCGGACCCCGTCGCTATCGCCTGATCGAGAATCGAGAGCCCGTCGCGCACCGACCCCTCGGCCGCACGCGCGATCATGGCAAGCGCGTCGTCGTCGGCCTTGGCGCCCTCGTTGGCCGCAATCTTCTTGAGGTGCCTCATCAGCTCGGCTACCTCGACGCGCCTCAAATCGAAGCGCTGACAGCGCGAGAGCACGGTCACCGGCACCTTGCGGATCTCGGTCGTCGCGAAAATGAACTTCACATGCTCCGGCGGCTCCTCAAGTGTCTTCAGGAGCGCATTGAACGCGCCCTTCGACAGCATATGAACCTCGTCGATGATGAAGACCTTGGTTCGCGCGAGGATCGGCCTGTAGCGCGCGCTTTCGATGATCTCGCGCATGTTGTCGACGCCCGTATTGGACGCTGCGTCCATCTCGATGACGTCCGGGTGCCGGCTCTCCATTATCTCGGCGCAGTTCCGGCCTGGCACCGGCATGTCGATGGAAGGTGTGTCGACCGTGTCCGTCGCGTAGTTGAGCGCACGCGCCAGAATGCGTGCGGTGGTCGTCTTGCCGACCCCGCGCACGCCGGTCAGCATGTAGCCCTGCGCTATGCGCCCCGAGGCGAACGCGTTCCTCAGCGTCGTGACCATCGCGTCCTGGCCGATGAGATCGTCGAACGTCTGCGGGCGGTACTTGCGCGCCAGCACGACATAGGGCTTGGCCGGCGCCTCTGCGCCGCCCTCTGCCCGATCCGTTGCTACCTTCCTCTTGGCCATCGCGTTCTATTGCGTTCCCGAGGTTGGGTCGATCGGCGCGGTGCGCGGAAGTGACCCGACAACAATCCGGCCGGAGAGCGTTGGGCCGCCGCCGGCTGGCACCTCCTCGACCCTATAACAGCCTTCCTTCGGCCTGAAGCGCCGGTCCGCCATTGCGGACAGGCCGGCGCCCCATGAACGGAAATCGAGTGGCTGGCGGACGACCCGCGTCCTGATCGTTAGGGCTGCTCCGTTCCCGGCCTGACCCGGTTGGCGAGGGAAGCGTCCGCCGCCAGCCGAGGGGGTTATGGGGTATCGGGATGCCCCGTGCAAGGCCCCGTGGGAAAACGCCTCAAGTGCGCGCCCTGCCACGCATTTCCGGACGATCTTCAGGACCCGCTATCCGATGAGGCTCGATAGGAACCGCGCGACCACGCAGAGCAGGAATACGGCGAAGGCCAACTCGAGATTTCGCTTTTCAATGCCGTGAGCAAGACGCACGCCAAAGGGCGCCGCGAAGACGCTGACCGGCGCGATCAGGAGCGCCCCCAAGCTCACGTAGCCGAGCGAGAAAGGCGGAAGCCCAGGCTCGCTCCAGCCCGAGAGCATGTAGCCGAGGAGCCCCGGCACGGCGATCATCACACCGACTCCAGTCGCCGTCGCCACCGACTTCAAGAGCGCGCGTCCATGAAGCGTCAGGAACGGCACGGTGAATGTTGCCCCTCCGATCCCCATCAGTGTGGAGAGAATGCCAATCCCGAATGCGACGGCCTCGAGCCAGGGCCGGCCAGGGAGCTCGCTGGCCAGCTTCCAGTCGTCGCGGCCGAGCGCCATCTTGATCGCCAAGAGCGAGCCGAACCCTACCCACACCCACCGCAAGGCCTCGCTCGACGCGCCCTTTGCGATCAGTGTCCCGGCGGCGACGCCCACGGCAATCCAGGGGGCCATGCGCCAGACCACATCCATGTCGACGGAACCCAGCGCACGGTGAGCGAGAAAGGAGCGTGCAACGGTCGGAGCGATGACCGCGAGCGTCGTGCCGAGCGCCATATGCATGCGCACGTCCTCGCTCACGCCCGCGAGACCGAAGGCCTCGTAGAGGACAGGCACCAGCACGCCCCCGCCGCCGACGCCGAGGAGCCCGGACAGAAACCCCGCCACGAGCCCGGCACCACAGAGCGCGAGCAGGATCATCACAATCGATTCCGAAGGCATCGGCCGGTCCCCCGCCGCAAGTCCTGTCATGAAACTGCAAGAGGCGCAATTTCATCGTCGAGGCGCAGCACCGTCTGGGGAAAAAATGCGACCGAGGTCTCTCATACATCCCGGTGTGCGTTTGGCTCGAGTCGTCGGTTACTACACTGCCGTCATCGCCGCGAAGGTGGCCACCCGTCCAATGAGCCCAAAGATCAATCTGTTGCTGGGACAGGCCGCCGCCTGTGCGGCGGTGACGAGGGGGTGAGGGCGGTCAATCAACCTGCACAGTATCGCTCGGCAGCGGCGGCGAGCCCAGTTACGAGCGCCATCGCCTCCTCGAGCACCTCGACGCCCGCTCCCGCATGCACAGCGTGCACGGAAAGATGCCGGCGGAAGAGACGGGCGCGGGGCTCGCCGTGATAGAGGCCCAAGACGTGCCGCGTCACGTTGTTGAGCCTGCCGCCGGCCACGAGGTGGCGTTCGACATAGGGCATGAGCAGAGCGAGCGCCTCTCGCCGCTCTATTGCAGCCGCCGTCGCACCGAAGAGGCGGGCATCGACACCGGCAAGAATGTAGGGCGTCTGATAGGCCGCGCGGCCGAGCATGACGCCATCCACGTGGTCGAGGTGCCGCACACACTCGTCGAGTGAGACGATCCCTCCGTTGATGACGATCTCGAGATCCGGCCGGGCCGCTTTCAGGCGATAGACGCGCGCGTAGTCGAGCGGCGGCACCTCCCGGTTCTCTTTCGGTGACAGCCCCTCGAGCCAGGCCTTGCGGGCGTGCACGATGAAGGTCTGGCAGCCCGCCGCTGCCACCCTGTCGACGAAGCGCTGGAAGTCCCTCTCCTCGTCCTGGTCGTCGATGCCGATGCGGCACTTGACCGTGACCGGCACCGAGACGCGCGCCCGCATGGCGGCGACGCAGTCGGCGACGAGGTCCGGCTCGGCCATGAGGCAGGCGCCAAACCGACCGCCTCGCACGCGGTCGGAGGGGCAGCCGACGTTGAGATTGATCTCGTCGTAGCCGAAGGCCTCTCCGATGGCTGCCGCCTCGGCGAGCTTTTGAGGATCGGAGCCGCCGAGCTGCAGGGCCACGGGGTGCTCCTCGGGCCCCGAAAGCCCCAGGAGCTGCTCACGCCGGCCATGAATGACGGCATCCGCCGTCACCATCTCCGTATAGAGCAACGCATGGCGCGAGAGCCGCCGATGGAAAAACCGGCAGTGGCGGTCCGTCCAGTCCATCATGGGCGCGACACAGAATCTATGC
>Ga0233425_10001549_pt1 | contig 50940 bp, 40 predicted proteins | sample Watercolumn_Towu_2_FD_181712 | JGI IMG/M metagenome (GOLD analysis project Ga0233425, IMG submission 181712) | Freshwater microbial communities from Lake Towuti, South Sulawesi, Indonesia - Watercolumn_Towuti2014_140_MG | ecosystem: Environmental > Aquatic > Freshwater > Lake | place...
TGCATCTGCGCATCCGTGCCGGGGCGGGGGAGGCGGTCGGGCTGGAACTGTCCCGCCTGCACTGGGACGCCCGTCCGGTCCCGGCAAACCTGGAGGACGTCTTCATCCTGCTATCGGGACAGGCGGCTGGCTGAGGCAGATTGCCGATGATCCCCGTCCTCGACCTGCCCGAAAGCCACGTCCCGGCCCTGACCGCGCTGCTGCAGCGTCTGCCGCCGCAGGAATACCGCTGGGCGCTGACCGATTCCGGCGGCCTGCGCCAGGCCGTCTTCCCGCTGGCGGGCGAGCTGACGGCTTACGCCGCCATGGGCTGCACGGCCAGGGCCGACCTGATCCGCAAGTTCAGCGAGTCCCTAAAATGATCCTTTCCCCGTGCTCCCCGCATTCCCGGTGGTTGCTGCCATGACCGAACCTGTCGTCCTTGCCCAGGATCTGACCCGCCGCTTTGGCGACTTCACCGCCGTCGACCACGTCAACTTCTCGGTTGGCGCCGGGGAGATCGTCGGCTACCTCGGCCCGAACGGCTCGGGCAAGACCACCACCATCCGCATGCTGCTCGGCCTGCTCGAGCCGACGGAGGGCCGCGCCAGCGTGCTCGGCTGCGATGCCTTCCGCCAGTCGGAGCAGGTCCGCCTGCGCGCCGGGTACATGTCGCAGAAGTTCGCCCTGTATGACGACCTGAGCGTGGAGGAGAACCTGGGCTTCTATGCCGGGATCTACGGCCTGCGCGACCGGGAACGTATCGCCGCGACGATCGACCTGGTCGGGCTGGGCGCCCAGCGCGGTGACCTGGCGCGCCAGCTGTCCGCCGGGTGGCGGCAGCGCCTGGCGCTGGCGATCGCCCTCGTGCACGGCCCGAGGCTGCTCTTTCTGGACGAACCCACCTCGGGCGTCGACCCGTCCGCCCGGCGCATCTTCTGGGATCTGATCTACCGTCTGGCCGGCGAGGGCGTGACCGTCTTCGTCACCACCCATTACATGGACGAGGCCGAGTACTGCGAGCGGGTCGGGATCATGCGCGCTGGAAAGCTGCTGGCGCTGGACACCCCCGCGGCGTTGAAGACCGGCGCCATCCCGGGAGACGTCTGGGAACTGCAGGCCGGACCGCTGCAGCAGGCGCTGGACGCCTGCCGGAGGAGCGCCGCCGTGCTGCGCGTCGGCCTGGCCGGCGACCATCTGCGTCTGATCACCCAGCGCGGCCTGCGCAAGGCTGAGCTGGCGGCGTCGCTGCGCAGGGAAGGTTTGCAGGAGGGCGAACTGCAGCGCGGCGCCCCGACCCTGGAGGACGTCTTCCTCTCCCTGGCACGCGAGGGGTGAACCGAACCGCGGCGGCCGGCGGTGCGCAGTCGCTGAACAGCCCGGGAGTTGTGAAATGGGGGGATTGGTCCTATACTCCATGCTGGTGGCCTGATCTCCCAAATGACTTTGGATGGTCGGGCCGCGCAGGTCCGAAGACCAAGTCTCGATCCGGAAATTAAAACCGAACCCTGGCAAGTGTCATTGCGGGCCGCTCTCCGGCGAAGCAATCTCCAGCCAGGCGGACGAGGCAGACGATCGGGAGATCGCTTCCCCTTCGGGGACGATGTCGCTCGCTAAAAACTGCTCGTTCGCAATGATACAGGTGCCGGACGGCGCCGGCACGAATTGGACGTTGCGAATTTCCTCCGAGAACTTGCTCGGCAAAGCGCATTAGAAACAGCGGACAGCGACTGCGCCAGGCTGGTTGCCGGTCAGCTTCAGCACGTCCTGGCTCGATGTGCGAATCTCTTGGTTAGATTCGAAAATGTATTGGTTAGATTCGCGAATCTCTTGGTTACTTTCGCAAAAGTATTGGTTAGATTCGAAAATGTATTGGTTAGATTCGTGAATCTCTTGGCGGCCGTCTATCCGATGCCTCAGGCGTTTGGATCCACGCAAGCCAAACCCGTTCACCAGGAGAAGCAGATGAATCTGGGCGCGACCTTATGTATGTGAAGAACAGTGTCGAGGCAGCCGCATTCTAAATGGAAGCCTTCGGCATGACCCTGGGCTGCCATGCGCGAAACAACGACAGTTCCTTCCTGCACGCAGAGCTTCTCAAGGGCGGTGCATCCATCTTCGCCGTCAGCGAGAACGACGACGAAGCGATCGTGCGCTGCATGCTGGCCGCGCCGCGGCCTTCGATGAGCTACGGGATCGATCTCGACAACGACGCCGAACTCCGGCATGCCTAGCGGATCCTGGCCGAGGGCGGGCACGTGTTGCGGGAACCGGGTCCGCTGCCGTGGAATCCCTGCTCCGCGGATCTTGTCGATCGGTACGGGGTTTGTTGGTACCTCTTTGTGTCTCAGCACCGACCGGACTGAGCCTGGCCCAATTCCCCGGCCCGGAAAGAGACAAGCGAACAGCGGCGACCACCTGGTCGCCGCTGTTTGCGTTCAATCGTTGTGGGCGCTGCTTACGGGGTCAGGTTGGTCTCGGTGATGCGCAGCGTGCCGGTGATGAAATCGCCCGCCGAATAGCTGCCGATCCAGATGTCGTAGCGGCCTTCGGGCGGGCTGCTCAGCACGATCAGCGGGTTGCGGTTGGTGGAGGTCGAATCGTCGTTGCAGATCCAGCTGCCGTCCGGCAGGTTGACCACCAGGGTGGTGTCCTCATCGCCGCTGCCGGGCACGAACATGAAGCTCAGCTGGGCGGAGTTGCCGGTCCAGTAGAGCCGGAAATCCGGCGCCTGGGCGGCATAGCCGGTGCAGTCGGCGCCCAGGTAGGCGACGTCCACCGCACCGCCGCTGGTGATGGGCACATCGAAGGGATCCGGGGTGAAGCCGGCGGTCAGGTCCTGCTCGCCGAAGGTCGGGTCCAGGTTGAAGTCCAGGCCGGTGGCCGCGGGCGGTTCGGGCGGCGGAGGCGGCAGGGTGGCGGTCGGCTGGGGGGCGGGGGTTGCCTGGGTGCCGATCACGCAGGCCATGCCGACCAGCAGGACCAGCAGGCCAAGGCCGAAGAATGGGAACAAAACCTTTTTCATCTTTCTCTCCTTTTGGATAAAACAGGTCTGAATGCGGCCTATTATACATTTATTCCGGGATTCGGTAGTTGAGATTTGGGAAATTTCTGATATAAATGCGCCCATGAATTACGTCCATCATGCCATCATCGGATCCGGCACGGCTGCTGTCGCTGTTCTGACCGCGGAAGCGCTTGGCGCTGCACCGCTTCCGGCATTGACGCTCGGCATCGGCGCCCTGGCGGTGGCGGGCGGTTCGATCGCCACCGACCTGGACCATCCCCGCTCCTTCATCGCCAACAGCATCCCCGGTCTGGCCGTGCGCATCGCCCTGGCCGTCCTGGCCATCCCGCTGCTGGCGGCGCTGGGCGCCCTGCTGACCACGCGTGACCTGCAGGGCAGCTGGGACCAGCTGCTCGGCCTGGTCTTCGGCATCCAGGTGCTGCGCTGGGCGCTGCTCGTGCTGCTCCTGGCGCTGGGCCTGATGGGACTTTCCTGGCTGTTGTACAAGAGCCTGCACCACCGCGGCCCGCTGCATTCGCTGCTCTTCGCCGCGGCGGTCACGGTCGCGGCCTGCGTGAGCGCGGCCGCCTTCGGCCAGAGCTGGCTGATCGGCCTGGCCTTCGGCTGGGGCTGGACCTGGCACATCCTGGCCGACGGCCTGACCCCGGAGGGCGTGCCGCTCTTCTGGCCGTTCTCCGAAGTGCGCAGCAGGGCCCTGCCGCGCTGGGTCGGGACGCTGGTCAGCACGCTGCTGACCCTGGCCGGGATCGCCGGGATGATCGTCCTGATCCTGCAAAGGATCCAGCTTTTATTCGTTTGAACCCATTCCTTTCGGTGGAGCGACCGGATGAGGCTCGAGATCAAGTCGGCAGAAGAGTGGAGCACGTTCGAAAAAGCCCGCCAGGACTGCGTGGTGACCAGTTCGCTGTACGCCTACCTGACCGGCACCAAGTGGGCCCGGCCGGACTGGGCGGTGATGGTCTGGGAGGATGAGGACCTGGTCAGCACCGTGCATATCATCGTCCGGGAGGCGACGGTGGGCGGGCAGCCCGTGCACCTGGGCGGGATCGGCAACATCGCCACCAAGGTCGAATGGCGCAAGCGCGGCTACGCCAGCGAGGCGCTGCGCGTGGCAGTCGACTTCCTGAAGGAGCCGCTCCAGGTCGACTTCGGGCTGATGATCGCCACCGAGAATATGATCTCCCGCTATGAGAAAACAGGCTGGCGTCAGGTCGCCGGGGCGATGATGATCCAGCAGCCGGAAGGCCGGCGGGCGTTCAGCATTCCCATCCTGGTCCTGCCGGTGATGAAAACGGACTGGCCGCCGGGCATGATCGACCTGCAGGGCCTGCCCTGGTAGAAAAAAAGCCGGGTGAGCGTTGATCTCACCCGGTTCGGTTTCTTCACCCCTGCTCGTAGGCCTGGCGCATCTTCGCCAGGTCGAGCTTTTTCATCTGCAGCATGGCCTGCATGGCGCGCTGCCCCCGGCCGGGTCGGGTCTGCCGAGCAGGTCGTTCAGCCCGGAGGGGACGATCTGCCAGGACAGGCCGTATTTATCGGTCAGCCAGCCGCACTGGACCTCCTCGCCGCCCTCGGTGAGCCGGGCCCACAGGAAGGGGGTGATCCTTTGCATGCGGGTGCTCCTTCGGTTTGGATGACCCATATTACCGCATTAACTGTCCGAATTACTTCGTTGTGGGATTGCCTCTAGCGGATCGTATCCAGGATGGCGCTCGCCCAATTCTGCTCATCTGGATCCAGACCGAGCGCAAGCGCTTGTTCCAGGTCTTCGACCGCCTGAATGGTATTCCCAAGATAATAGTTGGCCATGCCGCGGTAAGCATAAGAATCAGGTAGATCCGCGTAGGTCGAGTTCAAATCCGCCATTGCTTCCATCTCAGCTAACATCGAGTCAAACGGATTTGGCGTCGGCGCGCCTGCCTGAAGGGATCCTGCGCCCTGGGTGGCAAGGACGTTTTGAGTTGATATGCTTTCTTCCGGGGTATACAGGATTGCCTGATCGAAATCGACAACTGCTAATTTGTACTCACCCTGGTCGAGAAAAAGAAGGCCCCGGTTGAAGAAGGCTTTGGCAAAGTACGGGTCAAGTTCGATCGCCTGGTTGTAATCGAGCAGGGCTTGATCATTGCGCCCCAGTGAAACGTAAGCCGTGCCCCGGTTGTTGTACCCGCCGGCCCAGTTGGGCATCAACTGGATTGCTTGCGTGAAGTCCGAGACCGCCTGTTCGTACTGTCCCAGTTCGATGTAAGTGAGGCCACGACCATTGTAGGCATCCCCAAATTCCGCATCCGAGATGATCAGCATATTGAATTCTGCCAGGGCCATTTGATACTCGCCTCCGACATAATAGCGTAGACCGCGATTGAGACCGGCAGCTTCGTGCTCGGTATGCACCTCATTGGCAGATTGCCCGCCGCAGCGGGTCAGGATGGCGATGATCAGGGTCAGAATGAGCCCGATGGGGATGAAAATCACTCCTCCCGGGGTGCGTTCCGGCGGGCGGACGGGGTGTTGCGAAGATGGGGTTGTATTCCACTGCCATGCGGCAGGAGTGCCAGGACCCTTCGGGGGTGAATTTCCCGGCGGAGGGGTGGACTTTAGGTGCCGAACATCCCGCGCATTCCCCTGCGGATCGACGATGAAATCCGGTTTTTCGTTCACGATGCCCCATTTCAAGCTCTTCAACTGCCATTGCCTGGAAGCTGGTTCTCCGGAATCTATACCGGCGTGGCAGATGAAATGCTTGATTCATTATCGCGCAAACCATGGGCAGTCGCGCTAGGCACTTTGACCTGAATTTGATCGTCCCGATCCCCCCAGCTGCCTCGCGGGTGCAATTCAGCCAAGCGGACACATGTTCCCAGCGCGGTGATGGGGTCCGCCGAGCAGGTCGTTCAGCCCGGAGGGGACGATCTGCCAGGACAGGCCGTATTTATCGGTCAGCCAGCCGCACTGGACCTCCTCGCCGCCCTCGGTGAGCCGGGCCCACAGGAAGGGGGTGATCCTTTACATGCGGGTGCTCCGCGTAAATGGTATTTCCCTTTAATACCACAAGGATCGTCCGAATTAGCCGGCCGCCTGCCAGGCGGAACGCAGCCAGGCGGCAACCTCGGCATCCACGTCCGCCGGGGAATGCAGTTCCAGGTGATGAGTGAAGCGGCCGGCTGCCACCTCGACCACCTGCTTCCAGCGCGGCGATGGATCCCGTTCACAAAGGGACAGGGTCAGCACGAGTGGGGCGGCCGGGTGGTGCAGGTACTGCTCCGGGATCCAGACCAGGGCGAAGTTGACCCGCCGCTGAAAGGCGATCTGGCTCTTTCTGACAATGATCGCAGCCGGTCCATTGGACCGGATGGCCTGGAGCACGGTATCGAAGATCTGGCGGGCGACAGGCCGGTCGAAGAAGAAGACGTCAAGTTTGGACACGTTCACTTCCCGAGTTTTGGCAGCAGCTGCCCGAAGACGATGCGGAATGCAGGTTCGTTTTCCAGTTTCATTTTGCACGCTCCTTGTCCGGATGGATGCAGTTCCGCCCTGTTTTTCCGCCGTGTTCCCGTTCCTGGATTAAAATACCGAAATCAGTATAGCACCAATCCCCGGAGGAGGTACGCGCATGGACCTGCATGTCAATCCCGCCCGCTTGTGGGAATCGATCGAGATCCTGGCCGAAGAAGGCGCCACGCCGGAGGGCGGCGTCTGCCGCCTGGCCCTGTCGGATGCCGACAAACTTGGCCGCGACCGGGTCGTCAAATGTATGAGCGAACTCGGCCTGCAGGTGCAGATCGACCGGGTCGGCAACCTGCTCGGCCTGCGGCCCGGAATGGAAGATCTGCCGCCGCTGCTCTTCGGCTCGCACGTCGATACGGTCAACACCGGCGGGCGCTTCGACGGCGCCTACGGCGTGCTGTCCGCCCTGGAGGTGCTGCGTGTGCTCGAGGAGAACCGGGTCGCCACGCGCCGCCCGCTGATGATGGCCGCCTTCACCAACGAGGAGGGCGCCCGCTACACGACCGACATGATGGGCAGCCAGGCCTTCTGCGGCGAATTGAGTGTCGAGGAGATCTACGCCATCCGCGGCCTGGACGGCAGCCTGGTCGGCGAGGAACTGCAGCGCATCGGCTATGCCGGCGATTTCCCCTGCGGCGGCATCCGCCCGCATGCCTACCTCGAACTGCACATCGAGCAGGGTCCGGTGCTGGAGCGCGAGGACGTGACGATCGGGGTCGTCGAGGCGATCACCGGCCTTTCCTGGCAGGAGGTGACGGTCCGCGGCCGGGCCAGCCATGCCGGGACCACGCCGATGGACTCCCGCGCCGACGCGGCCCTGGCGGCTGCCCGCATCTTGGCAGCCCTGCCCGGCCTGGCGGCCGGCATCCCCGGCCAGAAGGCGACCTGCGGCATCTTCGGGCTGAAACCGGGAGCGGTCAACGTCATCCCGCACGAGGCGCTCTTCACCGTCGACCTGCGCAACACCGACGAGGCCCGTCTGCAGGATTCCGAGCGCATGCTGGCCGGGCTGGTGCAGCAGACCGCCTCCGCCGCCGGCTGCACGGCGGAAGTGCGCACGCTCGGGCACGTCCCGCCGGCGGCCTGCGACCCGCAGGTGCTGCGCCGGATCGAGGCGGCGGCTGGGGAACTGGGCCATTCCTGGCGGCGGATGACCTCCGGCGCCGGGCACGACGCCCAGATCCTGAGCCGCATCTGCCCGACCGGGATGATCTTCATCCCCAGCCGCGACGGGTTGAGCCACAGCCCGTACGAATATTCCAGCCCGGAGGACGTGGCGGCCGGGGCGGACGTGCTGCTCCGGTCGGTGCTGGCGCTGTCTGATTGATTTTTACGGAGGTCAGATTTCCCAGGCGGCGAGCACTGCGGGGAGTTCGTCCAGCGCATGGATCGTGCGGATGCGTTCGCTGCGGCGGTCTTCCGCGCCGCTCCGCTCGAGCCAGACCGCCCGCAGGCCGGCCGCGGTGGGACTCAGAACGTCGGCCTCATAGTGATCGCCGATCATGCAGACCTTTTCGGGGGGCAGGCCGAGGTCTCCCAGGATGCGGCGGTAGAAGGCCGGGTCGGTCTTCTTGATCTGCAGATCCTTGAAGCTGTAGATCCGCTCGATGAACCCGTCCAGGTCGACGCGGCGCAGGGCGGCATGGATGTCGGCCGCGGTCGAGACGTCGGCGCTGGTCGCCAGGATCAGGTGCCAGTCCGGCTGCAGGGCGGCCAGCACCGCCTGCGCCCCCGGCAGGGCGGCCACCTCCGGCCAGTCCTTCATCGGGCCGGTGTACTGTTTGAAGTCGGCCATCAAGGTATCCCCCCAGTCGAACAACAGGGCGCCGCGCTGCGCCTTCATTCGCCCACCATCTGCACGACCAGTTCGCGGCTGCGCGGCCGGACGTCGAAATCGACATAGATGACCTGCTGCCAGGTGCCGAGGGTCAGTTCGCGGGCGACGAAGGGGATCGTCAGCGAGGGACCCAGTAGGGCGGCGCGCACGTGGGAATGCCCGTTGCCGTCCTGCCAGGCGGCCTCGTGGGCGTAGTCCCGCCCGGCGGGGGCGAGTTCGTCGAACAGGCGGCGCAGGTCGGCCACCGCGCCGGGTTCGTACTCGAGGGTCGTCACCGCGCTGGTCGAGGAGGGGCAGAAGACGGTCAGCGTGCCGTTGGCCAGGCCCGAGTCGAGCACCAGGCGGGCCAGCGCCCGGGTAATGTCCTGGACCTCGGCCTCGCCGCTCGTTCGCAGGTCGAGCGCTCCGGTTTTAACGGGCATGGATTCCTCCGTTCGTAGTGACGACTTCAGTCGTCACGAAGATGTCTTTTTCCCGCGCCGGATGGCGCCCCGGCCGTACTTTTCCTGCAGCTCGTCGAGCGTTCGCTGCAGCTTGCGCGCCTTTTCCGCGCCGGCGCCCCACAGTTCCATCTGGCGCAGCGGCGGACCCAGCCCGCTGACGCCCACGCCGATCAGACGCACCGCCTTGCCGCTGGTGCGCACCCGGCGGAGCAGTTCCAGCGCGGTGCGGTAGATGTCCTCGTCCTGGTCCTGCGGCTGGGGCAGGCTGACCTGGCGGGTCAGGGTGGTGAAGTCCGGCCAGCGCAGCTTGATCTTGACCGTTGTGCCGGCCAGCTCCGCCCGGCGCAGGCGCCGCCCGACCTGGGCGGACAGCTCGCGCAGCGTACGCTCCAGGACCGCATCGTCGCGCACGTCGCGGGAGAAGGTGGTCTCCTGGCTGATCGATTTGACCTCGTGCTCGGTGACCACCGGGCTGGTGTCGACCCCGCGGGCGCGGCGGGCCAGGTCGGCGCCGTTCTCGCCGAACCAGCGCACCAGGTCCGCCTGCGGGCGGGAGGCCAGGTCGCCGATGGTCTTGATCCCGTATCCGGCCAGGCGGGCAGCGGTCTTGGGTCCCACGCCCCAGAGCATGTCGACCGGCAGCGGGGCCAGGAAATCCGCCTCCCCGCCCGGCGGCACGACCCGGATGGCGTTCGGCGGCCGGCCTTTTTTGGCGGTCTTCTTGCCGGCCTCGGTGGCGATCTTGGCGACCAGCTTGCTGCCCGCCACCCCGACCGAGCAGGGCAGGCCGAGTTCGTCGTTGACGCGCGCCTGCAGGCGGCGGGCGATCTCGAGCGGGTCCGCCTGCAGGTCCGACAGGTCGACAAAGGCCTCGTCGATCGAGATCTGTTCGACCAGCGGGGAGAGATCGTTCAGCCGCTGCATGACCTGGTCGGACATTTCCCCGTAATTGCCGCGGTGGTGCGAGATGACCAGCAGTTCCGGGCACAGGCGCAGCGCCCGGCTCATCGGCATGGCCGAACGGACCCCGAACTGGCGCGCGGCGTAGGAGCAGGAGGCGACCACGCCGCGTTCCTCCGGCCGCCCGCCGACGGCAAATGCCCGGCCGCGCAGCGACGGGTCGTGCAGTTCCTCGACCGCGCAGAAGAAGGCGTCCAGGTCCAGGTGCAGGATCGTGCGCATGCGGAAATTATATCCCCGTAGCACAGCATGCTGTGCATCTACGGGAGATCCAATCGTTCCAGGATCGTCTGCGCCTCCTCTGCCTCCGGCGCGGCGATGCGGCTGGCCTGCAGGTCGATCTCGAAGGGCACCGCCTGGATGCCGGTCACGCCATCTTCATCCAACGAGACCAGCAGCAGGGCCGAGCGGCGCGTGTCCGCCAGGCCGGCCTGGTCGAACAGGGCGTTGCCCAGGCTGTAGAGCACCGGGGTCGAACCGATCCATGCGACGGGCTGGAGCACGTGCGGATGGTGGCCCCAGACCAGCGCCGCGCCGGCGGCGGCGAACCGCCCGGCCAGCTCGCGCTGGCGCTCCGTCGGCCCGCCCTGGTATTCCATTCCCCAGTGGACCGAGACGATGACCAGGTTCCCCGCCCCCCGCGCCGCCCGGATCGCCTGCACGGCTTCACCCGCATCCAGCGGGGTGGAGACATCATCGAAAGCCAGGAAGGCCAGCCGGAGGCCGTCGATCTCCCGGGTGACTGGCTCGGGACCGGGACCGACCGCGCTCAGGCCGGCATTCCTGAGCAGGGAGATCGTTTCGAATGGCCCTGCCGGGCCGCAGTCGTCGCGGTGGTTGTTGGCGATCGCCAGCAGGTCCAGACCCCAATCAGCCAGCAGGGAGGTCTGTGGACCCAGGATGCACAGGTCATAGCCGTCGACGGTGCCGGAGGGGGGATCGTTCGCCAGCGGGCTTTCCAGGTTGGCCAGAGCCAGGTCGGCAGAGTCGAGCCAGGGGGAGAGATAGGCGAAAGACTCCGGGTTTGGAACCACGCCGCGGCCCAGGTTGACATCCCCGAGCAGGGCCAGCGTGACCTTGGGATGGGTTCCGCAGGCAGCAAGCAGTAGAGATAGAAGGATCGGGGCAAGCCACAGGCCTGCCCCGGTCCGGTGCGTCTGTCTCACGGGGTGACGAAGAGCCGGGTCCAGTCAGGCTGGGGCGGGTTCGTGCCGGCCTCGACCATCGCCTGCCAGGTTTCGTCGGTCATGCGCTCGGAGGGCGCCACCTCGAATTCATAGTAGGTGAACACGGCTCCCACGCCGACGCGCCAGGGGCTGTCCGGCAGGACCACGTAGATGACCGTCGGCTGGCCGACGCCCTCCTCCAGTACGACCAGGGTCATCAGGTCGTTCGTGCCGGTGGCCACGTCCGCCACCAGGGCGGCCTTCTGGTCGGACAGATCGCGATCGCTGTAGTCTGTGGTGTCCGCGGCAGCCAGGGTGAACTGCTCAAGCACGCCACCCCAGTACTTGATGTGCCAGTAATCGTCGTCGCTGATCGGCTCGCCGCTCAGTTCGGCCTCGGCGATGCGCTGCAGGAAGGACAGCTCCTCGATCAGGTTGTTCAGGTTGGCGCGCGTCAGGTCGGTCAGCAGGCCGCGCGCCTCGAGACCGTCGTAGGTCATCTGCGTCAGGGCCAGCAGGCGGGCGTAGGCTTCCGGGTTGGGCTCGACGTAGCCGTGCGGAGGCGGCTCGGACGGCCCGCCGCCGCCCATCTCGGCCATGACCTGCTTGGCATACAGGATCGTGTCATGCTTCAATTCCGTCCACGATGCGAGGGCGGTGTTCAGGTTCTTGCGCGTCCAGGCCTGGGTCTGCATGAAGGCCGGGTAGGCCGGGCCCATCGGCTCGATCAGCGGCTGGAAGGAGTACAGCCAGGCCCAGTACAGGTTCTGGGTCCAGGAGTCCATCCCCAGCGCGGCGATCTCGCCCTGCACCTTGGTCATCTGGGTATCGTAATTGACGTAGCGCGTCTCGCCCATCTCATCCAGAATGGCGTAGGCCTCGTCCGAGCCCATGGCGGCGAAGAAGTCCAGCCCGCGCGGCAGGCCGCGCGGCTCGGAGTCGGTCCCCACCCGGCGCCAGATGACCTGACCGAAGACGTAAGCATCCAGCGTGAAGCGCTGGCCCATGAAGCGGAAGCCCTTGGTGACGGTCTCCTGGTCCTGCCAGATCCAGACCCACATGGAGTTGACCTGCGGCGGAGGCAGGCTCTCGCTGGCGGATTTGAAGGCGGTGAAAAGGGCCGGGTCGGCGAAGCTGGTCAGGGCCGGGGCGGCGCCGAAGATCTGGTCGGACAGGGCGCCGTATTCGTGGATGCCCAGGTCGTCCGCCTTGCCGACGATGAAGACGGTCGGGTCGTAGATGTTCTGCCACAGGGTCAGGGCCGGGGTGCCGTCGCTGGCCGTGGCGGCGCGCATTGCCTGGACCAGGAGCAGGGCGCGCTGGGTCTCGAAGTCGTCCATCAGGCGGTAGGTCAGGCGGCCGTACCAGATCATGGCCCGGAAGTACATTTTCAGGTCCTCCGAGCGGGTGTAATGGCCGCGCGGGATGTACTGGCTGTAGTCTTCGATCAATTTCTCGTCGTCGGGCAGGTCCGGCCGGTCCCAGAGCGGGGAAACGGACGGGCCGCCGGCGGCGTCGATCAGGGTAAGTTCGGCATCCACCAGCGCCTGGGCCTCGGCCGGGACGGCATCCGAAAGGCCGAGCAGGCGGTCGGCCACGGCGAAGAAGGCGACGTTGCGCAGCGCCTGTCCCTCGAGCGCCGTGCCGCGCAGCGACTGGTACTGGCTGGCGCTGGCCTCGAGCATGGCCGGGGTCAGCAGGCGCAGGTCGGCGATGAAGTGCTCGGTCTCCAGGTCGCGCAGCATCTTGTCGAACAGGAGATGATAGACGTGGTAGATCGAATCGGTGGTGATGAAGATCGGCGTTTCGGCGTAGCGGTAGCGCTCGTAGATCTGGTAGAACTCGCGGTATTCCCCCGGCACGGGCGGCTGGACGACGAAGCCGTTGCTGGCGAGCATGTCCCGCTGGACGGGGCTCAGCTCGGCATCGCCCATCTGCACCTGCCCCAGGTCGACCGGCAGGGAGTAGCTGCCGCCCTGGAAGGACTGCGGCAGGCGGGCGGAGGTCAGGGAGTACTCGGCGAAGGCTCCCGGGTAGACCCCTTCCGGCGGGTTGACCGCGGTCGGCGGGATGGATGTGACCGTCCCCGAGCCGAGATTGCAGGCGGTCTGGACGATGACCACGGCCAGCAGGACCGCGGCCAGCTTGCGTAGATTCGTTTTCATGTCTCCTCCTTACGGAACCAGGATCAGGACCCGGCCGTCCCCGGCCAGGCTGGGCACCATCGTTTTGAAAGTTCCTTCCATCTCTGCGACGAGAGAAAAACCGAAACCGTTCCATTCCCAAACTTTGACCGCCCGGCCGGGGGCGTTGCGCGGCTCGGCGTAGCGGCCTTCGAGCGTGACCAGTTCCTGCAGCCCGTCCCCGTCCAGGTCGAAGGCGGCGAAGGCGCGCACCGGATCGGCCATGGCCGAGCCGGCCCACAGTTCCTGGATTCCGTCCGAAAGCCAGCCGACCAGGAGGATGTGGCAGGAAGCGCCGTCCCGGTCGTGGAAGCCGGCGATGCGGCCGCCAGAAGGCAGGAAGCGGTCCACCGGCCAGGGTTCGAACGGCCGCCAGACGAGCAGGACCGCCTCCGGCAGGCCGCTTCGGTCCAGGTCGGCGAACCCGGCCTGGACCACCTGCCAGTCCGGCGGGCTTTCCCAGAGCGGTCCCCCGGCGGAAGAGATCACCGCCCGGCCGTGATCCAGAGCGATCGCCTCCAGGCTGCCATCCGCCTGCAGGTCGGCCTGCAACCGGGCAGGGAGCGGCTGCAGCCCGGCAGGCGGGGCCGAACGGAGCAGGGCATCCGCCTGCAATTCCAGGGAATGCAGGGGGAGCGGGGAGGTCAGCAGCAGGGAGAAGAGTGCCAGGAAGGGCAGAAATCGTCGCGACATGATTGCCTACGCTAGCATTGTACAGTCCGCAGGGCCGAATCTCAAGCGGGAAAGGTGGGGGAGAAAGGCAACGGCTAAAAAATGGGGGAAAAAATGGTCATAAAGTATGCGCATAAGTGGTAGTTTTTGGGGCCTTCCCTTTTCAGGCATTTGCGCTATCATATAAGTGCAGGGAACCATAAATGGACGTTTTCCGTCCTATATTTTGGGAAAATATTGCCTTTCCGGCGATATGGATCACATCGAGGAGGAAGAAATGAAATTCAGGCGAATAATCACATCACTGGTACTGATCGCCACTCTGGCAGTGCAGGTCCTGCCGGGATCAGCACTGGGCATCCGTCCCGCGGCTGCGCTTGCGGCCTGTGACGCGGCCGAGTTCGTGGCGGATGTCACCGTTCCGGATGGCAGCAACTATGCGCCCGGCGCCAGTTTCGCCAAGACCTGGCGGCTGAGGAACGTCGGGACCTGCACCTGGTCCACGTCCTATGCCGTGGTCTTTGTCAGCGGGACCCAGATGGGCGCGCCGGCGGCGGTCAACCTGACCAGCAGCGTTGCTCCGGGTGCCACCGTGGACGTGACCGTCAACATGGTCGCACCGACCGTTCCGGGCCATTACCGCGGCTACTGGCTGCTGCGCAATGCCTCCGGGACGACCTTTGGGACCGGCGCGACGGCCAGCACCAAATTCTTCGTCGACATCAACGTCACCTCCTCGTATGGCTCCTCCTATGATTTCGTTTCCAATTATTGCTCGGCGACCTGGTCGAGCGGCGCGGGAGCGCTGGCCTGCCCGGGGACCGACGGAAGTTCCTCCGGGTACGTGATCAAATCGGACACCCCCACGCTTGAGAACGGTTCGATCGACACGGTCCCCGGTCTTTTCGTGGGACCGCAAAATGTCAGCAACGGCTATGTCCAGGGAATTTACCCGGCCTACACCGTGCAGGCCGGTGACCGATTCCAGTCGATCGTCTCCTGCGCAGCCGGCGCGACGAGCTGTTATGTCACCTTCCGCCTCGATTACCAGATCGGTTCCGGTCCGATCCAGACCTTCTGGTCGTTCCGTGAACGCTTTGAAGGCTATTTCTACCGCGCCAATGTGGACCTGTCCTCGCTGGCCGGCCAGAGTGTGAAGTTCATCCTGCGCGTCGACGCGACCGGCGACCCGGCCGGCGACCGCGCCCTGTGGGGCGGGGCCAAGATCGTCCGCCCGTCCGGCAGCAGCTCCACCAGCGTGCCCATCCCGACCGTCCTGCCCAGCTCGGCCGACCGGGCGACCTTCATCGCTGATGTGACCATCCCGGATGGCACCTACTTCTCGGCCGGTTCCACCTTCACCAAGACCTGGCGCTTGCGCAACTCCGGCTCCAGCACCTGGACCACGGCCTACAAGGTCGTCTTTGTATCCGGCGACGCCCTCGGTGCGGCCACGGCCTACAACCTGCCCTCCGCAGTCGCTCCGGGCCAGACGGTCGACATTTCGATCAACATGGTTGCCCCCTCCTCCGAAGGCAACTACCGCGGCTACTGGCGCCTGCAGAATGCCAGCGGCGTGAACTTCGGCGTGGGCACCAACGGCACGGGTGCGTTCTTCGTGGAGATCAACGTCACCAGCCCGTACGGGACGGCTTTCGACTTCTACGACAATGCCTGTCTTGCCACCTGGAGCTCCGGCGCCGGCGTCCTGCCCTGCCCGGGCATGGATGGCGACCTGCGCGGCTTCGTCAACAAACTGGCCAGCCCGATCATGGAGAACAACACCGCCGGGCAGCCTGGTCTGCTGACCTTCCCGCAGAACACCACGAACGGCTACATCCAGGGCGTTTTCCCGCCATTCATCGTCCAGGCGGGTGACCGCTTCCAGTCCTATGTCTACTGCCAGTACGGCGCGGCGGACTGCTATGTCACCTTCAAGCTGGACTACCAGATCGGTTCCGGACCCATCCAGAACCTGAAGACGGCCTCCGAACGTTACGAGGGCCTGTATTACCGCATGGATGTGGACCTGTCCGCCCTGGCGGGCCAGAATGTCAAGTTCATCCTGACCACCCTGGCTGCCGGCTCCCCGACGGGCGACCGGGCCATCTGGTCCGCGCCGCGCATCCTGCGCATGGCTCCTCCGGGACCAACACCCACCCCCGGCCCGACCCCGACCGGCATCATCACCGGTCCGAACGCCGACCTGTCCGTTACGGTCAGCGACACGGTGGCTTCCTACACGCCCGGCGGCTCGGTCACCTATACCGTGGTGGTGAACAACCCCGGCCCGTCCAACATCACCGGCGCGACCTTCGCGGTCACCAAGCCGCTGCACATCACCTCCTGGACGGTCACCTGCGCGGCCACCGCCGGTGCGCTCTGCGCGGCCGGCCCGGTGACGACCGCCTCCGACATCGTCGACACGGTCAACATCCCGCCCAGCGGCAGGCTGACCTATACGATCGTTTCCACGATCAGCGCCTCGGCGGTCGGCAACCTGGTCACGACGGCGACGATCACCCCGCCTGCCGCCATTCCGGATCCGAACCTGGCCAATAACTCGGCCTCGGATACCAACGCTCCGCCCAGTGCCGACCTGTCGGTCACCAAGACGGATGGCGTCTCGGGCTACATGCCTGGCACGACCACCACCTACTCGATCGTGGTCTTCAACAACGGCCCGCTGAACGTCACCGGCGCGACCTTCAATGACGCCAAGCCGACCCAGATCACCAGCTGGACATGGAACTGCGTGCCCGATACCGGCGCGACCTGTATCTCCGGCCCCAGCACCACGGCCGGCAACTTCACCGACACGGTCAACATCCCGGCTGGCAAGAAGGTCATCTATACGGTCGTAGCCACCATCAGCCCGGCTGCCACCGGTGACCTGGTCAACACGGCTACCATCACCAACCCGGTCGGCAATCCCGATCCGCTGCCGGCCAACAACACCGTCACCGATACCAACGTCGGCCCGAACGCCGACCTGTCGATCACCAAGACCGACGGCGTGACCTTCTACACCCCCGGCGGCACGCTGACCTACACGGTCGTCGTCACCAACAACGGTCCGCAGAACGTCCTGGGTGCCGCTTTCGCCGACAACATCCCGGCCCAGATCACGACCTGGACCTGGACCTGCCTTGCCGATCTGGGCGCAATCTGTACCACCGGCCCGACGGTCACGGTCGGCAACTTCACCGACACGGTCAGCATCCCCTCCGGCAAGCGGGTGACCTACACGGTCGTCGCCACGGTCAACCCGGCGGCCACCGGCAACCTGGTCAACACGGCCAGCATCACCTCGCCGGTCACCATCCCGGATCCCGTCCTGGCCAACAACTCGGCCACGGATACGGACGCTCCGCCCACGGCCGATCTCTCCGCCAGCATGACCGACGGCGTGACGATCTACCCGCCTGGCGGCACCCTGACCTACACGCTGGTCGTTACCAACAACGGTCCCTCCGGCGTCACCGGCGCGGTCCTGACCGACTTCATCCCGCCGCAGTTCACCAGCTGGATCTGGACCTGCGTGGCCGACAGCGGGGCGACCTGCACAGCCGGTCCGGTGGTCTCGGCGGCCAACTACTCCGACACGGTCAACATCCCGTCCGGCAAGAATATCACCTACACGATCGTGGCCTCCGTCAACGCGGCGGCAGCCGGCAGCCTGACCCACTCGGCCTACATCACCCCGCCGGCCACGGTCACCGATGCGGTGCTCGGCAACAATACCGCCACGGATACGGATGCCCAGCCGACGGCCGACCTCTCGGTCACCAAGACCGACATGGTGGTCACCTACATCCCGGGCGGCACGGTCACCTACACGATCGTTGTCACCAACCTGGGTCCCTCCGCCGTGACCAGCGCCAGCTTCACCGATAACATTCCGGCGCAGATCACCACCTGGACCTGGACGTGCGTGCCCGAACTGGGCGCCACCTGTCTGGTCGGTCCCTGGGTCGGTGCGGTCAACTTCACCGACACGGTCAATATCCCGGTCGGACGGCGCATCACCTACACCGCCGTCGCCACGATCAACGGTGCGGCCGTCGGACCGATGGTCAACACGGCCAGCATCACCCCGCCGGCCGCGGTGCCCGACACCAACATGGTCAACAATGCCGCCACGGATATCGATACCCCGTAACCGGCTGCGCTGACCCCCGATAAAAAAGCAGGCTGCACTCCAGTGCAGCCTGCTCGTTTTTCCTGCGGCGATCATTCCTCCCGGTGGCCTTTGCCGATGATGTGGATCGGGGTGCCAAGGAAACCGTAGGTCTCGCGCAGCCGGTTCTCCAGGAAACGCACGTACGAGAAATGGAACAGCTTGGGGTCGTTGATGTGCAGGACGAAGGTGGGCGGGTCGGAACGGACCTGCGACCCGTAGTAGATCTTCAGCTGCCGCCCGGCATGCGAGGGCGCCGGATGAGCGTCCTGCGCCTCGCGCAGCACGCGGTTGAGCATCGAGGTGGTGATGCGCGCCAGGCGTTCCTCCTGCACCTGCAGGGCCAGCGGCAGGACCTGTTCGACGCGCTGCCCGCTCTTGGCGGAGATGAACAGGAAGGGCACATAATCCATGAAATTGAGCGCCTGACGCAGCCTGCGGGTGTACTCGTCCATCGTGTAGCTGTCCTTGACGATGGCGTCCCACTTGTTGACCAGCACCACGCAGGATTTATACGCTTCCAGGATGAAGCCGGCGATGTGGGCGTCCTGGGCGCTGATCCCTTCCTCGGCATCGATCACCAGCAGGACCACGTCGGCGCGCTCGATGGCCTTGAAGGAACGCAGCACGCTGAACTTCTCAACGCCGCGGTCGATCTTGCCGCGCTTGCGGATCCCGGCGGTGTCGATCAACGTGACCGGCAGTCCATCCACTTCGAGGCGCGTGTCGATCGCATCCCGGGTGGTGCCGGGAATGGGCGAGACGATGGCCCGTTCCGCGCCCGCCAGCCGGTTGAGCAGGCTGGATTTGCCGGCGTTCGGCTTGCCGACGATGGCGATCTTGACCGAGTCGTCCTCCACGGCTTCCGCTTCCGGCGGGAAGGCGCCCACCAGGGCATCCAGCAGGTCGCCGGTGCCGGTGCCGTGCAGCGCCGAGACCGGATAGGGATCGCCCAGCCCGAGCTCGTAGAACTCCGTGGCGGCGGCGCGCAGCTTGGCATTCTCGCACTTGTTGACCACCAGCAGGATCGGCGGCCAGGGCTGCCCGTCGCGCGTGGTCTGGTAGCGGCGCAGGATCTCGGCCACCTCCCGGTCGGGCGGGGTGACCCCGGCCGTGCCGTCGGTGACGAACAGGACCGCGTCCGCATCCCGCACGGCCATCAGCGCCTGTTCGCGGATCTGCTTGATGAAATCCGCCGAACCGACCGAGAGCGGCGTCTTGCCGCCATGCGTGGGGTCGATCCCGCCTGTGTCGATCACGTCGAAGGTCTTGTCGATCCACTCGGCCTCGGCAAAGATGCGGTCGCGCGTCGTGCCTGGCGTATCGTCGACGATCGCCAGCTGGTCCTCCGCCAGTCGGTTGAAGAGCGTGCTTTTGCCCACATTCGGGCGCCCAACCAGGGCAACTACAGGTTTCATACATTCCATTCCGGCCCATCGTTTTCGATGGGCGCTATGCTCAAGGGGTGGGTGTCGGGGCTGCCGAGATGATCACTTCGACCGTGCCCGGCAGGATCGACTCGACGGCGATGCCCTGCTTGGACACGGTCACGACCGGCGTCAGCTGATACGTGCCGGCGGTCAGGCCGGTCAGGTCGAGCTGGACATTGACGTTGGAGGGCGTCAGCGAGTTGAGCACCGACAGCGGTCCCGACAGGATCACGTCCACGGTCTGCGGGGACAGGCTGGCGCGCAGGTTGCTTGGCAGGCCCACAATCAGGATCGGGCGGTAGGCGATCGTCAGGCTGCTCTCCATCGGGACGATCTCGATCTGCACCAGGACGGTCTGCTCGCCGACCACGGTGACGTTGGATGGCAGGTTCAGGGCCAGTTCGACCTGGATATTCTCGGACGCGCCCGACAGGTTGAGCGGGATCGTTTCCACGTAACCCGGCAGCGAGTTGACCAGGGCGGTATCGCCCGAGTAAACCGTCACCACCAGCGGCGAGACGTTGACCGTCTTCAGCCGGTATCCGCTTGCCAGGCCGCCCACGGTGACGACCTTCACCGCCAGGTCGCGGTAGCCGCCCTGCTGGAGCAGCGGGACCTCGATCTGGGCCGTGTCCGGGTAGATCGTCACCCCGCGGACGGGATTCCCGTCCGCGTCGACCGCCTGCAGGAGCACGCTGGCGCTGATGTTTTGCCGGTCTCCGTCGAGTTCCAGGACGGCCTGCACCTGCTGGACCTGGCTGACAATCGATTCGGGACCGGAGAGGGCCACCTGCTGCGGATCGGCGGCGGTCTCGCCCACCAGGTAGCCGGTGGCGGGCAGCCCGGAAAGGACCACAGTCACCGGGAACTGGCGGGTGGTCAGCGGTTCGAGCGCGATGTTGAGAATGGCCGGTGTGACGGCGATGATCTTCACCGGGCTGATCCCGATCTGCACCTGCAGATGGACCTGATGCTCGCCGGCGTCCAGACCGGTCAGGTCGGCCACGGCGCGTACGCTGCTGCTGTCCGCCAGCAGGGATTCCCAGACGGAACGCGGGGCGCGCAAGGTCACTTCCACCTGCTCGGGGACACTGCCGGTCATCACCAGGCCGGTGTCCTGGCCGATGAACTCGATCGGGATCGGGTTCGGGTAGGCCAGCGTCTCGTCGGGATCCGCGGCGGTGACGGCGGTCACCCAGACCGCGATGCCGAGGGCGAAGGCGAGCAGGAAAGTGCGCAGGTTGGTGGTCAGCCAGCGGATCATGCTATTCGTCCTTGCGCGGGAACAGGTAGGGGAAGTGGCGCTGGAAGAAGTTGCCCTTGCGGGCCTTCCCCGGGTCGTAGAAGGCGGCCAGGATGTTCTCCAGCCGTTCCGGGTCCAGTCGGCGGATGATGCGGCCGGCATGGGCGATGGAGATCCCCCCGGTCTCCTCCGAAACGACCACGGCGATCGCATCCGTCGATTCCGAGATCCCCAGGGCGGCGCGGTGCCGCAGTCCCATCTGCCGTTCGGGCGAGCGGGCCAGAATGCCGCTGGCCGAGAGCGGCATGACACAGGCCGCGGCCAGGATCTTGCGCCCGGAGATGATCACCGCCCCGTCATGAAGCGGGGTGTTCGGATAGAAGATCTGCATCAGCATTTCGGGGGCCACGTTGGAGCGGATGACCACCCCGCTGCGGACATAGTCGTCCAGGCTGTCGAAACGTTCGAGGATGATCAGCGCCCCATGCTGCCGGGCAGACAGGCGCGCGGCGGCGCTGACCACGGCCTGGATGGTCGGGTGCATCTCCTCGCCGGCGTTCCGGCGGGTGCCGCGGAAGAAGGTGCCGGCACGGCCGATGCGCTCCAGGGCGCGGCGGATCTCCGGGGCGAAGATGACCGGGATGGCGATCACCAGGGCGGGCAGGGCGGTGCTGACCAGCCACGAAAAAGCCGGCAGCTCGACCAGCGAGGTCAACAGGGCCACCAGCACCAGGATCAGGATGATGCCGCGCAACAGCACCATCGCCTGCGTATCCCGGACCAGGTAGAGCACGCCAAAAAAGATCATCGTGACCAGCAGGATATCGATGATCCCCAGCCAGTCGAGACGCTGGAAAATGAAGAGGATGTCGCTAAGCAGATCGCTCATGCAATTCTCTTGCCTGGGAAAAGCCCCTGCTCCGGGAACGGGTCCCGGAGAGCATGCACCGCGAAAAGACCGGCCTAGATCGGCCGCAGGATGCGGTCCTGGCGGAGCTGTTTGAAGAGCAGGATCGTATCGGGCAGCTGCGATTCGGCGGCCGCGTCCCGCCAGGCCTGGACCCCGAGAGTCGGAGGCGCGCGGCGGGCATAGCCGAGTTCCGTCCAGACGCTTTCCTGCGCGGCCAGCGCGGCCGAGACGAACAGCAGCGAAGCCTCGCACTGCAAGTCCTGGGAAGCCTCTTCGAGATCGCTGACCAGGATCTTGAGCGCTTCGGTGACGTCCACACCCGGGTCGAGGACCATCTCGGTGGTCCGGGCGACCAGGTTCTCCACCTGCCATCCGGCCAGGCCCACCAGTTTCTCGTTGTACATCAGGAGCAGATAGGCCTTTTCGCCGAAGTCGGCCATGATCTCTTCAGCGGATTTCGGCCTGCCCGAGAGCCGGCTGATCAGGGCGGCGATCTGCTTCGAATCGCGCGGCCGGCCGCGCTGGATCGAGAACTCTCCCTTGGCGGCCTTGTGCAGGATGACCGGCGCCGTTTCGACCGCGGGAAGCAGGCGCTTCCAGGCTGCCACCACCTGGGTCCAGGTCTCCTCGAAGGAGCCGGTGTTCTGGATGACGACATTGGCCGCGGCCGTTTTGATGTCCTGGGATGGCTGGGCATGGATGCGTTGCAGCGCATCCGCTTCGCTCAGGCCGCGTTTGGCCATCAGGCGGGTCTTCTGGAGCGCTTCCGGGGACACGCTGACCCAGATGCTGTCACAGCGCGCCGCCAGGGGACCTTCGAGCAGCTTGATCGCCTCGATCACGACCACGCGCTGCCCGGCGCGCTGGACCATCAGGTCGATGGCCTGCTCGACGAAGGGGTGGACAATGCCTTCCAGCTGGCGCAGCGCCTCCGGATCGCTGAAAACGATGCGGGCCAGTTTGGACCGGTCGATCTCGCCGTCCGGGCCGAGGATGAACTTTCCGAAGGCCTCCAGCACCGGTTTGTGGCCGGGGGCTCCCTTGGCGATGGCGCGGTGGCCAAGCGTATCCGCATCGATACTGTAGGCACCCAGGTGCTCCAGCATCCGGCGGACGACGCTCTTCCCGGTGGCGATGTTCCCGGTCAGACCGATGACATATTTCCCAGGCCAGCCGCTCACAAATTCTCCTTGACCGTGATGGATTGCACACGCGCTCTCATTTTACTGCCTATTCCAGAAAACTGTAAACAATCCCCACAAAAAGAAGGACCCGGTTTTGGAGCAACCGGGTCCCGGAACCAGTTTATGGTTTTGGGCTTGGCGTCGGCGTGATCGTACCCGTCGAGGTCACCGTCGGTATCGGAGTGACCAGTTCGATCGGAACGACCAGCAGCCAGCCCGGATAGATGACCGTGGCCTCGCCCTCGGTCAGCAGGGTGCGGTTGGCGTTGAGGATCGCCTCGACCGTGCTGTTGTGCTGGACGGCAATGCTTCCCAGGCTCTCACCGGGCAGGACGAAGTGGGTGATGCGCGAGCCGCGCGGCAGCCCGGTCGGCAGCGGGGTCGGGGAGGGCAGCGGGTAATTCGGCGGCGGCAGGATGATCGTCTGTCCCGGAATGATGTTCCCGGTGGTCGAGTTGATGGTTGGATTGAGCAGATAGATCAGCACCAGACCGTAATCGCCCAGGTCCTTGTCGAGTACGATCTGGTACAGGCTGTCGCCTTCCTGAACAACGTACGGATAGGGCCCGGACGGAGTGGCGGTGGGCGTTTCCGTCGGCGTGGAAGTGATGGTCGGGGTTTCGGTGGGGGTGAATGTGTTGGTCGGCGTGGGGGTGATGGTCGGTGTGAATGTCTTGGTGGCGAAGAGCGTGAAGCCGCCGCCTCCTTTCATGGAGGCGAAGACGATGATCAGCCCGACGATCACGAGCAGGACGGCTCCTCCACCGAGCAGAATGGGGAGCATCTGGCTGCGCCTTCGATAGGAATCAATCGTGTTCTTGATCGACATGGTCCATCCAATCCCTTTCTCCAACAAACGCACCGGAAAGTACTCTCCGGTGCAGGCTGGTAATCTAATTCTACCTGAATCCAGCCGATTCTGCCACCGGCGTGGAACATCCGGCGCACCAATCCGACCCGGATTGTCGCATTTACTTCAGGTGTTGTTGGAGATATTTCCCGGTGTACGAACGGCGGATGGCAGCCACCGCTTCCGGCGTGCCCTGGGCGATCAGCTCGCCGCCGCGGTCGCCGCCCTCCGGCCCCAGGTCGATGATCCAGTCGGCGACCTTGATGATCTCCAGGTTGTGCTCGATGATCAGGACGCTGTTGCCGGCGTCCACCAGGCGCTGCAGGACCTCGATCAGCTTGTGCACGTCGGCGGCATGCAGGCCGACCGACGGTTCGTCCAGCACGTACAGGGTGCGGCCGGTGGCGCGGCGGGAAAGTTCCTTGGCCAGCTTAACCCGCTGCGCTTCGCCACCGGAGAGGGTCGTGCCGGGCTGGCCGATCTTGATGTAGCCCAGGCCGACCTCCTGGAGCAGCTTCAGGCGGCTCATCATGTACGGGAAGGCGGAGAACTCGTTCAGGGCATGGTCGACGGTCATGTCGAGCACGTCGGCGATGTTGTTGCCCTTGAAACGAACCTGCAGGGTCTCGCGGTTGAAACGCGTCCCGTGGCAGACATCGCAGGGCACGTAGATGTCGGGCAGGAACTGCATCTCGATGCGCAGTTCGCCCTGGCCCTGGCAGGCCTCGCAGCGCCCGCCGTGGACGTTGAAGGAGAAGCGCCCGGGCTTGTAGCCGCGCACCTTCGACTCCGGCAATTCGGCGAAAAGCTTGCGGATCTCGTCGAACATGCCGGTATAGGTGCCGGGGTTGGAGCGCGGCGTGCGCCCGATCGGGGACTGGTCGATGTTGATGATCTTGTCGAGGTATTCCAGCCCGTCGATGCGTTCGTGCTCCCCGGCCTGGGTGTGGGCGCCGTTCAATTTGGCGGCCAGGGCGTTGTAGAGCACGTCACTCATCAGGGAGGATTTGCCCGAACCGCTCACGCCGGTGATGCAGACCAGCCTGCCGAGCGGAATGGGGACGTCGATGTTCTTCAGGTTGTTGGCTTTGGCGCCGACCACGACCAGCTGTTTTCCGTTCCCGGCGCGGCGCTTCTTGGGCAGCGGGATCTTTTTGCGCCCGGACAGGTAGGCGCCGGTCAGGGATTTGGGATGCTCGAGGATCTGTTCGGGCGTGCCCTCGGCGATGATCCGGCCGCCGTGCTCGCCGGCACCCGGTCCCAGGTCGACGATCCAGTCGGCGGTGCGGATGGTGTCGTCGTCGTGCTCGACCACCAGGACGGTGTTGCCCAGGTCACGCAGGCCGCGCAGGGTATCCAGCAGGCGGTTGTTATCGCGCGGGTGCAGACCGATCGACGGTTCGTCCAGCACGTACAGGACGCCCACCAGGCGCGAACCGACCTGGGTGGCCAGGCGGATGCGCTGGGCTTCGCCGCCCGAGAGCGAACCGGCCGAGCGGTTCAGCGTCAGGTAATCCAGCCCGACGTTGACCAGGAAGCCCAGGCGGGCCTTGATCTCCTTCAAGATGCGCTCGGCGATCTTCTGCTGCCGGTCGCTGAGCGGGGTTTTCGAGCCGGAGAGCTTCTCCACCCAGGCCAGGGCCTGATTGATCGGCCAGGCGGTGGCTTCGATGATGTTGATCTCGTCCACGGTGACGGCGATCGCTTCCGGGCGCAGGCGCTTGCCCTGGCAGGTGGGGCAGGGGCGGTCGGTCATGTACTCGGCGATCTTCTCGCGGATGTACTCGGAGTTCGTCTCGCGGTAGCGGCGCATGAATCCGGGGATGACGCCCTCGAAGGCCGAGTCGAAGCTGGCGGTGCGGCCCTCGCGGTTCTGGTAATTGACGCGCACGCGCTGGCCCTTGGTGCCGTACAGGACCATCTCCTGGTGCTCGGGAGAAAGCTCGCCGAAGGGCTTGTCCATGTCGACGTGGAAGTGGCGCGCCACGGCGTTCAGGATCTGCCAGTAATAGCCGCCCTCGTCCTTGGTGTTGGCCCATTCCATGGCGATCACGGCGCCGTCGTTCAGCGAGCGGTCCGCATCCACCACGCGCTCCGGGTCGATCTCGAGCTTGTTGCCCAGGCCCTGGCAGTCCGGGCAGGCGCCGTGCGGGGTGTTGAAGGAGAAGGTGCGCGGCTCGATCTCGGGGATGCTGATGCCGTGCTCGGGACAGGCCAGGTGCTCGGAGAAATGCAGGTCATGGTTGTCCTGCGGATCGGCGGCCAGCACCTGGACGGTCAGGTAGCCCTCCCCGAACTTGAGCGCGGTCTCGACCGAGTCGGTCAGGCGGCTCTGGTCGGAACTGTGCTCCTCGGTGGAGGCACCGGCCGAGACCACCAGGCGGTCGACGACCGCCTCGATGGTATGGATCTTGTAGCGGTCGAGCGGGATCTCCTCCTCCAGGATGTGGACCGTCCCGTCGACGCGGGCGCGCACAAAACCGGCCTTGCGGATCTCCTCGAAGACGGCCTGGTAGGTGCCCTTGCGGCCGCGCACGACCGGCGCCAGGACCAGGATGCGCGTCCCGTCCGGGAGCGTCTGGATGGCGTCCACGATCTCCTGGGCGGACTGCTTGACCACTTCCCGTCCGCAGACCGGGCAGTGCGGGATGCCGATGCGGGCGAACAGCAGGCGCAGGAAGTCGTAGATCTCGGTCACCGTGCCGACGGTCGAGCGTGGATTGTGGGAGGTGCCCTTCTGGTCGATCGAAACGGCCGGGGAAAGTCCCTCGATGTAATCCACGTCCGGTTTTTGCATCTGGCCGAGGAACTGGCGGGCATAGGCGGACAGCGACTCCACATAGCGGCGCTGGCCTTCGGCGAAGATGGTGTCGAAGGCCAGGGAGGACTTCCCCGAGCCGGACAGACCGGTGATGACGACCAGTTTTTCGCGCGGCAGTTCGACGGTGATGTTCTTCAGGTTGTGCTCACGCGCCCCCACGACGCGGATGAGATTGGATGACATGGCTTCCCTCGTTTTGAGTTATGGAACGATTATAGCACAAATGTTTTACTATTAAAAACGCACAGCGCAACCTTTGATTATACCAGCCGCGTTTAAGCGGCCTGTCAGCCTGCAACTTCCCAGCCGGAGCGGGGTTATCTATACAAATTCCCGGGACCGGGTCGTATTTATCTGCAATGGGAGGCCGGTCCCCTGCACCAGGAACCTGCTCATCATTATTACAGAAAAGGAAAAAGGAGAAAATCCATGCTGAAGATCGTCACCGACGGCGCCGCCGACATCCCGGCCGGATGGGAGAAGGAATACGACATCCAGATCATCCCGATCAACGTCCTGTTCGGGGAGAAGACCTACGTGCAGAACGTAGACCTGGACAGCGACGGTTTCTACAAGCTGGTCGAGGAAAGCGGCAAGATCCCGAAGACCGCCCAGCCCTCACCGCACCAGTTCGTCGAATTCTACAAGAAGATCGCCTCCAAGGGCGATACGATCCTGTCCATTCACGTCACCAGCAAGCTTTCGGGCACCTATGCCTCCGCCGTGGCGGCCGCCGAGGAATTGAAAGGCAGCCTCGATATCCATCCCCTCGATTCCGCCAACGGCTCGGTCGGTCTCGGCTTTCTGTGCCGCGAGGCGCGCAAGATGGACCGCGCCGGCAAGAGCCTGGAGCAGATCATCAAGGCCGTGGAGGCGATCCGCGACCAGGTGCGCGTCATCGTGACCCTCGACACGCTCGATTTTGCCCGCATGAGCGGCCGCGTCGGCACGCTTTCCGCGGCGCTGGCTTCCGTGCTGAACGTCAAGCCGATCGCTGTGTTGCGCGATGGCCTGGTCAACATGGCCGAGAAGGTCCGCACCCGCAAGGCGGCTCTGGACCGCGTGGTCGAACTGGCGAAGGAAGAATACGGCGACCGCCCGGTCTATCTGGCGGTGGTGCATGCGCGCGACCTGGAATCGGGAAAGACGCTGATGGAGAAAGCCAGGCATGTCTTGAATGCCAGTGAAATGCTCATCACCGACCTGTCGATCTCGCTGGCGGCCAATTTCGGCCCCGGCACGGTCGGGCTGGTGATCTATCCGGCCGGCTGAACGATACGTTCCCTGGAAATAAAAGGACGGCGAGGATTTCCCTCGCCGTCCTTCGTGTTTCCACCTTCACCTTATTCGAACCCACGCCTGCGGGCATCCTCGAGAATGGTCTCGGTGGCGGTGGCTCCGATGCGGGTCACCCCCAGCGCCCGGACGCGCAGCAGGTCGTCCAGGCTGCGCACGCCGCCGGCGGCCTTGACCTGCACGGACGGGGGGCAGTGGGCGCGCATCAATTCCAGGTGGTGGTCGGTGGCGCCGGCATACGAATAGAAACCGTTCGGCTGCCGGACAAAACCGTAGCCGGTGGAGGTTTTCACGAAGGCCACGCCGATGCGCGCGCAGATCTCACATAACCTGATGATGTGGCTGTCCTCAAGATAATCGTTCTCGAAGATGACCTTGAGCAGCGCCCCGCCGCGCACCACGGTCGCCTGGATCGCGGCGATCTCGTCCGACACGTAGTCCCAGTCTCCACCCAGCGCCTTGCCGATGTTGATCACCATGTCGATCTCGCCGGCCCCGGCGGCGACCGCCTCTTCGGCTTCGCGCTGCTTGATCGCCGTGGTGCCATTGCCGTGCGGGAAGGCGATCACGGCGCAGATCCCGACCGCCGAGCCGTCCAGGATCTCCCTTGCCAGCGGGATGGCGTAGGGTTTGACGCAGGCGGTGGCGACATCATATTTACGGGCCAGCTCGCAGCCGCTGCGGATGACCGCGTCGGTCATGGTCGGGTGCAGCAGCGAGTGGTCGATCATCTTGGCCAGGTCGTGCAGGCAGATCGAGGTGTCCATGGGAATCCTTTGGTAAGGGGAGCCACGCCAGAATGCTCAGACGCGGCGGACGAACAGCCGGCGCACCATCTGGCGGCCCCAGCGTATGCCGTGCAGGTAGTCCAGCCGGTTGGCGAACAGGGCCGGCATCAGCCCGAAGACGCGCGGGATCGTATCCACCGGGCAGGTGCGGTTGACGGCCAGGTAATCGAGCCAGAAGATGGAAGCTGGAAAGTGCGGGAAAAAGGATTCCGCGGTCAGGGTCAGCAGGCGCATCAACTGGGTCGGCCAGCTGACCAGCAGGCGCTTCTGACGGCTGGCCTGCATGACCGCCTCGGCCACCTGGCGCAGGCTCAGGTATTCGCTGCCGCCCAGTTCGTAGGTCCGGCCGACCGTCTCGGGCTCGTCCAGCGCCCAGGTCAGGCAGGTGACCAGGTCCTCCACCCACAGCGGCTGGACCAGGGTGGCGCCCTTCGACGGCAGCGGCAGGAAACCGGGCGCGGCCGCCAGCAGCATCGCCAGGCCGGAGGTGAAGGTGTCGCCCGGGCCGAAGAGCACCGAGCCGCGCACGATGGTGTGGTTCAGCCCGGATTTGCGCACGTATTCCTCGGCGATGCCCTTGGCTTTCAATACGGGAAATCCGGAGGCCCGGTCGGCACCCAGGTGCGACAGGTAGAAGATGCGCTCGATGCGTGCGTCGACGGCCGCCTCGCACAGGTTGCGCGTGCCGTCGATGTCGACCGCCTGCAGGTTGGCGCGCCCGCCCTCCGCTTCGCCGCCGGCCAGGTGGAAGACCGTGTCCACACCGCGCAGTGCGGCGCGCAGGCCGCGCACATCCCCGAGACCGGTCACGGCCACCTCCACCGGGACCCCGGCGGGCAGGTTGGGGGTGCGCGGCGACGGGCGCAGCAGGATGCGCACGCGCTGGCCGCTTTCGACGAGATGACGGGTGAGCGCCCGGCCGATGAAGCCGGTGCCTCCGGTGAGCAGGATCATCGGGATGGATTATAGCAGAAGGGGAGGAAGGTCACTTCCCGGCATCCGCGAGCACACTCGGCAGCAGGCCGGCCGCCTCCTGGACCTGGGCCGTGGAGCAGGAGAAAGCGAAGCGGATGTGACCGATGCCGGCCGCGCCGAAGGCCGTCCCGGGCGTGGAGCCGATGCCGGCCTTGTCGATCAAATAGTTGGTCATCGACCAGTCATCGCTCTGGCCCTGGTAACCGGGCCAATCCGGCAGGATGCGCGCCCACAGGAAGAAGGAGCCGCGCGGTTCGAACGGTTCGACGTACGGCGCCGCCTGGAGCGCCTTGAAGAGGACATCCCGGCGGAACTGGTACTCGCGCGCCATCGCCCGAGTCGCCTCCTGGGGACCGGTCAGGGCAGCCAGGGCGCCGTACTGGGTGACCGAGTTGACGCCGTTGATCGTGCAGCGGATCAGCTTCTTCATCCGCTCGAGATGGACCCTGTCCGGGATGGCGGCATAGCCAAGACGCAGGCCGCTCATGGCGTAGGTCTTTGACATGGAGAAGACGCTGATCGTGCGCCCGGCCGCGGCTGGCAGCGAGCCCAGGCTGACGTGCTGTTCCTCGTCGAACAGGACGTGCTCGTAGGCCTCATCGCTGACCAGCAGCAGGTCGTGTTTTTCCGCGAGGGCGGCGATCGCCTCCAGCGTGGAGCGCTGGGCGACCGCGCCGGTCGGGTTGTGCGGGGTGTTGATGAAGATCGCCCGGGTGCGCGGCGTGATGGCCGCCTCGATCTCCTCCGGGACGTACTGGTAGCCGCGTTCCGGGTGCAGGCGCACGGGCACCGGCCGCCCGCCGCCGAGCTTGATGTTCTCGGCCACCTCGGTCCACATCGGGTCCGGCAGGAGCACCTCGTCGCCGGGTTCCAGCACCGCCTGGAACAGGATGAACAGGGCGTGCATGGCCCCGTTGGTGACCAGCAGGTGGTCCGCCGAGGGGACCGTCAGGCCGTTCTCGTCCGTCACCTTGCGGAACATGGCCTCGCGCAGCGCCGGGATGCCGGCCGAGGCGGTGTAATGCGTCTGGCCGTCGCGCAGCGCCTTCTCCATCGCCTCGCGCACGTGCGCCGGAACGTCGAAGGACGGGTCCCCGGATTCGAGCCGCAGGACCTTGCGGCCGGCGGCCTGCTGCTCCAGCAGGCGGTCGCGCACCAGGACGATGGCGCCCTGCGAGATCTGGTCGACGATATGGGTCATGGGAACATCCTTTCTGTCGGTGGTGCCAACTTCGCCAAGCACCCTTTAGGGTAAGTCGTCACAACGCTTTCAGCAACTCTTCCAGCAGGGCGCGCGTTTCCTGCCTGCCGCCCAGGCCGTTCTCGCCGCCCGGGCCGACGCAGGACGGGCAGCCGTCCTCGCAGGCGCAGCCGCGCACCAGCTCCAGCGCCCGGGCGAGCAGTTCGGCATGCAGTTCATACAGTTTCTCGCTGAAGCCGATCCCGGCCGGCACCTGGTCGTACAGCACCACCGCCGGGCGGTTCCCGGTCTGCGACCAGGCGGGATCGGTAAAGACGCCCAGGTCGCCGGGGTCGCACATCAGGTAGAGCGGCGCCAGCTGTCCGAGTACGGTACCCAGCCCGGCCAGCCCGGAACGGATGCGCACGTTCAGTTCCACCTTGCGGTGGCATTCGGCGCACAGCGTGACCAGGTTGTCGAGCTGGTTGGCGCGCTCGCGCTGGATTTTACCCATCGCGTCGCGGAAGAAGCGGAAGGGCGTCTTGTGATGCACCTCGTGCTGGCGATTCATTTCGAGCGCCCCGCAGACCTGGCAGCGGTGGCCGTCGCGCTGGCGGACCCGTTCCCGGATGGAGCCCCAGTCCGGGCCGTAGTCGTTGGGGGCGTTGGACCACAGTCCGTCCTGGCTGAGGCGTTCGACGGTCGCCTCCGAAACGGTCAGCCAGTAGCCGGTGGTCTGCAGCTGGGTCGGGGGCAGATCGAGCGCCTCCTCGCCCAACCGCTCGCGCGTGTACCAGCGCAGCTTGCGGAAGCCGACCACCCGGGTGGTGACCTGGAGCTCGCCCCAGGCCTTCCCGCCGCCGGCCACCGGCTCTTCGGCGCGGGTCGAGAGCACGGCCACCTCGGTCTGCTGCAGCGGTTCGGTAAAGTAGTCGCTCTCCTGGGGCGTCAGCAAGGCGATGCGCTTCTCCAGGTCCAGCTTGTCGACGAAGTAGGAATGGGCTTCGTGCAGGTAGATCGCTCCCGGGTGGACCATCCACAGGGCGCTCTCCCCGTCGACGATGCCGACCGTGCGCGGCCCCTCCCGGTCGACGGCCTGCAGCACGTAGCTTTGCGGCGAGGCGGAGCGCAGCGAGATGTCGGCGGCCGGGTAGGCGTCCGCCATCCAGAAATACCTGTCCTGGGAGAGGTGGGACTGCTGGCCGGCGACCAGGAAATCCAGGTATTCCCGGACGGTGTCGGCCGGCAGGCTGCCGAAACCCTCGTCCGTGCGGAAGGGCAGCTCGAACATGGCGCAGCGCAGGTGATTGAGCAGGATCAGCAGGTGGTCCGGGTTGAGCAGCGCCTGCTCGGGGGAACGGCCGAAGAAGTAGTCCGGGTGGCGGGCCAGGAACTGGTCGATCGGGCTGGCGGAGGTGATCATCAGCGCCGCGGCAGGTTCCAGGCCGCGGCCGGCGCGCCCGGCCTGCTGTCGGGCGCTGGCGATCGTGCCCGGGTAGCCGACCAGCAGCGACAGGCCCAGCCCGCCGATGTCGATGCCCAGCTCGAGGGCGTTGGTGGCCACCACCGTGCGCACCGCCCCGCTGCGCAGGCCCTTCTCGATCTCGCGCCGCTGGGAGGGCAGGTAGCCGCTGCGGTAGCCGCGGATGGCGCCCTGCGCCGACTGGTCTCCGTCCGGCTCCCCGCCTTCCCCCTGCAGGTAGGTGAGCAGCATCTCCACGCTGCGCCGGGTGCGGGTGAAGACCACCTGCTGCAGCTCCTCCCCGGCCGCCTGGCGGGACAGGCGCACGGCTTCGAGGATGGAACTCCTGCGCAGCCCGAGGGCTTCGTCCACCACCGGCGGGTTGTAGAGCAGGAAGTGGCGCGGGCCGCGCGCCGAACCGTCCGTGTCGATCAATTCGACCGGCGCTTCGATCAGGCGTTCGGCCAGGACCTGCGGATTGCCGATCGTGGCCGAGGCGAGCAGGAACTGCGGACTGCCTCCGTAGAAGCGCGCCACGCGCCGCAGCCGGCGCAGGACGTTGGCCACGTGCGAGCCGAAGACGCCGCGGTAGGTATGGGCCTCGTCCACGACGACGAAGCGCAGCCGGCTGAAGAAGTCCGACCAGTTGGTGTGGTGGGGCAGGATGCCGGTGTGCAGCATGTCGGGATTGGTGAAGACCAGCCGGGCGCGCTGGCGGATGGCCGGGCGGTGCGCGTTGGGGGTGTCGCCGTCGTAGATGGCGGCGGTCAGTCCGGCTTCATGGGCGCGCTGCTGGATCAGGTGGATCTGGTGGTCCAGGGAACTGAGCTGATCCTGGGTGAGCGCCTTGGTGGGGAAGAGGTACAGGGCGCGCCCCTGCGGATCGGCCAGCAGGGCGGCCAGCACGGGCAGGTTGTAGGCCAGGCTCTTGCCGGAGGCGGTGCCTGTGGCCAGGATCACGTTCCGGCTGGAGCGGGCGGCCGACCAGGCCTGCGCCTGGTGGCTGTACAGTTCGAAGATGCCCTGGGCATGCAGCATGTCGCGCAGCGCGGCGGGCAGGTCGTCCGGCAGCGGACGCAGGTCCGCCGGGCGGGCGGGCAGGCTCTCCCAGGCGCTGAAATTGGGACCCGTCTCGGGATCCGAGCGCCAGTGGGCCAGCAGGGCATTCAGTGACATGGCGACTATTATACCGGCAGAGAAATAATCTTCACCACCGGGTCCACAGAGTCCAGAGAGTAAACTTCCGGGGCATTCTCCGTGTGCTCAGTGGTTAATCCTTCTTGAGCAAAGGACGGAACGGGATTACAATCTCCTGTGCTGCGAATTGAGGCCCGCCTCCATTCGCGATCATTTTATCAAAGGGCATTGCGACTGCATGATCGAAAAAATGCTCATCCTGCTCGGCATCGGCTTCCTGACCGGCACCGTCACGGCCATCAGCGCCGGCAGCGGTGTCACCGTGGTCGTCCCGCTGTTGTCGATCTTCCTTAATTACTCGATGCACGAAGCGATCGGGACCAGCCTGCTGGTCGACGTGATCGCTTCCATCAACGTGGCTTACAGTTATTACCGCCACGGCCGCGTCGACCTGAAGGCTGGCCTGTGGCTGGCGCTGGGCGCGGTCGTCGGGGCACAGATCGGTTCGCACCTGGCCAGCCTGGTGCCGCAGGGAGGGCTGAAGGGCGGCTTCAGCTTTTTCGTGATCGTCTCGGGGATCTCCTTCCTGTTCCGCGCCTTCCGCAAGAAAAAGTTCTTGCTGGAACTCCATTTCAAACGCGCCTGGGTCCAGACCCTGTTCACGCTGGCGATCGGGCTGGGGATCGGCCTATCGACCGGGCTGTTCGGCACCGGCGGCGGGGCGACCGTGCTGGTCGTGCTGATCTTTGTGATGAGCTTCCCGATCCACCTGGCGATCGGCACGGCGACGGCGATCATGGCCGCCGCGGCCGCTTCGGGTGTGGTCGGTTATACCGTGCAGGGACACATCCCCTGGCTGGATGGGATCGTGATCGGCCTGGCAGCGATCGCCTCCGGGCTGCTCTTCTCGCGCATCGCCAACCGGGCCTCCGAGAAGGCGCTCAACCTGGCGGTGGGTATCGTCTTCATCGTCATCGGCATCGCCATGTTCTTCGTCGAAGGCGGGACCGGGGTGATGAACTCGGTCCGGGCGGTGATGTCGTAGCGCGACGAAGACACTCTTGATGTGCGCACTGCCCGACATCCGCTCCCGGTAAAGCACGCAGATCGTCCGCCGGTCCCGGCGGCAGGTCAGCCGGGGCAGTCCGGGAGCGACTTCCGGTTTGGATCGCACCGATCGAAGTCCGGGCAGGGGGATCAGATCGCCGGGTCGATCTCCCTGGCGACTGGCGAGTCGTGGTCACCATCGAGCTCTGGCAGACCGCGTACACAACCCGGATCGTCGTGGTCCCGGAACCATAGGGTCCGTGATCCCCGTTATCTCTATTACGGCAATCGAAAGAAATAAACCAGCGGCGCAATCATCGTCCCCGCCCGGCAGGCGGCCCGCCTGCAGGTGGTGGAGGCGCTGCGTTATGAGTGATTTCAGGCAGCAGCGCCAATCATAAAAACCAGCCGGAGGAATCTCCGGCTGGTTTTTTGTGATGGGATGTGTAGGCAAGTGCCGTACCGGGATCTTCCAGGAAGGATTACTCCTGCGACACGGCCGGCTTGGCGGCCTTCGGGTCTTTCTTCGTGAACGGATGCTGTAAAAGCCGGAAAGCGACCGCCCCGACGACCAATGGCAGCCAGAAGGTCACCCCGCGGTAGACCAGGGTGATCAACACGGCCGCCGCCCAGGGGACGCGCAGCCCGGTCAGGGCCACCGGCAGGATGCCCTCGACGACACCGATCCCGGAGGGGGTGGGGGAGACGATCAGGAACAGGTAGGCGATGCTGAAACCGCCCACGATCGTCCCGACCGAGAACGGTGTTCCCAGGGCCAGGAAGGTGAAAGCCAATACACTGATCAGGATGGCCTTGTTGTTCAGCGAGAACAGGAAGGGCCAGATCAGTTCTTTGCGCTTGCCGCGCAAGATATCGATGCCTTCGGCGACCTCCAGGGCGAAGTAATGCGCCTGCTCCTCCTGCAGATATTGACGGTGAATGAAAGGACGGGCGATGCGGTTGATCAGGCGCACGCCCCAGGCGAGCAGTCTTCCCAGTTTCTCGTAGGATTTGTAGCCAAGGTAGAGGATGCTGGCCATGCCGATGGCGATCAGCGCCAGGACGGCCGTGGCAATCAGTTCGCCGGCATTGAGATTGCCGCGCCGGAACAGAACGATCAGCCCGAGCGCCAGCACACACAGGAAAGCGGTGTAGTCGTAGAGAACGTAAAGCACCCCGGTCACGGTCACCCGGCCGGTCGGCAGGTCACGTTTTTTGGCCGAGTCCAGGAAGACGGCGATCCCCCCGATCCCCGCGCTGGGGGCGATCACGTTGACGAAGTTGGCGGCTGTGGCCAACAGGAAGAGCTGACTGCGGTCCTCTTCGATCTCCAACAGGCGGTACAACGACCCGAAGGTCACCGCCATGTTGTACAGCCAGACACCTTCCAGGAAAACCGCCACGGAAAGAAAGACCCAGTTGCTGCGCTGCAGCGTCTGGAGGATGGATTCCAGTTCCGAAAAGCTGAGGAAGACGAACAGGACAGCGAAAAACAGCAGCAGGAGCAGGATGAATTTTCGCATGACATGAATTATACGCTGAAAGAATACATCCCGTCGTGCCCGCCGACGGGATGCCAGATGCCGAAAAAGATGGAAACAACCGTGATGAAATGATCTATCCCCGCCGCCTGCCCATGCCCATGACCATGGAGGCATAGTAGAGCAGTTGCAGCACTGCCGTCACCAGGCCGGCGACATAGGTCAGCGCAGCCGCGTTCAGGACGTTCCGTACGCCGCGCTCTTCCTCCTCGCCCAGGACGATGCCCGATTCGGTCAGCAGCTGCCGGGCACGCCGCGAAGCGTTCAATTCCACCGGCAGGGTCGTCAGGGCGAAGAAGGCCCCGCCGGCGAAGGCCGCCACACCCAGCCAGGCGACATCGACGCCAAAGGCATATCCGAGATAGCTCAGGAAGAGCCCACCCATGATCAGGATCCAGCCCAGATTCGAGCCGATGTTGACCAGCGGGACCAGGGCGGAGCGGAACTTCAACGGGAAATAGCCTTCGGCATCCTGCTGGGCATGGCCCAACTCATGGGCCGCGACCGCCAGGGCGGCGATCGAAGGGCTTTCGGCCACGCCCTGCGACAGGTTGAGCACCTTGCGGCGCGGGTCGTAGTTGTCGGTCAGATTGCCGCGAACGCCCTGGATCTGGATGTCGGACAGCCCGGCACGCGTGATCAGGCGGCGCGCCGCCTCATAGCCGGTGATGCCGTTGCGCGACGGCACGCGCATCCAGCGGGCATACGCCGATTTGACGTACCAGCTCGTCAACAGCATGAGCAGGAAGGCGGGCATCATGCACAGCAGGTAATTGATATTCAGAACCATGGATTCAGACTCCTTACCAGCGGCCCGAAAAGCAGGCTTGTCCTACCGGTTCAGGAGCAGCTGGATGGCTGCGTCCAGCTGCGGGTCCCGAGAGGCGGCCGCATCCTCCTCGGTCAGCTCGACGACCACATCGGGGGTCAGACCCTGGCGGTGGATGGTGTTCCCATTCGGCGTCAGCCACTTGGAAATGGTCACGCGCGCCGTCCCGCCATCCGTCAGGGGGAAGTAATTCTGGACCAGGCCCTTGCCAAAGGTGGTCACGCCGACCAGCTGGCCGCGCGCGTAATCCTGGACTGCGCCGGCAACGATCTCGGAGGCCGAGGCGGTGTACTGGTTGACCAGAACGACCAGCGGGATATCGAGCGCCATGCCGCCGGGTTGTGCATCTTCCGAAATGCGCGAGCCGTCGCTGAATTCCTCGTACAGGATCGGGCCCTGGGAGATGAACTGCGAGGCGACGATGATGGCTTCGTCCAGGTAGCCGCCGCCGTTGTTGCGCAGGTCCAGGACGATCCCGGAGGGATCCTGGGCCATCAACTGACCGAGCTGGTCGATGAAGTCGCGGCCGGTGTTATCCCCGAACTGGATGATCTTGATGTAGGCGATGTTAGCGTCCAGCATCTCGCTTTCCACGCTGGCGACCACGATGTGGGCGCGCACGATGTCGAACTCGAGCGGTTCGTCCTGGCCAGTGCGCAGGATGGTCAGGTGGACGCTCGAACCGGCCGGGCCGAGTACCTTGGTCAGCCGCACCAGTTCCGGGTCGACGCCGGTGACGTCCTCGCCGTCCACGGCGATGATCTGGTCGCCGGGCAGCAGGCCGGCCTGTTCCGCCGGGTAGCCGGGCATCGGCTGGGTGATGGTCAGGTATTCCGTGGTGGTATCCACCCAGGCTCCGATGCCGTCATATTCGCCCTGCATCGACATCGTCGCGTCGTTGGTTTCGACGGGCGTCCAGTAACCGGTGTAGGGGTCGCCGACCGATTCCAGCATGCCGCGGATGGCGCCCTGCACCAGGACGACATCGTCCAGCGGCTGGTCGACGTAGTAGGTGTGCAGCAGGTCCCAGGCCTCCCAGAAGGAGCCGAAGAGCGTCTGCAGGTCGGCCGGGGTGCCGCCCTGGCTCTCCGACGCAGTACCGGTCGCCTGGGGGTCCGGGACGGTCGCGGTGGCTGCGTCGAACAGCGGGACGACCTTCCCGGTCAGGAAGCCGCCGCCAAAGGCGCAGGCGACCAGGACCAGGACGACAACGAGAAGCAGGATCGTGCGGATGGGTTTCTTTTCCATGTTCATCTCCTGTTGACCGGGCCAATCCTAGCATGCCCGGCTTAATGCTGAATGAAAATTCTACCTGTGTTGTATCAAAGCTGCGTTAGAAATCCGGAGCGGGGATCAACGCCAGTAACGGATCAGCTCCGGCAGTCCGGCCAGACGCGGCAGGGCCTCGTCGGCGTCGAAGCCGGGGTCTTCCCGGCCGACCAGGACGGTGTACATGCCCAGGGCACGCGCGGCGCGCGTGATCCTGCCCTGGTCGTCGAGCAGGACGCAGTTGCGCGGCATCGGCGAACCGGCCGCCTGCAGGGCCAGCTCGAAGGCTTCGGGCATCGGCTTGCAGTAGGGGGAGATCACGTGCACGTCGATGACCCCGTCGAACAGGCCTTCCAGGCCGAGCGCCCGGGTCACCCGGGCGGCGTGGGCGGCATCCGCGTTGGTGAAGATGAACTTCCGGGCGTGCAGGCCCTCCAGGGCGGCGCGCAGCTCCGGGTCCGGCTGGAGGTGCGGCTCCAGCGGAACGTTGTGCACGAAATCCAGGTATTCGTCCATGTTCACCTGGTGATTGGCCTGCAGGCCGCGCAGCGTGGTGCCGTACTCGCGGAAGTATTTCTCGCGGACGGTCTCGATCTCCCCCGGATCGAAGCCCATCTTCTCCTGCATGTAGCGGTTGATGCGGTTGCGGATCTCGAGCCACAGGCCGCTGGACGGCGGGTAGAGGGTCTCATCCAGGTCGAAAAAGAAGGTGTGGAAGCGCATGGCGTTATTATAAGGGATAAGCCTGCCCCGGCCGCTGAGCGGGCCTGCGGCGTTCAAGGATATAATACCGGCATGCCCATCCGTGTCCTGCCTCCCGAAGTCGCCTCGCAGATCGCCGCCGGCGAGGTGGTCGAGCGCCCCGCCTCGGTGGTCAAGGAGCTGGTCGAGAACGCCCTGGATGCCGGGGCGCGCTCGATCCACGTCGAGATCGCCGGCGCGGGCCGGACCCTGGTGCGCGTCTCGGACGACGGGACCGGGATGCCTGCCGGGGAACTGCCGCTGGCGGTCGAACGGCATGCCACCTCGAAGCTGGTCTCCGCCGAGGACCTGTTCCGCATCGCCACGCTCGGCTTCCGCGGCGAGGCGCTGGCTTCGATCGGCTCGGTCTCGCGCCTGACCGTCACCAGCCGCACCGCCGGGGAAACGGCCGGGACGCGCCTGCGCGTGGAAGGCGGCCGGATCGGGAAGATCGAAAAGACCGGCGCCCCGGTCGGCAGCGTGGTCAGCGTGGAGGACCTGTTCTACAACGTTCCGGCGCGGCTGAAATTCCTCAAGCAGGACCTGACCGAGCGGCGGACGATCGATAACCTGATGTCCCGTTATGCGCTGGCCTATCCCCAGGTGCGCTTCAAATTGAGCGAGGGCGCCAGCGTGTCGCTCCACACCTCCGGGGATGGCGACCGGCGGGCGATCCTGGCCTCGCTGTACGGCGTGGAAGTGGCGCGCCAGATGCTGGACGTGCTCTCCGAAGAGGACGGCCTGCGCCTGACCGGCTTCATCTCCCCGACCTCGCTGACACGCTCCAACCGCAAGGAGATCACCTTCTTCATCAATGGGCGCTGGGTGCAGGACACGCCGCTGACCAGCGCGCTGCTGCAGGCCTACCACACCCTGCTGATGGTCGGCCGCTATCCGCTGGCCGCCCTGTTCATTGAGTCTGATCCGGAGGAAGTGGACGTGAACGTGCATCCGGCCAAGGCCGAGGTGCGCTTCCGCGCCCCGGACCGGGTCTTCAGCTTCGTGCAGCGCTCCGTCCGCCGGGCGCTGCTGGCCTCCACACCGGTCCCCCAGGTCCCAGCCCAGAATTTGTGGGCTGGGTCCCGGCCGCCCGAGCGCCCGGTCGACCTGGCCTGGAGCCTGGCCGGCGCGCTTGAGGCGTCCGCCGGGCCGGGAACGGGTCCGGCTGTGCCTGAGGAGAGCCAGCCTGCAGCGCCGGCGCTCCTGCCGACCCGCAACGCCGAAGGCGGCGTCCCGCTGCTGCGCCTGGTCGGGCAGATCGGCGCGGCCTACCTGGTGGCCGAAGGTCCGGACGGGTTGTACCTGATCGACCAGCATGCCGCCCATGAACGCGTCCTGTTCGAGAAACTGATCGCCCAGCACGGGCAGCAGGGCATCCCTTCGCAGAGTCTATTGACGCCCGCGGTGGTCGAGCTGCCGCCGGCCGGGGCGCGCCTGCTGAGCGGACAACTGGCCGTTCTGCAGCATTTTGGCTTCGAGGTCGAACCTTTCGGAATGGGCGCCTTCCGGGTCAGCGCCATGCCGGTCCTGTTCGCCGGGTCCGATCCGGCGGCTGCCCTGCGCGCCCTGGTGGAGGATTTCGAGGAGGACGAAAGCCCGCTGCAGGCGGAGGTGGAATTGTGCATTGCCGGGCGGGTGTGCAAACGTCTGGCGGTCAAGGCCGGCCAGGTGCTGACGCCCGAGGAACAGCGGGCCCTGTTGAACGACCTGGAAGCCTGCGCCTCACCGCGCACCTGCCCGCACGGACGGCCGACGATGATCCACCTGTCGGTGGACATGCTCGAACGGCAGTTCGGCAGGCGGGGGCCGAGATAAACCAAAAACGGGCGGTCAGGAGACCGCCCGTTCGATTTTCTTGCAGGGGATGTGGATGGTGAACGTGGTGCCCTTGCCGGGCGTGGACTTGACCGCGATACTGCCGCCGTGCCCGGACACGATCTGCTTGCAGATCGACAGCCCCAGCCCGGTCCCGGGCACCTTGCCTTCCGAGGCGTTCACCCGGTAGAACTTCTCGAATAAATGCGGCAGGGCCTTGGTCGGGATGCCCATGCCGGTGTCCTTGACCGCCAGGGTCCAATCCTTTTCCCCCCGACCGGCCGAAAGGGTCACGCGGCCGCCGGTGCAGTTGTACTTGACCGCATTGCTGATCAGGTTGAGCACCACCTGCTTGAGCTTGTCGCGATCGGCATCGACGGGTGGAAAGCCCTGCGGCACCTCGAGCTGGACGACGATCTGTTTCTCGTCGGCCTTGGCCTGCATGATCTGGCGGCATTCCTCCAGCAGCGGCAGGAGTTCGAAGGCCGCCAGGTGGAACTGCACCCGTCCGGATTCGAGCCGGGCCAGGTCGAGGAAGGTGGAGGCCAGGGTGTTCAGCCTCATGGTCTCGGAATGGATGCCGTGGATCATCGCCTCGCGCTGTTCCTGCGACATCTCCGGGCGCAGCAGCAGGTAGGTCGAGGTCCCGATCGAGGCCAGCGGGGTGCGCAGTTCGTGGACGAATTCGGCGATCAGGTCGGACTGCTGGAACAGGCGCGTGTTCTCGATGGCCACGGCTGCCTGGGCGCCGAGCACCTGCAGCAGGTCCTCATCCTCGGCCGTGAAGCGTCCCTGGCGCTTGTTGAGCACTTCCAGCACGCCGACCACCTTTTCCTTGGTGATCAGGGGCACGGCCAGCATCGACTCGGTCGGGAAACGGGTGACCTGCTCCACCTTTTTGTAGATGCGCTCATCGTCGCGGCCGTCGTCGATGCGCACCAGTTTGCGGGTGGAGACGGCCAGGCCGGCGGTGCTGCCCTCCAGCGGGACGACCAGGCCGCGCATGGTCTGCAGGTCCAGGTTGGTGGCGACCTGGAAATTCAACTGCCGGGCGGCGTCGTCATATAAAAGGATCGACGCCGCACCGGCCTCGGTCAGGTCGGATGCAGCGTCGATGATGCGGTTGAGCAGGATGTCCAGGTCGAGTGTGGAAGCCAGGTCGCGGGCGATCTCGACCAGCCGCCGGTAGTTCTCCAGCCTGCGGGCGTCCGGGTTCATTTGGCGAGCTGTTTCTCGATTTCCAGCACGGAGCCGGCCAGCTTGGCGAATTGTTGGAAGGTCAGGCTGTCCGGGCGGGCGGCGATGGCGGTGGTCTTCATGCGCGTGGCCATGTAAAGCAGTTCCGGGGCCGGGGTGACGGCCACCAGCGGGGTCTGGCCAAGCTGTTCCTCGACCTGGGCCATGTTCAACTGCGTGTCGGAGCGGATGCGGTTGACCAGGACGACCTGCAGGGCGCGCTTGTTGACGCCCAGATCGGTCAGATCGTTCAACATCAGCCGGGTGTGCGTCAGCGGATTGGCCACCGGTTCGGCCAGGACCAGCACGAGATTGCATGCCGGAAGCAGCTTCAGCACCTTGGGCGTCAACCCGGTCCCCAGGTCCAGGATGACATAGGCGGCCAGGTTGCTCAGGCGGTTGACCAGCGCCTCCATCGGCGCCAGGGCGGTCACCAGTTCGGCATCCCGGGGTTTGACCGTGCCGAAGATCAGCTTCAATCCGGTCTCATGGCTGAAGAGCTTGTCCTTGATGTTCTGGCGGGTCAGGTCGGCGATGTTCCCGGAAAGGAACTCGCGCAACGCGCTGGGATCGGGCTCCCCCATGTCCGGACCGAGTGTGCCCTTGCCCGGGCGCAATTCGGCCACGATCACCTCGGCCTGGCTGGCCTGCCGCAGGGCATCGCCCAGGTTGACGGCCACGGTCGAGACGCCCATGCCGCCGCGGGGTGCCAGGACGCCGATGACGAAGGCTTTCTTCTCCGAGGTCGGCTGTGGACCGGCCGGGGCGGTTTTGGAGGCACGCGCCAGCAGCGCCTTGACGTGGGCGCTCAGTTCGGAAGGATGGGTCGGTTTGGTCAGGTAATCGTCCGCGCCGGCCTCGAAGCCGCTCACCTTGTCGTCCAGCTGGGTCTTGGCAGTGAACATCAGGATCGGGGTATTGGCGGTCAGCGGGTTGGCGCGCAGGCGCTTGGCCACCTCATATCCATCCATCTCTGGCATCATCACATCCAGAAGGATCAGGTTGGGATTCTCGGCTTCCGCCTGTGCCAGGCCCTGTGGACCGTTGGAAGCCGCCACGATCTGGTAGCCCTGTTTCTGGAGCATGAGCCCGACCAGTTTCAGCGTGTCGACGTCGTCATCGATGATGAGGATCTTCTCAGGCATAGGGTTTCCTTGTTGGAGTTCAATCACAGTCTAGCATAAAGCTGCCGCAGTGACAAGCGCATGGGCTGAATCGGCGGGATTTCGGCCCGATTTCAGGATGAGTAGAGGCGATGTGCGGCGATGTATTCGGCAACGGCCGGCAGGACACGGTCCTGAACCGGCTCCCCGGCGGCGATTCGGCGGCGGATCTCGCTCGAGGCGATCCCCACCGCTGGGGCCTCCACGAAGCGCACCCGGCCGGTCAGGCCGGGCAGGATCGCCTCGAGCGCCGGCAGGTCGATCGCATCTCCGGGGCGGCGCATGACCGCTATGGCGGTCAGGGCCGCAACCAGTTCGGCCGGGCGGTGCCATTTGGGCAGGTTGGCCAGGGAATCGCCGCCCATCAGGTAGATCAGTTCCGCACCGGGAACCCGGCTCGCGATCGCAAGCACGGTATCCAGCGCATACTGCGGGCCCGGGCGCTCGAAGTCGATCTCCGAGACCTCGTACGGGGTGCCCTGCACGGCCAGGCGGGCCATCGCCAGGCGGTGCCTGGCCGCGGCGACCGGTCCACCGGGTTTATGCGGCGGATCGGGGGTCACCACCCACAGCAGGCGGTCCAGTTGCAGCTGTCGATAGACCCGGTCGGCCAGGGCCAGGTGGCCGCGGTGGGGAGGGTCGAATGTGCCGCCGAAGAGCCCGATCCGTTCTTTCATCGGTTAAAGTATATCATTGCGTGACCCAACGGTACCAATACACAGGGACGGATGGGATTCTGAGGTAAACTATCCATAACGCATGAACTGGTCCTATGCCCTCGCCCTGTTGCTGGCCACGATCGCATCCGTTTCGATCGCCATTGTGGCGAATTACCGTCGCCCCGCCCCGGGGGCGGGTTCGCTGGTCGCATTGGGCGCAGCCATGGCAGTCTGGACGGCGACGTATGCCCTGCACTTCGCGGTCGCGGCGCCGGCGGCCAGCCTTTTCTGGCTGAAAATGACCTATCTGGGGGTCTTGAGCGTGCCGGTCGCATTTCTGGCCTTTGCGATCCGCTTCTCGAACCGCGGTCTGAAGCTCCAAAAGCGGGTCATGTCCCTGTTCCTGATCGAACCGCTCCTGACCCTCGTGGTGCTCTGGTGGGACCCGCTGGGCCTGTTCTTCGGCGGGAAGATCCCCCGGAGTGTGATGTTGTCCGGCGGACCCTGGTTCTGGTTCAACGTGGTCTATTCCTACGGATTGATCGCGATCGCGGTCATTCTCCTGGCGGGTGCCTATCGCCACATCGGAAAGCTCTACCGCGCCCAGGCAGCCGCGGTCCTCTTCGGGGCGCTGCTGCCGATCCTGGCGAACCTGGTCGGCTTGTTGCACCTGAATCCCTTTCCCGACCTCGATCCAACTCCCTTCGCTTTCACGGTCACCAGCGTCTGCCTCGGCATCGGCCTCACCCGCTATGGCCTGCTCGATCTTGTGCCCGTCGCCCGCGCCGCGATCATCGACCGGATGAAGGATGGCATTCTGGTCGTGGACTCGAACTCGCGCCTGCTCGATATCAACCAGGCGGCACTCAAGCTCCTGGATTGGGATGGCAGCCAGGTCATCGGCCTGCACCCGGGGGCGGCATTCCCGGCCTACCGGGAGATTTTCGATCGTTTCGAAGGCGTTCAGGAGGACAACCAGCAGGTGATCGTCTCCAGCGATCGCCAGGAGTATTTCGAGGTCGGTATCTCCCCGCTGTATGACCGGCGCAGCCGGCCGGCAGGCCGTCTGGTGGTCATCCACGATGTCACCGCGCAGCACATGGCGGAAGCCAAGGAACGCGACCTGCGCCTGCTGGCCGAGGCCCTGCGCGATACCGCCTCGGCTTTGAACACTTCCCGATCCTTCGACCAGATCCTCGAGCACCTGTTGGACAACATCGGCCGCGTCCTGCCCTACGATATGGCGGCCTTCATGCTGCTCGACGCACACGACATTGCCCACGTGGCCTGTGCGCGCGGGTTCCGCGAGAATGACGTCCCGGAGTATGACAAGCTGCTGCACCTGGCCGTGGAGGAGATCCCGAACTACGCCCGCATGATCCAGACCGGCCAGGCGCTGGCCATCCCGGATACGCGCGCCGATCCGGGCTGGATCACGATCCGCGGCCTGGAAAATTTTCGCTCCTACATCGGCGCCCCGGTGCGGGTCAAGGGCTTCGTGGTCGGTTTCCTGGAGTTGATCAGCATCCAGCCGGGATATTTCGACCAGGCGCATGCGGAAAAACTGCTGGCCTTTGCCGACCAGGCGGCGCTCGCCATTGAAAATTCCCGCCTGTTCGAGGAGACCCGGGTGCGGGCGGAGCAAATGACCGCCTTGCTGGACATCGGCATGACGGTCACCTCCGGGCTGGACATGGAGCAGATCCTGCAAAACCTGGTCCAGAAGGTCATGCAGGTCCTCCCGGTGGAGGCCGTTTACGTGGCCACGTACGATCCCCAGACCGGGATCATCGAACACCCGCTGTTCTATGACATGGGTAAATACATCACGCTTCCGGGCCGGAATATCCATACCGATCCCGGCTTGAGCGGTTACATCATCCAGACCCGCCAGACGCTCTATATCCCCGATACGCTCGACCCGGAAGTGGCTCAAAAGCACCAGATCATCCGCACCGGCGGGCATCCGACGCGCGCGTTTGCCGGCGTGCCGATGCGGATCGGCGATCAGGTGGTCGGCGTGCTCTCGATGCAAAGTCACCAGCCGGATGCCTTCAATCGCAGCCAGTTGCGCCTGCTGGAGACGATCGCCACCCAGGCTGCCGGCCTGATCGAGAACAGCCGCCTGTACCGGGAGGCGCAGCAGGAGCTCGGGCGCCGCCGGCAGGCGGAACGCCGCTACCGGGCGCTCTTTGAACAGTCCCACGATGCGGTATTCATCATGGATTTCGACGGTCGTTACCTGGAAGTGAACCAGCGTGCCGCCGATCTGCTCGGGTATACGGTCGGCGAGCTGCTCCAGAGGCATCCCTTCGAGGTCTCGGTGGAGCCGGATGAGAGTGAAAAAGTCCTTGCGCGTGTGGTACGCGGCGAGCACCTGCCTCTCTTCGAGCGCGTGCTGCGCAAAAAGAACGGGGATACCGTCACGGTGGAGATCAATGTCGAGCTGGTCCGCGCGGACGATGGCAAACCACTGCACGTGCAAAGTGTCGTGCGCGACATCACCGACCGCAAGAAGGACGAACTGGCCCAGCGCAGGGTCAACCGCAAGCTGCGCAAGCAGTTGAGCGAGATCGAGGCGCTGCAGGGCCAGCTGCGCGAGCAGGCCATCCGGGATGCGCTGACCGGCCTGTACAACCGGCGTTATCTGGAGGAGACCCTGGAACGGGAATTCCGCCTGGCCGAGCGCCAGGGGACCACCGTCTGCCTGATCATGATGGATATCGACGGCTTCAAGGGCTTCAACGATTCCTACGGCCACGATGCCGGCGACCATCTCTTGCGGAATCTGGGGAAGATGCTGCAATCCGAGGTGCGCCGCTCGGACATCTCCTGCCGCTTCGGGGGCGAGGAATTCATCATCGTCATGCCCGGCGCGCCCCTCGAACGCGGCCTGGACCGCGCCGAGCAGCTGCGCAGGAGCTTCGAGGCGTACGACCTGCATCACATGGGGGTGGAATTGAACGCCACCATCTCCCTGGGGGTGGCGATGTATCCGCAGCACGGCGAGACCTGGGAGCAGGTCGTTCACGCCGCCGACCGGGCCATGTACAAGGCCAAGGCGGCCGGCAAGAACTGCACCCGTTCAGCCTGAGACGCTGGCCGGGCCGGGCTTCTTGCGCGGCTCGGCCATTTCCTGCCGCACGGTCTGCAGCAGATTTTCCGCCTTCAACTCGCTCAACGTATAACAGGGGGATTCGAGATGATCCGCCAGCGACTGGGCCAGGCCCTGGTCGAAGGAGGCATGTTCCATGTTGATCACCACGCTGCGAAAATCACGCCCGGCGATCTGCTCGGCGAAGCCGTAGGCCTCCTCCTGCGGGGGCAGGGGTCCGATGGAAACGTTGCCGGCCCCGTCGGTCAGGATGATCAACAGCGGCTCCACGTCCGGGTGGGTGGTGTGCTCCTGGGTGAGCACCTCGTAAGCCATCAGCAGGCCGGCGGAGAGCGGCGTCTTCCCGCCGACCGGGATCTCCACCAGGGCGCGCTGGGCGAGCTGGACGGAGTTGGTCGGCGGCAGGATCAGCGTGGCGCGGTCCTTCTGGAAGACCACCAGCCCGACCCGGTCGCGGCGCTGGTAGGCGTCGGTGAGCAGCGACAGGATGGCGCCCTTGGTGGCGGCCATGCGTTCGGCCACCGCCATCGACCAGGAGGCGTCGACCAGGAAGAGCACCAGGTTGGCCGCCTTCTTCACCCGCACCTTGCGCTGCAGGTCGTTCTTTTCGATGGCAAAGGCCAGCCGCTTGCGCTTCTCCTCGCGCCGCTTCTGGAAAGGCGCCGCGGCGCGGATGGTGGCGTCGAAGGCGATGTCGTCCGTGCGGCCGTTGGCGGGGCGGGCCTGGATGTAGCGGCCGCGCTTGCGTTCGGTGTGGGTGCGCGAGCGGCGGCCGGAATGCTTGCGGCTGAGCTTGTCCAGCGGGGTGTCGAGCTTGCGCGGGTCGAAGGTCTCGCCGACCTTGGTCTTCTTTCCGCCGTCCCACCAGTGGGCGTCCTGGGAATCGAAAACCGTCTGCTGCGGGGAGGGTTCCGCGGCCGGCGGTTCGTCGCTGCTGTCCTGTTCAGCGCTGTCGGTCAGGACTTTTTTTTTTAGGGAGTCCTGGTCGGGCTCCGGATCCTCCTGCGGTTCGCTCGGTTCGCCCTCGCTGGAGCTGCCCTGCAGCTGCTCGATGCGTTCCTGCAGCTGTTCGGGGCTGATCTCGGCTTGGTGGAACGGGCCGCGCTTGATGCGGTGCGGCAGGGCCAGTTCGGCGGCCAGGGCGATGTCCCGGTCGGTGATCGCGGCGCGGCCTTCGAAGGCGGCATGCGCCCGGGCGGCCTTGAGGATCACCAGGTCGGCGCGGTGGCCGTCCACGTTCAGGGAGGCGGTCAGGGCGGCGATCGCCAGCAGGTCGCGGCGGGTGTAGCTGACCTCCTCCACCATCTTGCGCGCCTGGGCGATCTGGCGCGAGAGTTTCTCCTCGTGCGGCTGCCAGGTGGTGCGGAAGGCGTCCGCGTCGGCCTCGAAGGCCAGGTTGTTCTCGATGATCGTCACCCGGTCACGCGCGTCGCGGATGCCGGTGATGTCCACGGAAAGGGCGAAGCGGTCCAGCAGCTGTGGGCGCAGGTCGCCTTCCTCCGGGTTCATCGTCCCGACCAGGATGAAGCGCGCCGGGTGGGTGAAGGAGATGCCCTCGCGTTCGACGATGTTCATGCCCATGGCGGCCGAGTCGAGCAGCACGTCGACGACATGATCGTCGAGCAGGTTGACCTCGTCGATGTAGAGCAGGCCGCGGTTGGCGGCGGCCAGCACGCCCGGTTCGAAGTGGCGCTCGCCCTTCTGGATGGCCTGCTCGATGTCGAGCGTGCCGACCACCCGGTCCTCGGTGGCCGAGACCGGCAGGTTGACGAAGGGGATCGGTTTCTCCTCGACGGGCAGGGGATGGCCGGTGGCGGTCTTCTCGCGGCACTCGGTGCACAACGAAGCCGGCTGGTCCGGGTCGCAGCCGAAACGGCATTCACGCACGGCGCGCACCCTGGGCAGCAGGGCGGCCAGGGCGCGCGCCGCGGTCGACTTGGCCGTGCCGCGCTCGCCGCGGATCAGCACGCCGCCGATGCGCGGGTCGACCGCGTTCAACACCAGGGCACGCCGCATGCGCTCCTGTCCGACGATGGCAGTGAAGGGGTAAATGGTGGGCATGGACAACTCCAACGGAATCTTGCTGGCAAGTCATTATACTGTGTGTCCTTGGAATCGGTAAACTCCCCAGAATAGGTTCGAGTAGTTTGGTTGTGAAACCGGGCAGAACCGGGATGGTATAATTTCGTATCTTAACTTCATATAAACCGAAAATGCTTATCCTTCTTCCCCTCTCAACTTTCGCACTCATCTTCTTGATACTCTCGGGACTCCAGGGACGCAGATCGGCCGCGCCCGCTGGCATTCGGACAGTTATTCTTGAAGCTGCCGCATTCACCTGCGGTTACCTGCTGATTTCATCTGAATTACTCGGCCTATTTAGGTTCCTGACGAGGTTTGGGGTGTCGGTCAGTTGGAGCGTCGCTCTTTTCGGACTTGCCTGGCTGGGCTGGAGAAAGGGCCTTTTTGCTGCAGGACTGCATTATCTGCGTGCCAGTTGGAGGCGCCCAGACCGGTTCGATGTTGCTGTGGCACTGGCACTGGGGTTCATCCTGGTTCTCCTGCTTTTGGTAGCGCTGATCTCGCCGCCCAATAACAACGATTCGCTCCAATACCACATGAGCCGGGTGATGCATTGGGCACAGAATCAAAGTTTACGACACTACCCCACTGCATTTGAGCCTCAGTTGTTCAATCCCATTTTTGCGGAACTGGGTATATTAAATCTTCGCCTGTTGTGGGGCAACGATCGCCTAGCTAACTTGGTCCAGTGGAGTTGTCTGCTCGGGGTACTGGCCGGAGCCACGGCATTGGCCAAGCTCCTCGGCGCCGGCCGCAACGCGCAATGGATCACGGTCGCCTACGCCGTCAGCGTTCCGATGGGATTGTTGCAAGCTACTAGTACTCAGAATGACATGGTCACGGCTTTTTGGTTTATCAGCCTGCTCTATTTTGTAGCCCTTTCATCCAAACGCGACCTGCACCTGGAAGAATTATTGGGATTGGCTTTCAGTCTTGGACTGGGATTGGCCACGAAAGGCCCGTTCTACCCGATGTGCGTGCTGCCCATGTTGTATTTCATTGTTTTACAGTTTCGGAATTCCAAGCTTGGACTTGTAATTGGACGCGGGGTCTCGATCGTCGCCGTGGTCCTGGCTGTAAACCTAGGTTATTGGGGACGTAATGTGTTGACTTATGGTGGGCCGCTGGGTTCTTCCAGTTGGGTTGAGGCCATGACTAACTCTGATCTTAGCCTCGGGTCTGTGGCCGGTAGTTTAGTCCGGGATATCCTGCTTAACTTTTCCACTCCCGAAGACGGCCTAAACGCCCGTTTGGTCGGCACGGTCAAGTCAGTGTTTCGCTCTGTAGATCCCAGAGCGGAGAGTTTCGAGCTCATGTGGGGCTGGAACCACGAGGATTTGGCAGGCAGCCCGGTCCACCTTCTTCTAGCACTGGCTGCCATGATGGTGCTCATATTTTTCCGGAAGCGGATCGATTGGGCTCGGATTGGCCCGTTGATACTGATTCTGGCTGGATCTTTTGTGGTCTTTGCGGCGGTTGTTCCCTCCCGTGTTTTCGACGTGCGTTATCAGTTGCCATTCTTTGTCGCGGGGGGAATATTCTTTGCCCTGGCCGTTCAAGCATTAGACTGGCGCATCCTTACCGCTATGGCAGTTCCGCTGCTCCTGGTCGCGGCGCTGCCCTGGGTCTTGTTCAATCGGACGAAGCCGCTAATCGCCATGCGCGACTCGACAGATCCGTTTACCATCCCCTGCCTGGCAGGCTGTACGACTGGCAGCATCCTGAACGAACCCCAGTCTAGCATCATCTTCGGTGTCTGGAGTCAATTGCGCGAACCCTATCGCCAGGCGGTGAGTGACCTTCGGGCCAGTGGATGTAGATCCATCGGATTCAAGTTGGATTCGCATGATCTGGAGTACCTTTTTTGGTGGCTGCTTGATGCTCCTCAGAATGGGACTCGCATCGAGAATATCGATACCTATCCACGACTCGAACGTTACGTCGATCCATCTTTTAAACCCTGTGCGATTCTGTGTACGATTTGTGGCAACCAGACCCAACTGCATGGATTGGATCTGGCCAGGGATTACAACGGGACGATCCAACTCTATTTTGGGAACGAGTACGATCCGAATCCATGATCGGATCATCCATCAATAATATTTTTGGACTGAAGCATGAACAATTTAAAATCAGGCCTCGTGGCCGAACTCGAACGGCTCGTCACCGACGAAGATACCGCCTCCAAATGGGGCAGCGGACTGGTGCCGGT
>Ga0233425_10001550_pt1 | contig 50911 bp, 50 predicted proteins | sample Watercolumn_Towu_2_FD_181712 | JGI IMG/M metagenome (GOLD analysis project Ga0233425, IMG submission 181712) | Freshwater microbial communities from Lake Towuti, South Sulawesi, Indonesia - Watercolumn_Towuti2014_140_MG | ecosystem: Environmental > Aquatic > Freshwater > Lake | place...
CGGCTCCGATTCTCAATTCACTCCGATAGCCTCGTTCATAAACTATACGTTCGACACGCTTCAGATTCCCCGCAGCTTCAGCATGCGGAATTTCGACGATCATCTCGGCACGGTCACATACGACCTTTTGAATCCGATAACCGCAATCAACAAATCCGGCGGATTCAAGGATTTCATGAATCATCAGATATTTCCGGTGGATACAAGCGACCTTGATGCCTCGCGCGAGATTCTGCCCAATTACACGCTGCATCTGCTTGGCGGAGGCATGGTTTACCGCAAGAACGTCGAGTGGTTCGAATCGCATGGTTACAGCCATCCGCGCGCTTACTCCATCGCGTTTTGCGTCACGGCCGAGTTCATTCAGGAGGTGATCGAAAAGAAATCCACCCCGCGAGACGACGAGGTTGCAGACTTCTGGATATTCCGTCCCGCCGGGATGCTTCTGTTTGAATGGGAGCCGTTCGCGCGTTACGCTGATGAAAAGCTGAACCTGATGGAATGGCCGTATCAGCCGGTATACAACACAAGCGGACGCGGGCTTTCCAACGTGGGCGAGAACTTCGCGGTAAGACCACGCTTTTTCGGCATGAGCGATAACAGGCCGTTTATATTCTTCGGCATGAACACGCTTTTCGGCATGTCGCACCGGATTAACGAAACCGACAGCGTTTCATGGGGCATGGGGCAGGCGGTTTACAAGGCGTCGCGTCACGACGTGCGGATGAGGCAGTCGTGGGGCGTATTCTACGACAGGAACGATTCGCTTCTGATGTCGGCGATATTCAGGGGAACCGAGAATCTGGCCGCGCGTGTAAACGTCTATCCGGGAGTGCTGTCGGTTGGAGCATGGAAGCCGGGGGCGTTTGTTGGCATCGGCGACGATGGCGGATATACCTTGGGGCTTGCGGTTAGGGTTGTGCCTGTAGGAATTGCGTTTGATCCGTAGCTATGGAACGCGGATGGAAAAACATCCGCCGCCGTATTCGCCTCCGTTTTCGACCACAATTTTGCCGGGCTTGCCGTTGTTGTTGTGCAATTGCGCCACCAAAGATGAAAAATACAGCCCCAACCCGGTGCTTCCGGTTGTGAAACTCACCTTGTCGGCAGGCTTTTCCACATTTGCAAGCATCGATTCGGGGTAGCCGCCGCCATCGTCCTCCACGCTCAGCACAAGGTATCCGTCGTCCATGGCGCCGCGCAGAAGGATTCTTGAATTGGCATAGCGAAAAGCGTTGTTCAATATATTGTTAAGAACGCCGGTTATCATCTCGCGGTCGAAGAAACCGAAAAGGTCGTCCGGGCAATTGATTCCGATATGTATGCCCTTCAGAGCCAAAAGTTCCTGATTAACCAGCATTATTTCCTCAAGCATCTCGAACACCGAATGGTAGGAGATGGAAAGCGAATGCAGCCCCTTGCCAACCTTGTATATCGTGAGAAGCTGAATCAGGTTATGGTTCACCCTTTTTGCCTCATACTGAATCTGCGAAAGACGCTTGTACGACGCGTTGTCCTGCTCGCGAAGTTCCGCAACAACGTCGTTTAGCGTGTCGAGCAACATGCTTAGCGAGTTCTTCATGTCGTGAACCGCGGGCGCAAGCACGTCCGAGAACGAGACAGCTTCATTGTTATGTTCCATTTTGCCCCCGATTTGTAAGCTGTGTGCTTATTTCAGCGTATTTGACCAGCAATTTCTGATAACGCGCATCCGTGGGCGCAAGGGTTTTAAGCCTGTCCAGATGTTTTCTGGCGCGGAAAAGCAGCCGGTCGTCCCTGCCGGACTTCTCCATCTTGATAATTATCGCCCGCGTGGCGTTTGTGTTGACGGTTACATTGTCGGGAAGACGCTCCGACGCCTTTGAGAAGAACTCGATAGCCTCGTCGAGCCTGCCCTGCTCAACCAGCGCAACGCCCTGATTGTTCAGCTTGACGGTATCCTGCCGCGCCGACGCAATCATCTTTTCTCCCTCGTCTGTTGTTCCGGTTTCCTCAAGAACATGCTTCACCTTGCGCAGCATTTTCTCGTCTTCATAATGATTCCTTGCCAGCCACTCAAGGATGCTCATGCCCTTCGCCTTGTTGCCGGACGCAATGAAACCCTTGGCAAGATCGAGAGAGATGTCGTTCGAAACCCTGCCCGACATAGCCTCATATTGCCGCGCCGCGTCGTTGATGGATTTGGCCGCCTCAGGCTCGTTGCTCATGGCCTTGTGAATAAAACTGTCCATTACCGATGCCAGTATTTCCGCCTCGCGCGCTCCGCCGAATTCCTTCCTGATGTCGCGTGTTATTTCCAGAGCCTTCGCAAGCAGTCCCTTGACGATTGATACCTTGGCCAGCCCTGCATGATCCGTGGGGCTGCGAAAACAGGAGTGTTTGCCAAGTCTGACAGCCTTTCTGTAAGCCTTCTCGGCCGTATCGTAGTCGCCGTTTCGATACGATATTTCGGCAAGCGTTTTCTGGCGAAGAATCGCCTTCGGGGAGATCTGAATGGCTTCGGAAAGTATGTCCTGGGCCTTCTGCATCTCGTCCAGTTCCTCCATGGTTTTTGCAAGCCAGTCGTAAGCCTCCATGAAGGTTCCATTTTCCTTTATAGTTTCCTCGAATGTGTCGCGCGCCTCGATGTACTGCTTGCGGTGGAAATAGACTTTCCCCAGTCCAAACCGCGCCCATGGAATGTTTCTCAATGTCAGAACACGCTCATATACGGCCTGCGCATCGTCGTAATTGCCGATCATGAAACAGATGTTGGCTTTCATCTGAAGGAAATCGAGAATGTTGGCCGGTTTTTTCCTGGAAAGATCGTCGCATATGGATATCGCGCGAAGATGCTCCATCTTCTGAATTGCCGATTCGATCTCCTCGATGTCCTTCTTCCTGTCGATCAGCGTCTCAAGCCTGCGGCGAAGCACTTCCGGTACGAACGGCTTTATCAGATAGCCGTCTGGAACATATTCAAGCGTGCTCATGACCATCGTCATGGTGTTTTCCGCCGTGACCATTATGAATGTGGTTGACGGCTTTATCAGACTCCTGAACTTGACCTCCTCAAGAATCTGCTGGCCGTCACGGCGGTCTTCACCGAGGTTGAAATCACAGAGAATCACGTCGTAATTCTTCTTCGACAGCATTCTAATGGCTTCCTCCGGATCGCCGGAATCGTCCATATCTTTTGCGCCAAGCGACTGGAGCATTTTTTTCACCGAATGCCTGAACGCCGAAAAATCGTCTATTATCAGATACTTCTTTACGCCCCAGTCGGTAGGCATATATGCTGACCTTCAAACCTCGCAAGTTGGTGATCCGTCCCGGATACCGGCGGAGATGGGTTAAGTATCGGCAGAAAATGATTAATATGAAGCGGCCTGCCCATAAAAAATCCCGTTGACATTTTCATTGCGTAACTATACCATATGGCATAGTTGCCATTTGGCATGGATGGAGGCGGCGCATGGAAGAAATTACGGACAGGCAGCGGCAGTTGCTCGACATTATCGGAAAATTCATGGAAAACCGTGGCTATCCGCCAACGTTGCGCGAGATGGCCGCCGGGCTTGGCATCAGCGGCACGGTCGGTGTGCTAAGGCATCTTGAGGCGCTGGAGCGAAAGGGCTTCATTCGCAAGACGCCGGGCAGTTCGCGGGGAATCGTGATAGCGGGGCGTCCGTCGCGCGTGATAATGATTCCGGTGGTCGGAACGATACGCGCCGGATCGCCGCAGCCGGCTGTCGAGGACATCGAGGGCTGGCAGTGCGTCGATCCGGAATGGGCGCAGGGCGACGGATGTTTTTTTCTGCGCGTGAAGGGCGAATCGATGCGCGACGCGCATATCCTCGACGGCGACCTTGCGATGATAAGGCCGCAGAATATGGCGGAAAACGGCGAGATCGTGGCTGCCATGATCGACGGCGACGCAACTCTGAAACGATTTTTCCGGGATCGTAACGGCATACGCCTTCAGCCCGAAAACAGCGAGTTTGAGCCGATAACAGTAAAGGCGGGCAAGGCCGAGGCGGCGATAATCGGTAAGCTGGTTGGCATCGTCAGGCGGATGGCGTAGGTTCTTCCATTTCCAAATCAATGGCTGAATGTCTGTGCAGGAATGGGCGGATTCCTGATGTCGCGGATACATGATCTACATCATGGTTACATTCTTCACGCTCCTTTAAGATCATGACATCGTATCCGGCGATACGACGAGAACATCACCAACAAGGAGAACACAATGTTTTGTAACCAGTGTGAACAAGCGGCAAACGGCGGATGTCAGAAAATTGGAACCTGCGGCAAGAACGACAAGGTATCGGCGCTTCAGGATCTGCTCATATATGCCTTGAAGGGGCTTTCGCTCTACGCGGTTGAGGGCAGAAGGGTTGGCGTGATAGATAGCGACGCCGACAGATTCGCGGCTGACGCGCTGTTTTCCACCCTCACGAACGTGAACTTCGATCCGGACAGGTTTGCCGTGATGATTGCCAAATGCACGGCTCACAGGGATCGCCTTAAGGCGAAAGTCGCGGCGGCCGGCGGCAATGCCGCGATCAGCGACCCGGCGGTAGGTTTCATTCCGGCGCGCGACATATCCGGCGAAGTCCAGCAGGGCCACGACACCACAATCACCCCGCCGGAAGTCGATCCTGACGTTTCATCTCTTGAGCAGACAACCCTTTACGGCCTGAAGGGAGTGGCGGCCTACGCTTACCATGCCCGAACACTTGGCCATGAAAGCGATACGGTTTACGCTTATATCCACAAGGCGCTTGCCGCAATGACCGACAAAACGCTCACGCTGAACGACTGGGTTGCGCTTGCGCTGGAATGCGGCGCGGTAAACCTCACGGCCATGGAGCTTCTCGACGCGGCCAACACCGGGGCATACGGGCATCCGGTTCCAACGCCCGTGCCGCTTGGCGCGAAGAAAGGCAAGGCCATTCTGGTGTCGGGCCACGATCTGAAGGACATCGACGAGATTTTGAAGCAGACGGCGGGAAAGGGCATCTATGTTTACACTCACGGCGAGATGCTGCCCACGCACGCTTATCCTGAACTGAAAAAACACCCGCATTTCTTCGGACATTACGGAACCGCATGGCAGAATCAGCGCGTGGAGTTCGAGAAATTTCCGGGCGCTATCGTAATGACAACCAACTGCCTGCAGAAGCCGAAGGATTCATACGCTGAAAACGTCTTCACCTGCGGCGTGGTTGGCTGGCCCGGCGTGGCGCGGATCGAAAATCACGACTTCACGCCGGCCATTAACAGGGCGCTTGCACTGCCCGGATTCGCGGAGGATGTTGCCGGGAAAAGCGTGCTGACCGGTTTTGCGCGCAACACCGTCATGTCGGTGGCCGGCAAGGTGATAGACGGCGTGAAAAGCGGCGCGATCAGGCATTTCTTCCTTGTTGGCGGCTGCGACGGCGCGAAACCCGGACGAAGCTACTACAGCGAACTCGTTGAAAAGATTCCAGAAGATTGCGTAGTGCTTACGCTTGCGTGCGGCAAGTTCAGGTTTTTCGACAAGGAGATGGGCGACATCGGCGGCATTCCACGCCTTCTGGATGTCGGGCAGTGCAACGATGCCTATTCGGCAATAAAGATCGCACTGGCACTGTCGGAGGCATTCGGAGTTGGTGTGAACGAGCTTCCGCTCTCCATGATTCTTTCGTGGTATGAGCAGAAAGCGGTTGCCATTCTGCTTACGCTTCTGCATCTTGGCGTGAAGAATATACGCCTTGGCCCGACGCTTCCACAGTTTCTCACACCGAACGTGGTTAATTTCCTTGTGGAAAACTACGGCATCAAGCCGATTACCACGCCAGACGAGGATCTGGCTGCAATTTTGAACCCGGCAGTGGCTGTTAACTGATATGGGCTGCCCATGATTCTATCGTAGGGCACTAGCCATAAAACGCAAGTGTTACGCTTGACGTATTCCGCGTGGCGTAGTACCATTATTTCATGATCAAAGGCTTCAATTGCCGCGAGATTGAACGGCTGTTTGGTGATAAGCAGACCCGACGATTTCAGGGTGTTGAACGTGTTGCCCGGCGAAAGCTGTTACTGCTGCACAATGCCAAAACTCTTGACGATCTGCGCATTCCGTGCGGCAACCGGCTTGAAGCATTGCATGGGGATCGATCGGGCTGTTACAGCATACGCGTCAATGATCAATGGCGCGTATGCTTCCGTTGGGACGATGGCCACGCATACGGCGTGGAGATTGTGGATTACCATTGAAGGAGGCATGTATGAGCGATACGCTTGAGCTGATCTCTCCCGGCGAGATTCTTCTGGAGGAGTTTATGAAGCCATTTGGGATCAGCCAGAACAAACTCTCCCGCGATATTGACGTGCCTGCGGGGAGGATCAACGAGATCATCAATGGAAAGCGCGCCATTACAGCGGATACCGCGCTTCGTCTGTCCCGATTCTTTGGCACTTCGGCGGAACTATGGATGAATCTGCAGGTGGATTATGATCTACGCAAGGCCAGACGTGAATCTTGGCCGGGCGTTGAAGCGAGGGTGCATGTATTGAAAGCCGCCTGACTTCTCACGTCATAGCTTCAATTAACAGGCATGGTTGCGGTTGGGTTTAGTAGTAATTTCAGCAGGATACCATCCATCGCATCAAGCAATTCCTTAAACTCTCCGCCGTGGCTTTTCGATTTCGAAAACAACCGTTCCCGCAGCGCGGCGATTTCCGGATCGGCGCAGTCCCGGAAAGTCATCCTGCCGCGCTGAAGCTCAATCCGTTCCATGAAAAGAAGCCGGGCCGCGTCAGCCGCGAATCTGGCCATTAGCGTTTCGGCATTCCCCATCTCGTCCCCTAATTGTGACAATCCCGCCGGATTCCGGTCGATCAGGCGGCCAATCTCCCGCGCAACCACGTAAAGCGCGCAGAATTCCAGCCCGCGCACACCGCGCCGCCACTGGGTAAGATAATCGTTTCGCCATCGCCAGAGAAGATTGCGCTCGCCGGTTTCCATCAATACGGCGGCACGATCGAAGAGCTTCAGCCAACGTGGATCGGCGGAACCGTCTCGCCGTTCCGGCTGATCAACCGTGCATGGCACACCGGCAAGCGACCAGATATTTCGAAGCGCGCACCGCCCGCTTGCGTCTCCGGGAGTATCGAAGTGCAGAAGCGATACAATCGCATGACCTCGCCCGAAGGACGCCTCTATAACCGCAGGCTCACCTTTTAAACGCGCCGGATCAAGCAGAATGCCGTAATCGTCTTCCACTTGCCGCCATGTTTCGGTGTTGCCGCCAACGTCGAGCACCGGAATATCGGAACTCATCGCATCCGGCGCGGGATCGTTGTAACGGGCGAGTACGCGGGCGGCGTCAGTAATCGAAAATTGCGACGGCCACCACGCCTGAAAACGGGCAGGGCAGGGGGCGGAAGGAATCCCCTTCCACAGTGGGTGGGCAGGCGCATCGATCGACACGTCAATTCCGCCTGCGAAACTCGGCACGCGCGATTTCGCCGGAACGCGCCCGGCTCGCACCAGCCCAAGCCCGCCGTCAACGCCAAGCGCCAGCCCGGCTCCGCCGCATATGCCGAGGTATATGCCGCCGTCCGTAACGAATTTCCTTACGGCTTCGGCCCCGTCTTCGCCCAGTGCCACTATCTTCTTGCTTGCCCATCCGCCAGGCACGAAAAGAAGCGGACGCCCGGAAAGTCCTCCCTGCCTCACGTTGTCCGCCGTCACGATCTCAAACGGCAATCCGGCATCGCGCAGGGCATGAACCGCCATGACGCCCCAAAGGTGCGACTCATCCCAAAGCAGCGCTGGCGGGCGGTTGGCAGCCATCAAATGTCGTACTTTCTGTCGTAACCTCGCGGGGTTATAAGGAAATCGCGCCAGCGTCTCGTCGTGGAATTGCCGATGATGACGGTTGACTGCATTCCGATATCGGCAGACAGCATCTCGCCAAGCGTGGTGAGCGTGACAGTTTCATTGTCGCGGGTTGCGCCGGTTACGATGCCGACAGGCGTTTCCGCGCCCCGGTGCTTCAGCATGATGTCGCGGGCGCTTGCTATGTGCTCGGTCCGGCGTTTCGATTTCGGGTTGTAGAGCGCAATCACAAAATCCGCCGAGGCCGCAGCCTCAAGCCGTTGCGTGATTTTTTCCCACGGAGTGAGCAGGTCTGACAGGCTGATGGCCGCGAAATCGGTCATCAGCGGCGCGCCAAGCCGCGAGGCGCAGGCGTTAATAGCGGCAATTCCTGGAATAATTTCGATATTTATCCGCGAATCGCGAGATTCGGCAATCTCGATCACAAGTCCGGCCATCGCGTAGATGCCCGGATCGCCGCCTGAGACAACCGAAACAGACCGCCCGGACTCCGCAAGCTCCACAGCCATGCGGCAGCGGTCAACCTCCTGCGTCATGCCGGTGGAGACGATTTTCTTGCCGCCAAGAAGCTCAGGTATCTGTTCAAGATATGTGGCGTAACCGACTACGACATCAGAATTTTCCAGCGCGGCAACAGCCGCCGCAGTCATGTGCGGCCTTCCGCCCGGCCCTGTGCCTACAACGTAAAGCGTGCTTCGGCTATTGCTATCGTTACATCTTTCTTCCATTTTGTCTTACCCGCCAATAAGTTGTCGGCAACGGCGCTCAACAACGCCGCCGGTTCCGCCACTGCCGCCGCGCCCGTGGCGCGTTTAACGGCAGGGGAGGGCGATATGCCGGACACGGAGTTTAGCCTGTCCGCACCAAAGAAATGAATATCCCAGCCGAACCGTTCAGCGCATTCGATGATTCCCGCCTCATCCCGCTTCATGTCGATTGTCGCCAGATTCCTGACTGAGCGAAACGAAAGTTTTTTAGAGGCAAGGGTTTCTCTGATAGCAGTTTCTATGTCTCCGGCAGAAACGCCGCGATTGCATCCGATGCCGACAACCAAATTGCGCGGGCGGAAGGCGAGCGTTCCCGGCGGCAGGCCGGTTCTGTTCGAGATAACAATGTCGGCATCGTCAGGACTATCGACAGCCAAGATATCGGATGGCAGGCTGACGGTCTCGAATCCCGGCGCATTAATGCGGATAGAGCCGTTATTAACCAGAATAGCGCTTGCCGCCGTCATCATGGCAGGCGTTTCCGGAACCAGCCCGTTAGCCTTGGCCCAGAGATCGAGCGGGGTAAGGCCAAGCGTGTCGGAAGCCGTTGTGATTACGGCGGTTCCGCCGGTAATCTCAGCAACCCGACGCGCAAGCTCGTTAGCCCCGCCAAGATGTCCGGAAAGCAGGCTTACAGCATACCTGCCCCTCTCGTCCGCCACAACCACAGCCGGATCGGTTTTCTTATCGGCAAGAAGCGGCGCGATTGTGCGAACCACTATTCCGGTAGCCATGATGAAAATCAGGCTGTCGTATCGAGGCCAGACGTTATCAACCGCTGATGCGACGGCTTTTTTGCATTGAATAACTGTGGATTCCGGAAGCTCGGACGCAAGCCTCCCGGCAAGCGCCGCGCCGCCTTTGGTCAGGTGGAGGATTGCGATAGGCATGATGATGCGCCGCCCCTGCATCCGTGCGAAAACGCGGAATCGTAGAGCTTCGAGAGGGCGGGGGGCGCAGCCGCATCGAACACCCTGCCGACAGCTATGATGGCGGTTTTGGCTATCCCCGCATCGCGAACCATCGTGGCAATGCCGGCAAGCGTTCCGCGGATAACCCGCTCGTCGGGCCATGACGCTTTTTCAACCACTGCAACAGGGGTTTCCGGAGCATAGCCGCCGTCAACAAGCTCGGCCACCACCTCGTCGATAGCGGAAACGCTTAGAAGTATCATCATTGTGGAACCGTGACGGGCAAGCTCGCGGATGCATTCGCTTTCCGGAACCGGAGTGCGCCCGGCCCGGCGGGTTATTATAACCGTCTGGGTAACTTCAGGCAGGGTAAGCTCGGATCGTAGCGCGGCGGCAGAGGCAAATACGGAGCTTACGCCCGGCACAACCTCGTACGATATACCAAGCTCATCGAGCCGCGCCATCTGTTCGCGAATCGCGCCATAAATCGAAGGATCGCCGGTGTGAAGGCGTATCACGCGCTCTCCGGCGGATACTGCCTTGGCGATGGCTGCAATTACAACATCCAGTGTCATTGAGGCAGAGTCAAGAACGCGCGCGCGCAATCCATCGACAAGCGCCAACGGGACCAGCGAGCCGGTGTATATAACAAGATCGGCGGATTCGAGAAGGCGGCGGCCCTTGACCGTAATCAACTCCGGATCTCCAGGCCCGGCGCCAACGAAGAAAACCCGCGTCATCGCTTGCGGACAATCATTGTTGAGAAATAATGCAGTTCATCCACCGGCCTGAAATCGGATGCCTTGATAATGCGTTCCTCAGGCATTCCCGATTTTTCAATTATTACCGCGCCGCCCATAAGCCCCATGCGTTCGAGAATGTCCAGCATCTTGGCGATAACATTATGAACCTTCATAAATACGACGGTGTCGAAAATGCGAAGGGTTTCCAGCAGATGTTCTTCTTCGTAGGTTGCCGGAATAATGGCGACACGCTCGTCGCCAAGGCAGAGGGGAATTCCGGCGGAGGCCGCTGATGCGCCGATGGAGCTTACACCCGGCACAACAATAACACGAATCCGCTCAGCCATCTCTTGAAGCTCCTGCACAAGGTAAAAGGCGGTTCCGTAGAACGTCGGATCCCCTAGCACGGGAAATGCAACGTTTTTACCTTTAATTAATTGTGCGTGTACCGCAATGGCGGCTTCGCGCCACGCAATCTTGACGCGCGGAGTGACATATTCGCCCGGCCTGATCTTCTCCATGGGAAAATGCACTTCAAGTATTTCCCTGCCCTCCATTGAAACCGATTTCTCGGCGATGGAAAGAGCAATGCTCCGGCCTTCATCCTTGCCTCGTGGCACGCAGACAACAGGACATTCCTCGATAATGCGAACAGCCTTGCGCGTTATCAGCTCCGGATCGCCGGGGCCGACACCAACAATGTAGAATCTTCCATGAATATTCATTTATTACCCGCGGTCTTAACTGGATGGCAATGCCGCCGGATGCAGCAACTGTATTAGCGAAGCTTTTCGTCCTCTTCCTGTCGCGTCTTGCATTCTATGCAATATGTGGTAACCGGGCGGGCCAGAAGTCTGCGTGCGTCTATTTCTTCACCGCAATCCTCGCAGATTCCGTAATCATTATGGTCTATACGCTCGATGGTCTCATCGATCTTTTTTATGAGCTTGGATTCGCGGCTACGAAGCTTCAGCATGAAATTCCTGTCGCTTTCGGCTGAGGCCTGATCCCCAAGGTCGGGATAGTTCACCTCATCCGGAAGATCATTAAGTGTTGCCTCCGCCTCGGCCATCAGTTTCGTTTTCTGATCGACCAAATTCTTGCGGATCTCCAGTATGAGCTGTTCGCGCTCTGTAAGTTTCTTCTTCTCGGATGCCGCCTTCTTCATCAGGTAGTACTCCTTTGAAATGATCGGTCATATTAGCAAATCGGCAAACAGCCAGTCAAACTAAAGCTTACATAAAATTTAACATAATATCTATTATCAGACATTCAAGGCATGGCGAAATGCTCCTTTCTTACGGTCACCATGGCTGTTCCATCCATGCTCAATAATTCGGACGGGATATGCAGGCTTAGGTAATTGTCGGATAAACACTTGCATACCAAGCTGTTATCCTGGCTGCACTCAGCAATTACATGAACCTTCCTGCCGACCATTGAAGCGCTATAATCATTTCTCTTGCGTACTGAAAGATCCCGAAGCAATGCTGCGCGGTTATTGCGCTCGCCCGATGGAACCTGATTCGGCATCGATGCGGCAGAAGTACCATAGCGCCTGGAGTATGGAAACACATGCAGGTAATTCAGCGGCGATTCATCGATCAGCCTGAAGCCGGACTGAAACATATCCGGCGTTTCTCCGGGAAAACCCGCGATGATGTCGGCTCCAAGGCATATTTCGGGTATTCGTGTCTTCAGGCGTTCCAATAGTTTGAAATAAAGCGATATGGAATAATTTCTGTTCATTCGTTCAAGCACCGAATCGTTAGCGGCCTGCAATGGGATGTGCAGATGCCTGCAAACGCGCTCCTCGTTCGCAATCATGCCGCTCAGATCATCGTCAACCTCGTTTGGCTCTATCGAGCTGATTCGATACCGAGCGTGGCTGGTGGCGTTGAGAAGTTTCAGTAACAGGCTGCTCAGCCTGATTCCGCCCAGATCGTTTCCGTAGAATCCGACATGCACTCCGGTAAGCACGATTTCGCGAAACCCTTTCGCCTCGAGCGAACGGGCCGCGCTGACAACCTGATCCTGCGCAATACTTCTGCTTCTGCCCCTTGCAACATGTACGATGCAGTATGCGCAACTGTTGTTGCATCCATCCTGAATCTTCAGAAACGCACGCGAGCGTTCGGTGGAATATGGCGGCGCATCACAGGAAATATCGCTGCAATTACCAATGGTTGCAGTGTTTTTATTGATACTGCGGATTATGTCAAGTTTTTGCTCGGACGGCAGAATTGTAATTGCGCCGTCGATGCCTCCAACCTCGGCCTGGCGCGTCTCTGAATAGCATCCGGTGACGATTACCCGCGCACCCGGATTGTGGCGTATGGCGCGGCGGATAAGCTGTCTCGACTGGTAATCGCTCTTTGCCGTAACCGTGCATGTGTTTATGACGCATACGTCGGCCTTCTCACCGGTGGCGGCCTGACACATGCCGGCAGCCTCCAACAGTCCGCGCATTGTTGCGCTCTCGGACTGGTTGACCTTGCAGCCCAGAGTGAAAATGGAGAATTTATTCAAGCGATCCAACAAGAGAATGCTGATAACCTTCTGTAATCCTTACAGAAACCAAGTCTCCGGAATTGTCTGAAACGCTCTCGAAGTTCACTATCCGGTTTGTGGAAGTTCTGCCTGTCCAACGTCCGGATGCATCATCGGCCCGCCCCTCGACCAGCACCTCCTGAACCGTCCCGACTAGCTCCTTGTTCTTTTGTCCGCAAATTTCGTCCTGAAGCATCAAAAGCGTGTTCAACCGATCAGATTTTTCGTCTTCCGAAACCTGATCCTCGAAACCGGCTGCGCGCGTATGCGGACGCTTGGAGTATTTGAAGGCAAATATTCCGTCATACTCCACTGCCCGAATCAGCGCCAGAGTCGCTTCAAAATCCTCGCGATCCTCGCCGGGAAATCCCACGATCATGTCGGTTGTTATAGCAATATCAGGAACCATTTCGCGCAAACGTCTTGTTTTGTCGATATAATCGGCGGCGGTGTATCGCCTGTTCATGCGTTCTAGCACACTGTCCGAGCCCGCCTGAACCGGCAGATGAATGTGCTTGCAGAGTTGCGGCAGATCGCGAAAAGCCTCCATCAACCCCGCAGACATATCCTTGGGATGCGACGTGGCAAACCGAATACGCTTTATTCCCTCCACCTCGTGGGCAAGATGCAGAAGCCGTGGAAAATCCATTTTATCGGCAAGCCCCTTGCCATACGAGTTGACGTTCTGGCCAAGAAGCACCACCTCGGAGAAGCCGTCAGCGGCAAGTCCGCGTATTTCGGCGATAATCTCCTGGGGTGGGCGGCTTTTCTCACGGCCCCGCGTGTATGGAACTATGCAGTATGAACAGAAATTGTCGCATCCGTACATTATGTTAACCCATGCGCGAACGCCCCCTGCCCTTTTGGCCGGTATACCGGCCAGATGATATTCCGGATCGTCTTCAACCTGCACAACGGTTTTCATGGTTGAACGTTTCAGGATGTCCGAAAGCTGGGACAGATTCTGCGGGCCGAAGACCATGTCAACATACGGGAAACGAGAAAGAATGCCGTTGCCCTGCTGCTTGGCGATGCAGCCCGCGACAGCGATCTTCATGCCGGGGCGGGACTCTTTGGCCTTGCGCAGCCTTCCAAGCTCGCTGAAGAATTTCTGATCGGCTTTTTCGCGCACACTGCATGTGTTTATAACAACGAGATCGGCGTCATCGCGGTTTTCGATAACGCGATAGCCTTCGTTTTCGAGCACTCCGGCGATGCGCTCGGAATCGTGGACGTTCATCTGACAGCCGAGGGTTTTGATGTAACAGGTTTTCATGATCCGCAATGCAACAAAACGATCGATAAATATATCACATATGCTGTCTCCGTAAATTCGCCGCCACCGCGTCGATGAACTCCTCGGTAAGCGCATATTTTTCAACCTTCGGCTCGGCAATCTGCATCAGATCCTTTGTCATCACGCCGCTCTCGATCGTATTAATAACCGTGTCCTCCAGCCTTCTTGCGAAATTCACTGCATCGGCAGCGCCATCCATCTCTCCGCGCTTGGCTATTGCGCCTGTCCAAGCGAATATCGACGCCACCGAATTGGTTGATGTGGGATTACCCTTAAGATGCTCGTAGTAGTGGCGCATCACGGTTCCGTGCGCCGCCTCGAACTCGAACTTGCCGTCAGGAGATACAAGCACCGAGGTCATCAGCCCAAGGCTTCCGAAGCCCGACGCCACCATGTCGCTCATCACGTCGCCGTCGTAGTTGGTGCATGCCCATAGCATTCCGCCACGGCTTTTCATAACCTGCGCCACGGCGTCGTCTATAAGCATGTAGCGGTAGGAAATCCCGGCGGCTGCAATGTCGGCCTTGCGTTTTTCAACCTCCTCGGCAAATACGTCGCGAAAAAATCCGTGATATTTCTTTGAAATCGTGTCCTTGGCGGCAAACCAGATGTCGATCTTCTCCGAAAGAGCGTAGTTAATGCACGATGACGCGAAGCTGCGGATGGACTTTTCTGTGTTGTGCATTCCCATCACAACGCCGCCGCCCTTGAAGTCCTGAATCATCATGCGCCGGGGTTCGCCGGATTCCGGAGTGATTACCAGCTCGGCGGTTGCCGGGCAGTCGATGATCTCCTCGACGCATTTGTATATATCGCCATAAGCGTGGCGGCCAATATGAATCGGCTCCTGCCAGGTGCGCACGGCCGGCGGAATATTGCGGAGTATGATCGGCTTGCGAAAAACCGTGCCGTCCAGAATGGAACGAATCGTGCCGTTCGGGCTTTTCCACTGTTTTTTCAGGCCGTATTCCTTAACCCGCGCGGCGTTTGGCGTGATCGTGGCGCATTTCACGCCCACGCCATGCCTCTTTATCGCTTCGGCGGCCTCCATGGTCACGGCATCGTCGGTATCGTCGCGGTGCTTCACGCCAAGATCAAAGTATTCAAGCTTGAGATCGATGAAGGGATGAAGGAGCTTGTCCTTTATCATCGCCCATATTATGCGGGTCATCTCGTCGCCATCCATCTCGACGATAGGATTTTCAAGTTTTATCTTCATGTTAGCTCCTGTTAATTAATGTAAAGCATTGATCTCATCAGGCGTGAAATACAGCGGCTCACCTCCGAGCAATGTGCTCGTTTTCCAGATACCAGCGGTATGTGCTTGCCAGGCCTTCCCGAAGCCCGATCTTGTGCCGCCAGCCAAGCGCGTGCAGCCTGGACACGTCGAGAAGCTTGCGCGGCGTGCCGTCGGGCTTGCTCGTGTCAAACACGATTTCGCCTTTAAAACCCACGGACTCTCGCACCAGCGCGGCAGTTTCGCCGATGCTCACGTCCTCGCCCGTGCCGATATTGACGAAATCCTCGCCGTCGTAGCTGTTCATAAGAAACACGCAGGCGCCGGCCATGTCGTCAACATGCAGGAATTCCCGCTTCGCCGCGCCTGTTCCCCACACGGTAACGGCGGGCGCGCCGGAGGTCTTGGCCTCGTGAAACTTGCGAATGAGCGCCGGTATTACGTGCGAGTTTTCGAGATCGAAGTTGTCTCCGGTTCCGTACAGGTTTGTCGGCATCACCGAGATGAAATCCGCGCCGTACTGCCGCCGGTAAGAGCGGCACTCGATGATTCCGGCTATTTTGGCTATCGCGTATGGCTCGTTCGTGGGTTCGAGAACGCCGGTTAAAAGATGCTCTTCCTTCATGGGCTGCGGCGCGAACTTCGGGTATATGCAGGAACTGCCCAGAAACATAAGTTTTTTCGCGCCGAACCTGTAAGCCGCATGAATCACGTTGCATTGAATTGAGAGGTTCACATGGATGAACTCGGCAGGATATGTGTTGTTGGCGTGAATGCCGCCAACCTTCGCGGCGGCCAAAAACACAAATTCGGGCAGTTCCGTCTCAAAAAAACGCTCGACATCCGCCTGTCGCGTCAAATCCAGTTCGGCATGGCTTTTTGTGATGATATTGCCGAAGCCGTCGGCGCGAAGGCGGCGCAAGACCGCCGATCCGACAAGGCCGCGATGTCCGGCTATGAATATCCTGGAATCTGAACGTAACACGCCGCTATTCATGGTATTTATAGGTTTTAAACCCTTCACGTCTGCAAAGATCGTCTCGCATGGCAATTGCGAGGTCTTCGGCCACCATCTCGGCAATCATTTGGCCGAAGGTGATTTTCGCCTCCCATCCAAGCTTTTCCCTGGCCTTCGACGGATCGCCAAGCAGCGTCTCCACCTCGGTCGGCCTGAAGTATTTCGGGTCGATTTCCACAACAACATCGCCTACGCGAAGCGGCATGTCCGGATCTGCCGCCATCTCGCTCCGCTTGATTTCCGACACAACGCCTTTTTCGCCCGCGCCATAGCCTTCCCATCGAAGCCCGATTCCGGCCTCGCGGAATGCGATCTCGCACATCTCCCGAACCGAATGCTGAACTCCGGTTGCAATGACGAAATCCTCCGGTTCCGGCTGTTGCAGCATCAGCCACTGGGCTTCGATATAGTCGCGGGCATGGCCCCAGTCGCGCAGCGCGCCGAGGTTGCCGAGAAAGAGTTTCTTCTGAAGTCCAAGGCTTATCCGCGCTGCGGCGCGCGTCACCTTGCGCGTAACGAATGTCTCGCCACGAATCGGCGACTCGTGATTGAACAGTATGCCGTTGCAGGCGAACATGCCGTATGCCTCGCGGTAGTTCACGGTGATCCAGTAGGCGTAGAGCTTTGCCACGCCGTATGGCGAGCGCGGATAGAACGGCGTAGTCTCCTTCTGCGGAGTTTCCTGAACCTTGCCGAACAGTTCCGATGTTGACGCCTGATAGAATCTCGTCTTTTTCTCCAGCCCCAGAATGCGTATGGCTTCGAGAATCCGAAGAGTTCCCACCGCGTCGGAGTTTGCCGTGTATTCGGGCGTTTCGAACGAAACCATCACGTGCGACTGCGCCGCGAGGTTGTATATCTCGTCGGGCTGAACATCCTGAATAATGCGGATGAGGTTCGTGGCGTCGGTGAGGTCGCCGTAGTGCATGCGGAATTTCGGGTCTTTGTCGTGCGGATCCACATATATATGATCCACGCGCGCGGTATTGAACGACGACGCCCGGCGCTTTATGCCGTGAACCGTGTATCCCTTGGCCAAAAGAAACTCGGCAAGATACGCCCCGTCCTGCCCGGTGACTCCAGTGATCAGCGCAACCTTCGACATGAACTTTCAGTAACCTTTCGGAAATGTCATCTATTTGCCGGAATCCGGTTTTCGAAGCGACAAAAACGATGCAATCGATGTGATGGCCAAAGCGCAGCCCAGAAGCCTGAGCGCCGGAACCGTGCCGTAGTTGCATGGCATCTCCGGATTGCGGCAGTAGCCAGCCGCTTCCGGAATGACAATGGCGGCCATGCCCGAAATAAGGAAGATAGCAGGTACCAACCATCTGGCAATTGAAGCGTTCCAGAATGCGGACAGTCCGGCGGCGGCAATCATGAACGCGCCGAGCGTCATTTCGTAGTGAGCGGTATGCGAGCAGTTCATCACCTGCTTGCCGTGATATTCGCAGACCGGAAGGATAAAGCGCGGCGTTAGAATCAACAGCAGGCCGAAAACCGCGAGAGCGATGGCGTAACCTCTGCCGCGGCTCATTTCAGCGCCTTCATAGCTTCGTCAATTGTCATGGGCGCGCCGATGGCCGCCGCATTGTGTTTGTCCTTGAACGCCGCGACGCCCCATCCCATCGGGGAATGGAACTGCGCGTTTTTCACGAAAAAGGCCGCCCCCGCATCGATCCATTCCCTGCTCATGTAATCGCGAACCGTCAGTCTGGCGTCCGCAGGAACCTTTCCGGCCTTGCGAAACACAAGCATGTCGCCGATGTCGCAAAACGGCATAACCGCGCCATCGGCTTTGACCATGGCCGATGAAAACGGCGAGTCTGGAGCAACCTTCATGCCGCATTCAATGCATCTGGCTTTGGCGAGCAGGGAAACGATGTCGCCTGCCAAAGCCATTTCGAGTGGCATGACAAACAGGAAAAACTCGAAAAGAAAAATAATGAGGCGCATTAAAATCCTCCGGGATCTGAATTGATTGCAGAATCTTAACGAATACGTCCACGGAGGGTCAAATCATATTGTCTGAGTTGTCATATGGCACATGAGGACATTAATCCGGTGAGTTATGAAGGCAAAACATTTTGATTGACAATCAGTCCATAAAATAAATAAAATTGTATAGCGAAAAAACAAATACCCGAACAGCGTCGGAAACACAAATACATTTCAGATTCGCGTTAACTGGGGTTTAAATTCTATATGTTTGCTATCAAAATGACGGGAGGCGCCATATGGGAAGCAACGGGGGGAGTTGTATTACGAAAAACGGCGGCAGCAAAGTTTCAAAAAACGGGGGGAATCATGGCATTGCGAGGACTACCGCAATGACTCACCATGTAGCACGTGGCAGCAACTGCACCAAGACAGCTCTTGTTATAGATGATTCCCCGACAGTAAGAAAACTGGCTGAAATAGTTTTGGGGCAGAATAATTACACCGTCTATACCGCCGAGGACGGTGACGAAGGGCTTAGAATCACTCGCGAGATAAAGCCTTCAGTGGTGCTTGTAGATTTCATCATGCCCAAGATGAACGGTTACATGTTCTGCAAGCGTCTTCGCTCTGACGAGGCATTAAAGCATATTCCGCTTGTGCTGATCACATCAAAGGGCGAGGATGTCGGCCAGAAATTCGAAGAACAGTTCGGCGTGCTCCATTATTTCCATAAGCCGTTCGAGCCGGATGAACTGGTTCAGAAACTTGACGATGTCCTTGCCGACGCATCTCTTTCAACCGCCGGAGAATCGCTTGAGCAGACTGTTTCCACGCGTCCCTATGCATCGATGCCGCCTGACTTCCTTGGCGCCGTGCAGGAGCGTTTTGACCGTGTTGTGCGTCACTACTTTCAACAGAATTTTCCGCTTCTGCTTAAACGCATGCTTGCCGACACTCTCCGTGAGACCGGTGTGGTTCGTGATGACGCGCTTATACTGTCCGGGCGCATCAGGAATGTATCGTTGCCTGACGTGCTTCAATTCGCTCATGTTTCAAGGCTATCCGGAAAATTGTCGGTTATCTCAAAAAACGTCTTTGGCGAGATATATCTTGAATATGGAACCTTCGTCTTTGCAACTGTAAGCAAGAAAGATTCCAATTGGTTTCTTACAGACTTGCTGCTCAAGGACGGCAGGATAGACTCTCAAGCGCTCCGGGGGCTTGTGGATGAAGCCCGTGAAAGCAATCGCCCTATCGGGCGCATATTGGTCGAGCGGAACATTATTACGCAGAACGAACTTACGGAGTATCTGAAAAGGCAGGCACAAGAGGCTTTCAATTGCATAATCGATGTTACCGACGGCCATTTCTATCTGGAAGATGCACCTCTTCCGATAAACCTCAGAGATATCACCTTGCGTGTTGCCCTCCCAAATGTTCTGGTTGAAGGATTGCGTCGGCTGGACGAAAAACAGGTGGCAGCGGCTGAGCTCCGTGACGACACGATAATATTCATGCGGCTGATAACAAGCGAAGATGCGCTTGCTTCCGTGACTCTCGATGACTGTGAGCTTAAGATATTTGCCTTGGTTGACGGGAAGAAAACGTTGGGCACAATTGTCGAGGAGAGTCGAATGGAATCTCTCGACGCAAAGCGAATATGCTACTCCCTGCAAAAAATAGGACTTCTAAGAGTCAGGGACTAAATCAAATAATCGACCCACTGAGAGGATATTTAACTGATGGCACGCATTCTTCTTGCTGATGACAGCATAACCGATCTTAAATTCGTTCACTTTGTCCTTCAAAATACGGGGCATGAGCTAATTACAGCCATGGACGGCGAAGATGCTGAACAGAAGGCAAGGGCCGGAAAAGTTAACCTGATCATTCTTGACGTTGTTATGCCCAAGAAGAATGGGTTCCAGGTATGCAGATCACTCAAGCGTGATCCGGGTTGCAAAGACATTCCGATAATTCTGCTCACATCCAAGAATCAGGAGAGCGACAAGTATTGGGGCGAGAAGCAGGGAGCGGATTTCTATCTTACCAAGCCTTGTCAGCCGGAAGACCTTCTGTCCGCTGTTAACAGGTTTCTAAAATGAGCACATTCGATAATACAACGGTAGGGTATAGGGGTGAAACCGCATCGAACGACACCCGCAATGCCGGTTTGGGCATATCTCAGTCCGAAGCCGACAGACACCTCGACTTGGCGTGCTGCTGTTTCAGCATTGCCGACATGGAATACCACCTGCGTATCGAATACATGCTGGAAATTGCCGATTTTACCAAAGTCACATATCTGCCACTGGCTCCGGAATATGTGTTGGGCCTTGCCAATCTCCGCGGCGAAGTAATGCCTGTTATAGATCTGGCATGCATGAAAGATATCAAGCGTCAGCCCAGAAATCCTGCAGCGTATCGGCTTATCGTTGCCGATGCGGGTGGTGAAAGAATTGCATTTCTTGCAGAAGGCATGCCCAAGTTGTCTTCAACGGCTTCAGGCGAAGAAATTGATGTGATTTCCTTTGTAAAAAATCACAAAGTGAGGATCGGCTGATGAGTAATATCAGAAAGCAGCTGCTGGGCTTTTTTCTGCAAGAAGCATCCGAACATTTGGCAACGCTTGAGGATGGTCTGCTGAGGATCGAGAAAGACCCTAACGACCGATCCATGCTGGAAGAGCTTTTCCGCTCAGCGCATACCATCAAAGGCTCCGCTGCTCTTGTCAAGCTGAACACAACGAGCGCATTGGCTCATCGACTGGAAGACACATTGGAGGCCATTCGTGAAAGCCACATTTCTCCATCCCGCGAGCTTATTGATGCCATGATATTCGCAATGGATCAGATCAAAGATCAGGTGCATAGGGCTTCCAATGGCGAAGATGAGAGTGATGACGCTCTTGAAACCGTTGAACGTTCACTTAAACTTGCGGAAGAAGGTGATTTTGCGCAACGAAATGCAGCGACCGAAGCGATTGCTGAAACTCATTCAATTGAGCCAACGGTTACCGACGCAGACAATTTTGACCGGATACCTGTCATGGAACCAGTTGAAACAGTTAATGAGTCCGATGACACATCTCATGCCGTATCGACTTTTTCAGTGCAAGAGCCCGCGCCGGTTGAGACACAAAGGTCTGCCGTCAGACCTTCGACCGTACCTTTGCGCCCGGACACTGCGCATCATCTGACATCCGGAGGAGTAATAAAAATATCCTCGGACAAGCTTGACGGCATGATGAACGTTCTCGGTGAAATAACCATAACTAAAAACCATCTCATGGATCAGCTTACGGTTGTTGAGCGCCTTCGAAGTGAGATCGACTTTGCCGGTCAGCGTCTGTTGCGAGAGGTGAACAATTTCTCCGAACGGTATTCATACTCGGTTCCCGAATCAGTCAAATACAAAGATCCGCTTTTGTCGGAATTCATGGAGCTTGAGTTCGATCGTTATGATGAAGTCAATCTTTTCGCAAAAAAGCTTCAGGAAATCACAAATGACGTGAATGAGGCTTTGCGTTCTCTGGGCAATTTCTTCACGCGTTTCACGGGCGATGTCGGAACGCTCGACGGAATGATTGCAGATATGAAGGAACGCATCTCCGAAGCCAGAATGATCCAGGCAGGCAATCTTTTCCAGCGCTTCACCAGAACGGTCAGGGATCTTTCCAGGCAGGCCGGCAAGCCGGTTCGTCTTCTTGTTGCCGGTGGCGATACGCCTCTTGACCGAGTGGTCTACGACGGCCTTTTCGAGCCGATACTGCACATCATTCGAAACGCGGTTGCGCATGGTCTTGAATCGGAAGACGAACGCAAGAGGATCGGCAAGCCACCCGTAGGCACAATCCGCATGTCGGCACGCAGGGAAGGCAACACTGCCGTCATAGATATCCGCGACGACGGAAAGGGCATCCAGTTCAACCGCATCCGCAAGAGGGCCATCGATCAGGGCCTGCTCGATCCGAATGAGGAGGTCAGGCCGAAGGATCTTCTCAAGTTCATTTTCATGCATGGCTTCAGCACAGCCGATGCAACTGACCACACATCAGGGCGCGGCATCGGTCTGGATGTTGTGAAGGATCGACTTGCAGCCCTTAACGGCACGCTAAGCATTCTTACAAAGAAAGAGCGTGGCACCATATTCAGGATGAGGCTGCCGCTTTCGCTTGTTATCATAAACGTTGTTCATTTCAGGGTTGGCAAGCAATCTTTCGTCATCCCTTCGAATTTGGTTGTTGAAATTGCTGAACTTGCCGAAACTGATCTCAGGCATGACAGCACTGTTCAAATTCGTGATGTCGCAATGCCTTCCGTGGATCTGTCAAGCGTATTCAGAATGCAGGGCGATTCCGCACAGTATTCCCGTTTTGCAATTGTCACAAGAGTGTCCGGAACAAAAGTGGCGTTGCGTGTTGATGAAATCCTGAGCCAGGAAGATACGATTATCAAGCCATTCGGCTCGTTCCTGCGCGAGTTGCACTACTATTCAGGCACTAGTATTTCCGGAAGCGGAATGCTCCGTCTGGTTATCAACCCGTCATGGATTGTCGAGGGAGGCGAGAAGCGCGATGATGAAGTCCTCACAGGCGCAATGGATGAATCACGCAAGCCGTCCGTGCTTGTCGTTGACGACTCCTTAAGCGTACGCAAGTTCGCCTCCACGCTTCTAGAGGCTCATGACTATGAAGTAAGAGCCGCATCGAACGGTCTCCAGGCTCTCGACATTCTGGATGAGTACGGCGCCGATTTGATACTGACCGACCTTGAAATGCCGGTTATGCATGGGTATGAACTGCTCGGCGAATTACGCCGCAGGGGGTTGCTTGATACAATACCTGTTGTAGTCCTCACTTCAAGAGGCAGTGAACAACATCGAATCAAGGCATTCGACCTTGGAGCAACAGACTACCTTATAAAGCCGTTCGAGGAAGAGTCGCTGATCACAACTGTTCAAAGGCATATCAAGGATCACCAGACTGCTTAAATTACATGACAATGAGGCTGTTGCGAAATGCGCGACAGCCTCACTACAGGGGAAACATTAAGCCCCAAGGCTGTTTTAAAAAACAGCCTTGGGGCTTTCCTGATAATATAATTATAATTGTCAGGCTGTGTAGAACATGCACGCCCACCCTTTAATCGCCTCTTCGGCATCAGGAATAGACATACCCGAAACAGCAAGGCCGTAGTTTGAGTGAATGATCTTGCCTGTTGATGTTGACCGGCATGAAACCGTGATTGAATGCACAAAGTGAGCACCCTTCGGAATGCGTGCGCTTAACTGATCGCGGAATGTCTGATGCAGAATGCAAAGAGGATGCAGAATCGCCTCGTTGCCAAACCGCTTGAGGAACTCGGCGGTAACGCTTGTCCAAAATTCCGGGAACTCGCCATTCTTTTTAAATATAGAAAAAACAGGCACCATGGGACAGGACTTGAGAATGAACATCTCACCCTTCCTGAAGCCGGGGCCTTCAATCTGATCCAACGGAGTTCCGCCGCGATCGTAATGAGCCTTGAAATCATCCAGATCGCGGTAACTCATCCTGTGCGAAATATTAGCCTCCGCAAACTTCCTTGCCATTCTCCTTAGACTTGACGCCTTCTCAACAATCGTAAGGTCTGAGCTTGAAAGTATGCGCTCGATCTCTTCCTTGTTTTCACGGACGAAAATAGTTATATACGCTTCAGCCGTATACGTTTGTTCTTCTGCCATATTTTTCCCTCGCGATGATGTGGATCTATTATGAAACCAACAGAAATCTGTAACATCCGTCCTTTGTCTGTCGACTGTACTTTACCATTAATCTGATATCTAAAGCATCAACTGAACATCTTTTTAAACCAATGAATTGAGCGGGAGACGCTTCTCTCCCGCCCTCAGTAATGCGTAATAACCCTTACGTTAGCATCTCTTCCGTATGCTCGCCCTTCTCAAAAGACGAATCGGTGAGTTCCGGCAGACGGAACTTGGAAACCGAACCAAGCAATGATTCCGACATCTTGTTTAGACCATGCGAAATGGTTGCCGAGTTTTTCACAAGGGCAAGTGCCTGCAGTGAAACCCTCTGAACTTCCTCCATCGAAAGCACCATCGTATTGGTCAACTCACGCTGACGCTGAGCCATGCCGAATATTTCGGAAACGACCGCCTTCGAATCGCCGACCGCCTTTTCAATGTCGGTAAAAGCCTCACCTGTATCATGAGCAAGACGCGTCTGTGTTTCCACTGTCTTTGTTTCTTCATCAAGTGCCGACGTCACTTCGCTAGCTTCAGCCTGAATAGCCTTAATGACTCCATTGATCTGCTTTGTTGCTTCCGATGATTTATCCGCGAGCGTTTTGATTTCGTCGGCAATCACAAGAAAGCCACGCCCCTGAGCTCCGGCTCTGGCAGCTTCAATCGAGGCGTTCATGGCAAGGATTGTTGTGCGCGATGCAACTTCCGAAATAAGTTGGGAGATTGTGCCGATCTCCAGCAGACGTTCCGAAAGTGATTTCATTTTCTTGTTAATGGTCTGCACAGCGATACGGATCATCTGCATGCCTTCGATGTTCTGAACCACCAAGCCATGACCTTGCGATGTCACCGTATCCACCTTCAGCGACGCTTCTTGCGCAACCTTTGCCTTATGTGCGATTTCCTGAGTGGTGGCGGACGTTTCGTCCACGGCCTCGGTGGTCTGCTTCACCTGAGTCATCTGAGATTCCGCGCCCATTTCCATGGTCTTAAAGATGTCGAGCAGTCTGCGGGCTTCCGATCCCACTTCGTTAGCGCTGCGCCTGACGCCCAGCATAAGGTCTGCAAGGCTGCTCATCATCAGGTTGTAGGCGTCTGCGATGTTACCGAAAACGTCTGCCGTGACAGGAGCGCTCACGGTAAGGTCGCCGTCGGCAGCCTGACTCACAACATCCAGGAACTCGATAACGTTCTGCTGCGTCTTTTTCTGTTCTTCCTCTGTGCGGATATAAGCCTTCAGTCGTCCAAAGGTTTCGTTGAACGACATCGCTATCTCGTCCAGTTCATCGCCGGAATGAATATGTATTTCCTCGGCATCGCCTGAGCTGACCGACCTGATGCCATGCAAAAGCTTGTCGAAACCCGCCGTAAACCTGTTCAGCAGAATCATGGCTCCGACAATGCCGGCAATCAGGACAAACACACATGCGGCAACCAGTGTCTTCGTTAGAAGCGCCTTCAGGGCTGCGGCGTTTTCCTGTGCCGATTTCACTTTCCGCCCAACCGCCTCCTTGAGCTGGCCGACAGCCTCTTCCATGTCATGCGCGTTTTTCTGATATGCCCGGTACTCAAAACTGACCTCCGAAAAGGAGCGTCCCTCAAAAACCTTCGACGCGAGCGGAGCCAATGACTTGAGTGTTTCCCCATGCGCCGCTCTCAATTGAGATATAACCTGCGACAGTTCCTCGCCGCCGCTATCGCGCAAGGATGTAATCGCACTGCCGGCCTTGTCGTAATGATCGAGAACATTGTTATGGTAAACCATCTGTTTCTCGGTGATTTCCTGATCGCGCCTTCCAAGGCTTGAAATCAGAAGGAACTCCTTCTCGTAGCGTCTTGCGCTTGAGATATTGCTCTCGATCGAATTCGCCAGAGTCAACTGGGGAATGCTCTTGCCTGCCATATCCCCGATAAACGAGCTGGAGCGGGAGAATCCTGTCAGCGCAATCACTCCGATAATGCCAGCGACACCAAGCAGGAGCGCCGCTCCGCTTAAAAGCTTTGCGCGAATGTTCATGCCTTTACTTTCCGGAATTGTCATGACTTAAATAGCCTCCCCAGTGAAATTCAGTGCGTCCATGTAAATTACCGCCTTTCGCCGATAATTAATAAATCTATCTCAATCAACAGCCGCAAACGGCTATATTTCGAACGCAAATGTTGTAAGTGAAACTCTTTGTGGATCTATATATAAATTCAAACTGCCGCTTTAACGGATATATTATACATGAAACAAAAAACTGCAACCATATTAAATATAACTTTAGATAACTTGTTTTCCAGCGTCATTATTTGTTTTATCATCATAATATACGGTATCCAGAAAAAGCCCGCGGCCCGGCGCTGCCGTGCCTGCGGCGCTGCGATCCCTGCTCTCCAGAATATGCCCGACACCCTCCGGCATCAACATCCCCTGCCCTGCCCTTACAGCAACGCCAACCATGCTCCTTACCATGTGGCGCAGAAATCCATCGCCCTCTACTTCGATCCTGATAATTCCATCGCCAGGCAGAAAGCCGAGGAATCCGGTTTTCTCGTCCCTGAATATTTCAATACTGTTGATAGTGCGCACCGGGCTTATCGCATCGCCACCGGATGTGCGAAACGACGAAAAGTCATGCCGGCCAACCAGATACGACAACGCCTCATTCATGGCATCCGTATCGATTGAACCCGGTACAAACCAGGTCCACCTGTCAAGGAATACGGATGGTATGCGCCTGTTCTGTATCAGATATACATATTTTTTGCCGACGGCATCCTTGCGCGGGTGAAAACGATCATCGACGGTTTCAGCATCGACAATCCGTATGTCCTGAGGCAAGGAGGCATTTAATGCGCGAAGAATAACATCGTCCTGAAGCCTGCTTGACGATCGGAAAGCAGCCACTTGTCCAAGCGCATGAACGCCTGCGTCGGTGCGTCCGGCTCCGGCCACGCGAACATGCTCGCCAGTGACCTTTGCGATTGCCGCTTCAACCGTTCCCTGAATGGAAGGCGCGTCGGGCTGAAACTGCCATCCGGAGTAGGCTGTTCCATCGTATTGCAGTATCAGGCGTATCTTTCGCATTGGGAAAAATTGTAGCACAAGCCCTAATCGGCCTTGCGCGAATCGCGAACATATCGCTTGTACCGCTCGCGCAGCCTTACAAAAAAATCCGAATGCCGTCCATCACTGAAATCCGGAAACGCCCTCGCCTCCGCACTGAACCGTCCGTCCTCGTATGCGAGTGTCACATCGGCATAGAATCCGTTTGACAGGTAAATTTTCATTCCGCCGTATTTTTCGGATATGAGCACGACCTTGAACATGTCTACATAGCCCGGATCGATGTTGATCAACCTGCATCCGTTGCGCGAGTAAATCCGCTCTATTTCCAGCGCCTGTGTCTTAATCGCGATTATTGCGTCAGGCTCGATAAGCCGGGGAAGTTCGAAGAATCGTCGTCTCAGTCCAGCGCCCATTTCAAGTTTGTAATAGTCCGTATTGTCAAACGGAACAGGCGGGCTTGAAATCCCGGCATCTCCGAAACTGTCCGCGATTATTGCATCAAGATCGTCGTCCGGAATGACGGGTGACGATATAACTCCAACAAACGCAAGCACCGGCGGCACTGTGCGCGCGGCATCCTTGCGGGTTGGTCCGGTGCAACGGCTCATGCGCTACGATAACGCGTAACGATGAACATCTTCAATTCTCCATGTAATTCCTTGCCTGAAACCTTCGGGCTGTTATATGATTTCGTTCACAAGTCTTTTTCGGTCATGAGCATCTCACGGAGGTGATTACATGGAATTTCAAAGAGTTGTCGCCGAACGATACAGCGTGAGAGGCTACACGCAGGCTTCTGTGGAGGAATACAGGCTTGCTCGCGTGCTTGAAGCTGCAAGGCTTGCCCCCACAGCTACAAACCGCCAGCCGTTCAGAGTATATGTCATATCCACAAGCGGCAGGGAAGCGGAGCTTCGAAGGATTTACGATCGTGACTGGTTCGTTCAGCCGCCTTTCGTCATCTGCGTATGCTGCCTGAAAAGCAAGGGATGGGTGCGCGGCGACGGCAAGGACTTCGGCGACATAGACTGCGCCATTGTGATGGATCATATTGTCCTTGCCGCAACCAATGAAGGGCTTGGAACATGCTGGGTGGCCAACTTCAACGTTGCGGAAGCGCGTTCGTTTCTTGGCATCGGCGACGATATGGAGCCGATAGTGTTTACGCCGCTTGGATACCCCGACAAGCCGCCAACCGAAAAGCGCAGGAAACCGCTTGAAGAACTGGTTGTAATGGTGGGCTGAAACAACGCCGGATGCTGCGCGAACTCCGAATCAAAAACCTTGTGCTTGCGGATTCGCTGGAGATCGAATTCGCACAGGGCCTGAACATTATCACGGGCGAAACAGGTTCCGGCAAATCGGTAATTCTGGAGGCTATCGCGCTTCTTCTTGGCGAGCGCGCATCGTCCGATCTCATACGGACAGGCTGTGATGAAGCTGATATTCAGGGCCTGATCGAAAGCTCGAGCGGCAACTCGCTCGCAGAGTCAGGAATAGATGTTGCGGGCGATATAGTTGTAAGACGCGTGATAAGCGCGTCGGGCAGAAACCGCATATACATCAATGGCAATCTTTCCAGCCTGAAGACATTGAGCGAGTTCGGAGAATCCACCGCTGACATGCACGGACAGTTCGAGCACCAAGCGCTTCTTTCGGAGCGCAATCAGCTCGATCAGCTCGACCGCTTCGCAGGAGATGAAGCGCTTGAGCTGAAAGCCGGCGTTTCATCCCGCCATGCGCGCATGAAGGAACTGTCCGGACTGCTTGAGCGAATAGACTCGCTTGCGCGGGAACGCGCCCGGCGGCTCGACATGCTTCGGTTTCAGGTCGGCGAAATCTCTGACGCAGGGCTTGAACCGGGCGAAGAGGATTCGCTTGAAAGCGAAAAAATGAAACTCGCCAATATCGAAAAGCTGCAACGCCATTCGGCCGAGGCTCACGAACTTCTTTCCGTGGCGGAACGCTCCGCGCTCGACAATCTCTCCGGAGCGATGTCGGCGCTTTCCGAAATCGCCCGCTACGACGGATCCGCTCTTGGCGCGGTGGATTCACTGCGCCAGGCGATAGCCGATACGCGGGAGGCCGCCGCTTTTGCGCGCGCATACAACGATTCGCTGGAGGCGGAACCGGGCAGGCTCGATCAGGTCATGGGCCGGTTGGAGATAATCGCCCGTCTCAAGCGCAAGTATGGTTCGTCGGTTGACGAGGTTATCGATTATCTGCGGCGGGCAGAGGATGAATTGAACGAGATTGAACATGCGGACAGCGAACGCGTGGGTCTGCTGGCTGAGCTTGAGGCTTGCCGGACAAATTACAGCGCGGCGGCGGCGGAACTTGGGCGCATCCGACGCGAGACCGCGGCGCGAATGGTTGCTTCCATAGAGACCGAACTCCGCTTGCTTGCCATGCCGGACGCAAAATTCGACGCGCCGGTTACAGACGCCGAGCCCGGCCCCGCCGGCAGCGACAGGGTCTGCTTCATGCTGAGCACCAATCCCGGATCGCCCATGAAACCGGTTGCCAATACGGCTTCCGGCGGCGAACTTTCCCGCGTCATGCTGGCGATAAAAAGCGTCGCTGGAAACACCACGCCGATACTGGTTTTCGACGAAATAGACGCCGGGATTGGCGGGCGAACCGCCGAGAATGTGGGCAGGCGGCTGAAAAGCCTTGCGGCAAGGCAGCAGGTGATATGCGTCACGCACCTCCCGCAGATAGCGGCGTATGCGGACAGGCATATAGTCATCGACAAGTCATCGTCCGGCGGCGCAACGACGATAAGAGCGCGGGCAACCGAAAACAGCGAGCGTGTGCGCGAGCTTGCCCGCATGTTGAGCGGAAGCGAGACCGAAACATCGCTTCGCCACGCGGAAGAGCTGATAGGCAAGTGCAACGCTTTGTTGACACTATAAACAGACAGCAGGGGAGGCATTCATGAAAAAAGTTGGCAACATCGACGAACTGATCGGCAACACTCCGCTTGTGAGGTTGCGGCATGTTGTGGACGCATCCGGCGCGGAAGTGTGGGCGAAGCTCGAGGGCATGAACCCCGGCGGTTCGGTAAAGGATCGGATCGCGTATTCCATGATCTACGACGCCGAGAAGCGCGGGCAGCTTGAGCCGGGCGGCACGATTGTGGAGCCGACAAGCGGAAATACAGGCATCGGGCTTGCCATGGTTGCCCGCGTAAAGGGATACAGGCTTATCCTGACGATGCCCGACACCATGACACTGGAACGCAGGCATCTGCTCGAGGCATATGGCGCAACGCTCGTGCTTACAGACGGCGACAGGGGCATGTCCGGCTCGGTGAGCAAGGCAGAGGAACTGGTTGCAGGCGATCCGCGTTTTTTTATGCCGCAGCAGTTCAAGAATCCGGCAAATCCCGAAATTCACCGCCGTACAACCGCGCTTGAAATTCTTCATGCCTTCGACTCGCCTGTCGACGGATTCGTTGCCGGCGTTGGAACCGGCGGCACTATCACAGGAGTTGGCGAGGTGTTGAAGGGAAAGAATCCGGCAGCCAGGGTTGTCGCGGTTGAACCGGCGGCGTCCGCCGTTCTTTCAGGCAATCCGGCGGGGCCGCACAAGATTGCCGGAATAGGTGCGGGGTTCGTGCCGGACATACTGAACCGATCCATCTACGATGAAATCGCGCAGGTTTCGGATGCCGACGCCAAGAAAATGGATATCCGTCTTTCGTTGGAGGAAGGCATCCTGGTGGGCATTTCATCGGGAGCCGCAGCCTGCGCGGCCATAAAGCTGGCGAAAGAGCTTGGGCCGGGGAAAAGGGTTGTGGTAATTTTCCCGGATCGCGGCGACCGTTATCTGAGCGCGGGATTATTCAGGGAGTGACAATTACGGCGCAAAGAGTGAACTTCTTGAGTCGGCTTCCAGTTTCCCAAGCGCCACGGGCGTTTCTGACGGAAGCCTTGAAAGCGGCATTAGCGCAAGTTCCTGTTTTTTCAGATCGCCAAGCCGTTTCTCAAGGAATTCAATCGTGTTGCGCCTGTCATGAGCTATCAGAACGGCATCGCCATGCTCCCGCGCCATTGCGATGAACCGTTCCCACATGCCGAGCATGTAGAGGTAATCGGGCTTGTTGTCCAGGAATACATCCCGGCGATAGGCCCTGATTCCGGCTGTCGCCGCAGCCCTTCTGCCTGTTGAAGATGCCGACGTCACGCTATCCAGGAAATACAGCCCTTTGCGGCCAAGCTCCTCCGTGACTATTTTCATCGCATGAAAGTTCCCGGTGAATGTCGATCCCATGTGATTATTCAGACCCTTTATGCCGGGATAAGCGTTCAGACTCTCGTTGAGCGTGTCGCGCAACTGATCGTCGGTCATGCCGGTCAGCAGCATTCCGCGCATCTTCCTGCCGTGATAGTCGTGCGCCTCCATCGGCTGATGCAGAATCACCTCAACCCCATTGGCTGCGCCTGAAATTACGATTTCGCGCGAATGCGGCAGCCACGGAATCACCGCCAGTGTAAGATCGCCTGAGATCGCCATCAATCTGCGCGCCGACGCGGTGTTCATGCCAAGGTCGTCGATCACTATCGCCACCTCGCCCGGCCTTCCGGCGGAACGGGCCGGTTTGGGCTTTCGTCCCGCCGGCGGCAGAACGTCCAACTCAGGCGGAAAGGACTTCTCGATGTACTCTTGCTCGTGATGGTCGTCGGCAGGGCAGCCGGCGACGTATTTTCTTCCGGCAACGAATGCTAAGGCCGCAAGCGCAAGAGCAAGCACGACAAGCGCGGCTGTTGCAAGCAGCGATAATGTCCGCCGCTTCACACGCCGTTTGTAGCTTCGTCGGCTATTACCCGCCATTTCCCGATGCCGGCTGCAAGCGGCTGCTACGGAACGAAGACTTCGTCGCCGATCCCCTTGTTGATCTTCACGCCTTCCAGCGCGAACAGGTTTGTATTGCCGTATATATCCGTGAGTTTAAGCGTTTTCACCGGAAAAGCGCCGCGCCCCGCCTCGATTCTTATCGTTCGCACAATACCCATGTCCGCCTTTGGCGTGAGAATAATCGCGGACGCGCCTTCCTGCCTGACCAGAAAGTCGCGCTCGACATCGCCAAGACCCGAAAGGAGCGCAATCGGGGTCTGCCCGTAAGCCGCGGCATCGAACTTACCGCGCATGATCTCCGGGTTGCCGGCCTGCTTCACAAGCATCTCGCCGCCGGATACAACTATTGTCTGCTTCTCCGGCTCGGCGTACTCCCACCGCATTTTCCCTCTTTTCATATAGAACCTGCCCGATGCCTTCCTTGTCTCGCCAAGCTCTTTTATCACGCTTTCCTGCCTGAAGCCGCCCTGCATATCGATGATAGACGCATACGAACGCTTTATGGTGCCGATAACGGATTCGGCTGACGCGGCAACCGCCAGGGAGAAGAACGCGCAAAACGCAACCAGTGAAATCAGTGATATCCGCCTCATTCGGTTCCCTTCGCAATCAGTATCTCGCGCGGTTTTCCGGCCTCGCGCGGCGGGCCGACTATGCCGTCTTCCTCCATCAACTCCATGATTCTGGCGGCACGATTATATCCGATCTTGAGCCGCCGCTGAATGTACGAAATGGACGCCTGCCCGCTTGAAACAACAACCTCGACAGCGTTTTTGTATAGCTCGTCGCGGTCGGTATCGCCGCCCTGCGCCTGAAACGTCTCGTCCTCGGTCACGATTTTTTCGAACGCCGCGTAATCCGGCTGTCCCTGCGCCTTCACGAAATCAACAACCCGGCCGATCTCGGTTTCATCCACATATGCCCCGTGTATACGCACAAGCCGGTAGCCGGGCGAAAGAAGAAGCATGTCGCCCTTGCCAAGAAGCTGCTCGGCTCCGTTTGAATCCAGAATTGTCCGGGAGTCCACCTTCGAACTCACCTGAAACGAGATTCGCGCCGGGAAATTGGCCTTTATCACGCCGGTGAGCACGTCAACAGACGGGCGCTGCGTGGCCAGAATAAGGTGAATGCCCGCAGCCCGCGCCATCTGGGCAAGCCGGGCGATGGAATCCTCGATCTCGCGCGGAGCCGTGAGCATGAGGTCGGCAAGCTCGTCTATCAGGACAACGATATACGGCAGCCTCTCCTCGCCATCCTTCAAGGCGGCGTTGTAGCCGTCGATGTTCCTGACTCCCTTTGCAGCAAGCAGGCGGTAGCGCGTCTCCATCTCGAACACAAGTTTTCTGAGCGCGCCGGAGGCATCCTTCGGGGCCGTGATGACCGGCGCGAAAAGATGCGGAATATCCTGATAGACCGAGAGCTCCAGCATTTTGGGGTCGATCATAACAAGCCGCAGATCGGCGGGCGAAGCCTTGAATAACATGCTAAGAATCATGCCGTTCACGGCAACGCTCTTGCCCGCTCCGGTTGCTCCGGCAACCAGCAGATGCGGCATTCTGGCCAGATCGGCCACAATAGGTTTGCCCAGGATGTCCTTGCCCAGCGCGAGCGAAAGCGGCGATTTGCGCTCCGTGAAATCACGGGCCGAAAGAATCTCGCGCAGATAAACCGTTTCACGTTTTTCGTTCGGGATTTCGATGCCGATTGCCGCCTTGCCGTAGAGCGTGGTCACGCGAATGCGCTCCACCTTCATAGACATGGCAAGATCATCGGCCAGCGACACAACCTTGTTGATCTTCACTCCAGCCGCAGGCTCGAACTCGTACATGCTTACGACAGGCCCCGGCTGAACGCGAAGCACCTTGCCCGAAACTCCGTAATCGGCAAGCTTGCGCTCAAGTGTCTGCATGTTTTCGCCCAAATCGTCCACCGGCAGAACAATGCGGCCTTTAGGCGGCGCGCTCAGCAGGGAAACCGACGGCAGCACATAGCCGCCGTCCCTGATCTGGCTGAAAAGATCGGGCTGCGGTTCGGTCTTTCTGCCGCGCGTATCCGGAGGCGGCTCGAGAAACTCTATGGGCGGCTCCTCAGGCAGTGGAGGGGTAGTTTCGGGAGCAGCAGTGGGTTCACCAACCGCTGTGGTTGCGGATTCAACAGCGGCGGCGGTTTTCGGAACCGGTTCCGTGTCGCCGGGTTTCGACGACATCCTGGCCATAGTTCCGGACAGCGGACTGAAAAGTGTCTTCGTGCCCGCCCATATTGTTGTCATCAGATCGACCAGCGTGATAGGAACAAGTACGAGCACCGACACGATGAACGCCGCAAGGCCGATAATCAATGTTCCGATGTCGGAGAACAGCCTGCCCATTGAGCGGGCAAGCATGTAGCCGGTCATGCCGCCGGCGTCCAGCCCTTCCGGCTGTATCGGAACGATCTCGCCAAGGTAGTGGAGCATCAGCGAGAGCGAAAGGAAAAACGATGTCACCGACACTATCCGGACAGTCCGGTTCGACTTCTCGCGCCCGGCCAGCCTGCGGGCGGCGTAGATGACAAGAAACACCGGAACCGCAAGCGCGGCGGCTCCCATCATCTGGAAGAGCGTCTCCGAAAGCCATGCGCCTGCCGGGCCTGTGCGATTGGCTGTGCGTGTCAGTCCTGTTCGGGTGAACGGCGAAGGATCCCACGGATGATGCGTGGCGAGGCTTACCGAGACAAATACGCCAGCAAAGAATGCGACAACCGCGAGTATTTCGTCGCCTAGCCTTTTTGCCATACGGTAAGCGCTATCAGGGCTGCGAACGCGAAACGATAGTAGACAAACACGTTCACCGAATGACGTTCGAGGTAGCGCATCAGGAATAGAAGCGCTCCCCATCCGGCAAGCAGCGAGGTTACGAAACCTGCCGCGAATATGCTCATTTCGGCGTCGAGGCCGTGCATTATATGCTTGCTCTCAAGAAGCGTGGCGCCGCAGATGGCGGGCGTTGAGAGCAGGAACGAAAACCTCGCCGCCGCCGGGCGGCTGTAACCCATGAATAATCCGGCGCTTATCGTTGCGCCAGAGCGCGAGACGCCCGGCATCAGAGCCAGAGCCTGAGCCAGGCCGACTGCAATGATGTCGGCAAGCCTGAAATCCCTCATTTCCTTCTTTCCCTGATACCTCTCGGCGATATACATCACAACACCGAACAGAACAAGCATAACGGCGATAAGCACGGGTGTCCGCAACGACTCCTCGATCACCTTTCGCAGCAGAATGCCGACCACTCCCGCCGGCACGCTTCCGGCCAATATCAGCCAGAGCATGCGTCGGTTATTAAAAAGAATCTCCATCCAGTCCTGCCAAAAGAAGGCAAGAAGGGCAATCGTTGTGCCGAAATGCAACGCGACATCGAAAGACATGGAATCCACCGCTCCATGCCAGCCGAACAGCTCCGGAAGAAACACCAGATGCGCCGTGCTGCTAACCGGGATAAACTCGGTAAGTCCCTGCACAATCCCAAGAATGATCGCCTCGAACATTTTGCTGCCTCCCCGAATATTTTATTTATCACACAACTACACCGCAGGGACGGGCGGCGCGCGCCCTTTACGTAACATGCCCGTACCGGGCGATCAGCCGGTCGCCCCTACATCTCCATCACAATCGGCAGAATCATCGGCGTGCGCTCTATAGATTTATATATAAACTTCTTAAGCACGCTCCGGAGCCTGGTCTGAAGCATGGCCATGTCGGATTTAAGCTCGGCGTCCATCTCCATGAGCGCGTATTCCAGCTCGTACCTGGCGGCGTCCAGCAGATCGCGCGACTCGTCCTCGTACACAAACCCGCGCGAAACCAGGTCGGGGCCGGAGATTATCTTGCCGCTCTCCTTTTCCATGTTCAGAAGGATCAGGATTACGCCGTCGTTTGCAAGCCTGCGCCTGTCACGAAGCACCACATCGCCCACATCGCCCACTCCCTTGCCGTCGATGAACACCCGTCCGCATGTAACCTTCTCCAGCCGTTGCGCCGTGCCGTCCGGGAGAAACTCCACCGGCTCGCCATCTTGAACGATAAACACGTTTTCCTTCGGAACTCCGCATTTCGGCGCGAGCATCGAGTGATAGACCAGATGCCGGTACTCGCCGTGAACCGGCATGAAGTACTTCGGTTTCACCATGTTCATCATCAATTTAAGCTCTTCCTTCGATGCATGGCCCGACACATGGATGTCGGACACCTTCTCGTAATGAACCATCGCGCCGCGCCGGAAAAGGTGATTTATCACCTTGCCGATGGCCCGCTCGTTGCCGGGAATCACCTTGGCCGACAGGATCACTGTGTCGCCTTCCTTGATCTTGATCTGCTTGTGCTCGTCAACCGCCATGCGCGATAACGCCGACATCGGCTCTCCCTGGCTTCCGGTGGTTATCAGCACAACCTCGCTGTCGTCCAGCTTGTCCAGGTCGGTCAGCTTCAGCCATGTTCCGCCGGGGATGTTCAGATAACCCAGATCGAGCGCTATCTGAGTGTTCGTTATCATGCTTCTGCCGTTCAGTGCAACCTTGCGGTTGCACATCACGGCGGCGTCGACAATCTGCTGGATGCGGTGAATGTTCGAGGCGAACGTGGCGATGATTATCCGGCCGGTCGCCGCCGCGAAGATATGATCGAGGCCGCGGCGCACCTCCTTTTCCGAAAACGTGAATCCACCGCGCTCAGCGTTCGTGCTGTCGGACAGCAGAACAAGCGTGCCTTTCTCGCCGTACTCGGTGAACTTGTGAAAATCCATCAGCTCGCCGTCAACCGGCGTGGGGTCGAGCTTGAAATCGCCGGTATGCACAACTCGCCCCACCGGTGTTTCGATTCCCATCGCCACGCCGTCAACAATGCTGTGCGTAACGCGGATGAACTCCACCCTGAACGGGCCAAGCTGAACGATGTCCCTCGGTTTGACGACAACCAATTCCGTGGATTCGTGAAGATTGTGCTCGCGAAGCTTCGAATGCACCAGCCCGATGGTGAGCGCGGTTCCGTAAACCGGCACGGTTATGTCGCGCAGAACATACGGAAGCGCGCCGGTGTGATCCTCGTGGCCGTGAGTAAGCAAAATGGCGCGAACCTTATCTTTGCGCTCGCGAAGATACGTCGTGTCGGCAATGACGTAATCAACGCCGTGCATCTCTTCGTCGGGGAACATCAGCCCGGCGTCTACAACAATGATGTCGTCGCCGTATTCGAGAACGGTCATGTTCAGGCCGATCTCCTCGACGCCGCCAAGGGGGATAATTTTCAGGGAATGCACGGGTTCCTCAGACATTCGCTAATTATAGCAGAGCGGGGGAGAAACGATATGACGGATTCACGGCAATTCATCTCTTGACCTGTTGGCAAGCTTCATTGTCACGACAGCCGCATCGCGCTGACGCGAAAAAAGCGGAACGAGGCTTTGGCCGATTATTTCGACGAACCTTCCCGTAGCCACCTCCACATCGCCGCCTATCTGCACCGCCGATGCAACGGCGAGCATGTCGGCCCCGGCACGCAGAACATCTCCGGCATTGCCAGCCGTAATTCCGCCGATTGCGGCAACCGGAATTTTTACCGCGGCACGCACCTTCGCCAGCATCGAAAGTCCGCGCGGCGTGTAGCCGGTGTCTTTCGTAGCTGTGCCGAATATCGGGCCGAAACCGATGTAATCGGCCCCCCCGCGCTCGGCTTCAATCGCCTGTTCAATCGTATGCGTGGATATGCCGATGATGAAACCGGAACCGCAAACCCTGCGGGCAAGCTCAAGCGGCAGGTCGTCCTGCCCAAGATGCACGCCATCGGCTCCGGACGCAACAGCTATGTCGGCGCGGTCGTTCACTATGAAAAGCGCGCCAAACCCGCGGCAGAGGGCGGCAATCCGGCGGGCTGTTTCGTAGAGTTCGAGCGGCGTGATCCCTTTGTCGCGAAGCTGAATGATTCGAGCGCCGCCTTCCAGAAGCGCGGCTGCGGTTTCGTAATGAGACATGCCGGAAAGGCGCGTGTCGGTCAGTGCGTAAAGGCCGTTCAGCGCGGACTTGCGCGGCATGAAGTTGCCCTTACGCCGATTCGTTGAGGCGTTCGATGAACTTGGTGTTGAACTGGCCGGAACGGAACAACTCCGACTCCATCACCCGCTTGTGAAACGGGATGGTCGTGCGGATGCCCTCCACGATGAACTCTTCGAGAGCGCGGCGCATTCGCATTATGGCCTCGTCGCGGTCGCGCCCGTGAACGATCAGCTTGGCGATCATGGAATCGTAATGAGGCGGCACAGTCCATCCGCAATAGGCTGCGGTATCCACGCGGACGCCGGGGCCGCCCGGCAGGATGATCGAATTTATCAGGCCGGGCGACGGAACGAATTTAACAGGATCCTCCGCGTTAATGCGGCATTCGATGCTGTGACCGGTTATTTTAACGTCGGCCTGACTGATTCGAAGCGGATTACCGGCGGCCAGAAGAATCTGTTCCTTGATGATGTCGATGCCGGTAACGTATTCCGTAACAGGATGTTCCACCTGAACGCGGGTATTCATCTCCATGAAATAGACGTTCTGGTCGTCGTCGTAGATGAATTCGACAGTTCCGACATTGGTGTAGCGAAACGCGCGCGCGGCCCTCACGGCAAGCATTCCCAGCTTTTTCCTGAGCGAATCGTTCACAACCGGCGACGGGGCTTCCTCCACCAGCTTCTGATGCCTGCGCTGAACCGAGCAGTCGCGCTCGCCAAGGTAGATACATTTGCCCTTGTTGTCGGCCATCACCTGAACTTCGATATGCCTCATGCTGGTTATGAACTTTTCCACGTAAACGTCGCCGTTTCCGAATGCTGCCAGAGCCTCGCGCTGAGCCATGTGATACGCCTGCATGAGGTCGGCCTTTTTCTCGACAACGCGCATTCCCTTGCCGCCGCCGCCGGCCGACGCCTTGATGATGACCGGATAGCCGATCTTCTCCACGACCTCGACAACAGACGCTTCGTCGGAAACCGGCCCGTCGCTGCCCGGCACAACCGGAACGCCGGCCTTTTTCATAACCTCGCGGGCCTTCGACTTGTCGCCGGCCATGCGAATGCTTTCAGCCGTGGGGCCGATGAACGCTATACCTGAAGTGCGGCACGCCTCGGCAAACTGCGGGTTTTCGGCAAGAAAGCCGTAGCCCGGATGAATGGCCTCGCTGTCGGTTATTTCAACCGCGCTGATTATGGCCGGTATGTTGAGATAGCTCTGAGTTGATTGCGGCGGGCCGATGCAGACCGATTCGTCGGCAAGGCGCGCATGAAGCGCGCCCGAATCGGCTGTTGAATGGACGGCAACCGTCTTTATGCCGAGCTCGCGGCACGCGCGTATGATGCGAACCGCAATCTCGCCGCGATTCGCGATGAGAACCTTTCCAAACAAGTTCATCGCGGGTCTACGAGAAAAAGTGTCTGGCCGTATTCGACGGACTGACCGTTCTGGACAAGCAGCTTGACGATCCTGCCGTCGGTATCCGCCTCGATCTCGTTCATCAGCTTCATTGCCTCGATGATGCAGATTACCTGCCCCTTCCGCACCTCGGAGCCGACATCCACAAACGGCGGGGCTTCGGGCGTGGGCGAACGATAAAACGATCCGACAATGGGCGAGGTTATTTTTACGTATCTTGCCGACTCATCCTGCGCCGGAGGCGGCTCCGCCATTGCGGCCTGCGCCGCCGGAACAGGCTGCGGCATGGCCTGGGGTGGGTGGGTAACCGGCTGCGGCGAGGCCGCGATCATGACTTCGGCAGGCTGCGCGAAGCCGCGCTTAATGCGAACCTTCGTTCCGTCGCGCTCCACCTCTATTTCGGAAACATCGGTTCCCTGGAGAAGCTTGAGTAGTTCTTTTATATCCTTGTTTTCCATAATATCTATTTTCCGTTATCTAAAGAATCTCCGGATCGCGCGGCAGTCTGGTGATAACCTTTGCTCCGGCGGCGGTAACAATCACCATGTCCTCAACCCTGACGCCGCCCTTGCCCGGCAGATATATGCCCGGCTCGATAGTAAAAACCATGCCAAGTTCGGCGGTTCCGGTTCCGAGCATCGAAACGCGCGGAGCTTCATGAACTTCCAGCCCGACTCCATGTCCGGTTCCATGCCCGAAAAATTGCCCGTATCCGGCTTGGTCAATACGGTCACGCGCAGACTTGTCGATGTCCTTCATCGATACGCCGGCCCTGACCGCATTAACAGCCATATCCCTGGCTTCGAGCACTATATCATACACCCGGCGCTTTTCTCCACCCGCGCCGCCCAGAATAAACGTTCGGGTCATGTCGGAAAAGTACCCGTTCCACTCAGCGCCCCAGTCCACAATCACGGTATCGCCCTTGCGCAACTTTCGAGAAGTTGGCCTGGCGTGCGGAAGCGCAGCCCTGGAACCCGATGCGACAATAGCCTCGAACGGCAGCTTCGCCGATCCGAGCATCCGTATCTCGTTCTCAAGCGCCAATGCTATTTCAACCTCGCGGGTGCCTGGCCTGATCATCGGTCTGATCTTGAGAAATGCCTTTTCCGCAATGCGCACAGCCTTTACTATGGAGGTTGTTTCAAGATCGTCCTTGATCATGCGGAATCTTTCGACAGGAACATCCAGCGGTCTCATGCGTAACCCGCGTTTGCGCAGGGCATTGAACATATCCATGTTCACATCGCCATACTCAATTGCCAGTGTCCGCACCGAGTAACGCTCTGCAAGAGACGCAATCGCATCGATCCTCGATCTCGACTCAATCTTAATCGGAATATGACCGACCTCGATGCCCGCCTGCGTCTCATAGCGCCCATCCGTCACAAAAAACGAACGCTTGCGGCTGAGAAAAAGAAATGCCTGCGAGCCGGTAAATCCGGACAGATACCGGACGTTATTAATTGAAGTCAGAAGTACAGCGTCCGATTTTCCGTCCAGAAGCATATTCCTGACCGACGCGAATCGTGCTGCCCTTGTGTCGCGTAGCATGGACTGTGGGATAGCTAGAACTCTTTTCTTATTTCACTGACAGCCCGGCGCAGAAGAATTTTGGCTTTACCGGAGGCCGCTTCAGATCTCAGTACAAGCGCCACGGAATATTCGTGGTTAATCCGTGAAACGACATACGTGAACGAATTTGTAGAGAAGGTGATCTCGCGCAGGCTCCCGCAACCAAGAAGCTCGGCGGACACATCGTCGAACATTCGCAGGAGGTCAGCAACTCCGGCGCTGACAGCGGCCGGATTGGTCAATCCCCCGGCGCTGACAGCGGCCGGATTGGTCAATCCCCCGGCGCTGACAGCGGCCGGATTGGTTAATCCCCCGGCGCTGATAGAAACAGTGGGCTGGCCTCCGTTGCCAATGCAATGCGACACGGCAATACCGTCGCTTCCGAAAATAACCGCCGCCATTGCGCCATGAACCCTGCCGACGGTGTCCTTCAGATATTCATCGAGTTCCACCGGCCACCTCGCCCGATACTTCGTTTGCCCTGTTCCGAATGTCGGTCATGAACAGATTCATTCTCCTTATCGCTTGCTCGTTATCCGCGGCACGTCTTTTGTCGCCCACCCATTCGGCAACCACCATAAGCATCTTCAGATCGCTCATTTTCTGGAGCAGCGCGCGATTACCCTTGTCCGTATCGAGAAGGCGTTCGTAAACATTCATGGCCTTGTCGTAAACCCCTTGAGCGATATAGACATCGGCCATGCTTTCGGTGTTTATTTCCGAATCGATTGCCTCATGGAAATCGTATCCGGATTCAACCGCGGCATCAACGGATTCGGTTTCAAGCGCTTCAGGAATTGCCGGCGCTTCAGGAATTGCGGATTCAGTCTCAATATATTCCTCATGGGCTGGAACCTCGAAAGCCGCCGCACTTACAGGTTCCGAATCCGGTTCCGGCAACTCGATATTCGTTTCAACAGGGGCGGGATTGCACAGCTTTTCAAGCGTAGCGGCGGCGTCTTCGTCAGCCGGATTCAGGGCGATCACCGCTTCAAAATGTTCTCTTGCGCTTTCATTGTCGCCTTTTGAAAGAAATATTTCGGCCAGCTTGCGACGGGAAAAAAGATTGTCGGGGATAGCACTGACCACGCACTCGAACTCGACCAGCGCCTTGTCGAGCATGGACTTTTCAAGGTAAATTTTACCGAGCGCGACTCGCGCGCTCATGTAGTTTGGCTGCTGGCGCAGACCATTCTCCAAAACCGAAACAGCCTCGTCGAACATGCCGTTTTTTCTGTATTCCTCGGCAAGCGCCACAAACAGAACAGATGAGGGTGACTTTTCGACGCGTTCCTTGAGCCTAAGTATTTCTTCTTTCATAATTACCTGAAAATACTATCAGAATCCGATCTAAAGTCAAGACCGAAGCAAAGCCGCGTGATCAAGGATGGCCGACGCGGCATCGTCTTTCGACATAATCGGATATTCAACCATGCCTCCGGCCCTGTCGATGATCGTGATGATATTCGTATCGGCATCAAAACCCGCGCCCTGAAGTGTCACATTGTTGAAAACCATCATGTCGGCGGCCTTTTTTCGCATTTTATCCGTTGCGCGGTCTATTCGCTGACCGGTTTCCGCGGAAAACCCCACAAGAAACGGCCTGTTTTGAAGCTTGCCGGCTTCATGGAGGATGTCCGGCGTCGTTTCCAGTTCAATCCGCGTTCCGCCGGCGATTTTAGGCGGCTTGTCCGGCGATACATGCACAGGGGAATAATCGGCCACAGCGGCGGCCATTACAGCTATTGTTGCCGAGGCGATTTCAGCCATCACGGCATCACACATCTGAACGGCTGTTTCCACTCGTACACAGTTGACGGCGCGAGGAATGAATGCGCCTGTCGGGCCGGTGACGATAGTTACGTCGGCTCCGCGCCTGAAAGCCTCGCGAGCGATAGCCGCCCCCATCTTGCCCGACGATCGGTTCGATATGAAACGCACAGGATCTATCGGCTCGCGGGTGGGGCCGGATGTAATGAGCACTTTTTCGCCCCTCATATCCTGAGTTTTAAGCGCCTTTTCCGCGTATAGAACAATCTCGTCGATGGACGCAAGCCTGCCCTCGCCTTCCTCGCCGCACGCAAGCGATCCGCTCTCCGGCGGAACAATGAGGCAGCCGATGGCGGAAAGACGTGCTATATTGGCGCGCACAGCCGGGTTGTGAAGCATCCGGGTGTTCATGGCAGGGGCAAACACGGTTTTCGAACCGGCTGCGATCAGAATGGTGCTGAGCAGATCGTCTCCGATGCCGGATGCGGCCTTGCCTATGACATTCGCCGTGGCCGGGGCAACAAGAACCAGATCGGCGGCGGCAAGTTCGATATGCGACAGGGGGTCATCCCACAAACTGGTGAAAACCTTGCGGCGAGTGATGGTTTCAAATGTGAGTGGAGCTATGAATCGGCGGGCGCTTTCGGTCATGACAACCGAAACCTCGAAGCCTTTCGCGGAAAGCCGCCTTGCAAGTTCCGCAGACTTGAAGGCGGCTATGCTTCCGGTTACGCCGAGAACGACCGATACTGGCGATACTGGCGATACTGGCATTTTGCGTATCCCGGCATCTTGCGATAATTACTCGTCTTCCGTATTCTGATCCGTATCCGGGCTGTCTCCGGCTTCCTCCGTGTTCGCCTCGCCGGTGGCGAAGAGGTCTTCTATGGCCTGTCTGTCCTTATGCTCTTTTTCATGCAGGTACATTTGTAGATCCTTCTCGATTTCGGACAGCTCGCCGCCCGGCTCCTCGCGCCGCTCCATCTCCGCCATGCGGCGCGCTTCGGCCTTGCGTGCCTCGCGCTTCGCCTTTCTGGCCTCGTCTCCGGTCACGACGTCAAGCTTCGATTCCAGAGCTTCCTCAAGCGCCATGGTGGTGGGCTTGGTGGAACGCGTCTGCACCTGCGGCCTCAATCCGGCTGACACAAGTCTTTTGGCCCGCTGAGCCGTAATGATCACCAGCCTGTACCGGCTGTCAATCTTGTTCTTGTCTATTTCAGGGGGAAGTGTTACGACATCCATCCCAATACCTCCAAGGGTTTTGATTTAAACTTTAATTATACACTAATCGGCATGGAAAGCACGTTTAAGCCGCCCCCTGTCAACGGAGCCAACCCGCAGACGGGCCGCCATTATAATAAAACGAAGCTCGTCAAGCGCCTGCTCGAAGATGTCGTTCAGCACGAGGTAATCGTATTCGCCAAGGCATGACATCTCGTCACGGGCCTTGGCAAGCCTGCGCCGGATGACCTCGTCGGAGTCCGACCTGCGATTCCTGAGCCTGCGTTCAAGCTCCTCCATCGATGGCGGAGCAATGAATATGAATACTCCGTCGAGGCTGCGCCCGCGTATCTGGCGCGCGCCCTGGACGTCGATGTCCATAAGCACGTCATCGCCCGCGTCCAGCGCTCCGGTCAGGCGGTCAAGAGCAGTGCCGTAATAATTGCCGTGCACCTGCGCCCATTCCGCGAATCTGTCTTCATCGACCATGCGCCTGAAAGCAGTCTCGTCGATGAACGTGTAATCACGCCCGTCCATCTCACCGGGCCTCGGCCGGCGCGTGGTATGCGAAACCAGATGTCGCAGGCGGTGATCGTTCATCACCAGTTCACGGCAGAGCGTAGTCTTGCCCGCTCCGGATGGAGCCGACACCACGAACAGATTTCCCCTACCCTTCGGCATCGTCTTCCTTCGCCCTCGTTTCGCTGTATTTCTGGCCTTCGCCAAAGCGCTGGCTCACCGTCTCCGGCTGAAGCGCGGAAAGTATCACATGATCGCTATCGGTCACGATAATTGCCCGCGTCCGCCTGCCCTGCGTCGCGTCGATCAGCTTGCCGCGTTCACGCGCGTCGTCACGCAACCGCTTCAGCGGCGACGATCCCGGCGCTACTATCGCTATAACGCGCGAAGCAGCCACCATGTTTCCGAAGCCGATGTTTATCAGCGGCGACATGTGATCCGTTCTCTTCATTCGGCAATCGCCTCTTTATTGAATGTTTTGAAGCTGTTCGCGCACTTTTTCCAACTGATCCTTGATCTCGATCACGATATGCGCTATTTCCGAACGTCCAGCCTTCGACGCTATTGTGTTGGCCTCGCGGAACAACTCCTGCGTTAGAAAATCGAGTTTCCGCCCCACGCCTCCGCCGCCTTCCAGAAAGCCCCGGAACTGGGACACATGGCTTGCGGCCCGCACCAGTTCCTCGGTAATGTCGGCGCGTTCGGCGTAGAAGAAAATCTCCTGCGCAAGCCTGGCGTCCTCAACCGGAAGCGGGCTGCCGATCCCGTCGATACGCTCCTTCAGATCGGCTTTCACCCGCGCCGAATGCTCGGCTGCGTATGGGGCGATTTCCTTGAAGAACCCCTCTATGGCGTCTATTCTGGCTGCAAGATCGGCCTTCAGGGAAAGCCCTTCTGCAAGCCGCATGTCGTCGAGCTGATCCAACGCCTTCTCCAGCAGATCGCCCACCATCTCGACTGCGGATTCATCAACCTCCACAGGTTCGTAAATCTCACGGATAGAGGCCAGTGTTGCTATGTCTATAGTGCCGGGAACGCCAAGTTCCTCCTGAATGCTTGAAAGTCCGTCATAGATGCGCCGCGCCGCGTCGTGGTTCAGCCGCAGGGATGCGCCGCCATCCTTCAGCGGTTTCACAAAAACATCGAGCCTGCCGCGCGAAAGACGTTTTCTGATTCTATCCTTGAGGCGCTGCTCCGCCGCGTACAATGAAGGCGGCAGCTTCAGTTGAATGTCGAGATGTTTGTGGTTCACCGACCGTATTTCGATCCTGAACCCGGCGTCGCCGGCAACGCCGTATCCTGTCATGCTGTATATCATGGATTGTGTAACTCGTGGAACATTACAGAATAATAGGGGAAATGGCATGGCGGTTGCAAATGTAAGGCAAATGTAAGGCAAATGTAAGCGGTTGCAATTGCAAACGGATGGCTACAGATTATCTCATCGCCCGTATGGCGAAAGTTCCCTTAGCTCGCGTATTATCGGCGGTAAAAGCTCAATAACCCGGTCAATCTCCCCTTCGGTTGTATAACCGCTCAACGAAAATCTCACCGATCCGTGAATGGCGGTAAACGGAATACCCATGGCCCTAAGCACATGGCTTGGCTCAAGCGAGCCGGACGTGCAGGCCGAGCCGGACGACGCGCAGATGCCGAACTCGTTCATACGAAGCAGAATGGCCTCGCCCTCGATGTATTCGAAGCTGATGTTCGTGGTGTTCGGAAGCCGGTGCGCGGTGTCGCCGTTAACTCGCGGGCTTGGGCATTTCGCAATCAGGGCGGTCTCCAGCCTGTCCCTAAGGCGCGCGACCGATGCCGCATCGCCCACATGCGCCGCCGCCAGTTCGCAGGCCTTGCCGAAAGCGGCGATACCGGCCACGTTCTCTGTTCCGGCCCGTCTTCCGCGCTCCTGATGTCCGCCTATGATGTACGGCGCAAACCGCGTGCCCTTTCGCGCATACAACGCGCCAACGCCTTTCGGCGCATGAATCTTGTGGCCCGACAGCGACATCATGTCAACCGGAAGTTTCTTGACATCGACCGGAATTTTCCCGACCGCCTGAACCGCGTCGGTGTGAAACAATATGCCGCGCTCCCGGCAGGCCGCGCCAATCGCCTCGATGGGGAATATCACTCCGGTCTCGTTGTTGGCATACATCACGGAGACAACAGCCGTGTCGTCGTCGAGCGAACCCATGAACGCGTCCATGTCGAACCGGCCAAGGGAGTCAACCGGAATGAACGTGGCGCGGTATCCCTTGCGCCCAAGGTGCCGGGCGAAATTCAGCACAGCCGGATGCTCAACCCGCGTGGTGATCACATGCCGCCTGTGCGGACGGGTTTCGATGCCGCTCATCAGGGCTGCGTTGTCGCTTTCGGTTCCGCAGCTCGTGAAAATAATTTCATCAGGTTCGGCGTTGATGAGCGCCGCAACCCTTGCGCGCGCCGCTTCCACGTCGCGGTGCAGGCAGCCGCCAAAGGTATGCATGCTGGACGGATTGCCGTAGCTTTCGCGCAGAAACGGCAGCATCGCATCGAGCGCCTCAGGAGCCACGCGCGTGGAAGCGTTATTGTCCAGATAGATCGTGTTCATTGCGCCTCGATGGTTATGTCGGGCGAGACGATTTCGCGCAGTTTCGACTGTATCGCATCCACCGTAAGTCCGGCCATGTGGCAGCCCGCGCACATGGCGCGAAGGCCCACAATCACGCGGTTTCCGTCAATGTCTATCAGCTCGATGTCGCCGCCGTCCGCCTGAAGGCGCGGACGTATTTCGGTTTCCATTACGTCCTGAATAAGCGCTATTTTCCGGAGGTTTGTCAGTTTCTTCGGCTTCGGTTCAACCATAAGCGGTGGAGTCGTGGCCCACAGATCGCGCAGGATTTCGCCGATTTCGGGCAGGCATCCGCCGCATCCGCCGCCGGCCTTCGTGAAGTTCGTTATTTCCTCGACAGTTGTAAGACGGTTTTCGAGCGCTACCTTGCGGATTGTGTCTTCCGTAACGTCGAAGCACTGGCATACGACGCGGCCTCCGGCCCCCTGAGCCGGCATCTCTCCACGGTAATTGGCAATGGCGGCTTCGAGCGCTTCCCGCCCCATCACCGAGCAGTGCATCTTCTCGCGCGGCAGTCCGCCCAGGGATTCCGCGATGTCGCGGTTTGTGACCGTCAGAGCCTCGTCCAGCGTTTTGCCCTTAATCAGTTCCGTCAGCGCGGAAGAACTGGCTATGGCCGAAGCGCAGCCGAAAGTCTGGAATTTCGCGTCGAGGATGCGTCCGGTTTCCTTGTCGATACTCAGGAAGAGTTTCAGTGCGTCGCCGCAAGCTATACTGCCGACCTCGCCGACGGCGTCGGCGTCTTCAATGACGCCGACGTTCCGGGGGTTCAGAAACAGGTCTTTGACTTTGTCTGTGTATTCCCACATGGCTTATCCGTCCAATATAGCACGAGGGAAGCGAACGTCAATAAAAGCGGACGTCAGCCTTTAAAATCAGGTGGCGGATTATTTCATATCACTGCCTGAAGTGGCCAACTAAAACGAGTCAAGTCCTGAAATTGCTGTAAATACCATCCGGCCATATTGATGATGAACGGGCGCTTTCAGGCTGCGCGGGTGGCCGCCCACTCCCTGAATTCGTCCATGTCCGGATACTTCCGTTCCTGCCAGCTCTCGTTCTGCTCGGCCAGCAATGCCCCTATCATGCGCAACGCCGAGTCGTCGTTGGGGAATATCCGGATCACTCTCTCGCGGCGAAGTATCTGCGACACTCTGCGGTTCTGCTTTTCCGAATAAATACTTGTCTCAAACCGCATAATGTTTAGCCGATTCCGTATAATCAAGGGGCATGCGGCCGAGCGCGCCAAATAAGATATAATGACGCCGATGAACCCACTATCCGAAACCGATGGTTGCCGCGGCGGCCAGACGCGAAAGAGCTTTCTTGCGCGCATGTTTTTGTCTCATCCGGCCACGTTCTATCCGCAGGTTGCCTGCGTCATATTCCGCGCCAGCATCATGGCGAGGCTTGGCCGTTACGGCCACGATGACTGGGTTGGCAGCTCCGCGTCCGTATTGCGGGCGTGCGGAAACGTGGGAATGCGGTGCGAGATCACGGGGCTGGACAATCTTCGCGCCCTTGACGGGCCGGTTGTCATCATTGGCAATCACATGAGCACGCTCGAAACCTTCGTGATGCCTTATCTGATAGGCCAGTTCATCCCGGTCACGTTCGTCGTGAAGAAGTCGCTCATCACCTATCCCGTTTTCGGCGCGGTCATGCGCTCGCGCAATCCGGTGGTTGTGGGACGCGAAAAACCGCGTGAAGACCTGATAACAGTCATGGAGGAAGGCGTGAAACGCCTTGAAAACGGATTATCGATAGTGATATTCCCGCAAAGCACCCGATCGAGCGCATTCAAGCCTTCGGAATTCAATTCGCTTGGCGTGAAACTTGCGGCGCGCGCCGGAGTTCCGGCGGTTCCGGTAGCGCTCAAGACCGACGCATGGGGCAACGGGAAGCACCTGCGCGATTTCGGCCCCGTCGATCCGGCAAAACCGGTGCGTATCGCGTTCGGCCCGGCAATGCCGGTAAGTGGCAGGGGGGCGGACGAACACGCTAAAATCGTGGAATTCATATCGTCGCATTTGAGGCAATGGGGCGTTCCAGTAACTGAAAGGTGAATCAACTGATGGCTTCGAGGATTTTGGGCAAGGTTGTTTTTATTGTTGCTGCCGCTGTTGTTGCCGGGGTCGGCTATATGGCTTTTCGCGATACCGCGCCTCCCGATATTTCGCTTGATCCGGCGGGCGGAGCTGTATCGTCCCGTCCAATCCGCGTGTCGGCGCGTGACGCCGGAACCGGCGTGCGCAAGATCGTGGTGACAGTCGCAGGACAGGGCGGGCCTGTGACGGTCTTAAGTAAGGACTATCCGTCAGGCGCGAATGACGTGAGGGAGTCGTTCACGCTTTCGCAGGCCGGCCTGAAGGACGGACGTTTCAGCCTCGCGGTTGCCGCTCTCGACCACCGCGCTATCGGCGAAAACCGCGCCGAAAAGAGCTTCAACTTCGTGTTCGACACTGATCCGCCCAAAATCACCGTGAAAACAGTCGCTCATAACATCAACCACGGCGGAGCCGGGCTTGTTGTCTACACGGTTTCCGAGGATGCTCCGAAAAGCGGCGTGGCGGTTGGCGACAGGTTTTTCCCCGGCTATCGCCAGCCTTCCGGCGATTATTACTGCCTGTTTGCGTTTCCGTGGGATAGCGCTGTTTCCGGATATTCGCCGCGCGTTGTTGCCGATGACGCAGCCGGAAACTCCGGCGAGGCGCGGTTTGGCTTTCTGCCGAAGCCCAAGGTTTTCAGGCGCGACACAATTTCGCTTTCCGACAAGTTTCTGAATGACAAGATGCCGCAGTTTCAGCGTTCATTTCCTGATGTGAAATCAATGGTTGACCTGTTTCTGAAGGCAAACCGGGATCTTCGGGCTGCAAACGACAAAACGCTTCTGGAGCTTGGCTTGAAGACAGACGCGAAGCCGCTATGGCGTGGAAGCTTTATGCGCATGGACGGCACTGCCACGATGGCGGGTTTTGCCGACACGAGAAGCTACATGTACAACGGAGGCAAGATCGACGAGCAGACGCATCTGGGCTTCGATCTGGCTTCCCGCGAACACGCGCCGGTTCCTGCCGCCAACGACGGCAAGGTTGTGCTGGCCGAGTTTTTCGGCATATACGGCGAATGCGTTGTTATCGACCACGGCCTTGGGCTGCAAAGCCTCTACGGTCATCTGAGCCGTATAGACGTCAAGCCTGGCGATGCCGTAAAACGCGGACAGGCCGTCGGGCTTTCCGGCGCTACCGGCATGGCGGGAGGCGATCATCTGCACTTCGGGATGATGCTGGCCGGCTGGCCGGTGAATCCGCTGGAATGGTTCGACGAGCACTGGATGAAGGACAACGTGACGGGAAAGATGGCCGGGATCTGAATTGATCATGTATAAATCCCCCCTTGCCCTCTTTGCCGAGGGGGGATTTAACCGTTATTCCCCATCTCCTCCCTCAGCCGCTTCACTTCCTTTTCGAGATCTATCCGGCGCATCTCGCGTTCAACAGCCGCGTCGTGGAAATCTTCAAGATCCTTGATGCGCTGGGCGATCTCTTCCTGAAGCTTGGCGCGTTCGGTTCCGTCCCTTATGAGTGAAACCAGTGAACTGATGTTTCCTTCCGTGTCGTGACAGGGAGATGCGATGATTTCCAGAATATGATCAGGGCATACTATCGTGTGCTCGTAAACTGTTTCGGCTGGTGTGTCGTCAGTGAACACCGTCGGGAACGGGCATGTTGCCGTCGCAGCCCCGCAAGGTCTGCTCAGGCCGTGAATCAGGCTGTAGCAC
>Ga0233425_10001551_pt1 | contig 50903 bp, 60 predicted proteins | sample Watercolumn_Towu_2_FD_181712 | JGI IMG/M metagenome (GOLD analysis project Ga0233425, IMG submission 181712) | Freshwater microbial communities from Lake Towuti, South Sulawesi, Indonesia - Watercolumn_Towuti2014_140_MG | ecosystem: Environmental > Aquatic > Freshwater > Lake | place...
CCGAACCCGCCGACTGACGCGACGCGGCGCGAGCCGCGCGGACACCAGCGTGGACAGCAACCCGACGAATCGCGTACATTCCGTCGCCGTTCGCAGAACTTGCGACGGACGCAGGCGCGTTCGTCAAGGTGCAGCGGCGGGCCGGATGGGGGGCGACATGGCGGGACTGCCGGATCACATCGGTCCGTACGAGGTCGTTCGCGTCCTCGGGCACGGCGGGCAGGCAACCGTCTATCTGTGTCGCGACCCGCGCACGCGCCGCGCGCTCGCGGTCAAGGTGCTCGACCGCGCCGACCCGCAACTCGCGCAGCGACTCGAGCGCGAGGTCGAGGTGCTCGCACAACTCCAGCACCCCAACATCGTCGATGTCCGCGACACCGGCACGTTCGAGGGACGGCCCTACTTCGTGATGCGCTGCTTCGTCGGCGGCACGTTGCGTTCGGTCCTCGAGCGCGATCGGACACTCTCGGTGCCGCAGGCCGTCGGCGTGCTTGCCGCGATCGGCGACGCGCTCGGCAGCGCACATGCCGACGGCGTGGTGCACCGCGACGTGAAGCCGTCGAACGTCCTGCTCGACACGAAAGGCCACCCCTACCTCACCGATTTCGGTGTGGCGTCGGTCGCGGGAGGCGAGGCGCTCACACGGACCGGTGACGTCGTCGGGACACCCGGTTACCTCGCGCCCGAGCGCTGGTTCGGCGCGCCGCTCGGTACCGCTGCCGACGCGTTCGCGCTCGGGGTCATGGGCTGGGAGATGCTCACCGGCTCGTTGCCCTACACCTCGTTCGACCAGGCACGCACGGGCGACCACCCGGACCTGCGCCAGCTTCGCCCCGACGTGCCCGAGGCGGTCGCCGCCGAAGTCACCCAACTCATCGATCCTGATCCGGCCAACCGCCCCTCGGATCTGCGCGCCTGGGCCGCGTCGCTGCGTTCGGGCGTCGCGCCCGCTTCGGTCGTGCCCGCCGAGTTCATCGAGATGCCGCCCGACCTCAACCCGAGTTCCGAGACCGCCGCCACGATCGTCCCCACCTTCGCCGAAGTGGGCCAGGCAGGAGTCGCCGCAGTTGTCGTACCACCGACGTCCGCAGGAACGTCGCAGCAAGAGCTCGTGTCCGCGATCACCGCGGCCCTCAAGAGGACACGGCTTCGCCGCCGCCGTGTCGCGGTCCTCGTCATCGCGAGCGCGTCCGTGGTGAGCATCGCCGCTGCGATGTTGTTTCGAGCAGGTCCGAATGAAGGGATCCCGGTGAGCGAAGGTTCGATCGGTCCGACCACAGTCGAGGTCTCGGGCGTCACCGCGACATCCGTCGGCCGACGGGGGCGCACAACCTCGAGCGCGACCAATCCCGCTATCACCGACACGACTCGCATCGGAGGCCTCGTCACGATTCCACCTGGGACCATCGTGACGCTCCCGGGTGGTGGCACCGCGACAACGGCTCACAACCCGCCGCCGATCACCTCCCGACCAACGACCACCACACCGCAGACATCAGCAACCACGACGGAGCCGCCTCCCCCGCCTGCGGTCGACATCTCGGTGCCGGCCGCGAGCAACATCTACCTGGCCGGCAACGGCGCGGCGAGCAGTCAGGGGTGCGTGAGCCCACCCGCGTCGCGCATCGGTTCGTCGCCGCCCGGGATCGTCGTGCAGGGCGGCCAGACCTTGACGATCATCGTGACAGGGTCGATCGATACCTCGAACCAGTCGCAGTATCCCGTCGACATCTCGAACGGTCCCGATGGAGGCACGCTGGCGGGTCAGGCGCCCGACACCAACCTCTATGACTGGAACGGGATCTCCGGTATCCAGGCACCGAAGTCGGGGTTCCTCGTCGGCGTGTTCACGAACGGCTCGTCGGCCCACGCAGTCGCGACCAACCCGTGGGACCCCAACGACATCGTGCGGCGCCCCGTCATCGCCCAGCAGTTCTTCGTCGGCGACGGGCGCGGATCGGGCGGCACCGTCCAGCAGTTCGTCGTTCCCGCAGGCGCGAACCGGCTGTACCTCGGAATCGCAGACGGCCTCTACGGCGGGAGTCGCGACGAGCACTGCCCGAGTTGGTACGGCGACAACACCGGGTCGTTCAGCGCGCGCATCACGATCATCTCGTAGTCCCGCTCGAACAAGGTCAGCCGTCGATCTCGATCTCCAGCGGGTGCACCACCGGCAGAGGTTCGCGTGTCGCGGGGTCGTCTCGTTGTTTGGCGACGATGGCGGCGGCACCGATGGCGCCGGCGATCACGACGATCAGCGCGAGCGCGACGCGGAAGCGTCGCCGCTGGACGGCGATGTGTGCGGGCACCTGCGGGCGCGGCGCGAGTTCGGTCATCGCTTCGGGCACGGGCGCCGCGATCAGTGCATCGCCGGGTCCCGCCGACCCGACGACCCGTGGTCCCGCCGTGGTGTCGTCGCCGACGATCAGTGCCGTTGCCGCTCGCTCCTGCAGGAAAGCGGTCGAGTCGGGATCGAAGGTGATGCGCAGGCGCGCGCCGCCGGGTTCGCCTCCGAGCCACACCTCGAGATCCCCGCTGATACCGATCCGGTCGATACCCCGCCCGTCGACAAAGGTGCCCAGCCGTGATCCGACATCGACGAGTTCCCACCCGTCACCCACCGGTTCGATCACCGCGTGGCGCCGGGACACCGACGCATTGACGACGGCGATGGTCGACGATTCATCGCGACCGATCGACACCGGCGCGTCGCCGCGCACGATCTCGGTGCGGCCCTCGACCTCGACGCGCAACAACGGACGGGCAACGATCGGCGCCCACGTCGACGCGCCACCACGCGCCACCTCGGGGATCATCGTCGGCATTTCGGACGGTCGCAGCGGCGCGATCTCGACGAGTTCGACGCGGTCGCCCAACTCGGGGCGACCGAGCACGACGACCGTGACGCCGTCGACGACCGCCTCGGCGATGCGTACACCGTCGACGAAGACACCCTGGGTGCTCCTGGCGTCGGTGAGCACCCAACGCCCGGTCGCGTCACTGAGCGCGGCGTGATGGCGCGAGACATGCGGATTGGTCGACACGACGTCGCTCGTGTCGTCGCGACCGATGGTGACGTTCGTTCCTGGCGCGAACGTCGCCGCGCCTCCCGGCCATCGAACCTCGATCGAGGACCCCCGCACCATTTCCACCTCGGCACCACCCTCGCGCCACCCGAGCGCCGCAAGCCCGACCGCGGGTCGCGCCGCAATGTACAACGCTCGACGCGCGGCTCGAAAAGACACATTGGCTCGCTCGTGCGCCCCGCGTTACCCTGCCCGCCCAAGGCGGAGGTGGGCACGCGCGCGACCGGTTCGGGGCCGCGCGCTCGAGGCCCGATCGATCGATGGCGACGCGCAGATTTCGTTCCCTGCTCACGGTTTCGATGTGCCTCGCGATCGCCGCGGCGACGATCGGCGACGACCTCACACCGCGCGCCGCGGGCTCGCGCAGCGTGCTCGCGTTCCCGGCGGGGTTCTCGTCACAGGTCGTGTTCTCGGGGCTCACGAACCCGGTCGACATCGCCTTCGCGCCGAACGGACGCGTCTTCGTCGCCGAGAGTGCCGGAAAGATCAAGTCCTACGACTCGGTGTCTGACACGACCGCCACGGTGTTCGCCGACCTGCGCCGCGAGGTGTACTCGGCTGACGGTCAGGGCCTGCTCGGCATCGCGGTCGATCCCGACTTCCCCAGTCGCCCGTATGTCTACGCGGTCTACTCACGCGACTCGCGTACCAAGGGAGGCAGCGTCCCCTACTGGCGTGACGCCTGCCCGAGTGCTCAACGCCTCGACGGTTGCCTCAGCTACTCACGGCTCGTGCGCATCACCTCGGGAGGTGCGACGGCGACCGGCACGCCCAAGGTGTTGCTCGACCAGTGGTGCACCCAGTTCCTCAACCACACTGTCGGCGCGGTGCGATTCGGTCCCGATGGCTATCTCTATGTGAGCGCGGGTGACGGTGCGGACTACCGAGCAACGCCGGACTACGGCCAGCACGGAAACCCGACCACCAACCCGTGCAACGATCCGCCGGGCGGGACACTCACACCACCGACGACACAAGGCGGTGCGCTTCGCGCCCAGGACGTGCGCACGAGCACCGACCCGGCAAGCCTCGACGGCGCGGTGATCAGGATCCATCCCGACACGGGCGTGGCTGTCGCGACCAATCCGTTCGCGAGTTCGGGTGATCTCGCCAAGCGCCGCGTGCTCGCATACGGCTTGCGTAACCCGTTCCGCATGGCGTTCCAGCCCGGCAGCCGCGCACTCTGGATCCTCGACAACGGCTGGAACACCGCGGACGAGGTGAACGTGGTGGGCAACGTGAGTGGCGGCAACGCCCCGAACTTCGGCTGGCCCTGCTACGAGGGACGTGCGCGACAACCCCTGTGGCGCGACCTGCCGGTCGACCTGTGCCGTTCGCTCTACACCGCGGGCGACGCACGCCTGCCGAGCTTCCGCTACCTGCACGGCGCACCGGTGTTCGGGAGCGACTCGTGCCACAACTCCGGCGGTGCCCCGAGCGCGATCGCCTTCTACAACAACACGCGCTACCCGGCGCGCTACCAGGGAGCGCTGTTCTTCGGCGATTGGATGCGGGAGTGCATCTACGTCGTGCCCCGCGGCGCCGGCGGGCAGCCGGATTTTGCCGTGGGGTCTCGCTTCGCCAACATCTCGCCCCGCAAGATCACCGACCTCGAAACGGGACCGCGTGGCGACCTGTTCTTCGTCGACAATCAGGGGGGAGCCGTGCTGCGGATCCGCTACCAGGACCCCTCGCCGAGCTGAGCGAAAGCGTCGGGGGCTACTTCTTCTTCTTGGTGGCGACCTTGGCGAGCACGTCGCGGGCGTTGAGGATCAGGAAGTCGTCACCCTCGAGGTTGATCTCGGTGCCGCCGTACTTGCTGTAGACGACCGTGTCGCCGACTGCGATGTCGAGCGGGATGATCTCGCCGGTCTGCTCGCTGCGGCGGCCGGGGCCGACTGCGAGCACCTCGCCCTGCTGGGGCTTCTCCTTGGCGGTGTCGGGGATGACCAGACCGCTCACGGTGGTCTCCTCGGCATCTGCGGTGCGGACGACGATGCGGTCCTCCAGCGGCTGCAAGTTCATTGCCAACTCCTCGAACGAAGCGTGAAAAACGGATGGTCTCGGACGGATGGTCTCGGGTCGGCCGCCACCACACCGGCGACCTCCCGAGCGGTAGGCACCTTAGCACTCACCTACCCCGAGTGCTAATCGAGGGCGGGGTCGACCAACGCGAGGCCGGGCGTCGCGCCGCCCGCCAATCCGGTCGGCGGCTCGCGCCGCAACCGGTGCCACGCGGCCGCGCCGACCATCGCGGCGTTGTCGGTGCACAAAGCCCGGTCGGGCACGATGCACCGCAGCCCCGCACCTTCCGCCCGCTCGGCGACAGTGGCCCGCAGGGCCGAGTTCGCTGCGACACCGCCGCCGATCACCACGGTGTCGATGCCCTCACGCGCCGCGACTCGCAACAACTTGGTCGCCAGCACGTCGACGACCGCGGCCTGGAACGACGCGGCAACGTCGGCGATGTCCTGGTCGGGATGCCGTCGGCGGTGCAGGACCACAGCTGTCTTCAAACCTGAGAACGAGAAATCGTCGCCGTCGTCGAGCATTGGGCGGGTGAAGTGCACCGCGTGCGGATCGCCTTCGACCGCGAGCCGGTCGATCGCCGGCCCGCCCGGGTAGCCGAGCCCGAGCAGCCGCGCCACCTTGTCGAACGCCTCGCCCGCGGCGTCGTCGACGGTCCGGCCGAGGACGCGATACGCGCCGTGTCCCTCCATCGAGATCAACAACGTGTGCCCGCCCGACACGATCAGGGTCAGGCACGGTGGCTCGAGGTCCCGTTGCTGCAGCATCGCCGCGTACATGTGCGCTTCGTGGTGATGCACGCCCGTATACGGTCGGTCGATCGCGAGCGCGAGCGCCTTGGCGGCACTCACACCGACGAGCAGCGCGCCGGCCAGACCCGGTCCGTGACACGCAGCGACGACGTCGATCTCGCGCAGCATCGTGCCGGACTCGACCAGTGCCTGCGCCACGACCGGGTTGACGAGTTCGACGTGGGCGCGGCTCGCGATCTCCGGGACGACGCCACCGAAACGTGCGTGGAGGTCGACCTGGGTCGCGACCACCGAGGAACGGATCGTGCGACCGCCCTCGACGACAGCCGCCGCGGTTTCGTCGCACGACGTCTCGATCGCGAGCGTCCGCGTGGAATCGTTCACCTCGACCCGGTCGGCGATCACGAGTTCGCGCCGCTCCGGTCACGTCGTTCGAGTTGCTGCAAGAGCGCCTCGTACTCGGGCGCGCGGATGTCGTGCGCCCACATGATCAACGCGTCCTCGATCTCGTCGTGATCTTGGTAGTAGCCCTTGCGCACGCCGACCGGCGCGAACCCGAAGCGCCGGTACAACTCCTGCGCGGCCCGATTGGAGAGCCGTACCTCCAACGTCAGCGCTTCGGCGTCGCGCGCGAGGGCAGCGCGAACGAGCGCGAGCAGCAACCGAGTGGCAATGCCCTTGCGGCGTTGCGATGGATCGACCGCGATCGTCGTGATGTGCCCATCGCGCAGCGACATCATCACCCCGCCGTAGCCGACGAGCTCGCGACCGATCTTGGCGATGACGTAGCAGCGGGTCTCGCTCAGGGCGAGCTCGCTCTGGAACAGCGGGGCCGTCCACGGTCGCGGGTAGACCCGCGTCTCGATCGCAAGGACGGAGCGGATGTGGCGCCGCCGCATCGGCTCGATCTCGACCTCGGTCAGGCCGTGGCGTTCGGGTGCCAACGCCATCAGGAACCACCTCCGACCGAGGCCAGCTCAGCGTCGCTCTTGCGGAGGTACATCGGCACGACGCTGGCAGCCGTCTGGAACTGCTCGCGCGCGAAGCGCGCAGCACCGAGTTCGAGCAACGCCGTGAGGTTCGGCGTTGCGAAGCCGGGACCGGCGAGCTCGATCAAGTCATGATCCTCGAAGTCGCCGCGGAATCGCAACGCACCGTCACCGCACAACAGCGCCGCCTCACCGCGCGCCGAGATCTCGGCAGTGAGATCGTCGGGAGTCGAGATCGTGTAATCCGACACTCGCTGGACGCCGCCGGGAACCGGCCGGTAAATCGCGCTGTAGATCTCGTGGCGGCGCGCGTCAATCGTCGGTACGACGAGCGCGCTGTCCGCGTGGCGCAGCGGATACGCAATCAGATCGAGACTCGGAACCGGTATCAGTGGAATGTCCAACGCGAGACCGAGCGCTTTGGCCGTCGTCACGCCCACACGGAGCCCGGTGAACATCCCCGGACCGATGCCTACCGCGATCGCCGACAGCGACGGCATGCGCACTCCGACCTGTTCGCACACGTCGCGGATCGCAGGCGCGAGTCGTTCGGCGTGCTGCGGGGCGCCGCCGCTCGCAGGTCCGCCGAGTTCGATCGCGCCGAGAACTCCGGCGTCGCTGCCGAGCGCGACGCCGACACGGCGGGTGGCGGTATCGATCGCGAGGAGCAACATCTCACGAACCGCCGGGTTGCGAAGACCGAGAGTCGGGTCGGCCCGCGACCGCAGCGGGCGCCTCGTTCTGGTCGGCCGGGTGCAGGTGGTGTGCGAGCGCGGTCGCAAGCTGACGCGACCGCGCCGGCCAACTCGGGCCGTGCACCGAGACTCGGATGATCCGTTCGTCGGGAGCGGGTTCGGGGACGCCCGGATGGGACTCGGGAAGGTCGATTCGCACGACGATGTGATCAGGCGGCAGCGCCGTGGCGATGCGGTCACCCCATTCGACGAACGTGACGCGACCGGCGTCGACGAACTCGTCGAAGCCGAGGTCGTGCACCTCTTGCATCGTGTCGAGCCGGTAGACGTCGACGTGCACGACCGGGATCCGCCCCTCGTACTCCTGGACGATCGCGAACGTCGGGCTCGTGACCGCGTCGACGACACCGAGTCCGGCGCACGCGCCCTGCACGAAGGCGGTCTTGCCGCCGCCGAGATCGCCCTGGAGCACGACCAGATCGCCCGCCCGCAACGCTCCGGCGAGCGCCGCCGCGACGGCGCGCGTTTCGGTGACCGAGTGCGTGCGGATCTTCATCCGTGTGCGCCGAGCGCGCGTTTGACCGTGACGAAGTCGGCCCGCGCGTCGGCGATTCTCGCGCCGCCGGCGCGCAAGACAGCAGAGGGGTGCAGCGTCGGGATCAGCACGGCATCCAGCCCCGCGCGCGAATAGGGGAACACCTGGCCGCGGATCGAGGTGATCCCCTCGTTCGTGGCGAGGAGCAACTTCGTCGCGAAGTTCCCGAGCGTCACGATGACGCGCGGTCGGATCAACTTCAGTTGTTTGTCGAGCCAGGGCGAGCACGCGTCGATCTCGTCGGATTGCGGATCACGATTGCCTGGAGGACGGCACTTGACGACGTTCGCGATGTAGACCTCGGCGCGGGTCAGGCCGATCCCCTCGATGAGTTGTGTCAGCAGCTGACCTGCCCGCCCGACGAACGGTTCGCCGCGCAGGTCCTCTTGTTCGCCCGGCCCTTCACCAACGAACATCAGGTCGGCTTCGGGATCACCGACCCCGAAGACGACTTGCGTACGGGTCGGCGCGAGCTTGCAGGCGGTGCAGGTCGCGGCCACCGTCGCGACGGCCGCCAGGGTGTCGCTCACGCCCCGGATTCGACCATGCGCGCCGTGGGCAAGTCCATCGTGGCGACGCCGGATCCGACGGCCGCGCGGATTGCGGTCGCGCTCAGGTCCGCGACCAACTGCCCGGCGCGGTCGGGGTGGACCTCGACCGGGCCGGCGGCGAGCACGATTGCGGCATCGCCGTCGGCGCTCGTGTGCGCCGGTCGAAGTGCACGTGCGAACCCGTCGTGGGCCGAACCGGCGAGCCGGTGGCAGGTCGCCTTGTCGAGCCGCGCGGTCGTGACGACGACGACCAGGGTCGTGTTGGCTGATTCCTCGAACGGCGCGGGGGTCGGGAAGGCCGGGGCGTCCGCGGGCGCGGTCGAACCGGCCAGCACCGCGCCGTCGTCGCCGATCACGTCGCCAAGCGCGTTCACGACTGCGACCGCGAGCCACTGTGCACCCTCTCGCAGGGCGTGGGCGAGACCGAGACCGCCCCGCACCGCGTGTTCGCGTCCACGCCACTTGCCGACGGTTGCTCCCGTTCCGGCTCCGATCCGGCCGCCCGTAACCGAGCGTCCGACCGCGGCGAGCGCGGCCGCGCCCTCGTCGGGGCCGGGGCGGCGACGCGACTCGAGCAAGTCGTAGATCGCGAGCGTCGGCACGATGGGAACGTTGCCGCCCGCGGTCGGGAAGCCTCGGCCGGCCGCCGCGAGGTCCCGCACGACGCCGTCGGCCGAGGCCAGCCCGAACGCCGACCCGCCGGTCAACACGACCGCGTCGACGTGCCGGACGGTGCGGCGAGGATCGAGCAGGGCGAATTCGCGCTCGGCCGGTGCACCGCCGCGGATCTCACCCGACCCGACGGTTCCGGGTGGGACGGTGATCACGGTGATCCCCGTGCCGTCGCCGCTCCAGTGCCCGATAGCGACACCGTCGGGGATCACCCTGCGACCTCGCGGGCGAAGTCGTGGATCAGGCCGTGGAGCAGTTCGGCCCGCTCGAGCATGATCATGTGCCCCGCGCCCTCGACCAGTTCGAGTCGTGACCCGGCGATCGCCTCGTGAATCTGGCGAGCGTGGAACGGTGGCGTGATTGCATCGGCGGTCCCGCAGACCACGAGCGTCGGGTGACTGATCGCCGCGAGCGCGTCGGTCAGGTCGATGCCGATCAGCGAGCGGGTAGCGGCGACGCGCGTGTCGTGCGGGCAGTCGCGCAGCATCTGGCGCACGAGTTCGACCTCGCTGGCGTACGGTTCACGCCCGAAGCCGATCCGGGCGAGCAGGAATCCGAGGTTCTTGGTCTTCCACAGTCGCGTGGAGTCGGGAGCGCGGCGGGTCACGTGTTCGATCGCGTCACGGAGCTGGGTCGAGCGGCTCCCAACCGGTGTCCTGCACAGCGTGGAGAGCAAGATCAGGCCGCGCACTCGCTCGCGCGCGACGTCGGGGTGGCGTATGGCGAACGACTGCACTGCGATCCCGCCCATTGAGTGACCGATGAGGATTGCGTCGCGCAGGTCGAGTTCGCGGAGCACGAGGGCAAGGTCGTCACCGATGTGTTCGACACCGTGCCCGCTGTCGCCCGCGATCGACGCGCCGTGCCCGCGCTGGTCGACTGCGATCACCCGAAATCCCCGTGCCGAGAGCGCCGGGAACTGCCGAACCCACGTGCGCATCGAAAGGGTGACGCCGTGGACCAGCACGATCGGGGGACCGTTGCCCGTCTCGACGACGTTGATCGAGCCTCCGTCGGCGGTGCGCAGCGTGTGTCCCGGCAGGATCACCGGAGCGAGGATGTCGACGGCGTGAGGATCGTCGCGCCGGCGTACCCGGCGCGCCGCGAGGACCTCGGCGGCGTAGAGCGCGCCTCCGATCGCGGCGATCGCACCGCCGGTATAGGCGGCGCCCTTGCCGATCGAAGCGAGCCGGCTCATCGGTACCGCCTCGGGACGCGCGGTCCGATACCGGTGAGGATCTCATAGGCGATCGTGTCGAGCGGCCCGGCCCAGTCCCACGCACCGATCGTCTCGCGGCCCTGAGTACCGAGCAGGACGACCGCGTCTCCGACCGCCACCGAATCGTCGACCTCGATCATCAACTGGTCCATCGTCACCACTCCGCGGATCGGGCGGCGCCGGCCGCGTACCAGGACCTCGCCGCCGACCAGGCCGAGGCGTCGCGGCACACCGTCGGCGTATCCGATGGGAACGGTAGCGATTCGAGTCGCCTCGGCCGAAGTCCAGTGTGCCCCGTACGACACGGACTCGCCGGGTTCGATCGACCGCACCGACACGACGCGCGAGTGGAGCGAGAGCACGGGCCGGAGCTCGACACCGGGGTCGAATCCGGGGTTGGGTGCGACGCCGTAGAGGGAGATGCCCACGCGCACGACGTCGAAGCGCGCGCGCGGGTGGAACAGCGCACCGGCGCTGTTCGCGACATGGGTCCGTTCCCACGAAACACCGGCGGCGCGCAGATCGGTCAGCGCCTGCTCGAGCCGATCGAGTTGCGTCGCCGACCATGGATGCTCCGGCTCGTCTGCGGTGGCGAGGTGCGACCATACGCCTGCGAGGGTGAGGCCGGCATCGTCGATCTGCCGGGCGAGATCGACCACGTGAGCGATCTCGGCACCGGCGCGATGCATGCCGGTGTCGATCTTGAGGTGGACACGCGGTCCACGGCCCGCGCTGCGTGCGATCGCCGCGATGGCGCCAGGCGACGCGACCATGAGTTCGAGGTCAGCGGCCAGCGCATCGGCGACAGAGTCAACGTCTGCCTCGGCGAACACCAGGATCGGCGACCGAACACCGCGCGCGCGAAGGGCGACGCCTTCTTCGACGAGCGCGACCGCGAGCGAAGTCGCGCCGGCTTCGAGCGCCGCGGCCGCGACCGGACCGGCGCCGTGTCCGTACCCGTCTGCCTTCACCACCGCCATCAGCGCCGCGGGTTCGGCGCGTGTCTGTACCGCGGCGGTGTTGGCGCGGATCGCGCCGAGGTCGACCTCGGCCCAGGTCGGTCGCAACGGCGCAGGCCTCAGGTCGTACGCGCGATGAACTTCACGATGTCGGAGCGCGCCAGCACACCGACGATCGTGCCATCGGCCGCGACGACCGGGAGATGGTTCACGCCCCGTTCGTGCATCAGCGTGGCGGCGTCTTCGAGCGACGAATCGGGCGCGACGACCGCAGGGCTCGGATCCATGAGATCGCCGACGGTGGCGCCCGCGACCTTCTTGAGTTCGGCTTCGAGGTGACGCATCTCGCCCGGCCACGGGATCGTCGCACCGAGAATGTTCAGGAACGCAGGCGCGTGCACCCGGCCCTCGCTGACGATGAGATCGTCGTCGCGCAGCAGGCCGAGGAGACGGCGTTGCGCATCGGCAACCGGGAGCGCGGAGACGCCGAGTTCGGCCATGCGGTCGGCGGCGTCGGCAACCGTCTCATCCGCGGCGATGACGACCGGATCGGCTGTCATCACGTCGCTGACATGGGTGGTGGCGGGCATCCTGGCTCCTCGGCTGTTCGCGGTCGAGCAAGGCTAGGGGCAGCGCGTCGATGACATCGGAGGCGATGGTCCCGTCGCCATAGGGCGAGCGATCGGCCGCGGCACCGTGGAGCACGGCGGCGTGCCATGCAGCATCGAACGGCGCGAGCCCGGTCGTGAGCAACGCGCCGATGACACCGCTCAGCACGTCGCCGGTCCCGGCGGTCGCCAGCCGAGCGCCTCCGGTCCGAGTCACCACGGCGCGCCCGTCGGGCGCGGCGACAACGGTCGCTGGCCCTTTCAGCAATATGACGCAGCGCCGCTCGGCCGCCAGGGCGACGGCCGCGGCGATCCTGTCCGGCCCGACCGGGTGACCCGCGAGCCGGGCGAACTCGCCGTCGTGCGGAGTGAGGACCGCGGCCGGCAACCCCGCGGCACCCCGGACATCGAGCGCGGCACGATCGTCGGTGAGCACGTTGAGCGCGTCAGCGTCGATAACGAGCGGGATCGGTGCCTCTGCGATGACGCGTGACGCGAACACGTCACTTCCGAGCGCGCGGCCCAAGCCCGGGCCGATGACTCCGGCAGCGAAGCGGCCAAGTTCGCGGCGGGCACCGACCGCGGCTTCGGCCGCGAATCCCCCGGCGGGATCGGACGCGAGTTCGCGGACCACGATCTCACTCGCCGCGGCCCGGCGAGCACCGGGTGCGGGCAGCACCGCGACGACCATCCCCGCGCCAGCGCGCGCCGCAGCACGCGCGGCAAGCATCGGCGCGCCGGTCATGCCGGCCGAGCCACCGATGACCATTACGCCACGGCTCCACTTGTGGGCGTCGGCCGGGCGCGCGGGGACGCGCACGTCCTCGAGGCCGGCGGCGAACACACTCGGATCAATGTCCACGCCGATGTCGACGACCTCGACGCGACCCGCGTGGGCCCGGCCCGGCTCGAAGAGCAACCCGGGCTTGAGCGCCTGGAAACACACCGTCGAGTGGGCACGCACCGCAGACGTCCCAATCTGTCCCGTCGCGCCGTCGACGCCGCTCGGGATGTCAACCGCCATCACCAGCGCTCCCGTAGTGAGGATCGCGCCAGCACACCATGCAGCGTCGCCGTCGAGATCACCGCGGAAGCCGGTGCCGAACATCGCGTCGACGACGAGATCGGCCCGCGCGAGCGCCCGTTCGGTTCGGGCGCGATCGAGGAAAGGCTCGCGCCCGACCGTGACGACATCGACCCGCGCGCCCATCGCTCGCAACACGTGCGCTGCGACCCTGCCGTCGGCGCCGTTGTTGCCGCCGCCGCACACGATCACGGCGCGGCGGCCGTAGCACCCGCCGAGCTCACGCCGCGCGGCGAGCGCCACGGCACGACCGGCGCGTGCCACGAGCGCGGATTCCGGTGTTCCCGCGGCGATCGTTCGGCGATCGGCCTCGGCCATCTCGGCGGGGGTGACGATCGGCCGCACGCGTCACTCGCGCCAGTGCTCGGCGAGCTGGACGACCGGTTGGGTGAGCAGGTCGACGACATCGACCGCGGCGAGCACATCCTCGCGAAATGTCGGTTCGACCTCGGTGACCTGGTCCTGGATCGCGCTGTAGCGACCGCGGTAGCCGCGCAGGATCCGTGCCATCACATCGGCGGCGAGCCTGTCGTGGAAGCGGACGTGCACGAGGGTGAGGCCGATCGGTTCGTTGTCTTTGACCTCGGGGACGATGATGCCGGTGCGGCCGTCGGCGCGGCCTCGGAACACCGTGACCTCGCGCTCCCACGCGGCGCGGTGTTTGGTGCCGCGAAGGCGTGGGTCGCGCTCGGTCCGGGATGCGATGCTCGCCCCGACCCCGCCGCGGTCGACGACGTTGATGGCGGCGTCACCGTCGACATCACCGTCGATGCGGTAGCGAGTGAAGCCGGTGACATCGACCACCGCGGCGTCGAGTTCGACGAGCGTGCGCAGGCTCCGGTAGCTCAGGTGGTCTCGGGCACATCCCGTCGCGAGCACCTCGCGAACCAGTCGCACGCCCAGCAGGGTTTCGTCGCTGCGCGAGATGCCGACGGTGACCGTCTTCGCCTGATGCTTGATCGCATCGATCGGCCGGGTCAGTTCCTCGATCGCGGTCGTGAGCGCGGCGGTGAGGTCCTCGACGAGGGTGCTCGGCGTGCCGACCTTGCCCAGTTCGACTTCGTACAGGTCGAGGGGAACCACGCCGGTCGCATAGCGGAACAGCGCGGCGAGCCGGACGCCGGCGGATGCACCGAGCGTGCCGTCGTAGCCGCCGGCGCGCAACGTCTCGAAGTAGCGACGCGCGAGCGGGGTGAGCGCCCGTTCGAGTTGAAGCAACAAGTCGTCGGCGTCCGGATGCGCAGCGACGACTGACTCGACCGCGCCGCGCGCCTCGCGCAACGCGACTGCCGAAGCGTCGATCGCCAGCGCCGCTTCGTAGCCGAACAGGTGCCCGGCCATCGCCGACAGCACGAACGCAACCTGCGGATGCGTCGGCGGGACCGACAAGGTCTCGAGCGCGGCCGACATGCGAGTCTCGCCATCGTTGCAGATCACGATCGGCGCTGCCTTATGGGCGCGATAGATCGCAACTTCCTTGCCGACATCGTCGGCGTTGGAGCCCGACAGACCCGCGGCGCACACGAGGATCAACGGCTCGGCCGAGAGGTCGATGTGCTTCTTGTCCTCGGTGAGATCGCAGGCGATCGACTTGTAGCAGAGCTCCGAGAGCTTGATGCGCACCTCGTGCGCGGCCGTTCGGTTGGGTCCGTTGCCGACGAGCGCCCAATAGCGGCGCGCCGGAGCGTGCCGAAGCGCCGCGGCGGCGATGGCGGAGCGGCGACCGAGCAGTTCGGTCATCAGCGACGGGAGTTCGCGCAAGGCGCGCAACACCTCGTGTTGTTCGTCGAGGTCGTGGCTTGCTCCGAGCACTTCCGCCGCGATCGTGTACGCAACGAGGAACCCGGCCGCGACTTGCGCGTAGAACGCCTTGGTCGACGCCACACTCATCTCGACGTCGCGCCCATCCGAGGTGTAGAGGACGCCGTCACTCTTGTCGACGAGGTCGCTCCCTCGCCGGTTGACGATTGCAATTACCGACGCGCCGCGGCCGCGCACGACATCGACCGTGCGGTTCGTGTCGGTCGTCGTGCCCGACTGGCTGATCGCGATCACGAGCGTGTCGTCCATCGGTTCGCCGAGACCGAACCCGGACAGTTCGGTGGCGGGCACTGCTTCGACCGCAAGCCGCGACGCCGGAATGAGCCGGCGCAGCGTGACGGCCAGGCTCTGCCCAGCGACCGCGGCGGTGCCCTGGCCGATGACGAACACCCGCCGGGTCGCACCCGTACGAAGCCGATCGCGCACAGCGCGCGGCATCGCACCAAGTGGAAGTTCTGCGCGTAGACGGCCTTCGTACACGGCAAGCCGGCCGCGCAGCGTCTTGGCGAGCGACCCCGGCGCCTCGCCGATCTCCTTGAGCAGGAAGTGCGGGGAGTCGCCGCGGTCGATGTCGCGCGTGGTGACCTCCGGCGTGCGGAACTCGTCGTCGCGGATCGGCAGTTCGCTGCCCTCGTAACCGATGCGGCGCACACCGCCGACCTGTCCAGCGCGGCGGCCGTCGATGGCGACCACCTGACCCTGGGTCGCGGGGTTGCCCGGTTCGCGGGCGGTCTCGCCGTCGAGCCGCATGTACCGGTCGGCGACCTCGACGACGCCGTACGGCTCGCTGGCGACGATCGTGAGGCCGTCCGCGAGCCCGACGTAGAGCGCCTGTCCGCTCCCTCGTTGGGCGAGCAGGATGCAGTCGGGCGCGATGGCGAGGGAGGCGGCGATGGCGACCGAACCTTCGAACGACGCGACCGTCGAACGAAACGCTTCGACCGGCTCGAGACCCGATGCGATGCGCCGGCTCACGAGGGTCGGGATGATCTTGGCATCGGTCGTGATCTCGGTCGGGATGCGGAGATCGTCGAGCGCGCTGAGGTCGGCATAGTTGTCGACGTCGCCGTTGAGCGCGGCGATGACGTAGGGAGCGGCAGCGAGCAGATCCTCATCGCGCTCGCCCGAGCACTCCTCGCTGTTCAACGGGTGGCAGTTGGGTTCGGAGATGATGCCGATGCTCGCCCAACGCGTGTGCGACACGACCAGCGCGTGAGCGGTGTCGGCGTGCAACACAAGGCGCAGAAGATCGTCGCTTCGGATTGCGGCACGCAGTGCCGTCGTGTTGTCACCGAGTTCACCGACCTCGGCGGCGCGCTTGTACACGAAGCTGAAGCAGCCGTCGACAACTCGCACCGATCCGGAGCCGAACAGCGGATCTGCCGATCGTTGCGCGATAAGTCGCCGCAGCGTCGGGTCGGCGAGGTCGACGCCGTGATCGCGCACGAGCACGTGGATCCCGGCCGAGTCGCGTCCGCGCACTTCGAGCCGGTCGAGGGCCGAAAGTGCGAGCTGGATCGCGTAGAAAGCCTCGATCGCCGCGGCGCCGTGTTCGCCGTTGCTCAGGGCCTCGACGGCATCGGCGGTGCGGAGCCGGTCGCGCAGGATCGCCCAGGCCGCGTCCTTGACGGCGCCGACCGCGGTGTTGAGCGCCTCGTCGGGGTGCAGTTCGCCGACCTCGGCAGCCGCCTCGACGCGAGCGTCGAGCGCGTCGACAGCAGCGAACAACGCGGAGCCGGCGAATCGAAGGGTCGCGGCGGCGAGCGCGTCGCCGACGATGGCTCCCACGGCAGCCGGTCCACGCAGGTGCCGGTCGATCGCGGTGAGCTCGGCGGCGATGTCGGTGAGGCACCGCGCCCCGAGCTGCTCATCGGTGAGGCGGCGTGTCGCGGCATCGATGGCCTCGACCACGCGCGCGAGATCGGGTCCGGTCCGGTCCGCGGTGGCGGTAGCGATGGCAACGATGCCGCACATGTGACTCTCGAGTGTAGGAATCGGGCGGAACGGAAGACGCGTCGCTCAGGTTTCGCCAGGCGTCGTGGGCAGGTCGGCGGACGGCGGCTTCGCGATGACCTCGGCGATGCGGTTCGCGGCGGCGTGTGCCTCGGACTCGGTGGCAGCCTCGACCATCACCCGGACAACCGGCTCGGTGCCCGACGCGCGCACGAGCACGCGTCCGGTCTCGCCGAGGTCGGCGACCGTCTGGTCGACCACCGCGCGTACATGGGCGTCGTCCTCGGGATCGCCCGAAGTCGCGACCCTGACGTTGACGAGCACCTGGGGGAGCCGTGTCATCACTGCGGCGAGGCGCGAGAGCGGCCGGCCGGAGTCGATCACTCGTGCCGCGAGCAACATACCCGTGAGGATGCCGTCACCGGTCGCAGCGCGGCCGCCGAACACGATGTGGCCCGACTGTTCTCCACCGAGCGCGAGCCCACGTTCGTGCATTGCGGCGACGACATGACGGTCGCCGACGGGTGTTTCGACGAGGTCGATCCCGTGGTCGCGCAGGCCGAGCCGCAGTCCGAGGTTCGACATCACGGTCACCGCGATCGCGTCGTGCGGGAGCGCGGCCTGTTCGCGCAGCGCGATGGCCATGATCGCCATGATCTGATCGCCGTCGACAAGTTCGCCGCGTTCGTCGGCTGCGAGCACGCGGTCGGCGTCGCCGTCGAACGCCAGACCGAGCGTCGCGCCGTGCTCGACCACCGCCCGCTGCATCGCGCCGGGGAAGGTCGACCCGCACGCGTCGTTGATGTTGCGTCCGTCGGGTGAGGCGTGCAACACGACGGTCTGGGCGCCGGCCTCGGAAAAGACCTCGGGCGCGACCTCGGACGCGGCGCCGTTGGCACAGTCGAGCACGACCTTGGCGCCGCCGAGCGCGCCCTCGGCGAGTTGATCGACGAGATGCGCCTCGTAGATCGCGCGCGCGCCGGTGAGCGGGAGCGCGTGAGCCGCCTTCGCCGGCGGACCGCCCGCGGCGAGCAGGGCTTGCAGTTCGGCCTCGATCGCGTCCTGGTGCTCATCCGACAGCTTCGAGCCACCCGGCTGAAAGAACTTGATGCCGTTGTCGGACCAGGTGTTGTGGCTCGCCGAGATCATCGCCGCCCACTCGTCGCGTACGCGCGACACGACGGCGAGGCCAGGGGTCGGGAGCAGTCCGGCGCTCTCGCACACGGCGCCCTCGGCGGCGAAACCAGTGGCAAGGTCGTCTTCGATCCGCGTGCCCGACGCGCGGCCGTCGCGCGCAATCAGGACCCGCCCGGTGCCGGTGACCCGCACGAAGGCGCGCGCAAGGGCACGGGTGAGATCGGGTGTGATCTGCGTCGCGGCGTCGCCGCGGATCCCGTCGGTTCCGAAGTGCAGCACTACCGCTTGCTGTACTGCGGCGCCTTGCGGGCCTTCTTCAACCCGTACTTGCGGCGTTCCTTCTCACGCGAGTCCCGGCTGAGGAGCCCGGCCTTCTTCAGCGCGGCGCGAGTATCGCCGTCGAGGCTGACGAGCGCGCGCGTGATGCCGAGGCGCAACGCACCGGCCTGACCCGACACGCCGCCGCCGATGAGGGTGGCGTCGACGTCGTAGACCTCTTCGGTCTGGGTGATGCGCAGGCCCTCTTTGGCGACCACCTGGTGGGTGAGGATCGGGAAGTACTCCTCGAACGGGCGGCCGTTCACGACGATCTTGCCTGTCCCGGGACGCAGGCGGACCCGGGCGATCGCTTCCTTGCGGCGGCCGGTGGTCTGGATCAGGGGCTTGGTCACGTAGCGTCTCCGAAGTGGTGCGGCGTCAGGATGTCGGCGCGTAGGCGCGAGCCGGCAGCGGGCGGGGCTGCGGCTGCTGGGCCGCATGGTCGTGCGAAGGGCCGGCGTAGACGCGCAACTTCTTGATCTGTTGGCGGCCGAGGCGGTTCTTCGGAAGCATGCGCCGCACCGCGAGCCGTACGACCTGTTCGGGGTCGCGCTCGATCAGGTGTTCGAGGCGTTCAGCACGGATGCCGCCCGGGTAACCCGAGTGGCGGTAGTAGATCTTGTCGTGACCCTTCTTGGCGCCGATGGCGAGCTTGGCGGCGTTCACAACGATCACATGGTCGCCGGTGTCGATGTGCGGGGCGAAGATCGCCTTGTGCTTGCCGCGCAACAGCACGGCGACCTCGGTGGCGAGGCGGCCGAGCACCGCGCCCTCGGCGTCGATGACGTGCCAGGTGCGGGTGATGTCGCTGGGCTTGGGCGTGAACGTGCGCACGGAATTACCTCACCAACCGGCCGTACGGGACCGGGCCTCTGACCGGGACCCACGGACGGGCCGGAACGAAGGCCCGCACGACCACCGCCGGCGGGCCCAAAGACGACGACGCATGCTACCGAACGGCCGGTCCTGCCGACAATCCGGGCGCCGTCGGGGGTTCGACCGAATGACGGTTGGCCAATCGCGGCCTGGACCGACGGCATCGCTGACTTCGCCGGCTCCGCGCCCAGGTGGCGCCTGTTGCGGCGAGGGCGGTCGCCGTTAGGCTCGGCCGACATGACTGTCGTTTCGTCACGGTCGCACGAGTGGGGCGCGACCGAGATCGCCGATGAGCACCGGGCAGACGCCGACGCTGCGCTCGAGGTGCTGCTCGACGCCGCGCTCGAGCCAATCGTCGACATGGTGCTCATCGCCCGCGACGGCGCCTACGAGGCCCTGAGCCACGACGGCTCGGTGCGCTTCGCCCGCAATGAGAATGGCGGGATCGACGTGCTCGCCACGAACGGGGCCAATCCGCTCGCCGACCAGTCGACCGACCGGTTCGCGGGGCTCGACACCGAGCGCGCCTGCCTGCACCCCCACCGCTCGGCCAACAGCTACCCCTTCGGGTACGAGCAGGCCGTCCAACTGTTCGACTCGCCGTCGTCGCCGGATCTGTGCGTCATCCACTCGGCGTCGCACAACTGGGAGGACCAGGGCGGGCACCTCGGTGAGCACGGTTCGATCGGCGTCGTGCAGGCCCGCGCGCCGTGGGTCATCGCCGGCAAGGGCGTGCGCAACCTCGGCGTCGCCCCGATCGCCGCGAAGTTGGTCGATGTCGCGCCGACGCTGTGTGAGTTGCTCGGCGTCGCGCCTCGCGATGGTGGCAACCACCTCGCCATGCAAGACGGTGTCGTGCGCGCCGACGTGTTGGATGCGTCCGAGCGTCCGTCGCACGTCATCGGGTTCCTGTTCGACGGCGCCAACGCCAACGTGCTCTACGACATGGCGGCGCGCGGCGAGGCTCCCAACGTGGCGCGCCTCATCGAGATGGGCACCGCGTTCGGCCACGGCGCGATGTCGTCGCTGCCGACGATCACCTTGGCGAACCACACCTCGATCCTCACCGGCGCCTACCCCGGTCATCACGGGATCCTCAACAACGCGTGGTACGACCGGCGTCGTGGCCGTCGAGTGATCACCAACTCGCCGAGCACTTGGCCGACCGCGATGGAGACGCTCGAACCCGGTGTCGAGACGATCTTCGACGCGGTCCACCGCACCTGGCCAGACGCATTCACCGCGTGCGTCGACGAACCGTGCGACAACGGTTCGGACTACTCGACATTCCACTACTTCCGCCGCGGCGAAGTCCCGCCGATCCCGCGTTCTCCCGAGGGACTTCCCCACGTCAGCGAACGGTTCGTGCGGCCGAGCAAGGACTACGCCTGGTCGTCGGTGATCGACCACATGGGGACCGAACAGGCGACCGGGGTGCTGCGCGGCGACTACCGCGACGAGCACTACCCGCTGCCCCGGTTCATGTGGGTGAACTTCACGCTCACCGACGCAGCGATGCACGAAGGCGGCCCGCACTCCGAGATGGCCGCGGCGTCGGTGCGCGACTCCGACGCGCGCCTCGGCGAGATCCTCTCCGTCCTCGAAGATCGGCGCGTGTTCGACGAGTGCGCCTTCACGCTCGTGGCCGACCACGGGATGGAGGAGTCCGACCGGGCCTGCACCGGCGACTGGGACGTGGCGCTGCGCGAGGCCGGGATCAACGCCCGCGACGAGGCGTACTCGTTCTTGTACTTCGGTGTCGTGGCTACGGACGACTGAATGCCCGTTTCGAGACACGACGCGCGCAATCGCTCGATGGGCTCCCGCATGATCGGCGCGATCGCGCTGACGGCGACGCTCGCGACCGCTGCCGGCGCGTGCAGCGACGACTCAGCACCGAATGTCGTGGCGACCTCGGCCCCGCCCGGCGCCACTGCTGCCCCGACTGCAGCCCCGCCGACCACGCTCACCACGGCGGACCGCAGCACGACGAGCACACCAACCAACGGGTCGTTGCCGTCGACCGGCAACGCCGAAATCGACGCGTTGCTCGCGGCCGAACGCACCGCCAACTACCACGTGATCTACGTGAACGACCAGGGTGAGTCGCTCGAGGTGCTCCGCGACGGCGCGCGCCTCGCCGTGTACCAGCGATCACAATCGCTACATCAGATGGGTGACGGCAGGAACTTTCAGTGCGACACGATCGAGGGCGGGCGCTGTCTCCCTCTCCCCGACGGCCTCGGCAGCATCGACACGGTGCTCAGCGCCTACTTCGCCGGCTTCGGTGCAGCGCTCGCGGGTTCGGAGAACATCACAGGTCCGTTCGCGGCTGGCGCCACCGTCTCCGAAGACACCGTCGCCGGCCGCCGCGGCCGCTGCGCCAAGGTGACGAGCGGTGAGCAGAGCTACGCGGTGTGCATCGACGCCGAGATCGGCATCCTGCTGCGATCCATCAGCGACCCCGGCGACGGCACGACCACCACCTTCGCCGCCAGCACCGTCGAAGTCGGCACCGTCACCGCGGCCGACCTCGAACTCCCCGCCACAATCGTCGGCACCTGACTTGGTCCGGCCGCCAGGCGCCGACACCCATTCCGGCGTCATGAGGCGCGGGCTGTTCGCCGTTCATGACGCCGGTTGAGCTGGAGGCGGGCGGAGACGCGGAACGAGGGGTCCTCGACCCGCTTGCGGCGGGTCAGTAGCCGACTTGCCAGAGGCAGAGACCGTGGGGTGGGGCGAGTTGCCCGGCGCTGTGGCGGTCCTTGGCGGCAAGGATGGCGGTGAGGTCGCCGGGGCGCTTGCGGCCGAGACCGATCTCGACGAGCGTGCCGACGATGCTGCGCACCATCTGCCAGCAGAACGCGCTCGCCCTGATCTCGTAGCGCAGGATTCCGTCGCCCTCGTCGACCCAGCGGCTGTCGATAACCCTCCGCATCGTCGTCGACCCTTCCGGCCCGCGCCGGCAGAACGATGCGAAGTCGTGCTCACCGATGAACACGTCGGCCGCGAGCATCAACCGGTGCAGGTCGAGCGGCGCGTCGACCCACCACGCGAACCGATCGCGGAACGGGTCGAGCACAGGACGGTTGACAATCGTGTAGCGGTACGCACGCCAGCGCGCCGAGAAGCGCGCGTCGAAGTCGGCCGGCGCGAACTCCGCGCTGCGCACCGCGATCTGCGGGTTGAGCATCGAATTCAAGGAGCGCAGCAGGCGCTCAGGGTCGGCGTCGTCGGGCACGTCACCGGTCACGACCTGGCCCCAGGCGTGCACACCCGAATCAGTCCGGCCCGCACCGGTCAACACCACCGGGACGCTCAATACCTGCGCGAGCGCGTCCTCGAGCGCTCCGGCGATGGTGCGCTGCCCACGCTGGCGGGCGAAACCGCGAAAATCCGTCCCGTCGTAGGCAACGACCAACTTCAGCCGAGCCATACAGGGGGTGCGTCGATAGCTATCGCGTAGCGATAGCTATCGACGCACCATCCTTTCGATCAGACGAACTCGATGCGCGCCATCGGCGCGTTGTCGCCGGGACGCGGGCCGAGTTTCAGGATCCGCAGGTAACCACCGTTGCGGGTCGAGTAGCGCGGGCCGATCTCGGCAAACAGCTTCGACGCGGCGTCCTTGTCGTGGATCGTCGCGACGACGAGCCGCTGCTGGTGCACGCCGCCCTTCTTCGCCTTGGTGACGAGTTTCTCGGTGTAGGGACGCAACGCCTTGGCCTTCGCCTCGGTCGTCGTGATCGCCTCGGCGATGATCAGACTCGCGGCGAGGTTCGCCATCATCGACCGTTGATGAGCAGGGTTCCCGCCGAGACGGTGACCCTTCTTCGGTGCCGGCATCGCCTTACTCCTTGACGCGTAGCGACAAGCCGCGCTCGTCGAGCTTCTGGGTGACCTCCTCGAGCGACTTCGAACCGAAGTTCGTGATCGCGAGCAGATCGTCCTCGGTCTTCATCACCAGCTGGCCAATCGTGTCGACACGAGCCCGCTTCAGGCAGTTGCGCGGCCGCTCGGACAGGTCGAGCTCCTCGATCGGCAGGTCGAGGTCCGGCGAGTGCCCCGCCGTCGTCGCGACCTCGCCCAACTCGAGCCCCTTGGGCTCCTCGGACAGGTTCGCGATCAGCGAGATCAGGTTCTGCAAGGTGCTCGCCGCCGACGCAAGCGCGTCGCGCGGCGTGATCGAACCGTCGGTCTCGATCTCGATCGTCAGCTTGTCGTAGTTCGTCGCCTGCTCGACCCGCGTCGGCTCGATCGAGAACGCGACCCGCCGCACCGGCGAGAAGATCGCGTCGACCGGAATGATGCCGATCGCCGTTCCCGGCCGCTTCGAACGCTCGGCCGACAGGTAGCCGCGGCCCTGCTCGATGGTCAGGTCCATCGCCAGGCGGCCCGCGGCGCTCACGTGCGCGATCACGTGGTCGGGGTTCAGGATCTCGACATCGCTCGTGGTCTGGATGTCGCCCGCCGTGACTTCACCTGGACCGCGCTTGTCGAGACGCAACGACACCGCCTCGTCGCTCACACACGTCATGACGATGTCCTTGAGGTTCAGGATGATGTCCGTGACATCCTCCTTGACCCCCTTGATCACACCGAACTCATGCAAAGCCTCGTCGAAGCGAACCTGCGTCACCGCCGCGCCCGGGATCGACGAGAGCAGCGTGCGGCGCAAGCTGTTGCCGAGCGTGTGGCCGAAACCGGGCTCGAGCGGCGAGATCGTGAACGACTGGGTGTTGCCCGAAGCCTCGAGGGCTTCGATCTCAGGGCGCTGGATGATGAGCATGGGGCAGCCTCACAGTTGGTCGGGGCGCGGACAGGGCGAACGACGGATTCAGCGGCAGCGAGGATCCGCGCCGCGCTATTTGGAGTACAGCTCGACGATGAGCTGTTCCTTGACGAGCGTGTCGATCTGCTCGCGGATCGGCAGGTCGCGCACCGTCGCGCGGTGGTCGTTGCCGCTCACCTCAAGCCACGCAGGAACCTGACGATCGATCGTGTCCATGTTGTGCCGGACCACGATCATGTTCTTCGCCTTGGTGCGCAACTCCACCACGTCGCCCTTGCGGACCGTGTAACTCGGGATCGTGACCCGCTTGCCGTTCACGTTCACGTGGCCGTGCCGCACGAACTGGCGCGCCTGATTGCGACTCGACGCGAACCCAGTGCGGAACACGATGTTGTCGATCCGCAACTCGAGCAGCTGCAACAAGTTCTCGCCGGTGATTCCCGGGCGACGCGTCGCCTCGGCGTACACCGAACGGAACTGCTTCTCGAGCAGGCCGTAGATGCGCCGCGTCTTTTGCTTCTCGCGCAGCTGCACCAGGTACTCGCTGTCGCGGATGCGGCCGCGGCCGTGAATACCCGGCGGGTACGGGCGCCGCTCCATCGGGCAGCGCATCGAGTCGCACTTCGGGCCCTTCAAGAACAGCTTGGTGCGCTCGCGCCGGCAGAGGCGGCACACAGGACCGGTGTAACGAGCCATCCTTCGTCTCCCTCCGCGTCAGACCCGGCGCCGCTTCGGCGGACGGCAACCGTTGTGCGGGATCGGCGTGACGTCCTTGATGCCGACGACCTCGACCCCGGTGTTCTGGATCGAACGGATCGCAGTCTCGCGACCCGAGCCTGGACCCTTGACCACGACATCGACCTTGCGCAGGCCATGCTCCATCGCCCGGCGCGCAGCGGCCTCGGCCGCGAGCTGCGCCGCGAACGGTGTGCTCTTGCGCGAACCCTTGTAACCGACGTTGCCCGAACTCGCCCAGGCAATCGTGTTGCCGGCCTGATCGGTGAACGTCACGATCGTGTTGTTGAACGACGACTTGATGTGCGCCACCCCATAGGCGACGTTCTTGCGCTCGCGTCGCTTCGGACGCCGCCCCCCGGCCGCAGGCTTCGCCATAACTACTGCCTCGCTTCCACTTCGCTACTTCCGCTACGCAAAACCGGCTTCGCTCCATCCGCTTCGTTCGCTCGGCGGAGCCATGCTCGGGTCGGTTCGTTCTCTAGTGCTTCGCTTCCACTTCGCTACTTCCGCTACGCAAAACCGGCTTCGCTCCATCCGCTTCGTTCGCTCGGCGGAACCATGCTCGGGTCGGTTCGTTCTCTAATGCTTCGCTTCCACTTCGCTACTTCCGCTACGCAAAACCGGCTTCGCTCCATCCGCTTCGTTCGCTCGGCGGAACCATGCTCGGGTCGGTTCGTTCTCTAATGCTTCGCTTCCACTTCGCTACTTCCGCTACGCAAAACCGGCTTCGCTCCATCCGCTTCGTTCGCTCGGCGGAACCATGCTCGGGTCGGTTCGTTCTCTAGTGCTTCGCTTCCACTTCGCTACTTCCGCTACGCAAAACCGGCTTCGCTCCATCCGCTTCGTTCGCTCGGCGGAGCCATGCTCGGGTCGGTTCGTTCTCTAGTGCTTGCGGGCCTTCTTCTTGCCGGCCACGGTCTTCTTCGGGCCTTTGCGGGTCCGGGCGTTGGTGCGGGTGCGCTGGCCGCGCACCGGCAGGCCTCGGCGGTGACGCAGGCCGGCGTAGCAGCCGATCTCCATCTTGCGCTTGATGTTCTGCGCGACCTCGCGGCGCAAGTCACCTTCGACCTTCAGGTACTGGTCGATGTGCGCACGCAGGCGCGACACCTCTTCCTCGGTCAGGTCGCGCACCCGCGTGTCGCGCCCTATCTGGGTCTCGTCGCAGATCTGCTGCGACGTGGTCTTGCCGACGCCGTAGATGTATGTCAACGAGATCTCGAGCCGCTTCTCGCGCGGGATGTCAACTCCTGCAATACGGGCCATCGCTTACCCCTGTACCTGCTTGTGACGTGCGTCGACGCAGATGACCCGCACCTTGCCGTGACGGCGGATCACCTTGCACTTGTCGCAGATCTTCTTGACGGAAGGCCGAACCTTCATGACTTCCTCGGCATGACTTCGTGGTCCTTGGGAGAGATGCCGGAACCCGGCGGTCGTTCAGCGGTAACGGAAGGTGATCCGCCCGCGAGCAAGGTCGTAGGGCGTGAGTTCCACCTGCACCTTGTCGCCGGGAGCGATGCGGATGTAGTGCATGCGCATCTTCCCGGAGATGTGGGCGAGCACCTTGTGCCCGTTCTCGAGCTCGACTCGAAACATCGCGTTGGGCAGTGATTCGACGATCGTGCCCTCGACGAGGATCGTGTCGTCCTTCGGTTTGGCCAGGGTGCTCACCCGCTCGGTCGAGGCGCGCGTGAAGGCGCCGGAGTTGCGTGATCAGGGCTGCGGTCCGGAATGGACCGGTTGGTCAAGCTACCCGAGGGCCTGCCCCGATCGCAAAGCGACCCCTCGGATATCGACTTCCATCGCTATCTATCCGAGATATCTCGATATTCTGACGGCGTGGATCCGGTGCGAAATCCGTTCGCGCCCGGGGCGGGGCTCCCGCCGCCGGCGCTGGTCGGCCGCGATCACGAGTTACGCGGCGCCGCGGTCGCGCTCGAACGACTCGCCCAACGACGACCGGCCCGGGGCGCGGTGTTCGCTGGGGTGCGCGGCGTCGGCAAGACGGCGTTGCTCAACGAGATCCGCCGCATCGTCACCACGAGAGCATGGATCCACGCCAAGGTCGAGGGCGGGAGCAGTGGCCGCTTTCGCGATTCGCTCGCCCAGTCGCTCAACTCGTCACTGCGCACCGCAACCGCTGCCGTCGGCTCCGGCGCGCTCGATCGGGCGCTCGCCGTCTTCAAGTCGTTCTCGCTCGCCGCGGCCGACGATGGCAGCCTGGCGCTCGGCATCGACGTCGACCCTGCCGGTGGCGTCGCCAACACCGGCAACCTCGCGATCGACCTCACCGAACTTCTCGGCGAACTCGGCGCGGCGGCGGCGACGCTCGGCGTCGGGTGCGCGTTGTTGATCGACGAACTTCAAGAGCTCGCGAGTGACGAGGTCGCCGCGCTCGCGGGCGCGGTGCACGACGCGACCCAACTCGGACTCCCGGTCGTGGTGTTCGCGGCCGGCCTCCCCAACGTTCCCGATCTCCTTGTCGAGGCGCACGGCTACGGCGAGCGCCTCTTCGACCTGCAAACGATCGACGCGTTCGACGACGAACGCGCCGCGGAGGCACTCACCCGGGCCACGGCCATCGAACACGTGGGTTGGACGGGCGACGCGATCCGCTTCGTGCTCGATGCCGCCAAGGGTCACCCGTACTTCTTGCAGGTGTACGGCAAGCACGTGTGGGATTTCGCGCTCGCGTCGCCGATCTCGGGCGCCGACGCGCGCGCGGGAGTCGCGGCGGGTCGTTCCGAGTTGGACCGCGCCTTCTTCGGCGCGCGCTGGCAGCGGGCCACCGCAGCACAACAGGAATACCTGCGCGCCATGGCCACCGTCAGCGATCATCGAGGGCAGGCCCGTTCGAGCACGGTGGCGCGTCACCTCGGCCGCACGCTCAGCGCACTCAGTAGCACCCGCGACCAACTCCTGCGCAAGGGCTACGTCTACGCCCCCGGTCGCGGCACCATCGCCTTCACCACCCCGGGAATGGCCGACTACATCGCCGCCCGCAGCTGACCACAAGGCAGTTGGGAGTGCCACTCCGCCACGACCTCAGCACCATTCGGCTCGCCGCATCGCGACCCGCGTAAGGGAGGTGCGTAAGGCAAACGGGACCGCGAGGACGCGACTCACGATCGCGGGTGAGCGGCGTGCGGGCGGAGGGCGTCGAGCTCGCCGTAGGTGACAGCCCTGATGGCGGCTGCGTACGATCCGGCCCGGCGCGCCCTGCGGGTGCGGAGTTGGGGAGGCACACCGAGGGCATGATCGTCGCCGCGCTCCGAGATCTTGTCTGGCGCCGGCGCCGCTTCGCGATCGCGATCGTCGCGGCCGCGCTGGTGTTCGGGATGAGCCTGCTGATGTCGGGTCTCGCCGACTCGTTCCCGAACGAAGTCGACCGCCTTCTCGACCGACTGGGTGGCGAGTCGTACCTCGCCGCCGAGGGCGAGCCGGGACCCTTCACCACGACGAAGCTGTTGCCCGTCGAAGCCGCGCCCCGAGGAGCACCGTTCATCATGTCGGGAACGGCGACCCGCGTCGATGGCAAGTTGCGCGACCTCACGCTCATCGGTCTGCCGGTCGGCCGTTCCGTCGACGTCCGCGACGGCACCGAGGTAGCCGCACCCGGCGAGGCGGTCGTCGATCGCGCGCTCGGCGTCGAGGTCGGCGCGACCGTGACGGTCGGCGGCGTGCGCTTCCGCGTCGTCGGCCGCACGAACCGAACGACGATCTTCGGCGGTCAACCCGTAGCGTTCGTCCCCATCCAGGACCTGCAGGGTCTCCTGGCCGCGGGACAACCGATTACGCGCGCCTGGATCGAAGGCGACGCTGCGGCGACCGCGACGCCGCCGGGTCTCGAGCGCTTCGACCGCGACGCCGCGGCCAAGGATCTGCTGCGCCCGCTGAAGGGAGCCAACCGTTCGATCTCGTTCGTCAAGGCGCTGCTCTGGCTCGTCGCCGCATGCATCATCGGGTCGGTCGTGTTCCTGTCCGCGCTCGAACGAGTGCGGGACTTCGCGATCTTCAAGGCGACGGGTGTCGCGACCAAGTCGATCGCGGTCGGGCTCGCGCTGCAGGCCGTCATCCTCGCGGTCGCGTCCTCGATCGTGTCGGTCGGCGTTGCGCTGTTGCTCGGTCCCGCGTTCCCGATGCCGATCGAGATCCCGACGAGCGCATACGTGTCGCTGCCGCTGCTCGCCATCGTGATCGGGCTGGTCGCCAGCCTCGCGGGGATGCGCCGCGCGGTCACGATCGATCCTGCGCTGGCGTTCGGAGGTCGGTGATGCCCGACCTGCGGATCGAGAGTCTGACGATCACCTATGGCAGCGGTGACCTCGCCGTCACGCCGGTCAAGGACTTCTATCGAACGATCGCGCCCGGCACCCTTGCGCTCCTGCTCGGGCCGTCGGGTTGCGGCAAGACCACGCTGCTGTCGTGCCTCGCCGGGATCCTCACCCCGTCGAGTGGCGCGATCCACTTCGGCGACGTCGAGATCACTGCGCTCTCGGGTCCGGCACTCACCGAGTTCCGCCGCCACCGGGTCGGCATCGTGTTCCAAGGCTTCAACCTTGTCGCTTCGCTCGACGCGACCGAGAACGTGATGGTGCCGTTGCGCGCCGCCGGCGTGCCGCGGCCCGAGGCGCGTCGGCGGGCACTCGAACGGCTCACCCGCGTCGGGCTAGCCGACCGCGCCCACCATCATCCCGGCGGCCTGTCCGGCGGGCAGCAACAGCGCGTCGCGATTGCTCGCGCGCTGGCACTCGAACCGCCGTTGCTGATCGCAGACGAGCCCACCGCGAACCTCGACAACGTGCAGGTCGAGATGGTGCTGCGAACGTTGCGGTCGCTCACCGACTCGGGGCGCACCGTCGTCGTGTCGACCCACGACCATCGCCTGCTTGCGCTCGCCGACGACGTCGTCGAGATGGCACCGACTTCGGTTGCCGAAGGTCATGGTACGGAGCGGCGCACCGTCGCGGCCGGCGAGACGTTGTTCCGCGAGGGATCGCGCGGCGACAAGATCTACGAGGTCGTGCGGGGTGACATCAGATTGCGTCAGCGTCGCGGCGAACGTGACGTCGTGATCGCAGCCGTCACGGCCGGCGACTTCTTCGGAGAGATGAGTGCGCTCTTCGGGCTCGCGCGCTCGGCAACGGCCATCGCTGCAGTCGAGAGCGAGGTCGTTGCCTACGGCGTCGCTGACTTCCGGGCCAAGTTCGGAACCGACCGGATCATGGAGCTCGTCGCCCGCACCGAGTCCGAGACCAGGGCGCGCGATCAGCGACGCCTCGTCACGGATCCCAGCGCCGCAGGCTGACCGCACCCTCGTCGATATCGACGTAGCTGTTCGAGCGCATCCAATTGCCGCTGTTGAGGTAGGTCGCGCCGCCGAGATCGACGGTCTCTGCATTGTGCGTATGGCCGAAGATCATCGCATCGAAGCCGCGCTCCGCCAGCCGTTCTGCGGCGCCGTGGTACGGGTCGGCCGACACGGTGCCACTGCGCTCGCTCCGCCAGGAATCGATCCGGCGTTCGACACGCGCGTAGGTCGAGTAGATGTCAGGCACGATCGTCAACGCGTGCCCGATCAGCTTCGTCCCCGCGTCGTAGATACGGGGGACCCGCACGAACCACGGGTCATACAGGTGGCCGTGCTCGACCCGGATGCGTCGCCCGCCGGACCGCACGTTCAGGAACGGCGCGAGTTCGGTGAACACGAGGTCGGACAGGAAGTGCTCGAGCGCCATGTCGTGGTTGCCCACCACGTAGTACACGCGCAGACCCGACTCCTGGAGCTTTCGCAGACGCCCGAGTACGGGGACGGCATCGCCCGCGAGGCGCGGGAAGCTCGTCTGCGCGAGGTCGAACCCGTCGCCGTTGATGCAGATGTTCGCCCGCACGTCGAGCGCGTGGTCGAGGAACGGCACCACCCGCGAGCGCGCCGTCGACGAGGGGTTCCCCAAGTGGAGATCGGAGATGACGAACAACCGCGTCTCGTCGATCTGAACCCGCATGCTCAGCAGCCTCGAACTACAGCCCGTCGAACTCGCGAGCGCCGTCGTCGCCGAAGCCGTCGGCGAGACGAGCGTGCAAGCTGCGCACCCGACCCGAAAGCCGTTGCAGCATCTCGACCGCGAGCGTCGGGTCGTTGCGGATGCGCATGAGCAACGTCCCCGGGCCGATGACGAGCAGCGTCGCATCCTCGAGCGCGATCGCGTCCGCCGAGCGCGGTTCGGATTCGAGCAGCGCCATCTCGCCGAAGAAGTCACCGGGACCGATCTCACCGAGCACGACCCGGCGCCCGCCGATGTCACGACTGATCTGAACCCGACCGCTGCGCACCAGGTACATCTCGCGGTCGGTATCGCCCTGCCGCACGAGTACCTCGCCCGCAGCGGCACGTCGCTCGACGCCGTAGGGTCGCAGCAGCCCGGCGCGCCGGCTCGTGATGCGATTGAGTCCGCCGCGCCCGCGTGCCGCTTCGACCTCGTCCATCGCGATCCCCCCGTCGCCGTGAATAGTGCACACCACCGACGTCGACAGGCAACCCGCGCCTGCTCGAGTGGCAAGTTCCTCGCAGGATCGGCTCAGGGAAGCGTGAGGATCTCGGGGCCGTGCTCGGTGATGGCGACGGTGTGTTCGAAGTGCGCGGCTTTGGATCCGTCGGCGGTGACCACCGTCCACTCGTCATCCAGCGTGACGACCTCGGCCGTGCCGGCGGTCACCATCGGCTCGATCGCGAGCACGTGGCCGGTCTTCAACTGCAACCCGCGGCCCACCCGGCCGTAGTTGGGGATGTCGGGTGGTTCGTGCATCGCGGTGCCGATACCGTGGCCGGTGTAGTCGCGCAGGTAGTCGAATCCGGCGGCGCGCACCACGGCCATCGATGCGGCGCCCAGGTCGCCGAGCGTGCGACCCTCGTGACACTGCTCGATCGACGCCGCGAGCGCTTCCTGTGTAACGGCCATCAACCGTTCGTCGTCGGCGCTGACCGATCCGACGCCGACGGTGATCGCGGCATCGGCGTGCCAACCGTCGATGATCGCCCCGCAGTCGACGCTCACAAGGTCGCCGTCGCGGAGCCGGCGCGGACCGGGGATGCCGTGCACGACCTCCTCGTTCACCGAGATACACGCCACCGCGGGAAAGCCGTGGTAGCCGAGGAAGTTCGAGCGGGCGGACCGCCGCTCGAGCACCTCGCGACACGCACGATCGATCGCGGCTGTCGTGGTGCCGGGCCGCGCCAGCGTCCGCGCGGCCTCGTGCATCTCAGCGACGACACGCCCGGCGCGGCGCATGATCGCGATCTGCGCCTCAGACTTGCGCGTCACCACCGGCCCGTCACCACCAGCAGCCTCACGATGCTGACCGCTACCGGTCCGGCGGCACGTCTCAGAGCACCGCGTCGATCGCCGCCGTGCACCGCGCGAACACCTCGTCGGCGCTGCCCAGACCGTCGATCGTGACGAGCGTCCGCCCGTTCGAGGCATAGAACTCACGGATGGGCCGGGTATCGCGCTCGTAGGTGTCAAGGCGCTTGTTGATCGCCCCAGGCGTGTCGTCGTCGCGCTGCACGACGTCGCCGCCACACTTGTCGCAGACCCACGGTACGGCCGGTGGTGAGTTCACGCTGTAGATGTGTGCGTTGTCGTTGACACAGACCCGTCGCTCCGACAGTCGGTCGACGACGACTTCGCGCGGTACCTCGAGGTGGATCACGATGTCGATCGGCCCCTCGCCCAGCACGCGTTCGAGTTCTTCGGCCTGCGGTCGCGTGCGCGGAAAGCCGTCGAGCACGAACCCGGCTGCGAGCGGGCCGCCCGGTGCCAGACATTCCTCGATGACGCCGATCACGATTTCGTCGGGCACGAGTTCGCCGGCCTTCATGTAACGCTGCGCCTCGAGCCCGAACGCAGTGCCGAGCTTCGCCTGCTCGCGGAACATGTCGCCCGTGGACAGGTGCGCGATGTCGTAGTGCTCGGCCAGTCGGGTCGCCTGGGTGCCCTTGCCGGCACCCTGCTTCCCGAGCAGCACCAGTCGGGGTCGAGTGTTCATCGCGGTTCCGCGCTCAGCGCAGGAAACCCTCGTAGTTGCGCATCATCAACTGGCTGTCGATCTGCTTCATCGTCTCGAGCGCCACACCGACCGTGATGAGCAGCGAGGTGCCACCGAACGGGAACTGGCTGATGTCCCAGACCTTGAACACGATGAACGGTACGAGCGCGATCACCATCAGGAACGTCGCGCCCGGCAAGGTGATGCGGTTGAGCACTTTGCCGAGGTAGCGCTCGGTGGGCGGGCCTGGACGGATGCCGGGGATGAAGCCGCCCTGCTTGCGGATCACGTCAGCCTGTTGCGCGGGGTTGAACGCGATTGCCGTGTAGAAGTACGCGAAGAACAAGATCATGAGCGCGTACAGCCCGATGTACGACCACGTCGTGCCCGCGTTGCCGACCAAGTTCTCGTTCACGAACCTGTCGTAGCCGTCCCATGGCACCACGCTCGTCAACAGCGCGGGGAACTGCAGGATTGAGCTGGCGAAGATGACGGGGATCACGCCGGACTGGTTGACCTTGAGTGGTATGTAGGTGTTCTGGCCGCCGTACATGCGGCGGCCGACGACACGTTTGGCGAACTGCACCGGGATGCGGCGTTGGCCCGACTCGACGATGACGATCCCGATGATCATCGCGATGGCGATGGCGATGATGACGCCGAACTGGAGGGCATCGCCCTGCGAGTACACGTTGCCCAGCTGCGCGGGCAGGCGCGACACCACCGAGGCGAAGATCAGGATCGACATCCCGTTCCCAATCCCGCGTTGGGTGATGAGCTCGCCGAGCCACATCACGAGCGCCGTGCCCGCGGTCCACGTGAGAACGATGATGAGCGCCTTCCAGGCGGTGAAGTCGGGGATGAAGTTGACGTTGGGTGGAAGGTTGATCCCAGAGATCCCGAACAGACCGGCGTTGCCGCTCTTCAGCGCGAACACGAAGCCGGTGCTCTGGACGAGCGCGAGCGCGACGGTGAGGTATCGGGTCCACTGCGTGATCTTTTTCTGCCCGGTCTGACCCTCTTGCTGCCATTGTTCGAGCTTGGGGATCACCACGCCGAGCAACTGCATGATGATCGACGCAGTGATGTACGGCATGATGCCCAGGAAGAACACGGCGACGTTGGTGATCGCACCGCCCGAGAACAGATCGAGGAACGGCACGATGCCGCCGCCCGACGACTCGGTCCGCTCCTGCAGCGACTTGATCGTGCTGAAGTCGATGTACGGGACGGTGATGTGCGCACCGATCCGGTAGATGAAGACGACGAGCAAGGTGAACAGCACCTTGCCGCGCAGGTCCGGGACCCGCCAGATGTTCGCAAGTCGGCGAAATCCCGACATCGGAGTGTTGCTCCAATCTCGCCCAGCGTTCGGCGTTCGACCGGCTGGAGCGGACCAGCGTACCGGCCCTCTCGGTTCGAGTCGCTCTTCGGTGAGCGTGGCCTACCGGTTCGTGTGTTGGTTCCCCTGCGAGCGCGGACGGACGTTCCACGGAGGTGCGATCACCTCGGTGGTCCCACCGGCGGCCTCAATCGCGGCCTTCGCCGACTTCGAGAACGCGTGCGCCTTGACGGTCAGTGCACGGCCACCGAGATCGCCGCGCCCGAGCACCTTCACCAGACCGCTCTTGGCGACGAGTCCGTGATCACGCAAAGTCTGCGGCGAGACCTCAATGCCGGGAAACTCGACGATCGTGTCGAGGTTCACCACGTGGTACTCGATCCGGAACGGGTTCTTGAAGCCCTTGAGCTTCGGCGTTCGGCGGTGGATCGGGGTCTGGCCACCTTCGAAGTTGGCCGGCACCTTGTTGCGGGCATGCTGACCCTTGGTGCCTCGGCCTGCGGTCTTGCCGCCCTTGCCGCCGATGCCGCGACCGACGCGCTTGCCGCGATGGCGCGCGCCGTCGTCGGGTTTCAGGTCGTGGACCTTGATCGTCATGTCAGTTCACTTCCTCGACGGAGACAAGGTGCGGCACGCGCGCGATCATCCCGCGGATCTCGGGACGGTCGGGCAGCGTGTTCGTGGAGCCGATCTTGCCGAGGCCGAGCGCGCGGACCGTGCCGCGGTGCTTCGGCTTGGTGCCGATCGTGCTCTTGCGGAGCGTGACCTTGAGCTGAGCCATCAGACGACCACCTCGTCGGCGCCCTGCTTGTACTTGCTGGTGTGCTTGCCTTCGCGGTAGGCGTTGAGCAGCCCGACCGGCGTGACTTCTTCGACCGACTTGCCGCGCAATGCGGCGACGTCCTCGGGCCGGCGCAGGTCTCGCAGTCCGGCGATCGTCGCGCGCGCCACGTTGATGGCATTCGACGCGCCGAGCGACTTCGCGAGCACGTCGTGGATCCCCGCGGCCTCGAGGATCTGCCGAGCCGCACCGCCGGCGATCACCCCGGTGCCCGGCGCGGCGGGCTGGATGAGCACGCGCGCCGAGTCGTGCCGCCCGACGACGGTGTGGACGACCGTCGCACCTGCCATCGGCACTGCGAACTGGTGCTTCTTGGCCTCTTCCATCCCCTTTTGGATCGCCGCGGGCACCTCCTTCGCCTTGCCGTAGCCGAGTCCGACCCGGCCGTTGCCGTCGCCGACGACGACGAGCGCAGTGAAGGAGAACCGGCGACCACCGCGCACGACCTTGGCGACCCGGTTGATCGTGATGACCCGCTCTTCGAATTGGCTTTCAGCCATGGTGAACCCCGTCGTTCCTAGAACTCGAGCCCGGCTTCGCGGGCGCCGTCGGCGACCGCGGCGATGCGACCGTGGTACTGGAATCCGCCCCGGTCGAACACCACTGTGTCGACACCTTGCGCCTTCACCCGCTCGCCGACGAGCTTGCCGACCTGCTTGGCGGCGTCGACGGTGCCGGTGCTCATGGCGCGCAGTCCGGCCTCCATGGTGGAGGCCGCCGCGACGGTGCAACCCGACAGATCGTCGATCGCCTGCGCGTAGATGTGCTTGTTCGATCGGAACACGGACAGGCGCGGACGTTGGGCGGTGCCCATGATCTTCTTGCGGACGCGACGATGCCGGCGCTGGCGCCGCTCTCGTGTGGAAAGTGCCATGTCGGACTACCTCACTTCGCCGACTTGCCGGCCTTGCGGCGGACAACTTCGTCGGAGTAGCGGATGCCCTTGCCCTTGTAGGGCTCAGGCTTGCGGATCTTGCGGATGTCGGCCGCGACCTGGCCGACGAGTTGTTTGTCTGCGCCCTTCACGATGATCTTGGTGGGCGACGGCACCTCGAAGGTGATGCCGGCAGGAGCCTTGACCGGCACAGGATGCGAGTAGCCGGCGAGCACCTCGAGCGCATCGGGACTCGGGGCGCTGGCCCGGTAGCCGACGCCGACGATGTCGAGCTCGCGGGTGAAGCCTTCGCTGACGCCCTTGACGAGGTTGGCGATCAGGGTGCGTTGTAGACCGTGCAGCGCTCGGTTACGCCGTTCGTCGTTGGTGCGCGACACGATGAGCTCGTCGCCCTCGCGCACGACGCTCACCTCGCCGACGAGCTCGAGGCTGAGTTCGCCGAGCGGACCCCTGGCCGTCACGCACCCGCCGGCGATCGACACATCGACGCTGCTCGGAACGCTGATCGGTTGCTTGCCGATACGACTCATCGTTGCTGCTCCGTTACCAGACCGTGCAGAGCACCTCGCCGCCCACCCGGCGCTCGCGCGCTTCGCGGTCGGTGAGGAGTCCCTGGTTGGTCGAGATGATGGCGATACCGAGACCCCCGAGCACCCGCGGCACCTCGGTGGCGGGGCGGTACTCGCGCAGGCCCGGTTTCGAGACCCGCTTGATGCCGGAGATCACTCGCTTGCGATCGTTGGTGTATTTCATGTGCACCGTCAGGAACTTGCCCGGGCGGCCGGCACGCTCGTGCACTTCGAAGCCCGTGATGTAGCCCTCGCGTTCGAGGATCTTGGCCACCGCTTCCTTGAGCTTCGACGAGGGCATCACCACCTCGTCGTGGAACGCGATGTTCGCGTTCCGGATGCGGGTCAACATGTCGGCGATCGGGTCGGTCATCGTCACTTGGCCAACCTCCTCACCAGGACGACTTTGTGATACCCGGGATCTCCCCGGCGTGGGCCATGTTGCGCAGACAGACGCGGCACAGGCCGAAGTCGCGATACACCGATCGCGGACGTCCGCAGCGCTGGCAGCGGGTGTAGGCGCGCACCTTGAACTTGGGCGCCTTCAACTGCTTGTTCCTGAGAGCCTTCTTCGCCATGTGCTTCCTCTCGCGTCCTTCGCGCCTGCGGCCGGCTACTGGCCGTCGCGCCGGAACGGGAATCCGAGCGCAGTGAGCAGCGCCCGGCCTTGGTCGTCGGTGGTGGCGGTCGTCACGATCGTGATGTTCATGCCGCGCACGGTGTCGATCTTGTCGTAGTCGATCTCGGGGAAGATCAACTGTTCGGTGACGCCGAACGTGTAGTTGCCGTTGCCGTCGAACTGGTTGCTCGGCATACCGCGAAAGTCACGGACGCGTGGGATCGCCAGCGACACGAGACGGTCGTAGAACTCCCACATCCGGTCACCGCGCAGGGTCACCTTGGCGCCGATCTCGTTGCCCTCGCGGAGCTTGAAGCTGGCAATCGACTTCTTCGCCTTGGTGACGAGCGGCTTCTGTCCGGTGATGGTCTGCAGGTCGGCGACCGCCCCGTCGAGCAGCGACCGCTGTTGGGTCGCGCGGCCGACTCCCATGTTGACGACGATCTTCGCTAAGCGCGGGACCTGCATGCGGTTCGCCAACCCGAGTTCGGACTGCAGACGATCGCGGATCTCGTCGTCGTACTGCTGCTTGCGTCGCGGACGCGTGGTGGTGTCGGCCATCAGAGATCGGCTCCCGACTTGCGGCTGATACGCACCTTCTTGCCCGCGTTGTCGAAGCGGTAGCCGACCCGCGACGGTCCACCCGTTTTCGGGTCGACGATCGCGACGTTCGACACGTGGATCGGCATCTCCTTGTCGATGATGCCGCCCTGCATCGTCGCCCGCGTCGGCTTCTGGTGCTTCTTCACGAGGTTCACGCCGTCGACGATCAAGCGGTCGGGATGAATGACGCGTGAGATGACGCCCTTCTTGCCCTTGTCCTTGCCGGCGAGCACGACGACCTCGTCACCCTTCTTCAACTTCATGGTCACAACCCCTGCTCTTGGCGCAGTACGGCGCCCGGCCGCTCGGGCCACGGTTCGCTGCTCGGAGGGATACCCGCCTCACGATCGCTCACCTCACAAGACCTCCGGCGCGAGGGACACGATGCGCATGAACTTCTTGTCGCGGAGTTCACGGCCGACGGGACCGAAGATGCGGGTACCGCGCGGCTGCATCTGGTCGTTGATGAGCACGGCCGCGTTCTCGTCGAAGCGGATGTAGCTGCCGTCAGGACGGCGCTTCTCCTTCTTCGTGCGGACCACGACGCACTTCACGACATCACCCTTCTTGATGGAAGCGCCCGGGACCGCGTCCTTGACCGTGGCGACGAACACGTCGCCGATCGACGCGTAGCGACGGCGCGTCCCGCCGAGCACCTTGATGCACAGCACCTCGCGCGCGCCGCTGTTGTCGGCCACGCGAAGGCGCGACTCCTGTTGGATCATCGGGCGCGCTCCAGGACTTCGACGATCCGCCAGCGCTTCAGCTTCGAGAGCGGGCGGGTCTCCTGGATGCGAACACGGTCGCCGTCTCGTGCATCGTTGGTCTCGTCGTGGGCGTAGAAGCGGGTCGAGCGCTGCAGTGTCTTGCGGTAGCGCGGATGACGGACCCGATCGATGACCTTGACCACCGCGGTCTTGTCCATCTTGGTGGACACGACGATTCCCTCGCGCACCTTGCGGGCGTTCGGCCGCGGGGCAGCCATGGTGTCTTCGTTGTCGCTCAACGTCATGCCTCCTCGGACTCGGCCGCGCTGATCTCGCGGGCCCGCAGTTCGCCCTTGATCCGCGCGACGTCGCGGCGCAACTCGCCGAGCCGCGAGGTGTTCTCGAGCTGACCGGTCGCGTGTTGGAACCGCAGATTGAACAGTTCCTGTTTCGTCTCGGCGAGCTTGCCAACGAGCACGTCGTCGTTGAGTTCACGCACTTCGGACGCTTTCACGTTTCCTCCCAACGGGGCCCGGATCAGGCCTCGTCGTGGCGCATGACGAAGCGCGCCTTCATCGGCAACTTGTGGATCGCGAGTCGCATGGCCTCGCGCGCGAGCGGCTCGGGAACGCCCGACAGTTCGAACAGGATCCGGCCGGGCTTCACCACCGCAACCCACGCCTCGGGGTTGCCCTTCCCCGAGCCCATGCGGGTCTCGGCCGGCTTCTGCGTGATCGGCTTGTCGGGGAACACGTTGATCCACACCTTGCCGCCGCGTCGGATCTTGCGGGTCATCGCGATACGGGCAGCTTCGATCTGGCGGTTCGTCAGCCATCCGGGCTCGAGCGCCTGGATGCCGTAGTCGCCGAAGGCGATCTTGGTGCCGCCCTTGGCGACGCCGGCGCGCCGGCCTCGCTGCACCTTGCGGTGACGGACCTTACGGGGCATCAACATGGTTCGCGCCGACCTCTACTCGTCGTGGAACTTGCCGGGGCCGTGATCGGTGTTGCCACCGGTACGGCGCAAGATCTCTTCTTCTTCATCGAGCAGTTTCTGCATCTCGGGGCTGACCTCGTGGATGATCTCCTTTTCGGGGAGCACCTCGTCGCGGTCGCCGAACTCCTCGACGTTCAACTGCTCGGCCTGGGGACGTTGGCGCCCACCACCGGCGCGCACGACCCGGCGACCCCCGCCCGATGCCTCGCCGACGGCCATCGCGGCCTCGCGCGCGATCTTGTCCTCGCCCGCGCTCTTGTAGGGCAGGATCTCGCCCTTGTAGATCCACACCTTCACCCCGACGCGACCACTCGTCGTGCGCGCTTCGGCGAGCCCGTAGTCGATGTCGGCACGAAGGGTGTGGAGCGGAACGCGACCCTCGCGGTAGCTCTCGCTCCGGCTCATCTCTGCGCCGCCGAGCCGCCCGCCGCAGCGGACCTTGATGCCCTGCGCGCCGGCCTTGCTCGCCGTCTGGAGCGCGCGCTTCATCGCCCGGCGGAAGCTCACTCGGCCGGCGAGTTGATCGGCGACGCTCTGCGCGATGAGGGTCGCGTCGAGTTCGGGCTGCTTGATCTCCTGGATGTTGAACTGGATCCGCGGGTTACCGGTGATCTTGTGGAGGTCCTTGCGGAGCCGCTCGGCTTCGGCGCCCTTGCGGCCGATCACGATGCCCGGCCGCGCCGTGTAGACGTCGACCCGCAGCTTGTCGCGGGTGCGCTCGATCTCGACCCGGCTCACCATCGCACGCTCGAGTTGCTTCTTCAGGTAGTCGCGGATCTTGGTGTCTTCGATCAGGAACTCGCGGTAAGTCTTGCCGTCGGCGATCCAGCGCGACTTCCAGTCGGTGACGATCCCGAGCCGAAACCCGTAGGGGTTGATCTTCTGGCCCATTACTTCTCCTCGGCCTCGTCGTCGGCGCTCTCGCCGGCCTCGCCGTCGTCGGTGGCCGCCGTCTCGGTGCTCTCGGTGCCCGCGACCACATCGCCTTCGGCCACCGGGTCGGCGTCGTTCTCAGAATCCTCGCCCGATTCGGACGTCTCCGACGTGGTGTCGGTGGTCGTGTCCTCGTCGTCCTCGTGATCGTGTTCGTGTCCGTCGTGATCGTGATCGTGGTCGTCGTGTTCGTGGTCGCGCCCGGCTGCGGCGGCGCGAGAGCGGCGGACTCGTTCGGCGCGCGCCCGACGCGACGAACCCGTCGGAGCGGTCGACGCCTCGGCCTTGCGTCGGCGCGTCTCGAGTTCGTCATCGTCGAAACGCGCCACCACGATGGTGATGTGCGAGCTGCGCTTCCGGGTCCTGAAGTAGCGACCACGGGCGCGCGGCCGGCCGTGCGAACGCGTCGGCCCTTCGTCAGCGAAGCAGACCTTGACGTAGAGCTCTTCTGCGGGGATCGCGTGCAGGTGCTCCGCGTTTGCGACCGCCGACTCGAGCAACTTCAGCAGGTCGTCGCCGGCCGCGCGCGGCGTCAGCTGCAACAAGCGCTCGGCCTCAGTGACGGCGAGACCCCGGATCAGATCGAGGATCGGACGGATTTTGGTGGGCGAAATGCCGAGGTAACGGACGCTCGCCTTGGCCTCGACGGTTGTGGTGGTGGTCGCCATCGTTATCGCCTTGACGACTTCTCTTGTCCGGCGTGGTACTTGAACGTGCGGGTCGGCGCGAACTCACCGAGCTTGTGTCCGACCATTGCCTCGGTGACGTAGACGGGGACGTGCTTGCGGCCGTCGTGGACCGCGAAGGTGTGGCCGACGAAGTCGGGCGTGATCGTGCTTCGGCGCGACCACGTCTTGATCACCTTCTTGTCGCCGGCCTCGTTCATGCGGTCGACCTTGACCTGCAGGTGTGAGTCGATGAACGGGCCCTTCTTCAGACTGCGCGGCATGTGCCGTTACCTCCGGGATCCACGCGTGCGGCGACGGCGGACGATGAGCTTGTCGCTCGCTTTGCCCTTCTTGCGGGTGCGGCCTTCGGGCTTGCCCCACGGCGAGACCGGGTGGCGGCCACCAGAGCTCTTGCCCTCGCCTCCGCCGAGCGGGTGGTCGACCGGGTTCATCGCCACGCCACGGGTCTGCGGACGCACGCCCTTCCAGCGGTTGCGGCCAGCCTTGCCGATCGAGACGAGCGACGCTTCGGGGTTGCCGACGGTGCCGACCGTTGCGCGGCAGTCGATCGGCACGCGTCGCATCTCGGTGCTGGGGAGCCGCAGGGTCGCGAAGTCGCCTTCCTTGGCGATCAACTGGATCGCGGTCCCGGCGCTGCGCCCCAACTTCGCCCCTGCGCCCGGCTTCAACTCGACTGCGTGCACGGTGGTTCCGACGGGGATGTAGCGCAGCGGCAACGCGTTACCGACACGGATCTCGGCCTCGCGGCCGTTCTCGAGCATGTCGCCGACCCCGAGGCCCAACGGCGCCAGGATGTATGCCTTTTCGCCGTCGCGGTAGTACAACAGCGCGATGCGGGCGTTGCGGTTGGGGTCGTACTCGATCGCCGCGACCTTGGCGGGCACGCCGTCCTTGGTGCGGCGGAAGTCGATCACCCGGTACTTGCGCTTGTGCGCGCCGCCGCGGTGACGTGCCGTTTTGCGGCCGTGGTTGTTGCGGCCACCGGTCTGCGGCTTCGGTTTCGTCAGCGACTTTTCGGGCTTGGTCTTGGTGATGTCCGAGAAGTCGGCGACCGTCTGGAACCGGCGTCCGGGGCTCGTGGGCTTGCGACTGCGTACCGGCATCATCAGCTCCCGAAGATGTCGATCTCGCCCTGGGCCAGGGTCACGATCGCACGCTTGGTGTCGGGCTTCTTCGAGGTTGCGCGTACCCGGCGAGACCGCTTCACCTTGCCCTTGCGGTTCACGGTGTTGACCTTGGCGACCTTGACGTCGGGCCAGATCGCCTCGACCGCCTGACGGATCTCGATCTTGTTCGAGCCGGGCGCAACGACGAACGTGTACACGGCCTCGTCGAAGTTGGCGTAGCTCTTCTCCGACACGACCGGCCGGATGATCACGTCGCGGGGGTCCTTCATGCGTCCTCCTCGCTGCTCGAGTCGGCGACGACCGCGACGGCTTCGACCTCGTGCACGTCGCCGGTGAGACGGGCGGTCACGGCGACGAGGCTGGCTTGCGAGAACACGATGTGGTCGTTGACGAGCACGTCGTAGGCGTTGAGTTCTTCGGGGAGGATGATCTGCACCCGCTCGCCAAGGTTTCGCAGCGACTTCCAGACCGCGTCCTCGCTGCGGAACAGCACGACGAGCACTCGCGGAGGGCGTTCACCGGCCGGGCGTAGACCCAGGTTCGTCAACAGCTCGACACCGGCCTTCGTCTTGGGCTCGGCGATGCCCCAGTCGTCGACGACCATGACCCGCCCCGCGGTCGCCCGGTCGCTCAGCGCGCTGCGCAGCGCGAGCGACACGACCTTCTTGTTGACCTTCATCGTGTAATCGCGCGGCTTCGGGCCATGCGCGACACCGCCGCCGCGCCACTGCACGGCACGGGTCGAACCCTGACGGGCGCGACCGGTGCCCTTCTGGCGCCACGGCTTGGCGCCACCACCCGCAACCTCGGCACGGGTCTTGGTGCTGCGAGTACCGGCGCGGCGATGCGCGAGTTGTGCGGTCACCACCTGGTGCATGACCCCGACGTGTGGTTCGATCCCGAACACCGAATCCGCGAGTTCGACGGATCCGGCGTCGGTTCCCCGTGCGGTTTTGACCGTGACGCCGCTCATGCCTTCGTCCCTGCCTTCACCGCATTGCGGAGGAACACGAGCCCGCCGTTGGCGCCCGGGACCGCGCCCTTGACGAGAATCAGGTTGCGTTCGGCGTCGCCCTCGACGACCGACAGGTTGAGCGTGGTCACCTTGTTGTTGCCGTATTGACCAGCCATCCGCAAGCCTTTGAAGACTCGGGCGGGCGTGGCACACGCACCGACTGCTCCCGGCGCCCGGTGCTTCTTGTGGTTACCGTGGCTGGCGCCTTGGCCACTGAAGTTGTGGCGCTGCATCACCCCGGAGAAACCACGACCCTTGGAGATGCCGGTCGCGTCGACGAGTTCGCCGGCGCCGAACACGTCGGCCTTGATGACCTGACCGAGTTCGAACCCCGACAGGTCGTCGACCCGCAACTCGACGAGCGTCTTGCTCGGAGGTGCGTCGGCCGCCTTGAGGTGCCCGAGCTCGGGTTTGGTGAGGCGCGACGCCTTGGTCTCGCCGAACGCGAGCTGCACCGCCGCGTAGCCGTCTCGCTCGGGCGTCTTGATCTGCACCACGCGGCACGGCCCGGCCTGGATCACGGTGACCGGGACCATCCGGCCGTCCGCGTCCCAGACCTGGGTCATACCGAGCTTGCGCCCGAGAATCCCTTTGTTGGCCATTTCTGGTTCCTCTGGGTCTGGTTCCGTGGGGTGTTCCTGTCGTTCGCGTCGCGGCACGGTCGGCAGGAGTCCGTGCTGCACGCGAACGCTCCGCCCGGTGCCGGAATCCGAGGGGCAGTGCCACCGCGGTTCGGCTCCGATGCGGAGCGCGGGTTCGGTTGTGCCTCGCGGTTCCACGAGGGGCCTACGAGGACGTCGATTGTCGAAACCGGAGGAGATCGAGCGCTCGACGCGTCAGGTTGGTTGGTACGGACGTGGGTGGTACGGGCGGTCGTTCAGGCGTGAAAGCCGCAGCGCAGCCGGTCGCCAGGGGCGTCCGGCAGTTGCACGAACCGAAATACCGTAGCAGACCGGTCCGCCCGGTCTCCAAGCCCGACCTTGCCTCCCGCGACCGCGGTCTCCACCTACCCTGCTCGGATCGTCCGGAGTAGTGACCGCCCGCCTCCAGCCGTCTCGGTCTCGACCGGCCCAGGTCACCCCAGCCCGGGTCACCCCGGCGGCTATCACCCTGGGCTCGATGGGGTCCGCGCCGTGGCAGTCGTCCCGGTGCTCCTCTATCACGCGCTGGTCCCGGCCTGGCCGGGCGGGTTTCTCGGCGTCGACGTGTTCTTCGTGATCTCGGGATACCTCATCACGTCGATCCTGCGCAAGGAGCACCTCGCCCGCGGCGCGATCGGCCTGCGGGCCTTCTACCTCCGGCGCGCCCGCCGCTTGCTCCCCGCCGTCTACACCGTCGTGGCCGCCGTGGTGCTCTACGCACTGCTCGTGGCCGAAGATGCGCGCGCCGGCCTGCGCGGCAACGTCGTGGCTGCGTTCTTCTACGTGACGAACTGGTGGCAGATCCTGGCCGACCAGTCCTACTTCGAGACAAGCGCGCGTGGGCCTCTCCTCAACCACCTGTGGTCGCTCGCGGTCGAGGAGCAGTTCTACGTCGTGTGGCCCGCGCTCATGATCGGGATCATGCGGTTACGGGCGAGGAAACGCGCGGTCGCGATCGCCCTGGTGATCTTCGCGACGAACTCGGCACTGCTGATGCGGTTGCTCTATGCCGGCAACGCGGGCGACCCGACCGACATCTTCGTCCGGACCGACACGCGCGCGTCCGGCCTGTTGCTCGGCGCCGCGCTGGCGTTCGTATGGTCACCGGCAGCCGCGCGGGCCGAAGACCGAGGCGGGGCGCACGTCGCCTGGATCGTCGATGCAATCGCGTTGGGCGGGTTCGCAGTTCTCGGGTGGGCCTATACGCACGTCAACGACTTCGACTCGTGGGTCTACCGCGGCGGGTTCTTCGTCATCGGGGTCGCGTCGGTCGCGATCGTCGCGGCGTCGGTTCATCCGCGATCGCGCCTGGCGCGCCTGCTCGGCATCGCGCCGCTGCGCTACATCGGAACACGCTCCTACGGGATCTACCTGTGGCACTGGCCGGTATTCCAGGCGACGCGCCCTGGAATCGATCTCGACGTCATCGGGAGCGCGAACCTCGCGCTGCGCCTCGGGCTCACGTTGGCGCTCGCCGAGGCTTCGTACCGGTGGGTCGAGTCGCCGATCCGGGCGGGCGCGATCGGCCGTGCGCTGGCTGCGGCGCGCGGTCGCGATCGGCGCCGCCGCGCGCACGCCCGGCGCCGACTCACGCTTCTCACCGCGGCGTGCACGACGGGCGCGGTGGGTCTGTTCGGCGCGCTCTCGATGGCGTCGATCCCGCAGGATGCGCCGCTCGCCAACCCGACCTGCCCGGCCGTCCCCGCGCGTGCTGCGGTCGCGGTCGGTTCGTCCGTCATGGCGGCGGCGACCAGCGAGTTGCGCGCCGCGATGCCGACCCTGGCGATCGACGCCGCGCCGCGACGTTCGTGGCCGGTGACGCTCGCGCTCGTCGATCAACTCGCCGCGACCCGACGCATCGACATCCTCGTTGCCGAGTTCGGCGCCGGCGAGAACGTCGATCCCGCCACCATGAGCCAGCTGCAGGCGGCCCTGCCCGATGCCGCCATCGTCGTCGCGCCGAGCGGTCCCAACGCGACCCGCGAGCTGCGCGCATCGCTGCGCAGCGCCGAAACGGTGGTCTTCGACTGGTGGGGCGAGGTCGGGCGCCATCGCGACTGGCACGAAGGGAATCGGCGCTCACTCACTCCTGCGGGGGCAAAGGGCTACGCCGACGGCATCGCAGGTGCGATCGCATCGGTCGCAGGTGACCGCTGGTTCGTCGCCCAGCCGGCGCGCCGCGTGGCATCGGAACTCGAGTGCACGCGCCGCGGTCTACCAGCCGCGATCGGGATCGGTGACTCGATCATGGACCGCGCCCGTGCGGGGCTCTCGGCCGGGCTGCCCGACTTGCTCGTCGCGGCGGCGGGCAACCGCACCATCGCCGAGGCGCGCCGCGTCATCGACGAGTTCGCCGCAAGTGACCGACTGCCCGACATCGTCGTGCTGCACATCGGTTCGGCCCACCCGTTCACCGACGACGAATTCAACCAGTTGATGGCACACCTCGCCGACATCGAGCACGTCGTAATCGTCAACGTGCGAGCGAAGAAGGCCAGCGCTCCGATCGTGAACGATCGAATCGCGCGCCTCGCGCCGCGCTACGACAATGTCACGATCGCCGACTGGGCGGCCTACGCCGCCGAGCATGACGAGTGGTTCACCGACGGCGCCCACCTCACTCGTGCCGGCCAAAACGAATACGCGGCGTTCCTCGAGACCGCGATCAGCGCGGTAGCAGGCCGGGATTGGCAAGACCGCGCGACCTGGTGAACATCACCTCATTGCGACTCGCGCTGACTCGATCGGAATTGTCGACAGTGCGTGATCGGGCCTTCGGCAAGCGGCGCCCCTCGACGCATGATCCTCCGCGGGTGGGCGCCCACTGGAAGTCGGTCGTAGACGCCTCCGCCTGGACTTGGAGCCGGCGAGCGCGTTGATCTCGAGGAACGGGCTGTCGGGGTCGAGCACGTGGCGATGCGTTCGCGCACGGGGAGTTCGCCCCGAGCCCGCAGGCGATCCATCGTCGCGACCCCGCCCCGCCTCGGCCTCGTTGAGCAGGTCGTCGATGTCCGCCAGTTGTTCGAGTAGGCGTCACGGGTGCGCTGGAACTGCTCGGAGCGGAGGTCAAGTCGCGTGAGCAGGGCCGGGCCAGCACGTTTCGCAACATGAGCGGACCGTAGCTACGGTGATTTCGAACGGCCAAGACGCGGCGCTCGCGGCGATCACGGAGACGAACCCGACATGCAGACTGCGGTCACCGAGATGTTCGGCATCGACGTCCCGATCCTGGCGTTCAGCCACTGCCGCGACGTGATCGCGGCGGTCACAAAGGCGGGGGGTATGGGCGTGCTCGGCGTCGTCGCCCACACACCCGACCAACTCGAGATCGATCTCCAATGGATCGAGCAGGAAGTCGGCGCGCGGCCCTATGGCGTCGACGTGATCGTGCCGGCGAAGTACGCGGGTTCGGAGTCGGGCGGCGCCACGATCGACGACATCCGCCAGCTCATCCCGGCACAGCACGCCGAGTTCGTCGACGACATCCTGCGCCGCTACGACGTCCCGCCGCTCGCCGACGCCGGCGACGACACTGACGCCAGAGGCGATGGCCGGCAATCGGTGCTTGCCGGAAGCGCGAGCGGCGCGGCCGTGCCGTTCTCGGCCGCCCAGGCCGATCCGCTGCTCGAGATCGCGCTGAGCCACCGTCCGGCATTGATCGTCAACGCCCTCGGCCCACCGACACCACACATGATCGAGCGGACGAAGGAGGAAGGTCGTCTCGTCGGAGCGCTCGCGGGTAAGGCGCAGCACGCGCAGCGCCACGTCAACGTCGGCGTCGATCTCATCATCGCCCAGGGCTACGAGGCCGGCGGCCACACGGGCGAGATCGGTTCGATGGTCCTCATCCCCGAGATCGTCGACGCGGTCGCGCCCGTGCCGGTGCTCGGGGCAGGTGGCGTCGGTCGCGGCCGGCAGATGGCTGCGGCCATGGCACTCGGAGCCCAAGGCGTGTGGTGCGGCTCGGTCTGGCTCACGACCGAAGAGGCAGAGACCCACCCAGTCGTGAAGCGCAAGTTCCTCGACGCCACATCGTCCGACACGGTCCGCTCGCGCTCGCGCACCGGCAAGCCGGCTCGCCAACTCCGCTCCGCGTGGACCGACGAGTGGGACGACCCGGCCCACCCCGCACCGCTCGGCATGCCGATGCAGCCGATGCTCGTCGCCGAAGCCATCGCCCGGATCGATCGCGCCGCTCACCGCGCCGGTTCGGGCGCCGAGCAGTTGAGCAACTACTTCGTAGGCCAGATCGTCGGCTCGATGAATAGAACGGGCCCAGCGGCCGGCGTCGTCTACGCCATGATCGAGGAGTTCATCGAGACCGTCGAAGCCCTCGGCGAACAACTCGGTTCGTGACCCCGCAGCCGCGCACGATCGCGCCGCCCCGGCCTCAGCGCTTGCGGGCCTGGACCGTGAACATCAGTGGCAATCGTTCACGACGGTCGGGGAGCGCGTAACGACCGTCGCCGGCCTCGACGAACCAGTCCAGTCCCTTCCACTCCATCACCGTGTGCTCGTCGAAGCGCGTGATGGCGAGTCCGGCGTCGATGATGCCCTGCAACGTCTCGCCGAGTCCATGGCTCCACTCGTGCGTGAGGCTCGCCGTGATCCCGGACGCGTCACCGTCGGTGTAGGTCACCGCCTCGTCGTCGACAAACGGTTCGACGGTCTCGAAGTAGGGGTGCGCGACCACGAGCAACTCGTCATCGCGGCGGTAGTCCATCGCGTAGAGCATCGGGTGGCCATCGCGCAGGTGGAGGAGCCCGCCCGGCCGCAGCAGTTGCGCAGCGACGTGCGCCCAGCGACGAATGTCCGGCAACCAATTGATCGCGCCGACACCGCTGTAGACGACGTCGAACTGCCGGCCGCCGAGCGCCTCGACCGCCCCGTACACCTCGCTCTCGACGAACGTCGCTTCAGCAATGCCACAGTCGCGAGCGAGCGCCCGCGCGTGCTCCAGCGACACCGGCGACACGTCGAGGCCGGTGATCGAGCGGGCGCCGAGGCGCGCCAGCGAGACGGTGTCGGATCCGATGTGGCACTGCAGGTGCAACACGTCCAGGCCGGTCAAGTCGCCGAGCGCGGCGGCGTCGAACGCGACCACGCCGGACAGGATGGACGGATCGTCGATCAAGCGCTGCAGGTCGTAGGTCTGCGACGCCGCATGGATCGGCGCGCGCTGATCCCAGTTCGCCCGGTTGATCTCCCAGTACTCGGCCATTGGTAGTCAGGGGGCGCGGTGCCGTTGCCGGTCCGGTTGCCCATTCCCCCTTTCAATCCGTGCATGCGGTTTCCAGCGCACGCGAGCAGGCCCGCCGTCATGGCGGGCCCGTCGGTGATCCTCGGATGCAAGTCAGGTTTACGACTGGATCTTGATCTCGATGTCGACTCCGGCCGGCATCTCGAGACGTTGCAGCGACTCGACCGTCTTGGGCGTCGGTTCCACGATGTCGATCAGCCGCTTGTGGATTCGCATCTCGAAGTGCTCGCGGCTGTCCTTGTGCTTGTGCGGCCCGCGCACGACGCAGTACTTGCGGATCTCGGTCGGCAACGGCACCGGGCCTCGGATCTTGGCTTGGGTGCGTACGACCGTCTCGACGATCTTCTTCGTCGACTGGTCGATGACCTCGTGGTCGTACGCCCGCAGCTTGATCCGGATCTTCTGAGAGGAGGGAGGCATGTCTATTGCTTCGCTTCCACTGCGCTACTTCCGCTCGCCTGGAGGCCCGCTTCATCCGCGCCGTTCGCCACGCGTGTTCGGTCGCTGCGCTCCCTCACACCAGTTTGGTGCTTGGTCGTCGTGTGTGTAGGGGTCATGATCACTTGTTGATCTTGATGACGCGGCCGGCGCCGACCGTGCGACCACCCTCACGAATCGCGAACCGCAACCCCTCTTCCATCGCGATCGGCTTCTGCAACTCCACCTTCATCTCCGTATTATCCCCCGGCATCACCATCTCCGTCCCCGACGGCAACTGAATCGTCCCCGTCACATCCGTCGTCCGGAAATAGAACTGCGGATGATAATTCGCGAAAAACGGCGTATGCCGACCCCCCTCCTCCTTCGTCAACACATACACCTGCGCATCAAAATCCGTATGCGGAGTAATCGAACCCGGCTTCGCGAGCACCTGCCCCCGCTCCACCTCCTCCTTCTTCGTCCCCCGCAGCAACGCCCCGATGTTGTCCCCCGCACGCCCCTCATCCAACAACTTCCGGAACATCTCCACACCCGTACACGTCGTCTTGGCCGTATCCCGCAACCCGACGATCTCGATCTCCTCACCCACCCTGACGATCCCGCGCTCCACCCGGCCCGTCACCACCGTCCCCCGACCCGTAATCGAAAACACATCCTCGATCGGCATCAAGAACGGCTTATCCACATCCCGCACCGGCTCCGGAATGAACCGATCCACCTCACCCATCAACTCCACAATCCGCTCACCCCACGGACCATCACCCTCCAACGCCCGCAACGCCGACACCCGCACCACCGGCGTGTCATCCCCCGGAAACTCATACTCCGAGAGCAACTCCCGCACCTCGAGCTCCACCAACTCGAGAATCTCCTCATCATCCACCATGTCAGCCTTGTTCAACGCCACCACGATGTACGGCACCCCCACCTGACGCGCCAACAACACATGCTCACGCGTCTGCGGCATCGGACCATCCGTCGCCGCAACCACCAAAATCGCCCCATCCATCTGCGCAGCACCCGTAATCATATTCTTGATATAATCAGCATGACCCGGACAATCCACATGCGCATAATGACGAGTGTCCGTCTCATACTCCACATGCGCAATCGAAATCGTGATCCCCCGCGCCTTCTCCTCCGGCGCCCTATCAATCTGATCAAACGCCGTCGCCGTCACATTCGGATTCCGATCCGCCAACACCCGCGTAATCGCCGCCGTCAACGTCGTCTTCCCATGATCAATATGACCAATCGTCCCAATGTTCAAATGCGGCTTCGTCCGCTCGAACTTCTCTTTGGCCAT
>Ga0233425_10001552_pt1 | contig 50899 bp, 43 predicted proteins | sample Watercolumn_Towu_2_FD_181712 | JGI IMG/M metagenome (GOLD analysis project Ga0233425, IMG submission 181712) | Freshwater microbial communities from Lake Towuti, South Sulawesi, Indonesia - Watercolumn_Towuti2014_140_MG | ecosystem: Environmental > Aquatic > Freshwater > Lake | place...
TTTTCCCCTTGCTCGCCGTGTAGCTTCTTAAATCCCTGTCCACCCGAAACAGGAAAGTATTTCAGCACGGACGTTTTCTGCGCTTTGATAACGATCTGCGATCCGTGATTTTGAATCTCTGCCATAGCGAAGTCACGCGCTGCTACCGCTTCCGCTTCGCCGCCAGGAATAATGATGATAATATCGTCAGAGTAGCGGAAGAACGTTCCGTCGATCGCATCGACGTATGCTTTCAACGCGCTGTCGAAGTCGATCAGGTAGATGTTAGCGAGCATGTCAGATATAGGCGAACCCTGTGGGATGCCGAAATCGTCTTTGTTCTTCTCGATCAAACTAGCGACGGTTCCACCTTTGCCGCAAATCTTCTCGCGAAACTCGGCGTTGGTGCATAGCTGTCGCGGCATGTCCTTAAAGCCAGTCGTGTAAACGGGTATTCTGCTAGAACCTTTTGCCTGCCATGTGAGATAGCCGAGCCGCTCGTATGCCGCGTCCCGATCGACGATTGCATATCGCGTAATTGCGCGGAAGACTGCCGCATGATCGTCCGGAAGTGCCGGCACTCCCAGCAAGCCGCACCATTTTTGCCTCAGCAATTCGTGGTCGATGCTCTCGAAAAATTTGCTGATATCGAGCGTTACCACTGCCGCGCTGCCGTAGCCCCGTATCACGTTGAAGGCGTCAAGAGCGAAGTCAATGTTGGACTTTCCCTTGCCCTCTGGCGTAGTCAGCTTGCGATACGCGATTACGTTGTCGGCAAGGCCGCGTGCAGCCAAAGCCTCCTCGTACGGCTGGCGAAGAATGTGCCGATAGTAGGAATAGATATAAGCATCGCGACGGCTTGCGAATCGCAGTTCCCGGACCTTTTTGTCGGGTTTGCCGCCTTGCTTTTGGCGGAACGGTTGCCACTTTTCCTCGAACCGGAGGAATGGATAGAAGCTGTTCCGTGCAACCGCATCGGGATTGCGCACCAGCTTTTCGATATCTTTGGGCCGAATAGGTTTATCGAAGTGTGGATAATGCTTAAGTGTCGGAACCCAATCGACCACGCCCGCTCCACGAGAGGGGGGAAGAACAATCCGCGTCCCATGCGGACCTTTCCTTTCGGAAGCGTTCCTCCCCCAGCACCATTATCTATCGAGCGCCGATAACACTCTGGTGGGACTTTTTCGAACGAAATCGAGTATACTGTCACAGTATGGCTCAGCGAGACTTACGTCTTTGCCGATCCTTCAATCATCATCACGAGCGAGGCGACTATGCACCTAACCACCGCGAAAATAATCGTTGACGGTACAAACTAGCTACTCCCGCACTCGCGATTGGGATGCTTATCATATAGCACTGCATAGCGATATTGTAAACGCCGTCGTAACAATTTTCGGCAGTGTCACGCGAACGCCGCAGCACTATAGGCACGCCAGCTGTTCGAAATCGACATAACGGCGAAGCTCTCTGTAATACCTGCCGCAACGCCTGAAAAGCATCGATAGGTCAAAATGCGACGCAGCGGTAACGCCTCTCTAAAAATGTAGCTATTTCAGAAAATTAAGAAGTTTGGCGGAGAGGGTGGGATTCGAACCCACGGTGGGCTTCCACCCACGGCGGTTTTCAAGACCGCTGCCTTAAACCACTCGGCCACCTCTCCGCGAAGCCGGGCCGCGCGGTGGGGTGGCTTTATCGCCGCTGCGGCCTTTCGTGCAAGGGGCACGATCAAAGCGGTTCAATGCGCGGCCAAGCTGTGGCAAGCACGATCCTCCACCAAAGGGGATATGATGCGGAGCCTGTTGCGTAGGGCGGTCCTGGCGACCGCATTGGCGGTCGTCGGCGTGGCGCCGGTCTGGAGTGCCCAGGAACAGCCGACATCCGAAGAGGCGCAGGCGCCCGACGATGCCGCGCGGCTGACCGATGCGCCCGAGCCGCCAGCCCCCAGCGAAGACAGCCTGATGCGCGCCTATCTGGCGACCCTGCGCGACCGGGCCATCGGCATGGGGATTTCGGGCGACCTGTTTGATCGCACGCTGCCGACCGTCAATTTCAACGCGCGTGTCGTGCGGCTCGACCGCGGGCAGCCGGGGGCGAGCACGTCGAGCAGCGCCACGCCGCCTTTCGCGCCTTATCTGGCAAGCCATGTCGACCGTGTCCGCATCAATATGGGGCGCTCGCGCTATGGCAGCCTGCGGCCGCTGCTTCTCGGCATCGAACGCGAGACCGGGGTGCCCGAGCAGATCATGCTGGCGATCTACGGGCATGAGACCGGTTACGGCACCTTTACGGGCAATTTCGATCTTCTGAACGCGCTCGGCACGCTCGCCTATGAAGGGCGACGGCGGGAGCTGTTCGCGGGCGAGTTCCTCAACACGCTGCTGCTGATGCAGCGCGGCGTCGCGCGCGATCGGCTGAAGGGCAGTTGGGCTGGGGCGACGGGCTATCCGCAATTCCTGCCGAGCGTCTATCTGCGCCTGTCGCGCGACGGGGATGGCGACGGCAAGGCCGATATCTGGCGCAGCGAGCCCGATGCGCTCGCCTCGATCGGAAATTATCTGCGCGATGCGGGATGGAAGAAGGACGTGCCCTGGGGCGTCGCCGTGCGCGTGCCCGAGGGGATCGACCGCGCCGCGATCCGATCGCCGATGAACTCGCCACGCTGCCCGCGGGTGTTCGCCCGCCAGAGCCGCTGGCTGACCATCGCCGAATGGCGCGACCATGGCCTGACGATGCTGAGCGGGCGCGTGCCGGCCGAGGACGAACTGGCGACGCTTATCGAGCCCGACGGCCCGGGCCGCACCGGCTATCTGCTGACGACCAATTATCGCTCGATCCTCGATTATAACTGCTCGAACTTCTACGCGCTGTCGGTCGGGCTGCTGGGCGACGCGATCGTAGAATGAGCGAGGCGGCGGTGCACAGGCGGGCTGCAGCTCAGGTCCGCGCGGCGACGCTTGGGCTGGTGCTGCTGCTCGCCGGCTGCGGGGCGCCGCAGGCGGACCGACCGGGGCGGCCGCCGGCGCCCCGGCCCTCGGGAGGGCCCGCCTCCGACACGCCGGTCAAGATCGGCAAGCCCTATCAGATTGCCGGCATCTGGTATTCGCCCTCCGACGATGCCGATTATGACGAGGTCGGGCTGGCTTCCTGGTATGGCGCGCAATTCCATGGCGCGCGGACGGCCAATGGCGAGGTGTTCGACATGGATCGCGTCGGCGCCGCGCACAAGACGCTGCCGCTGCCGAGCTATGTCGAGGTGACCGCGCTCGACACCGGGCGGACGATCGTCGTGCGGATCAACGATCGCGGCCCCTTCGTCGCCAACCGCATCATCGATCTGTCGCGCCGCTCTGCCCAGTTGCTGGGGATCGAGCGGGCGGGGGTGTCGCGGGTGCGCGTGCGCCGTGTCTATCCGTCGGATGAGGACCGCCTCGCTCTGCGCTCCGGGCGCCCGGCGAGCGAGCGCCGCTACGCCTCGGCGAGCGAACTGGCGGCGCTCAAACAGCGCTTCGCGACGCGTCCCGCTTCGCCCAAGGCACCGCCGCGCGTCGCGGCTGCGGTGCCCGTTGCCGCGGTGCCGGTCGGTGGCTGGTTCGTGCAGGTGACGGCGCTGAGCAGCCGGCCCCGGGCAGAGGAGATTGCCGAATTGCTGGGTGCCCGGGTCGAGCCGGTGGGCACGCTCTGGCGTGTCCGGCTCGGCCCCTATCCGTCTGAAACGGATGCGAGCAATGCGCTGGCGCAGGTTCGGTCGCGCGGCTATCAGGAGTCGCGTCTGGTGCGGATCGAAGCCGCCGACGGCGCCACTGCGGAGGGATTTCCAAGACGATGAAGCGTAAGACGTTCGCCCTGCTTTCCGGGATGTTGTTGTTCGTGTCGCTGCCGGCCGAAGCCGCGGCGCCCCCGTTCGACACGCCGGCGCCGGTGGCCTTCCTGAAGGACCTGTCTTCGGGCGCGATCCTCTACGCCAAGAATCCCGATCTGCGCATGCCGCCCGCCTCGATGGCGAAGATGATGACCGTCTATGTCGCGTTCGACCTGATCCGCAAGGGCGAGCTCAAGCTCGACGCGATGGCGACGGTCCGGCCCGAGACCTGGAAGCGCTGGCACGGCCCCGCCGCCGGATCGACGATGTTCCTGTCGCCCGGCGAGCAGGTGAGCGTCGCCAATCTGCTGTTCGGCATCGTCACCCTGTCGGGCAACGATGCCTGCGTCGTGCTGGCCGAGCATATTTCGGGCACGGAGGAGGCCTTCGTCGCGCTGATGAACCGCCGCGCGAAGGAAATGGGGCTGACCAACAGCCATTTCGGCACGTCGAACGGATGGCCGGATAACGGGGTCACCTATGTCACCGCGCGCGATCTTACGACGCTCGCAGAAAAGACGATCGAGGAGCATCCGAAGCTCTACAAGACCTTCTACAGCCGACCGAGCTTCACCTGGGGCAAGACCATGGGCAGCGGCCAAGCGATCACCCAGGCGAACCGCGACCCGCTGCTGGGCCGCGTCGCGGGGGCCGACGGGCTTAAGACCGGCCACACCGAAGAGGCCGGCTATGGCTTCACCGGTTCGGCCGAGCAGAATGGCCGCCGTTTGGTGATGGTGCTGTCCGGGCTGACCTCGTTCAACCAGCGCGTCGAACAGTCGGTGTCCTTCATGAACTGGGGCTTCCGCGCCTGGCAGTCGAAGCCGGTCGCGCCGAAGGGGCGCAAGGTGCAGACCGCCGAGGTGCAGCTGGGCGATGAACGCGAAGTGGGGTTGGTGGCGCCGAAGGATCTGGTCGTGACCGTGCCCGCCGGGCTCGGTTCGGACCTGAAGAGCCGGGTCGTCTATCAGGGGCCGATCAAGGCACCGTTCAAGAAGGGCGATCATATCGCCGATCTGGTCGTGTCCGGTCCCGACATGGCGCCACAGAAGCTGCCGCTCGTTGCCGATCGCGACGTCGGCGAGGCAGGCTTCTTCGACCGGATGATGGCGGGTCTCCGCTGGCTGTTCGGCCTCGCCTGAGGCCGTGACCGGCCGGTTCGTCAGTCTGGAAGGCGGGGAGGGCGCGGGCAAGTCGACCCAGGCGCGCGCTCTGGCCGCCGCCCTGCGTGCGCGCGGGATCGAGGTCGTCGAGACGCGCGAGCCCGGTGGCAGCGAAGGCGCCGAAGCGATCCGGCGCCTGCTGCTCGAAGGCAGTGGCGACCGCTGGACGATGGAGGCCGAGGCGCTGCTGTTCGCGGCAGCACGGGCCGATCATGTCGCGAAGACGATCAAGCCGGCGCTGACCGCCGGCAAATGGGTATTGTGCGACCGCTTCCTCGACAGTTCGGTGGCCTATCAGGGCGGGGCGGGCGGCCTCGGCCTCGACCGGATACGCGCGCTGCACGGCTTCGGCAGCGGCGGTTTCCTGCCCGAGCGGACCCTGTATCTGACTCTGCCGCCAGATGAAGCCGCCGAGCGCGCTGCGGTGCGCGACCGGGACGGCGCCGACCGCATCGGTGGGCGTGATGCCGCTTATCATGCCGCCGTCGCATCTGCGTTCGACGCGATCGCTGCCGCCGAACCCGACCGCGTCCGGCGCATCGATGCGCGCGGCGCGCCCGAGGAGGTCACCGCCCGGCTGCTCGACGCGCTGTCGGATCTGCTGCCGTGACGTCGGCCACGCAACTGGTCGGGCATGACGAGCAGGTGGCGGCGCTGCGGGCGGCGTCGGACAGCGGGCGGCTGCACCATGCCTGGCTGCTGACAGGGCCCGAGGGCATCGGCAAGGCGAGCTTCGCGCTGGCGGCAGCGACCCGCCTTCTCGCCGAAGCCGCCGGTCCGCCGGTATCGCTGCCCGGTCTCGAAACCCCCGAGACGCACCCGGTCGCCAATTATATCCGCGCCGGCAGCCATCCGGATCTGCGCATTCTCACCCGCCTGACCAAGGACCGGTCGGAGGATCTCGCACGCTCGATCAGCATCGATCAGGTGCGCTCGCTCCAGAGCCTGTTCGCGACGACGCCCAGCCTGTCGTCGCGGCGGATTGTCATCATCGATGCGATCGACGATCTCGAACGGCCGGCCGCCAATGCGCTGCTCAAGAGCCTCGAGGAGCCGCCGGCGGGTACGCTCTTCTTCCTCGTCAGCCACGCGCCGGGCCGACTGCTGCCGACGATCCGCTCGCGCTGCCGCCAGTTGCGCTTCGCCCCGCTCGACGACCGGCAGATGCTGGCAGCGCTTCTGGCCGCGCTCCCCGACGAGCCGCGTGACGAAATCGACGCGCTGATCCGTAGTGGACAGGGATCACCGGGCAGGGCGCTCAGCTTCGCAGGACTGCAGATCGCGGCGCTCGACGCGGCGATGGATCGGCTCGTCGTCGAAGGCGACGCCACCAACGCGATCCGGGCGCAGCTGGCGAAGCAGCTGTCTGGCAAGGCCGCGCAGGCGCGTTATGAAGCCTTTCTTGAACGCGCCCCGGCACGCATAGCCGCAGAGGCTCGTACGCGGGCGGGGCGGGCGATGGCGGAAGCGCTGGCTCTGTGGGAAGACGCGCGCCGCATCGGCGAGAGCGCGGTGCACCTTTCGCTCGATCCGGCGACGACGGTATTCGAACTGGCTGGGCTGCTCGCCCGACTGGCACCGGCGGGCCGCTGAACCTTTCCGGCCCGGGGGCATCCGCAAAGCGCTTTCCCAGCGGGCCATCACGCACTAAGTGCAGGCCCATGTCCGAACCCTATTATATCACCACCGCGATCAGCTATCCCAATGGTCGTCCGCATATCGGCCACGCTTATGAGGCGATCGCCGCCGACGTCATCGCGCGTTTCCAGCGCGGCATGGGGCGCGACGTGCGTTTCCAGACCGGCACCGACGAACATGGCCTGAAGATGGTCCAGGCGGCCCGCGCCCGCGACATGGAGCCGCGCGCGCTTGCCGATGAAATGTCGTCCTATTTCAAAGAAATGGACGACGCTCTGAATATCTCCTATGATCGGTTCATCCGCACGAGCGAGGCCGATCATTATGCGGCGAGCCAGGCGATCTGGCAGGCGATGGAGGCCAATGGCGATCTCTACCTCGACCGCTACGAGGGCTGGTACTCGGTCCGCGACGAGGCTTTCTACGACGAGAAAGAACTGGTCGAGGGCGAGGGCGGTCAGAAGCTGTCGCCGCAGGGCACCCCGGTCGAATGGACGGTCGAGGAAAGCTGGTTCTTCCGCTTGTCAAAATATCAGGAGCCGCTGCTGGCGCTTTACCGCGACCGGCCCGACTTCATCCGCCCCGAAAGCCGGCGCAACGAGGTGATGAGCTTCGTCAGCGGGGGCTTGAGCGACCTGTCGATGTCGCGCACCAGCTTCGACTGGGGCGTACCCGTGCCAGGTAGCCCCGGCCACGTCATGTATGTCTGGGTCGACGCGCTGACCAACTATCTGACCGGCGTGGGCTATCCCAATGGCGGCGAGACTTATGAGCGCTACTGGCCGGCGAGCCTGCACCTGATCGGCAAGGACATCGTCCGCTTCCACTCGGTCTACTGGCCCGCTTTCCTGATGTCGGCGAAGGTGCCGCTGCCCAGGCAGGTGTTCGGCCATGGCTTCCTGCTCAACCGGGGCGAGAAGATGTCCAAGTCGGTCGGCAATGTCGTCGATCCGATGGGCATGGCCGAACGCTATGGCGTCGATCAGCTCCGCTATTTCCTGATGCGCGAGGTCAGCTTCGGCTCGGACGGCAGCTACAGCCATGAGGCGATCGTCAATCGCGCCAATGCCGAACTGGCGAACAGCTTCGGCAACCTGGCGCAGCGCACCCTGTCGATGATCTTCAAGAATCTCGATGGCGAACTGCCCGCGCTCGAGCGCAACGAGGATGATGCCGCGCTGGTTCGTGCGGTGGCTTCGGCCTGCCTCGACGAATTGCCACGCGCCTTCGAGCAATTGTCCTTTTCGGTCGGGATCGAGGCGTGGATGAAGGCGGTGTTCGCCTGCAACCAATATGTCGACGCGCTGGCGCCCTGGACGCTGCGCAAGACCGATCCGGAGCGGATGAAGACCGTGCTGGGCAATTTGTTCGCGGTGATCCGCGACCTCGCCATCGCGATCCTGCCAGTCATCCCTGCGAGCGCGGGCAAGCTGCTCGACCAGATGGGTGTCGCCGCCGATGCCCGGGACTTCGCGGCGCTCGAACGGCAGGGCTGGTATGACGAGCTGCGCGCCTCGGGCTATCGCGTCGCGCAGCCGGTGCCGCTCTTCCCGCGGCTCGAGCTTGAGGTCGCCGAAGCCTGATGTTCGTCGACAGCCATTGCCACCTCAACTATGCGGGCCTCGCCGAGCGCCAGCAGGAGGTGCTCGCGGGTGCCCGGGCGGCGGGCGTCACGACGATGCTCAACATCTCGACCCGCGCCGCCGAGTGGAACGACGTTCTGGCGGTGGCCGAGCGCGAGCCCGATGTTTGGGCAAGCGTCGGCATCCACCCGCACGACGCCGATACGCATGAGGATATCGAAACCGCGCTTCTGGTCGATAAGGCCCGGCACCCGCGCGTCGTCGGGATCGGAGAGACCGGGCTCGACTTCTTCTACGACAAGTCCGACCGCGACCGGCAGCGCGCGAGCTTTCGCCGCCATATCGCTGCGGCCCGGGAAACCGGCCTGCCCCTGATCGTTCATACCCGCGAGGCGGAGGAGGACACGAAGGCGATCATGGCCGAGGAGATGGGGAAGGGGGCCTTCAATGCCGTCATCCACTGCTTCACCGGCAGCGCCGACCTTGCACGCGCAATGCTCGATCTCGGCTGCTACATCTCGCTGTCGGGTATCGTAACCTTCAAAAATGCGGCCGATCTGCGCGCCACCGCACACCTCGTCCCGCGCGACCGGTTGCTGATCGAAACCGATAGTCCGTTTCTCGCGCCGGTGCCGCACCGGGGCAAGCCATGCGAGCCGGCATACGTTGTCGATACCGCTCGCATGCTGTCGGCCGAACTCGACTGGCCGATCGAGGTATTGGCGCGAGAGACGTCTGACAACTTCTTTAGATTGTTTGAAAAAGCATCGGCATGAAAGTCCGCGTCCTCGGCTGCGGTACATCCTCGGGCGTGCCCCGGATCGGCAATGACTGGGGCGCGTGCGATCCCGCCGAGTTGCGCAACCGCCGCAGCCGGGCCTCGATCCTGGTCGAGAGCGCGACGACGCGCATCCTGGTCGATACCACGCCCGACATGCGCCAGCAGCTGCTCGACGCCGACGTCATCGCGATCGATGCGATCCTGTGGACGCACGACCATGCCGATCATTGCCACGGCATCGACGACTGCCGCCAGATTTTCCACGCCCGCGGCACGCCGGTGCCGGGTTTCGGCTTCCCCGCGACGATCCGCCAGCTGCGCCAGCGTTTCGACTATGTCTTCGCCGGCCGCGACGGCTATCCGCCGACGGTCGAGGCCGGCGATCTTCTCGCTGACATGATGATCGGCGACATCCGCGTCCGCTCGGTCGCGCAGCCGCATGGGACCATTTACAGCGCTGGGCTGCGCTTCGATCATGGCGGACGTTCGATTGGATATTCGACCGACTTCCATGATGTTACAAACGAGATGAGGGAATTGTTCTCTGGTGTCGACCTGTGGATCGTCGATGCGCTGCGCGTCCGTCCGCATCCGACCCACGCGCATCTCGACCTGACGCTGGCCGCCATCCGCGACTGCGTTCCGGGGCGTGCGGTGCTGACGCACATGGACCAGTCGATGGATTATGCAAGTCTGGCTGCAAGCCTGCCGGGCAGCGTCGAGCCGGGTCATGACGGAATGGAGCTGTCGCTGTGAATGGAGATATGATCGTCGGGCTCGTAGCAATCGCCGCGATGCTGATCCTCGTCGTTCCGCGCGTCCTGCGGAGTGGAATTGCCAAGGGGCGGCTGCTGCAACTTGCGCTGTTGTGGGTGGCGATCTTCCTGATCGCGACCGTCGTAGCGGTCGTGGTGAGCCGCTTCTGAGCCGCCTTACCACTGCGTGATTTAACATAATATATATTATCGGGTAATTATCTGTCGGTAGATTGGTTCTGTTCCCTGCGCTGCCTCACCTTCAAGTAAGGCGGCTATTTTTCGGATTACAGCAGGATACTCACCGCAGCCGGCCCTAGTGTCAGCACCCCGATGATCGCAGCCCCGATCGACGCCAGCAGCACAGCGCCGGCCGCCCGATCCTTCACGCGTCCTATCGCGGGATCGAACGCATCGGTGATCCGGTCACACAGCTCTTCGATGGCGGTGTTGAAGGCTTCGGCGATCCAGACCATCGCAATAGCGAGCGTGATCCAACGCCAGTCACCCAATGAAATCTTGAGCGCAAATCCCGCTGTGACGACGGCCACCGTTGCGGCAAGGTGCAGCCAGGCATTGTGTTCGGTCCGCACCAGTGAGTGCAGTCCCCGGCCAGCATAGACGAAGCTCTTCATCCTGTCGCGCGGGGACAAGCGTGTTGCCGGTCGAGGCCGGTCGGGATCGCTCGCCATCGATATGTCGCTCCAGCCCTGAACGCTAAAAGGCTGGCTGAGCCTAACTCTTGCGAAGTGAAGCTGCCAGCCCTCGCATGTCACTGGATCGTGATGATCCCGTCCACCGCGCGCCATTCGGTCGGGCCGATGAGATGGCGGTGCGCCACGCGGATCGAGTGGAGCACCGCCTCGATTTCGCGGCGCCAATGGTCGAGGAAGCGGTTGAGCTCCGGGAAGTCCGGCGCGACGTCATAATGCTGCCAGAGGAACAATTGCAGCAGCGAGGGATGGTCGGGCATATAATAATGGATCTCGACCGTGGCGAGACCATAGCCGCGCAGCTGTTTGAGGAGGTCGTCGCTCATGCGCGCCTCCCGCTGCCGGCTGCGCCTCGGTGCTTCGCCAGTACTTCGATATTCGTAATATATATCATGGACATAGGCGGTCGAACCATCCCTACCTCCTTTCGTCTTCGCTTACGGTCCTTTCCTTGCCTGATCCGATTTTTCCGAACGGCCCGCTCATGCGTCAAGCGATTCGCATGCTGCCGCTATTTGCGGCCGAAGAGCTTCTCGATCTCGTCATGGCCGAGCTTGATCCAGGTCGGGCGGCCATGGTTGCACTGGCCCGAATGGGGCGTCACTTCCATCTCACGGAGCAGCGCGTTCATCTCAGCAACGGACAGCGAGCGCCCCGCGCGGACCGATCCGTGGCAGGCCATGGTCGCGGCGACATGGTCGAGCCTTTCCTTTAGCGACAGCGCCTCGTCATAGGCGGCGAGTTCGTCGGCGAGGTCGACGACGAGGCCCTGGACGTCGCCCTGCCCCAGCAAGGCCGGCGTCGCCCGCACCAGCATTGCGCGTGGGCCGAAGCGTTCGAGGTCGAGACCCATTTCGGACAGTTCGCCGAACCTCGCCTCGAGCCGGTCGCAGGCGGGCTCGTCGAGTTCGACCACTTCGGGGAGCAGCAGAGCCTGGCGCGATACGCCGCCAGCTGCCATGGCCCGGCGCATCCGTTCGAGCACGAGGCGCTCATGCGCGGCGTGCTGATCGACGATCACCAGGCCGTCGCTCGCTTCGGCGACGATATAGGTTGCGGCGATCTGCCCCCGGGCGACGCCCATCGGGAAGCTGGTCGGTTCGGGCACGGGCGCGGCCGAAGCCTCGGCGCGCGCCATGGGCGCCGGGGCATAGTCCACAACGCGGTCCCAGACGCTGCCCTGGCGCAAAGCGGCGTCCCCGGCCGGCATGGATAAAGCGCCGCTGCTGCCGATCGGAGCCGGCCAGGGCGAAGGCGCCCCCCCGCCCCCAACCTGCCAACTGCCCAGGCTCGCGACCGAAGCGCGCTGGACGCTGCGATGGCCAGCCTCGTCGAGCGCGGCACGCAGCCCGCCGACGATCATGCCCCGGATGAGCCCCGGATCGCGGAAGCGCACCTCGGTCTTCGCCGGGTGAACGTTCACGTCGACAAGATCACCCGGCAGGTCGAGGAACAGGGCCATCACCGGGTGCCGGTCGCGTGCCAGCATGTCCTGATAGGCCGCCCGCACCGCGCCGATCAGCAGTCGGTCCTTCACCGGCCGGCCGTTGACGAACAGATATTGGTGATCGGCGACGCCGCGATTGAAGGTCGGCAGGCCCGCCACCCCGGTCAGCGATATCGCCTCGCGCCGGAAGTCGACCGCCACGCTGTTGTCGGCCAGATCCTTGTCGGTCAGGGTGGCGACCCGGCTCACCCGGTCTTCCTCCGGCGATACGAGGATCGCGCGCCGGCCGTCATGTTCGAGGCTGAAGCCGATATCGGGCCGGGCCATCGCCAGCCGCCGGACCACGTCGATGCAGGCCGCATATTCAGACCGGGCCGAACGCAGGAATTTGCGCCGAGCCGGGACCTTGGCGAACAGATGCGCCACGCGGATGCGCGTACCGGGCGGCAAAGCGGCGGGCCCCTCCCCCGCCAGGTCGCCATGATCGATCCGGCGATACCAGCCATCGGCGGCGCGGACGCGGCTCTCGATCGTCAGGTCGGCTACGCTGGCGATCGAGGGCAGCGCTTCGCCGCGAAAGCCGAGCGTTGTGACCGCTTCGATCGCGTCGTCGGGCAGTTTCGACGTCGCGTGCCGTTCCAGCGCCAGCGCGATCTGCGCCGGGTCCATGCCGCACCCATCGTCCACCACCTCTATCGCGGAAAGCCCGCCTTCGGAGAGGTTTACCGCGATGCGGCGAGCCCCGGCGTCGATCGAATTCTCGACCAGTTCCTTCAGCGCGCTGGCCGGTCTTTCAACCACTTCACCGGCAGCGATGCGATTCACCAGATGTTCGGGCAGGCGGCGTATTGACATGGTCATCGTCCTAGCCCAAGCGGCGGCGTTCCGCATCCCTTGATAGTCGCCGGTTTTCCTTTGCCTGTCGGGTGATGCTAGCAGACCTTATCCGGCCTGGGGCGGGCCTAGAGAACGGACCAAAGCATGTTCCTGCAGCGCTACTTCAAGTTCATGTCGCACGATATGGCGATCGACCTCGGTACTGCGAACACCGTCGTCTATGTTCGCGGGCGCGGTATCGTGCTCAACGAGCCGTCGGTGGTTGCGATCGAGACGCTCAACGGCGTCAAGCGGGTCCGTGCGGTCGGCGACGACGCCAAGCTGATGATGGGCAAGACGCCCGGCACGATCGACGCGATCCGGCCGCTACGCGACGGCGTGATTGCCGACATCGACGTGGCCGAGCAGATGATCAAGCATTTCATCCAGAAGGTCCACGGCCGCCGCAACTTCATGCGCTGGCCCGAAATCGTGATCTGCGTGCCGTCCGGCTCGACCTCCGTCGAACGCCGCGCGATCCGCGACGCGGCTTCCAATGCGGGCGCGAGCCAGGTTTGGCTGATCGAGGAGCCGATGGCCGCCGCGATCGGCGCGGGCATGCCGGTCACCGAACCGATCGGCTCGATGGTCGTCGACATCGGTGGTGGTACGACCGAAGTGGCGGTCTTGTCGCTTCGTGGCCTTGCTTACACCACCTCGGTCCGCGTCGGTGGTGACAAGATGGACGAGGCGATCAGCTCCTATGTTCGCCGCAATCACAATCTGCTGATCGGCGAAGCCACGGCCGAGCGGATCAAGCAGGAAGTGGGCGTTGCCAAGATGCCGATGGACGGCAAGGGCAAGACGATCCACATCAAGGGCCGCGATCTCGTGAACGGCGTGCCCAAGGAAATCACCATCACCCAGGCACAGATCGCCGAGGCACTGACCGAGCCGGTCTCCGCCATCGTCGAGGGCGTGCGCATCGCGCTGGAAAATACGGCGCCCGAACTGGCCGCCGACATAGTCGACCAAGGCATCGTCCTGACCGGTGGCGGGGCGCTGCTCCAGGGGATCGACGAGGTGCTGCGCGAGGCGACGGGCCTTCCCGTCTCGATCGCCGATGATCCGCTGACCTGCGTCGCACTGGGAACCGGGCGCGCGCTGGAGGACTCGGTCTTCCGCGGCGTTCTGCAGACCGCCTGAGCCGCGGGTAACCGCCGATGGCGGCGCCCCGACACAGGCGTCGAGGATTTTCCCGCCGGGTCCAATATGGCCTGTTCGCGGGCTATGTCATCGCGGTCGCGGGAATCGTCCTTGGCGCGGGCCTGCTTCTGCTCTCGCGGCTCGATCCGCGCGCCTTCGGCACGCTTCGGGGCATCGTGATCGACGCGGGGGCGGTCGTCTCTGGCGTGGGGCGGAGCGGCGTCAACGCAGTGCGCGACGCCGGTGAGGCGGTGTCCGATTACTTCATGGCCGGCAGCGAAAATGCGGCGCTTCGTAGCCAACTCGCGGCGCAACGCCGCGCCCAGATCGCGGCGAAGGCTGTCGCAGCGGAGAACGCCCGGCTGAAAGCGCTCGTTCGCCTGCAGGAGAATCTGCCCCGCCCGATCCTGTCCGCCCGGCTCGTCGGCTCCACGCCCACGGGTCAGCGCCGCTTCGCCACGCTCAGCGCGGGCCTTGCCGCAGGGGTCAAGCCCGGCATGACGGTGCGGTCGCCCGAGGGGCTGGTGGGACGCATTTACGAGGGCGGGCTGTTCGCCTCACGCGTGCTGCTGCTGACCGACGGCGAAATGGCGGTGCCTGTGCGCATCGTGCGGACCGGCAACCCCGCGATTGCCACCGGGCAGGGCGACGGGACGATGGAGATACGCGGTCTGATCTCCGGCGGCCGACCTTTCCGGCGCGGTGACCTCGTGGTGACATCGGGCACCGGTGGCATCTTCTTTCCCAATGTGCCGGTTGCCGTGGTTCTGCGGCTGCGCGGCGACCGGGCGATAGCCCGACCGCTCGCCGATCCCGCGCGCGCCGACTTCGCGGCGGTCTACCCCGTCTACCAGGCCCCGATCGCGGATCCGCCCGCCCCGCCCCGACCATGATCGGACGGCTGCACGACGGCTTCACCGATCGGCCGCCACTGCGTGTGCGGTGGGTACCGATCGCCTCCACCCTGATTGGCTCGGCAATGGGCGCGCTGCCCGTCATCGCGACCGAGCCGATCGTTCCGCCTTTCGGCCTGATGATCCTGCTCGCCTGGCGCCTGCTACGGCCGGAGCTCTGGCCGGCCTGGATGGCGCTGCCGCTCGGTCTCGCCGACGATCTCTTATGTGGTCATTATCTGGGGACGGCGGTAATCCTCTGGACCGTGGCTTTCCTTCTCCTCGAATGGGTCGATCAACTCGTCCTGTGGCGCGATGGCCGCGTCGAATGGGCGATCGCGTCCGTGGCGATCGTTACGATCGGCGCCGGCTCCTGGCTGTTTTCGCAACCCAGCGGCAGCGCGACGAGCCTGCTGGTCCTGGCGCCGCAGACGGTGGGCGCTATCCTGTGTTTCCCCGCCGTCCTGCGGCTGACGGCGATGCTAGACCGCTGGCGTCTCAAACGATGAAGCGCACGCGCCTCATCACGGAACAGAGCCTCGCCTTCACCTTTTCACGTCGGGCTTTCTTCCTCGGCGGTGCTCAGGCGGCCGTCGGTACGCTGCTGGCAGGCCGCATGGCCTGGCTGTCGATTGCCCAGAATGAGCGCTACACCTCGCTGTCGGAAAGCAATCGCATCCAGACGACGCTCGTGCCGCCGCGCCGGGGTTGGATCATCGACCGCAATGGCCGCCCGATCGCGATCAACCGCACTACCTTCCGCGTCGACATCATTCCCAATCAGCTGAAGAACGGCGATGCCGTGCTGGCGCAATTGCGCGATCTTCTGGCGCTGACGGCGGACGACCTTGACCGCATTCGAAGCGATCTCGCCAAGGCGCGTGGCTATCAGCCGGTCCCCGTTGCCGAGAATATCGACTATGAGCGCTTCGCCGCGGTGAGCGTGCGGCAGCCCACGCTTCCCGGCGTCAAGCCCGCAAGCGGCTATGGTCGCTATTATCCGGCTGGTGCGGCCATGGCGCATGTCACCGGCTATGTCGGGACGGCGTCGGCGGCAGACTATGATAAGTTTCGCGATCCCCTACTGATCACGCCTGGTTTCAAGATCGGTAAGGAAGCACTTGAAAAGACGATGGACTTGTGGCTGCGCGGTAAGCCTGGTGCAATGCGGAGCGAGGTTACTGCGCATGGCAAAGTGGTGCGGGAGCTGACGACCAGTCCCGAGGTTCCAGGCAATGCGCTGCAGCTGACTATCGATGCGGGCCTACAGCGTTACACCGCCTCTCGCCTCGGCCCCGAGAGCGCCTCGGCGGTGATGGTCGACGTCAAGACTGGCGGCATTCTCGCCATGGCGTCGATGCCGGCCTATGATCCGAATAGTTTTTCCGACGGAATCAGCCATTTCGAATGGGATCTGCTGTCGAATGACGACCACCTTCCGCTGACGAACAAGGTCATGCAGGGTCTCTATCCGCCCGGCTCGACGGTCAAGCCGATGGTCGCCCTGGCCCTGCTCGAAGCGGGAGTGGATCCGCACCAGAGCGTCAACTGCACCGGCCGCTATCGTTTGGGGAACAGCTATTTCCATTGCTGGCGCCATGGCGGCCATGGTCCGGTCGACATGCATCGCGCGATCGCATCGAGTTGCGACGTCTATTTCTACACCATGGCGCGGCTGATCGGCATCGATCGCATCGCCGCAATGGCACGCAGACTGGGCTTGGGGGAGCGGTTCGACCTGCCGATGCCGTCGCAGCGCTATGGCACCGTGCCCGACACCGAATGGAAGGCTCGGCGCTACAAGGGAGCGCGCTGGACGACGGCCGACACGCTCAACGCCACGATCGGCCAGGGCTATATGCTGTCCAACCCGCTCCAGCTTGCGATCATGGCCGCGCGGATCGCATCGGGCACGGCGCTGGTCCCGCGCCTGGTCCTCAACAAGAAACATGGGCCTCAAGGCGGTTCGCTCGGCATCGCACCGGGCCATCTCGACATCGTTAGAGAAGCGATGAGCGGGGTCATCAACGGCCCCTTCGGAACCGGCTTTTCAGGGCGACTCAACATCGACGACCTGCTGATGGCAGGCAAGACCGGTACCGCCCAGGTCCGGCGGATCACTATGGCGATGCGCCGCGCAGGCAATTTCGGAACGCATGGGGTCCCCTGGAAATATCGCGACCATGGCCTCTTCGTTGCCTTCGCCCCGGTCCACGATCCGCGCTATGCCGTATCGGTGGTGATCGAACATGGCATGCATGGCGCTTCGGGCGCCCCCATCGCACGCGACATGATCACCTACCTCTACGACCGGAAGCTCGCGGAAAGCCGCCTGGCGCTCCTCGAGCAAGGCTGGGGCGGCACTATCGAGCAGCGCATGGAACGCAAGGCCTATGCCTGGGCGGACCGCGGAGAAACTTCGTCCGGCGGGGCGAAAGCGTCCGCCGGTGCGCAGGCGGATCCTCCCCCTCCGCCGACCGGTGAGGAAGGGAGCGATCCCGAATGAGCCGGGAATCGATCGTTCCGGCGCCGCTGCGCGAAGTGCCATGGGGGCTGCTGGCACTGGTCGCCGCGATCGGCGGCTTCGGCCTCGTCGTCCTCTATTCGGCGGCGGGTGGCAGCATGCGTCCCTGGGCGCTGTCGCAAGGCACGCGCCTGATGGCATTTCTGGCGCTGGCTCTGCTCATCTCGCGCCTCGGCGAACACCGCCTGAAGGCGATGACGATGCCTGCCTATCTCGGCCTGGTGTCGATGCTGTTGTTGGTGGAATTGTTCGGCTTCGTCGGGGGCGGCAGCCGGCGCTGGCTCGACCTTGGATTCATTCGCCTGCAGCCGTCCGAACTGATGAAGCCGGTGATCGTGCTGGCCGTCGCCCGCTTCTACGACATGCTCCCCGCCGGAGAGATACGTCGCTTCAGTGCGATCTGGCCGCCGGCGCTGCTGATCGGCATTCCCGGCTTCCTCGTCATGACCCAGCCCGACCTGGGCACGGCGCTGATGATTTGCGGGGGCGGAATCACGGTCGCGTTTCTCTCGGGCCTGCCGCTGCGCCTGTTCCTCGGAGCCGGAGCGATCATTGCCGCCGCTTTTCCCATCGTCCTGTCGATGATGCATGGCTATCAGCGCGACCGGATCAACATCTTCCTCAATCCGGAAAGCGATCCTCTGGGCACCGGTTACCACATCATCCAGTCGAAGATCGCGATCGGCTCGGGCGGCATTTCGGGCAAGGGATTTCTCGAAGGGACGCAGAGCCATCTCGACTATCTGCCCGAGCGCCATACCGACTTCGTTTTCGCGACCATGGCCGAAGAATGGGGTCTGGTGGGCGGGCTGCTGCTGATCTTCGGCTATATGATGGTGATCCGCTGGGGGATGCGCGTTGCCGGCCGCGCCAAAGGGCGCTTCGCCCGGCTTGCCGCAGCCGGCCTCTCAACGACAATCTTCTTCTACTTCGCGATCAACCTCATGATGGTGATGGGCCTTGCCCCGGTGGTGGGCATCCCCCTGCCCCTCGTGTCTTTCGGTGGATCGGCGATGATGACCGTGCTGATCTGCATCGGCATGCTGATGGCGATCGACCGTAGCGTCCGTCCGGGCCAATAGCTGCTCGGTCGACCGCTAAGAGGCTGACCGCAAGCGAGATTATTCGTTATTTCCGAGCCTGTCGCGTTGCAGCGAAAAAAATCGGCAGAAAGTCAATTTTGTCGGTTTACATTTCAAACGAGCGGGTGCTAAAGGCGCGCCTCCACGACGGGAGCTACCATCTCCCACCGCCGGAAAGTGGACGCATAGCTCAGTTGGTAGAGCAGCTGACTCTTAATCAGCGGGTCCTAGGTTCGAGCCCTAGTGCGTCCACCATTCCCCTCCCCAGCGATACTCATAGCGCTTCTCTCAGCCCGACCCTGCGCGCAGGGATGCCGGCCCATATCTCATACTCGCCGGTCGATTGCAGCAGAACGGCATTGGCCCCGACGATGGTACCTCGGCCGACATGCAGCGCTTCGGGCCCACCCAGCAGCTTGGCACCGGGAAAAAGCACGACGTCGTCACCGATCATGATCCGTGCCATCGGTGCGATCGACGGGTCGCGATACCCGTCGGCGCGGCCGATCGATACCTGGTGATAAATCTGAACGCGGTCGCCAATCGTGCAGTTGCCGTGGATGACTGTCCCGAAGCCACGGTGAACCAGCCGGAAATCCCTTCCGATCTGCGTATGGGGATCGATCTCTACGCCATAGAGGGCGAGCACTTCTTTTGCCCAGCGGCGGCCGCGGTGCCGCACCAGAAAATCCATGAACCCCATCGACCGAACTCCAGATCAGTTTCCCATGCCGTCGGATGTTAGCTTTGCGAAATCAAGGCAGCGTCGTGCTTCCGGTTGACCTCACCGATACGATCGTTATTGCGACGCACTCGCATTAGCGAATCCAAAGAAGGGGAATGTCTTGCCTGCGATACGCTTGGCCTTGTTCGTCACGTCGGCCTTCTTTTCGTGCAGCGCCATCGCGCAGCCCATCACCGCAGCCGACGGCGCCCTGCCTAAGGAGGGCGACATGATAATCGTGACGGGTCGCGCCCAACGCCTTTACCGCTCGGAGGAAACCACCGTCGGCAAGGCCGCCGAAGATCCGATGAACATTCCCCAGGCCCTGCAGGTCATCAACAGCGACCTGTTCGCCGATCAGGGCGCTCGCGATGCGACAGACATCTATCGCAATATCTCAGGCGTCAGTTTCTTCAGCTATGCAGGAATTACCTTTCGGGGGTTTCGTCAGGACCAGTCTTTCTATGACGGGCAGCGCGGCAACCCGTTCATCGGATTTTCCGTGCCGCAATTGTTCAACATCGAACGGGTCGAGGTGCTGAAGGGGCCGGCCGGATTGTTCTTCGGTCCGGGGTCGCCTGGCGGCATCATCAACTATGTCTCCAAGGCCCCATCGGAGCAGCGCTCGCTGCGCATGGTGTTGACCGGCGGCAATTATGATCGGGCGGGCATCTCGGCGGAAGCGACCGGGCCCATCGACGCCGACGGGATCCTGGCCTATCGGCTGGGCGGCTTTTATGAAGCGATGGATCCTTACCGGGTCAACACGCAGAACAAGTCGCGGATCGCCGACGGCGGCATCGCGATCCGTACCAATGAGGATGGGAAGCTCACGCTTCAGGCGACCATCTACGACAATTATCTGCGAGCCAACCGCCTGCGCGGGGTGCTTGTCGACGATGCGGGCAATTTCCTAACCGATATCCGTTGGAACGCCAACGAGCCCAGCGATTTCCTTCACCTGAAGAGCCAAGCCTATCAGGCACGCTATGAAACGCGGATCGGCGACCATGTGACTTTCGACGCAGGGGCGCGCTACTTCAAGGCGCGCGAGACCCAGCAATATCACGAACCGCGCGGGCTCGATCCCGCGAATCCAGATCTGGTCCGCCGCGAGTTTCGCGACCAGATTCGGCCCGTGGACGGCCTGTCCTTCATGACCAACGCCACCGCTCGGATCGAGATCCTCGGCGTGGAGCACAAATTCCAGGCCGGCGCCGACTGGTATAACGAGAAGAGCATCCTCGACTCGCGCATCCTGCGCGCGGGCGTGACCTCGCTGAGCCTGTCCAATCCCGTTTACGGAACGGCCAGCACCGATGCCGCACGTGCGGCCCTCCTGTCCTTCACCCGGACGGACACGCGGACCAAACGAAGCGGCGCTTATCTGCAGGACCAGATATCGCTGACTCAGGCGCTGCTGCTGGTGGGCGGCGTGCGCTACGACCATTTCAAGGACGGGGTAACGACCAGCACCGGCGGCGTGGTCAGTGCCCGCGCGGATTATTCCGACAGCGACGTCACCTTTCGCGGCGGACTCATCTTCAAGCCTCGTTCCGACATCTCGACCTACATAAGCTGGTCGCAGAGTTTCGAGCCGCAGAGCGCCGCCAGTCAGGACAGCAATGCCGGCGGCCCTTTCGCCCCCGTGATCGGCAATCAGATCGAAGGCGGCGTCAAGACGCAGTTGCTCGACGGCCGGCTACAGGCGAATGTCGCGGCCTATCGGATCGTCCGGCGCAATATCCTCCAGGTTGACCCAAGCCTCCCGCCGGTCAACGGAGTGGACCAACTGGCGCCGATCGGCGAAGTGACGAGCAAGGGCTTCGAGCTGGATTTCGCGACCGACATCACCCCGAACTGGGTTCTGTTGGTCAACTACGGTTATAACGACACCCGAATTACCGGCACGGCAGCTGGTCAGGCCATCACCAACGCCGTGGGAGACCGCTTCGCCAACGCGCCTCGCCACAAGCTGGGCGTCTGGTCTCGCTATCAGGTGCCGGCGATCGACACGGCCTTCGCGTTCGGCGGAGAGCATGTCTCGCGCCGGATCAGTCTGTCGGGCCAGACGGTGAAACCCTACACGATCTTCGATGCATCGATCACCAAGGGGCTCGGCTTTGCCGAGTTGTTGCTGCGCATCGATAATATCTTCGACAAGGTCTATGCGGCCTCCGGTTTCAGCGCCCAGAGCGGCCACTTTCCCGGCGAGCCCCGGACCTTCCTGGCAGAATTGCGGTTCCGCTTCTGATGACGGCGCGGGGTACGCCGGTGAAGTCACGCTCGCTGTGGTGGCGCGTCCACAGCTGGGCGGGGCTGAAGCTGTCGATCCTTCTGACCTTCATCCTTGCAACCGGTACGCTGGCGGTTTTCGCGCATGAGCTCGACTGGCTGATCACCCCCGCGATGCGGGTGAAGCCGCAGGATCACCCCCAGGCCAGCTGGGGCGCGATCGCCGAAGCCGCGCAACGGGCGGTGCCGCAAGGGCGATTGCAGGCGCTCTACGCGCCGATCGATCCATGGTTCGCGGTCGAGGGCTGGGTCGACATGGGCAAGGGGGCACCGCGCCGGGTCTATATCGATCCGTGGAGCGCTAGGGTAACCGGCACCCAAGGCTGGGCAAATGTTCATCGCTTCCTTCGCCAGGTGCATCGCCATCTCATGTTGCCGACGCGACTTGGTATTCCGCTGGTCAGTTCGCTCGCCTTGCTGTTGCTGGCGTCGCTCGTAACAGGGATCGTCACCTACAAGAAATGGTGGCGCGGCTTCTTCCGGCTCCCGCGGCGCGGCGACTCCCGCCGGTTCCACGGCGACCTGCACCGCCTCGCCGGCCTATGGAGCCTGTGGTTCGTGGCGCTGATTGCAGCGACCGGTATCTGGTATCTGATAGAGACGCTGGGCGGGCAGGCTCCCGTTCCCAAGGTGCCGGCGATAGCGGTCGCGTCGCCCTCCCCTACGGGCTCCGCGCTCGACCGTCTGATCGCCATCGCCAGATCCGCCAAGCCGACCCTCGACATTCGAGAGATTCGGTTCGCCGAAGACAATGGCGTCATCCTGCTCGGCCAGGATCAGGCTTGGCTCGTCCGCGACCGCGCTAACGGCGTCGCGATCGACCCGGTGCGGCGCGTCGTCACGGCGACGCTCGACGGGCGCGATCTGTCCGTCCATCAGCGCATTTCGGAAATGGCCGACCCGCTCCACTTCGGCACCCTCGGCGGGCTCGCTACCAAGCTGATCTGGTTCGTCTTCGGCCTGCTGCTGACCGGCCTGTCCGTCACAGGCACGATCATCAGCGCCCGGCGCCTGCAGAAAGCCGACCAGTCAGGGCAAGGCGTCCTGCGTTCGGCCTGGGCCCAGATGGGGCCATGGGCCTATATCGCTACGGCGCTCGTGGTCTTGTCGCTGTTGCTGACCCCGGGCGCCATCGGCGGAGCGAGTTAAAGGCCTTTTGCCGGATCGGACAGGCCTTACGCTTCGCTAAAATTCCGCGAACAGCCGGCCGAGGCCCTCGATCCGGTCGGTGATCCCCAGCGTGCGCAGCGCATGCCAATAGGTCGCGCTGTTGATCGCAATCACGGGTTTGTCGAGCTTGGCTTCATATTCGGCGGCCAAGCTCACCATCGACAAATTGGTCCCGACCTGGACGATCGCATCGACGTGGGGACCGTCGAGATGGTCGATCACCTCGCGCAGGCGCTGCGGCGTGACCTTGGCGATATCGGTCCAGCGCTTGCACAGCAGCGGGACGTCGCGAACCACCGAAAAACCGGACTCTTCGAGGAAGCGGCGCACTTCGGCATTGGCCACCGGATAATATGGCGAGACGAAGCTGACCCTCTTCACATTGCCATAGGCATGGAGCGCCGCTGCGATCGATTCCGACCCGGTCGATGCACCGACGCCCGCCAGCGCCTCGACCACAGCCTTGAACTTCCGGCCCCCCTCGACCCCACCGTAAAAGGTGATCGCCGACATGCCGAGCACCAGATATTCGGGCCGCAGCGTCATGACCGACCGCACCGCATCCATGGTGTTCTCAGCAATCGCGGTTGTGCCGGCGATGAAGTCCTCGTTCGACAGGGCGACCGGGTCTTCCACGAAAATGCGGGAGAAATGGTTGGTGACCCCGGCGGGGCGCATGCGCTCCATATCGGGCTGGACGGTGGTGTTGGTGGAAGGGGCAATCACGCCGAGACAGGCACGGTATCCCTGAACGTCGACCATTTTATGCTGTTCTCCGGTGAAACTGGCGCAGCAAGCCCCTCCGCTGCTGCGCCCGGTGTTGGTCAGTTGATCGCAGCCGCCTGGGCGAGGCTGTCGAACATCGCTTGCCGCATCAGATAGTTGCGGCGGGTTTCGTCATTCTGCTTGATGCCCAGCATCTTGAGGCGGCGCGCCTCATGGGCCTCGTCTTGTCCACCCTTGATGAAGGCCATGTTCTCCTTGGTCTGCATCTGGGTGAAGCTGTGCGTCACCTCCCGGCGCTGACGATCGTAGAGGGCGAGATTGGCTTCGAGATCGGCCTTGCCCCTCAGCACCGGCTCGATCTTCTCGAACAGGTTGAAGGCATCGTGGACGCCCGAGTTCATGCCGAAGCCGCCGAGCGGGTTGTTGAGGTGCGCGGCGTCGCCCACCAGCATGACTCGCCCTTCGCGGAAGGATTTGGCGACGCGCTGGTGCACCCGGTACAGCGTGCGATGCTCGGTCTTGACCGAAGCGCCATCACCGACCAGCCGATCGAAGATGCCGTTCTTCATTGCATCCGACCGCAGATCTTCGTCGCTCTGCGTTCCATCAGTGGGCACGAGTACGCGCCACAGCGAAGGCACGCGCAACAGAACAAGCCATTCCTTCGGATCGGACACATAGTTGACCAGCGCCAGATTCGGCAGGTGATCGCCAAGCTCCAGGTCCGTCGACAGGCAGAGGAAGCGCTCGGGATAGGTGAAGCCGTCGAATTCGATGCCCAGCCATTTCCGCACGATCGAATTGGCGCCGTCGGCCCCGATCAGAAAGTCGGTGCGGATCTGGTTGATCCCATAGGGCGTCTCCGTCCACAGATCGACGCCATCCTCGTCCTCCTCGAAGGTGAGCAGACGATTGTTGAACATCATCCGTGCGTTGGAATATTTCTCCAGCCCCCCGGCAAGAGCGCGCGACAGATGATATTGCTCGCACTGGATCCGGAACGGGTAGCGCGTGACGTCCGAAATTTCCGACAGGTCGAATTCGATCACCTCGCCGGTCGAGCGATCCCGCCAATGATAGACGGGCGCCTTGAGCCCCTTTTCGAGCAGCATCGGGGTGATGCCGATCGTGTCGAGCATTTCCAGCGTCGGCGGGTGGAAGGTCGACGCACGGAGATCCTGGGCGCAATCTTCACCCGCCTCCAGCACGACGACGTCAAACCCCGCCTGGGCCAGAAGCGTGGCGAGAACCGTCCCTACGGGACCGGCTCCGACGATCGCTACCTGGCACCGATCAACCCCTGTCATATCGAGCGGACTCCAATCTTACTTGCAGATGGAACTATGGACCGCCCGCGTCGGGGCTGTGCCGAAAGCCGGTGAACTATCCGCCTTGCGGTGATTGGCGGGTCGATCGCACGAAATTCTCTGGTCGGCGGTCACAAGGATGTGCGCAGCGAGGCTCGCCTTTTCCGGCGCTCAGTCTCACATGCCGCAGAGGATTATCGAGGGGTGCAACCATGACTTCACGCTTCCGTGCGCAGGCCATCGCGCTTTCGCTGATGGGCCTGTCCTTGTCGGCACTGATGCAGCCCGCGTCGGGCCAGTCTCCGACGGACGATCCCGAAGCCGTCTATCGCCAGAGGGCGGCCGTCTATCTGAAGGACATGGCGAATTTCGTTTACGAGCCGACCGAGCCGCTGGTCGGGACCGACCGTTGGAAGCCGCTCCCGGCGATCGCACCCGCGAAAAGCGGCATTGCAGCCGATGCGTTGGAAGCGGCACGCGCCTATGCCGAGCAGATGAACAGCAGCGCCTTCATGGTGTGGCACGATGGTCGCCTCGTGACCCAATGGTATGCGCCTGGGGTGACAGAGCAGACCCCGCTCACGTCCAAGTCGCTGTCCAAGCCGCTGACCGCGATCGCCATCGGCCGGGCGCTGGCGCTGGGCAAGATCCGCTCTATCGACCAGTCGATCGCCGACTTCATCCCTAAGGCGAAGGGCACGCCGAAGGAGAAGATCACGATCCGCTATCTGCTCGACATGCGTTCGGGGATGCTCGACCAGGGAATCAGCACCGATCCCGATCACCCCTATATCCGCGTCCTGCTCCACCCCGACTTCGGCGACCGGATCATCGACACCTACCCGATGCCGCACGAGCCGGGTAAGCATTACTCCTACGCGAACGCCCCCAGCGACGCGATCGCCATGGTGATCGAGGGGGCAACGGGGATGCGCTATGGCGACTGGGTCACCCGTGAGGTTTTGAAGCCGCTGGGTGCGCAGGGCGGGACGCTGTGGGTCAGCAAGCCGGGCGGTCTCGCCCACGCGGGCTGCTGCGCGACGATGCCGGCCGACACCTATCTGCGTTTCGCGGTGCTGCTGCTTCAGGACGGCATGTGGCAGGGCAAGCGACTGCTGCCCGAAGGCTATGTCGCCGAGATGCGCAAGGGCACCGAGCAGAACCCGAATTTCGGGCTCGGCATCTGGCTGGGCGAGCCCTATCGCCAGCGCCGCCCCTTCGGTGCACCCGGCATGCTCGGGCCGCAGGTGCTCCACAGCGAGCCGTTCCTCGATCCCGCCCTGTTCATGTTCGATGGCAATTCCAATCAGCAGGTGGCGATCAGCCCGAAATATCGTCTGATCGTGTTGCGCGTCGGAGCGACCCCACCGGCGCCGAAGGATGGCAGACCCGAATGGGACAATGCTTTCCTGCCCAATACGCTGATCCGGGGGCTTAGTTCGCGGGGTGGCCGCGACTGACCTTCGCGATCCAGCGCGACAGGTCTCCACCGAACAGGTCCGGGTCCTCGATCATGGGAAAATGACCGAGGCCCGGATAGCGGATCAGATCGACGCGGGTGTTGCGGAACCGGGCGATCGAGGCCTCGGGGCCCTGGCTGATCACGTCGTCGACCTCGCACCATTGCAACAGCACCGGCACGGTCACTGCCTCGGCCACCGCGCCGACATCGGTCGTACGGAACAACTGGGTGTTGGCGGCGATGTAGCGCGCCTGGCGTTCGAGCGCGCCGGGCAGCGAGTTCATGTCGTAGATCGAATCGACGAAGGCGCGCGGGGGCTCAAAGCCGGGCGGGGTCGTGTCCTTGATCACGAGGCGCCAGAATTCGTGCGGACGCCAGCCGGGCGTGTACTGGTCACTCGCCTTGAGCAGGGTCAGCAGACGCGGGTCGACCTTGCGGGTCTGGCTGGGGCGCTCGAGCGGCAGGATCGACAGCGCCATCGCGCTCACGTGGCCCGGATAGGCGCGATTATATTCGAGCGCGACATTGGCGCCGTTCGAGGTCGCGACGAGCACGAAGCGCTCATGGCCGAGCGCCCGCATCAGCCCATCCATCAGTTCGGCCGCGCGCGGGGTTGAATAGACGTCCTTGGGATCTGGACCGGTCAGGCCGTAGGGTGACCAGTCGAACCGGACGACGCGATAGTTCTTCTTCAGCAGCGCGGCGACCGCGTCCCATTCATGCAGGTTCACGATCGAGCCGTGCAGCAGAACGACCACCGGATCGCCCTCCCGTCCCTCCTCGCGGACGTGGATCGGCACCCCGTCGACGGTCACGAAGCGCGACGGCGCCTTAGCCCAACGCGCCTTGACCGTGGCTCTGTCCGACGGGTTGAACTGATCCGCTGAGAAGACGGGACTCGCCAGCCCGAGCCATGCCCCGGCGACGAGCGCAGCCTTAAGCAGCAAGGTCTGCTCCCAGCGGGCCGAGCCCCAGCGTGTCGCGCAGTGTCTTGCCGGGATAGTCGCGGCGCAGCCTGCCCTTTTCCTGCAGGATCGGCACCACCTGATCCACGAAGAGCTCCAACTCCCCCGGCATCCAGGCAGGCTGCAGCGTGAACCCGTCACAGGCGCCGGCATCGACCCAGCGGATCATCATGTCGGCCATCTGCTCGGGCGTGCCCCGGAACACATTGTGGCCGCGTGGCGTCCGCACATAGGCGGTGGCGAAGTCGCCGAGCGAGATCCCCTTCGATGCGGGAAGGGTCAGCACCCTGGCAATGTCCTCGCGCGGGGCGAGCGTATTGTCGAGGATATAGTCGAGGGGGATCGGTGCCGAAGGGTCCTGACCGCTCAGATCGACCGTCAGCGACTCCGCCAGATATTCGATGCACAGGTCGAGGTCGGCCAGATCGAGCAGCGCGGCATCCTTGGCCAACGCCTCCTGCTCGGTAGGTGCCAGGATGAAGGACAGTCCCGGCATGATCCGGACCGCGTCGGGATTGCGACCGACGGCGGCGATCCGCTCGCGCAGGTCGGTGCGGAAGGCGATGCCGTCTTCGATCGTCGCGGCCGGGCAGAAGATCGCCTCGGCGGTACGCGCGGCGAAGTCGCGCCCTTCGCCCGACTGGCCGGCCTGGATGAACACCGGCCGGCCCTGCGGGATCGGTACCTCCGCCTGTTGCCAGAGGCGGGTCGCCTCGGCGACCGTGCTCACGGCATTGGCGTAGCGCGCCGATTTCTCGGGCATCTGTTCCTCGCCGAAATTGCCGGCGGTGGTGGCGTATGCGGAGGTCACGATGTTCCACCCTGCCCGTCCGCCAGTAATGCGGTCCATCGTTGCCAGCCGCTCGGCCAGCATCTGCGGCGAATTATAGGTGGTCGATATGGTCGCGACGAGCCCGACATGCTCGGTCACCGCCGCCATCGCGACCAGCAGCGTTACCGGGTCGAGCGTCGGCATCGCCAGCCGTTCCGATGTGCGCCCGCCTGCGCCGCGTGAATGAAGCTGATCGCCGAACACGATCGCGTCGAAGCGTCCGCGTTCGGCCAGCTGACCGACGCGGCGATAATAGTCCATCGTGAAGACATCGGCTGGCGTCGCCTGCGGATGCCGCCAGCCGCTCGGATAATGGCCGATGCCCTGAAGGAAGGCCCAGAGATGGATCTGTGGCGCGGACTGCTCGGTCATCATGCAAACTCCTCGAGGGCAAGACCAAGCCGATCGCGCAAGGTCTTGCCCTCGCGCGGCTCGACCAGATGGCCGAAGCGTTCTGCTATCCTCGCGATGTCGGCCATCGCATCGTTCAGTTCGAAATGGGCGCCATCGATCTCGCCCCAGCCGAACCTGTCGGCGATGGCGCCCGGGTCGCTGTCTACGCGGGTCTTGAGCAACCGACACCGTGCGGCGATCTCCTGCCCTTCGGTAACCAGCGCGATGTCGGCCTCCGCCACACTCACGGGATCGGCGCCATCGATGACCAGCAATATGTGCCCCTGCGGCGGACGCATCGCGTTGACCGGCCCGGCCACCTTGAAGAACGGCCCCTCATGGTTGGTCGGCCGCACCTTGGAAGCGTCGAGATAGCGGCCCGATGCCTTGTCGATGATCAGCGTGTCGGCACTCCAGCCGTCCCACAGGCCGCAGACGGCCTCGACCATATCCTCAGCCATGCCGTCTGGCGCGCCTCCGCAAAGCGGCAGCCACCCGCTCCGTCCATCGGACAGATGATCGACCGCCGACAAGGCGCGAGCCACGTGGAAGGGATGTGAGGTGGCGGCAGGAACGGCTGCTACAATGCCTATCCGCCTTGTCGCTGCGGCGGCCCAGCCCATGATCACCTGCGCATCGAACGGCCGAGCGTCGGGACGGCCCATGACGAACAGGTCGATTCGCGCCTGCTCGGCGGCGGACAGGACGCTGCGCGCCCACAGCGGATCGTTCAGCCGCGGATCGTCTGTCGATACCGAAAGAAAGAAGGCTCTGCTCATAGAATAATCACCGGATCGTGGAGGGGGTGGATGGGCTCGCAGCCCGTGTCGGTAATGAGGACGAGGTCCTCGCAATGCGCCGATCCGCCGATCCCGATGTCCATGACCGGGCAATCGACCGACAGGATCATGCCCGCCTCGAGGACGATGTCCGGCTTGCGCCAGAAGCCGCCATGGTCTTCGCCAGGCTCGTCAGTATGGGCGAGCCCGACGCTATGCGGGCCGAAGCCGATGATCGTGTCATAGCCGGCCTTGCGAACGGCATCGGCGCCGATCGCGCAGATTTCGGAATAGCGCAGGCCGGGACGCAGTCGCTCGCGCACCGCCTGCCAGCCGAAAGCGGCGGCTTCGGCGGCCCGGGCTGCCGATCGTGGCGGTTCGCCGACGAACACGGTCCGCGCGAAATCGCCGTGATAGTTGAGGAAGTGGCTGACACCGTCGAGCATCAGCGTCTGCCCCTCGGTAACGCGCCCCAACGAATGATCGGCCGATACCCGGTCGACATTGAGGAAAACCGCGCTGTTGCCGCGCTGTGCGGCCTCTATGCGGAACAGGTCCTGTAACTCGCGATGGGTCGCGCCTGCACGGATCGCCCGCCCGGTGGCATCGAGTGCCGCGACGTTCGCCGTCGCCGCTCGCGCCATCAGTCGTCGCTCCAGATCGGACTTGATCAGACGGATCTCGCACAGCGCGTTGAGCGCGGGAACGACCTCCCCCAAATGGTCGTGCCGTCGGCAGACTTCGGCGATCACCGGTTCGTCATAGCCGATCCGGCCCGACCAGAGCCCGAGATCGCGTATCGCGGCGACGAGGGCCGCGCCGCTGTCGGGCAAGGCCGGACGCTCGTTCGCCTGAGAGGCGATGGCCGCCCGATGCCGCTCGACCGGAGACAGCGGAACGGCGCCGCGATCGGTGAACAGCGATATGGCTCCGCCGGTCGGGACAATATCGGTGGAAGCGTCGTCGCCAAGCGCGTCATAGAGCCACAGCGCGACATCGCCGCGGTTGCGGCCATCGGCCCAGCTATATTGATGCAGGAAGCGGCTGGTGACGAGGCCCCACTGCTCCGGTCGCGCGCGTGCAATAAGCGCAAAGGTTCCCGCCGGCTGCCCCGCACGGGTCCGCGCGATCTGCGGCCAATGACCCAAAGCATGAAACACATTGACCGGCTGTCCAAGCACGAGCCCATCGAAACCATGCCTGTCCATCACGGCCAGCGCGCGCTCGATATTGATCGGCCCCCGCTGGCCCAGCTCGGCCAGCAGCAGCGCATCTTCGGCGAATTTCGGGGTCGCAATCACGTGCCTAGTCTGCGGCCTGTTCCTCCACAGGACTCCGAAAGCTTCGCTCTATCCGCCAGTTGGACAGGTGGGTGAAGCTTGGACTGGCGACCGGGGCTTGGATTAGCCTCGCTCTATGGATGATAGCACCCCGCCGTCTGGCTCCGCCGCCCCCCCCGTCCCTGAGGCGATCGAACGCGCCTTCGTCCGGATCGAAGAAGGCCAGGTGCATCTGCGCCGCCTCGCGGCAGCCGATCCCTCGGCTCCCCCGTTGCTGCTCCTGCACGCCTCCCCCGCATCCTCCTGGTTCATGCAGAACCTGATGCTGGCGCTCCGCTCGTCGGGTGTCCGGGGCGAAATTGTCGCGCCGGACACGCTGGGCAACGGAGACTCCTGCAAAGCTGCAGTAGACGAGCCCGATATCGGCTATTTCGCCGATGCGATGCGCCGGCTGTGCGATACCCTAGGGCTCGCCACGGCCGACGTCTACGGCACCCACACCGGTGCGCGGATCGCTTGCGAACTGGCGGCGACCTTTCCAGAGCGCGTCCGCCGCGTGGTGCTGGATGGTATCACTGAATATCCCGACGATTTGCGCGAGGCGGTGATCGCCAATTATGCGCCGGTGGTTGAGCCCGACGCCTATGGCCGGCATCTGATCTGGGCGTTCAATTTCTGCCGCGATCAGGCGCTGTTCTTCCCCCATTTCATGCAGCAGCCGCAGAACCGCCTCGCCGTTCCCATCCCGCCACCGGAGATCCTTCACCGGATCACCCTCGACGTGCTGAAATCGCTCGGCAGCTATTCGAAGCCGTATATCGCAGCCTTTCGCTACAAGGCGTTCGAACGGATGGGGCGGATCAGCGCGCCGACGTTGCTGCTCAAGCCCGATACGGAACTGGAGATCCTCAACCGTTCGGTCGCTCGCGCTCTCGAAATCCTCGCCGACGGCCGGGCGGTCTCCCTTGCAGCCGGCGATTCCGCCAAGGCGGCGGCAATGGCGCATTTCCTCTCCGGTGGAGACGCATGATGAACGTCACCCGCGATAAGCTCTCGCTGTCGATTTGCCTGGGCTTCGGTGTCGGCACGGTGGGCGTCTCGATCATGCTCAACGCCGTGACCGCCTATTATCCGGCCTTCATGTCCACCGTACTCGGACAATCGCCGGAAATCGCCGGCTTCCTGCTTATGGTGTCGAAACTGGCCGATGCGGTGATCGACGTGACGGTCGGATCGATGAGCGACCGGACACGTTCGCGCTGGGGGCGCCGCAAGCCATTCCTTCTGGCGGGCGCGCTGCTGTCCACGGCATCCTTCCTGATGCTGTTCGCGCCCCCGGTCACCGGTCAGGGGCCACTGATGGCCTGGATGATCGCCGCGCTGCTGCTCTATTCGACCGCCTATTCGCTGTTCAACGTGCCCTACATGGCCATGCCGGCGGAACTGACCAACGGCTTCCATGAACGCACGAGGCTGCTGTCCTTCCGCACCGTGTTCGTGTCGATCGGCCAGTTGCTGGCGATGGCGGGAACCGCCAGTCTCATCCAGCGCGGCGGCGGCGGTGCCGACGGCTATTTCACCATGGGTCTGGTTATGGCGCTGGTCATCGGGGGTGCGATGACCGCGACGGCCCTCGCGGTTCCGGTGCAGCATGGCGAAGGCGTCGCGACCAGCCGCCATCTCCCCGGCCTCGCCGACCTGCGCTCGATCGCGCGCAACCGGCCCTTCATGCTGCTGCTGGGGGCCAAAGTCTTCCAGTTCCTCTCATTCGCCTCGATCGCGTCCACCGGCCTGCTGTTCATGCTCAACGTGCTCGGGGTCGGCTATGACGGGCAGATCGTGCTGGCAGTGACGCAGAACATCGTCGTCGCCCTGTCGATGCCACTGTGGGTCCGCTGCGGCCGCCGCTTCGGCAAGCGCGCGACCTATCTGGCGGGCGTCCTGCTGTTCTGCGGCACTGCACTCAGCTGGCTGCTGGCCGATCGGTCCACCGGCACGGTCGGGCTGGTCCTGCGCGGCATCACCAGTGGCGCCGGCTCGGGCGCGATCATCCTGATGTCGATCTCGATGCTCGGTGACACGCTCGCTTATGACCGGCTGATCAGCGGCCAAGCCCGCGAAGGCCTGTTGTCGAGCACGATCGCGGTGATCGAGAAAGTCGCCTTCGCACTGGGCGTAGCGGTGCTCGGCATGTTCCTGCGGCTGTTCCACTATGTGCCCACCACCGGCGGCACCATCGTCGAACAGCCGGCCAGCGCAATGCTCGCGCTGCAGCTGGGCTATGCGGTCATCCCGATGGCGATGTTCGCGATCAACGGCCTGTTCCTCTGGGCCTATGACCTCGACGAGAAAAAGCTCGAAGAGGTCAGGAGCGCGGCAGCCGGTAACGGCTGAACACCAGCAGCGCGATCCCCTGCAAGCTCGCCGGGATCACGCTGTAGAGCAGGATGATGCCGGTGATCGCATGGTCGCTCTGCGCCGCCGCGCCGCCGGTCGAGGATACGAAGCCGAAGGCGCTCATGACGATCCCGGCGATCACGGGGCCGAGCGCGAAGGCCAGTTTCTCCATCGCCGAGAACAGGCCTGCGAAGACCCCCTCATTGGCGACGCCCTGGGTGCGTCGCTGATAGTCGACCGTATCGGTCATCATCGACAGCGCCAGCAGGATGAAGCCGCTATTCGCCAGGCCGATGACGACCGCGCGGAACAGGATCAGCAGATGCTGGCTGTTGACGGGCTGACCGCCGGGGAGCGTCGCGACGTCGGCGCCGCCTTTGCCCACCCATAGCCAGGTCACCGTCACAGCCGCCCAGACGAGCGAGGCGAGGACATAGGCGCGGGGCTTGCCGATCCGGCGCGGTAGCCAAAGCCACAGCGGCTGCGCCGCAAGGCTCGCGACGGACATGCACAGGATGAAGACGGGGATCAGCCAGATTGCCTGGATGGCGTAGAGAAAGACGAAGCCGATGACGGTGTAGCTGGCGGCCTGTCCGATGTTCGACAGGAAACTGGTCGCCAGAAGCACGAGAAACGGACGATTGCGGCGAACGACCCGGAGCTGCTCGCGCAAGCTGCCGGCGACCGCGCCCGCCTGGATCAGCGGAACTTTGCGCATCCCGCTGGCTGTGGTGAGCATCGAGAACAGGCAGATCGCGCCGAAGATCCAGCTCATCGCATGCCAACCGGCGGCACCTCCGCCGAAATGGACGATGATCGGCTGCGCCAGGCCGACGCCCACGAGCACGCCGAGGGTCGCGAAGACCATCCGCAGCACCATGATCCGGTTGCGCTGATGCGCATCGCCGGAGAGTTCGGCGGCGATGGCGAGATAGGGGACCGAATAGATGCTGAACGCGGTCGAAGCGAGGAAGAACAGCGCACAGATCGCCGCAGCGGCGAGATAGGGGCTGGGATAGGCGGTAAAGGCGAACAGCGCGATGAAACCTAGCGTCGTGCCCACCGCCCCGCCGATCAGGAAGGGTGTGCGGCCGACTGCCGTCTTCAGCCGGTCGGACCAGGCGCCGACCAGCGGGTCGCACAGGATCAGCCACAGTTTAGGCACCAGCACGACCAGCCCCGCGAGCCAGGCGGGAACGCCCAGCATCGTCGTCATGAACAGCGGGAGGAGAACCGCCGGCGTGTCGCGGAACACCTGCGCGCCGAGTTGCCCCACGCCATAGCGCAGGACGACGCCGGTCGGCACCTCGTCGGTCGGGTTCGCGGGCGGGGCGGCGGCGGTCGTTGCGGTCATGGCATTCCCGGAAGAAGAGGGATTCGGTCAGGCAGGTGGCTCAGCCTATCACACGCAGGCGCAGATGGTTTTCCATTCGAGATAGCTGTCGAGCGCCTGCTTCCCGCTGTCGCGGCCCCAGCCCGACTGCTTCACGCCGCCGATCGGAAGGGACGCGTCATACATTGCGTGGCAGTTGATCCACACCGTCCCCGCCCGGATCGCGGCGGACATGCGGTGCGCGGTCGACAGGCTTTCAGTCCAGACGCTGGCGGCCAGGCCATAGTCGCTGTCATTGGCGGCCGCGATGACCTCTTCAGGCTCGTCGAAGGCCTGGGCGACCAGGACCGGACCGAACACCTCCTCGCGGACGATCTCCATGCCGGGCTTGACGTCGACGACGACCGTCGGCGTAATGAAGGTGCCGGCGTCCCCGGTCCTTTCTCCACCCGTCAGCATCGTCGCGCCCTCGCCCCGCGCACGCTGCAGGAACCCCTCGACACGCTCGGCATGGCGGGCGGAGACAACCGGACCCAGTTGCGTGTCGGCGGCAAGGCCATGACCCATCTTCAGCCCCTTGGCATAGGCGGCAACGCCCTCGACGACCTGATCGTGAACCGAGCGGTGGACGTAGAGGCGCGAGCCGGCGATGCACACCTGGCCGCCGTTGAAGAAGATTGCATTGGCGACGCCGGGGATGGCGATCCCCATGTCGGCGTCGGGGAAAACGATCGACGGAGACTTTCCGCCCAGTTCGAGCGTCACCCGCTTGAAATTGGTCTTGGCCGCATCGAGCACCGCACGCCCTGTCGCGGTCGAGCCGGTGAAGGCGATCTTGTCGACCTGCGGATGCGCAGCCAGGGTCGCGCCGGTCTGGGCGCCGAGCCCGGTCACGACGTTGAGTACGCCCGCAGGAACGCCCGCTTCCATCATGATCTCGGCCAGTCGCAATGCGCTGAGAGAGGTGTCTTCCGCCGGCTTCAGGACAATGGTGCAACCGGCCGCCAGCGCTGGCGCCAGCTTCATCGCGGTCAGTACAAGCGGCGAGTTCCATGGCACGATTGCGGCGACCACGCCGACCGGCTCGCGCACCGTCCAACTGCGGATCTGCCGACCGGCAGGCTGATAGTTGATAGAGCTTTCGATCGAATTGCCCTCGATCGCCATTGCTTGTCCGGCGAAGAAGCGGAACTGGTTGATCGCCCCGGGTATCTCGGCCCAGCGCCCGATGAACAGCGGCTTGCCCTGGTCGAGCGTCTCGAGTTCTGCCAGGTCGTCGATATTCGCCTCGATCAGATCGGCGACGCGCCACAAGATGCGCGCGCGCTCGACCGGCATGGTTGCCTGCCAGGCTGGCAACGCCGCACGGGCGGCACCGACAGCGGCGTCGACATCGGCAGGGCTTGCCGCCGCGATCCGGCCCGATTCCCTTCCAGTGGCGGGATCGAGCGTAGCGAAATCGGCGCCGCCCTCGGCCTGGCGCCATACCCCGTCGATAAGGAGCCCTTCACCTCTGCCGCGACGGGCAAGGAAGGCGATATTGGCGGGACGCAGCGAGAGAGGATCGAAAGCCATGACCGTGATTGCTCCTTGGAGGATGCTCCTCTGGTTGCAATCTGACTGCCTGCTAGGCCGGCTGCCAGCCATGGTGCCACAGACGAAAAACCGCTTGGCGGATAGGTCTGTCCGAAAAGGCTGGGTCCGCTCGCCTAAGTTTAGTCGAGCAGTCGCAATGCCTCGAAGCGAGCGCCCCAGGGCGTTGTTGCCGCAATCGCCTCGACCTCGCCATGTGGTGCCCACTCGAAACGCACTGTGTCGCTGACCTCGCAGCGCGCCTCCCTCATCGCGGCGGCAAAGGCTGCGAGGTCCGTCACGGGAAGCCGCACCGCCGCCCAGCCGCGCTGCGGCGCGCACGCCGACGAATAGTCGAGACCGCCGGAATCATAGCTGATGATTTCGATCGATCCTTCCATCCGTCCCTGCGGGTGGTAGATGCCGATGCGCATGCGGACGTCGCCGGCAAGGCCGACTGGCAGACCCATGCAATTGGCGCCGCCCACTGTACCCGCTGGCCCCTCGGTTTCCTGTACGGGCAACCAGCCCAGTTGATCGATGAACAGCGCGCGGGCAGCGTCAAAATCCTGCACGACCTGCGTCGAGTTGAATACCCAGGAGGCGTTGCCTCCTATGCCTTCATAGCCGACGAGTGGAGGATGGACGCGCTGCATCAGCGCGATGCACAGCCCATCGGCGTCAGTCTCCACAACCTCCCGAACTGAAAGCGCGCCGAAGTCCCAGTCCACGATGGGAGCGTGGGCGCGGAAGCCTGCCAGACCCAGTGAGCGATGCAGCGCGTCTATTCCCGCCAACGCGCGGATATTGATATCGAAGATGCCGCCACTGTCCCACGCCTGAGCGCCATCGCGCATAAGGGGGGCGGGAGCGCCTTCGGCTGTGACGAGGCGGATCGCGCCGCGCGACGCATCGGGATGCCCAATCAGCGTTTCGCGGGCTGGGGCTGCACCGAGGCCGAGCAACTGGCCGGCAGCCAAGGGCAGAACCCCGTCATGTAGAACCTCATAATCGAGGGCCTGGCAGAGGCGCTGTGCGCTCGCCTGACAGTCGGCCACAATGCCGACCGCCTCCTCGAAGCCATTGTCCCGTGAAATCATATTTCTGTTCCGCCAATCTATCGCATCGAGGAGACAGGGTGAGCCTGGCCTATTTCCGGCCCATCATGCGAAGCAACACAGCGTTCCGGTCGACGAAGTGATGCTTGACGGCACCGCCGATATGGAAGGCGAGCAAGGCGCCGCCCGCCCACAGCATCCACACATGGGCACGAGCGAACAGACCGTAACCGAGCGGGTCGTTCCAGGGGCGCGGCGCGACGAGATGGGGGATGACACCGCCGGGGCCGAAGCCGTCATGGGCGAAGAACCATAGTTCGGGCGCAGGAAAGTCTGCGCCGCCGGCCAGTGCTGAAAGGGCTGCCCAACCGCTCAGAGGAATGAGGAGGAGCAGCGCGTACAAGCCTGCCTGAACGCTACGGGCCAGCAATCGGCCTGAAGCCGCAATGCCCGACGGCAGGGCCGGTGCCGGATGGCGCCACCGCCAATAGAGCCGGAATAGTGTCGTGAAGAGCAGGATCATGCCCAGCGTGTGATGAACCTGGCTCGCCCGCAGGTGGAGCCCCGCGAGCGGCCCGCCTTTCAATCCGTCGAGATAGGTCCACGCCATGGCGAAGCCGGCCGGCACCTCCACCGCGATGGCAAGCGCCGTGCTCCAGTGCAGCCACCGTGCGGCGCGTGTCCAGTCTGTCGCGGCCGCGGCGGCAGGCACGCCCTCGACGCTCTCAATTGCTGATCGGTTCATCCTGCGGTGATGCGCCGACGAACGCCGCACTCAATGTCGAAGTGCCCCCTGCCCACTGGCCGGATAGAAATGGCATTGCGCCGAACCGTCTTCGCCCTGCGAACCTATCCGACCTGCGGATGGCGGGCCGCTTCCTGTGGGTTCGGTGGCAGCAAGATGGTCCTGTACCGCAGGAGCCACTGGAGTGCGCGGCATGCAGGCAAAAATTGACGGTGATATGGCCGATGTCAGCGGCACCAGCCCGCACGCGGGCGAGTTCCGGCGGGGTTGGCCCCTATTGCTGGCTTCGCTCCTCGGCATAGGCTGCGGTCTTGCCGCCATGCCTTTCTACACTGCCGGAGTGTTCGCGCCGCATCTGGTGCGCGAGTTCGGCTGGTCGCTCGGCGAGATCATGGCGGGCCTGACGATCACGACGGTGACCGTTATCGTTGCCGCCCCCGTGACGGGCGCGCTGTGCGACAGATATGGCACCCGCCCGATCGCGATCGCCTCGCTCGCCTTCTTCGGCCTCGCCTATCTGTCGCTCGCAGCGCTCGGCAATTCGCTGATCCAGTTCTACGCGACCTGGGCAATCGCTGCCGCGCTCGGAGCGGGCACATTGCCGATCACGTTCACGCGCACGGTCAACCAGTGGTTCGACCGTCATCGGGGTCTGGCGCTAGGCATCGCGATGACCGGGACTGGTCTTTTTGGGATAGTCTGCAAGCCGCTGCTCGCCTGGGTCATCGGGCTTCACGGCTGGCGCGCGGGCTATGTCGCGCTCGGCCTGCTCCCGTTGCTGGTGGCGTTGCCGATGGTCGTGTTGCTGTTTCGCGAACATAAGGGAATGTCCTCCGTGCGGAACATGGCCGCTGTCGAAAAAGCAGGCGTCGAACCGTTGCCGGGCCTGACGCGCAACCAAGCGCTTCGGCACTGGCGCTTCTGGCTCATCGCCATCATCCTCTTCCCGATTTCCTTTGCGCTGGCCGGTGCCGTCCCCAATCTCGAGCCTATCCTGCTGGACCGCGGGCTGGACGCGCCGACGATCCTGACGATCACGCCTCTGATTGGCTTGGCCTCCATCGCCGGGCGCCTGATCGGGGGGCTGCTCCTCGATCGTTTCTGGGCGCCGGCGGTCGCGTTCATACTGCTCGGCATGCCGGCGATATCGTGCGTCATTCTGGCCGGCGGAACCCTCGATCCCGCTATGGCCCGTTTCGCGATCCTCCTCATCGGCTTTGCGCTCGGCATCGAATATGATGTCGTCGCCTATCTGACCTCGCGCTTCTTCGGGATGCGCGCTTATTCCGCTATCTACAGCATCTTCTACGTCTGCTTCGCGACCGGGGCAGGCTTCGCCCCGCTGGCATTCGGCGTGATTCGGGATCGCACCCAGGACTTCGCCCCGGCCTTGCTCGCGTCGGCGGTCATTCTTCCCCTGTGTTCGGCCGGTTTCCTTTTTCTCGGGAGATATCCGCAACTTACGGCACCCGACAAAGAGAACTGATCCATTTGACATAAGAATATATCAATATAACAATAAGGGTGGCGCGCGTGCCTTGCACGTGACCGACCATAAAAGGGGAAAGACATGACCAGCCACCGTTTGCTGCTTACCTCGCTCATGGGCCCACTCGTTCTTGCTGCGGGTCCCGTCTACGCACAGGCGTCCGCTCCAGCGGCTCCGCAGGCCAGTTCGGATGCCGTGGAGGGACTCGAAGAGATCGTCGTCACCTCGCAGCGCCGTGCCGAAAAGCTGCAATCGGTGCCGGTCACGGTCACCGCATTCAGCGAAAAGATGATCGAGCGCCTTGCGGTTTTCGACGCGATCAGCACGTCGAAATTCGTGCCTGGCATGATCTCCCAGCATAATGCGGGCCTCGCGACCGCCAACGCTTATTATCTGCGCGGCCTCGGCAATTCGCAGTCCACCGCGACCTTCGATGCGCCTGTCACGACCTATGTCGACGACGTCTATATCGCGCGCCAGAACGCCAACAACTATGCCTTCTTCGACACCGAGCGCGTCGAGGTTCTACGCGGACCGCAGGGAACGCTGTTCGGCCGCAACACCACTGGCGGCGCGATCGCCGTCATCATGCGCAAGCCTTCGGCCGATGCCGGCCTGAAGCTCGAACTGACCGCCGGCTCCTATCAGCGCTACACGATGAAGGGGAGCGCCGACCTGCCCATCAGCGACAAGGTGCTCACCAAGCTGTCCGGTTTCGTGGTCCACGACCGCGGCTATCTGAAGAACATCACCACTGGCGACTGGCTGAACGGTGAGGAGAGCTACGGCGTTCGCGGCGACGTCCGCTTCCTGCCGACCGATGCGCTGACGATCGACCTGTCCGCCGAGTTCACGAGCAACCGGAGCACCTATACCGGACTTCGGAACGTCCCGGGCACCAACCCCTATGTCAAGGGTTCGACCACGCGCCCGATCTTCTACGAAAGCGCAGCTGGCCTCTCGCAGACCAATTGCGGCGACGACAACGTCAACAAGCTGCTGACGCTCGAGCGCGGCAACTGCAACCTGTCCGAAAATTTCGCGATCGGTGGCAATGCCAATTATGAGATCGAGAACGGATCGATCACCTATATCTTTGGTTATCGCCACCTCGACCAGGGTTATATCAACGAATATAACGCCTCGGCCGTCAATAAATATGCCGGCTTCATCCTCACTGACAACGCCGTGCACGAGCAGCACAGCCATGAGTTGAAGCTGAACTATTCCTTCGGCGAGAAGGTCGACCTCGTCACGGGTCTCTTCTACCTCAAGGAGACCTCGGACGACCGTCAGACGAGCTTCTCTGGCGGCACCACGGCATTCCGTCCGATCCAGGACGCGCTCTATAAGCACCGGGTCGAGACTGCCGCCTATTATGCGCAGGCCGATTTCCACGCCACCGAGCAGCTGACCCTCACCCTCGGTGGTCGCTACACCTGGGAAAAGAAGAATCTCGCGTTCGTCAAGTCGACCCAGTTCCCGACGCTGTCCTATGACAATGCCGCCGTCACGGCCTTCGGCATCCCGCTCAAGCAGACGGTGAAGCGCTTCACCCCGCGCGTCGCGGTCGACTACAAGATCAACCCGGACGTCATGCTGTTCGCTTCGGCGACCAATGGCTTCAAGTCGGGCGGCTGGAACGGGACCGCCTCCCTCCCGCAGAATGCGGTCACCTTCCGGCCGGAAAAGACCTGGTCCTATGAAACCGGCGTGAAGTCCGAGCTGTTCGGTCGCAAGCTGCGCCTGAACGTGACGGGCTATTATGCCCGTACCACCGATCTCCAGGTCACGGCAGGCGTGCCCAATTCGCTGGGCGTCATTGCCAGCTTGCCGTTCAACGCCGGCACCTTCCGGGTCTATGGCGTCGAGGTGGAAGCAACCGCCAAGTTCGGCAACCTCAGCCTGTTCGCCAACCCATCCTACATGAACGGCCGATATACCTATATCTCGCCGCTCGCGACGACGCTGAGCACCGCGCTGACGCCGGTCCGCGTGCCGACCTTCCAAGTGAGCGCCGGTGCGTCCTACGATGTCCCGGTCGCAAGCCTGGGCGGTTATTTCACCGGCAGCACCAATTGGCGCCATAACTCGCCTTATTGGGTTGCCGTCCTCAACACGACCCAGACCACGACCGAGGATTTCGTCGACGCGGCCATCAGCTTCACGACCGACGACGATCGCTATCGGATCTCTTTCGAGGTCTCGAACCTGACCGACCAGCGCACCGTGACGGCGAACTTCCTCTCGCTGTTCCCGGGCGATCCCCGCCGCTTTACCGGTCGTCTTCGTGTGAAGATCTAACCGTTAAGCGGACATATGCGGTCGAGCGGCCGTGGCCGACCCGACCGCATGAACTATAGAAGACCGACGGCCCGCATTCGCCATTTTGCGAATGCGGGCTTCGGCGCCACGAGATCACGGATGAAAACGATATGAGCATCGTCGGGACGAAAATGATCTGCGAAGACAGGACCGCCCGTCAGATCTTCGAGCAGGTAATGGCCAACCCCGCGCGCGCCAAGTTCGGCTTCGGCGAGAAGCTGGCCATGGTCAATGTCGACTTCCAGAACGCCTATACGCGGATCGACCGGTACAAGACCGCCTATGAAACCGATCCGCGCCAGATCGAACATACCAACACCATCTCTCGCCTCGCCCGTGCCAAGGGCATGCCGGTCATCTGGACCCATGTGGCCTATGCCGAGGATGCGAGCGATGCCGGCGTCTGGGGCACGCGCACCGACACGCCCGACAGCCTGCAAAACATCAAATATGAATCCGACCGCCACGCCTTTGACGAGCGCTGCGAGATCGATCCCGGCGACGCTGTCTATACCAAGCGCATGCCTTCGGCCTTCTTCGAGACGCCGTTGCAAAGCCTGCTGGTGTGGCACAAGGTCGACACGGTCGTAATCACGGGCGGCTCGACCTCGGGCTGCGTCCGCGCCACGGCGGTCGACAGCCTCAGCCGCGGCTATCGCACGATCGTTCCGATCGAGACCTGCGCCGACAAGCATGAATCCTATCACTTCGCCAATCTGACCGACCTGCAGCTGAAATATGCCGATGTCGAGCCGGTGCAGACCGTGATCGACTGGCTGGAGGCGCGCTGATGCAGGAAGGTAGCGCTGACCCCGAACTGTACGACTTTTCCCCCTATCGCGGGCGTCGGCCGTTCAGCTGGCCCGGCGGCAAGAAGGTCGCCGTCTGGGTGTCCCCCAATCTCGAATATTACGAGATCGACCCGCCCAAGAATCCGCACCGCGCGTCATGGGCGAAGCCCCATCCGGACGTGGTGGGCTATGCGCATCGCGATTATGCCAACCGGGTCGGGCATTGGCGCATGGCCGATGTTATGACCAGGCACGGCTTTCCCGGCTCGGTCAGCCTGTCGGTCGCCCTGTGCCAGCACCACCCCGACGTGGTCGCCGATGCCAATGCACGCGGGTGGGAGTTCTTCAGCCACGGCATCTACAACACGCGCTATTCCTACGGCATGGACGAGGCGCAGGAGCGCGCCATCATCGAGGACTCGATGCGCACCGTGCGCGAGGCGACCGGGCAGACGATCCGCGGCTGGCTGGCCCCTGCCCTCACCCACACGCGCCGCACGCTTGACCTGATCGCAGAATATGGGCTCGACTATACCTGCGACCTCTATCACGACGACCAGCCCCAGCGCGTGAAGACCGCGAGCGGCGACCTGATCTCGATGCCCTACAGCCTCGAGGTCAACGACCATTATGGTTTCTTCATCTACAATATGAGCCCGCGCGAATATGCCCGCACGCTGATCCGGCAGTTCGAGCGGCTGGCCGACGAGCCTTCGGGCACCGTCATGTGCATTCCGCTTCACTCCTATCTGATCGGTCAGCCGCACCGCATCGGTGCCTTCGAGGAGGTGCTGCGCCAGATCGCCGCTGACGGCCGGGCGTGGATCACCCGCTCGGGCGACATCGCCGACGCGTGGCGGGCGGTACAGGGAGGAGACGCGGCATGACCCTCGATCCCAGCTATCTCGACTATCCGCGCCGCCGGCTCGGCTATGACCATGATCTCTATCCCTATTCGGCGATGCCCTCGCGCAAGCCGCTGGCCTGGCCCGGTGGCAAAGGCGTGGCGGTCTGGATAGTGGTCAGCCTCGAATGGTTCCCGATCACGCCCTCCGACACGCCCTTCCGCGCGCCGGGGCATATGCAGACGGCCTATCCAGACTATCGGCATTATACCGCGCGCGAATATGGTACCCGGATCGGTTTCTACCGGCTGCTAGATGCCTTCGCCAAAGCGGGTGTGCAGGTGTCGGTCGCCGCGAACGGCGCGATCGCCCAGCGCTATCCTTCGGTGATCCGCGACATCGTCGATGCCGGGCATGAGGTGATCGCCCATTCGACCGACATGAACGGCACGATCGCCTCCACTTTGCCCCTCGAGGACGAGCGGCGCCTGATCCGCGACAGCATCGCTGCTTTGTCGGACCAGACGGGCGCAGCGCCGCGCGGCTGGCATTCTATCGCCCGCTCGCAGAGCTTCGCCACGACCGACCTGCTGGTCGAGGCCGGCATCGAATATTGCTGCGACTGGGCCAATGACGACGTGCCGTGGACCTTCGCCAACGGGCTGGTCAACCTGCCGCTGAACCATGAATTGTCGGACCGGCAAATCATCAACGTGCAGCAGCAGTCGGTCGACAGTTATGCCGAACAGATGCTCGACGCGCAGGCCTGGCTCGCGGGCGAGGCGGCGATCGGTGCCGGCGGACGCCTGCTGCCGATGCACCTTACGCCCTATATCATCGGCCTGCCCTATCGGATGGACGCGTTCGAGCGTCTGCTTGCCGACCTCAAAGCCAGCCCCGCGACTTGGTTTGCGCGCGGCTGCGACATCCTCGATTCCTACAGGAGCCAAGCGTGAAAGCCTATCAACTCGGTCCGCAGAACGGTCTTGAATCGCTGACCCTCGTCGAACGCGCCATGCCCGTCGCCGGCCCCGGCGAAGCGGTCCTCAAGGTCCGTTATGTCTGCCTCAACAACCGCGACCTCCAGATTCTCGAAGGCCGTTATGGTGCGAAGAAGGCCGAAGACCGCATTCCCTTTTCCGAGGGCCTCGGCGAGGTCGTCTCGCTCGGCGAAGGCGTGTCGGGCGCTGCGGTAGGCGATCGCGCGATCCTCGCGCACTTCGTCTCGTGGATCGATGGGCCGTTCGAAATGCGCCACTTCGGCGCGGACCTCGGAACCACCCTCGACGGCTGGATGGCCGAATATGTCAAGGTACCGGCCGCCGCGCTGGTCAAGGTGCCGGACAGCCTCAGCGACGAGGCTGCGGCGCCTCTGGCTGCTGCGACGCTCACCGCCTGGCATGCGGTCGTCGAAGTGGGACAGGTGCGTGCGGGCGACCTCGTCCTGGCGCTGGGCACCGGCGGTGTCGCGATGGCCGCGCTGCAGATCGCCAAGGCCAATGGTGCCTTCGTCGCCATCACCTCGTCCAGTGACGCCAAGCTGGAGCAGGCACGCGCGCTGGGTGCGGACTACACGATCAACTACGCCACCCACCCCGATTGGGCGGCAGAGCTTCAGCGCCAGACGGGCGGACGCGGCGCGGACATCGTGGTCGAGACCGGCGGCCAGAACACCCTGCCCCAGTCGATCAACGCCTGCGCCGTGAACGCTCGCATTGTCATCATCGGCGTCACCGGCTCCGACGGACCGCTGCCCAATTATGGCAGCATCATCGGCAAGAACATCACGTTGAAGGGCATCGCCGAAGGCAGCCGCGCCATGCTCGCCCGCCTCGTCCGCGCGATGGAGGCGACCGGCTTCGCGCCGGTCATCGACCGCACCTTCGTCTTCGACGAAGCACTCGAGGCCTGCCATTACCTCAAGTCCGGCGCACATCTCGGCAAGGTGTTGATCAAGGTTGGATGAGGTCGCACTGCGCGGCGTCGTTTCTATGGGGCTGGGGCCGGGCCAGCCTTCAACATCACCTTGAAAGAGGGCTCTGCCACAGCTTGGCAGAGCCCAAGGATCAAGCGGCAGGCGTCTGCAGATCCAGCCTGACGTGGAACCGGTCGGACCGATAATGCGCGTAGGTTCGCAGGAACGGCGTATTATTTCGGTCGTAGACGGTCCGGGTTATGCGCAGGATGGCGGAGAGCGGTTCGACATTCAGCGCCTCGACAAGCGACGGATCGGCAAGCATGGCGCCGATCGTTTGCTCTGCCCGTTCTGCGTGGAGCCCGGCCTCATCGAGCAGTTTCAGCAGCGGTGCCCGGGGCAGTGTTTTCTCGGAGATCACGTCGGCCAGTTCTCCGCGCACATAGCTGACGATGTAGCCGATCGGGATCCCCTCGAGGCACCGCACGCGTACGGCGCGGATGACATCGGCACCCTCCTCGATCTGGAGTGCATTGGCGATGATGTCTGTCGCATCCCTGCGCTCGACCGAGATGACGTTGACCGTCGTCCCTTCTCCCAGCGCCATAAGACTGTCCACAGCCTGATCGATGTTGGCCTCAATGGGTTTGGCCGGCGATTTGAAGATCACCCGCGTGCCGAGCCGGCGGCGACGCTCGACATAATGCTGATCGGCCAGATCGTTCAGAACGCGCCGAGCGGTGATGCGCGAGACGCTGTAATGATCGGAGAGTTCCTGCTCGGTTGGCAGGACGCTGCCATAAGGGCGTTGACCGCTCAGTATCTCGTCACGCAGGCTGAGATAGATCTGGTGATAGAGCGGCACTGCGCCTTGGCGATCGAGCACTATCCCTCCCCTGCTGGTGGCCATCGCCGCGAACGCCACGTTTCGCTGCTCGGTCTGCCCGCTCTTCGGAGGTCGCCCACGCTTAGTCAAGTCGCTCGCGGGGTCCGCCTCGCCGAGCACATAACCAAGAGCTGCCGTTTCGATCAGCTTGCTCACGCCGCGTCCTGCGGGCAGCGCGGATAACGCCCCATCGCCAGCAAGGACAGACTGCCCAACAAGAGGCAACCAATCCCCGAAATCAGGGCCATATCATAGCGACCGGTGGCATCGAACACGCGGCCGTAGACCACCGGCCCCATTCCACCGCCAAAGGCGATAACCGTGTAGAAGGTGCCGTAGATCATCCCATAAGCACGCCGCCCGAAATAGCGGGCGATCAGATAGGCCAGCAGGTCGAACTCGAACCCTGCACCCAGCCCCAGCGTGACGACGGCAATGGCCGCATGGCCTGCGTCGAGTTCGGGACGTGACAGCATGTAGCTGCCGATCATCGGCAGGATCAGGATGGCGAGCGCGCAACCGGGGGCCCAGAATCGGTCGAGCAACCAGCCTCCTAGGATCCGTCCTGCGATGACGGACAGGCCGAAGCCGGCGGTGATCGAGCCGATCTGCGCCAACGTGAATTTCTGGGTCCGCAGGATGTTTTCGAGATTGGGGGTCGGAGCGGTCAGGGCGAAGGCGATCAGCAGGAAGGCAAAGGTCATGATCCAGAAGCGGCGATCATGGAGGGCTTCGCGCAGGGTCAGTCCAGACTCCACAATGGCCCCCGCGGTCGCTTTCAGCGCCGCGCTTGCCGCGCTGGTTCGCTCGCGGAAAAGTGCCGCCACAATCGGGATGCCGATGACGATGGGCAGCGCCCCGATCACAAAGAATCCCGTACGCCAGCCATAGCTGCCGATCAGCCAGGCGGCGAAAGGCTTGATCAGAAAGCCGGTGAGGCCAGTACCGGTGCTCGCGATGCCGATGGCGAGACCACGATGTTTTTCAAACCAACCATTGACGCTGTGCATCCATGTTGCCGTGAGTGTGCCCGCCCCGAGCGTCGACATCAGCACCCACTGCCCATAATAGACCCAGATATTGCCCCCACTTAGGCCGAGACTCATGAAGGTGAGCCCAAACAGGGCGAGTGAGATGAGCGCCACCGGTTTCGCTCCGTAGCGATCGACGGCAAAGCCTGCGACCGGCCCGGTTGCCATCACCACCACCGATTGCACGGTAATCGAACCCATCAATGCCGCGAAGCTCCAGCCGAACTCGCGCTGCAACTCGGGTGCGAACATGCCGATGGTGTAAAAGGGCAATGGGCTGAGCCCGAGTGCCAGCCCTACCATCGACCCTGCAACCACGGTCCATCCGGCCACACCGTCTCTCGGAGCGAGAGGCTTCTGGGCTGAGCTTTCGGTCAAGGCGGTCATCGCGCTCCCTGCTTGGCGGTGTGATCCGGGGCTGGACAAGGACCCGATGATGGCACATCAATAGATATATTAATATATCAATTCATCCAGGTGAGCTGCGAAATGCGTGAAGGGGATGATCCGTCGATCACCTGCGGCTATGTCGGTCATTCCACCTCGGCTGGGCCGAACCAGATGGTCCACTATCGGGTCGTGGGGTCGGGGCCTGACATCGTCCTGCTGCACGATTCCCCCCGCTCCTCGCGTCTGCACCTGCCGCTGATGAAAATGCTCGCCAGTCGGTTTCGCGTCCATGCCCTCGACACCCCGGGCTATGGCAACTCCGACCCGCTCGACATCGAGCTTCCGATGATCCCGGATTTCGCCGGAGCGCTCGGCGAGACGCTCGATGCCCTGGGGCTATCCGGCGCACCGATCTACGCGACCCACACCAGCGCAAAGATCGCACTCGCATTGGCAGTCCGTGGCGGACGCATGCCGATGCTGCTTCTAGACGGGCTGGCGATCCCCGATCAGCCGGCCGATGATGGCTTCATCAAAGCTTATATGCGCCCCTTCGCGCCCGAGCCGACCGGTGGTTGGCTCGCCGCGGAATGGAGCCGAACACGCGACATGCTGCGCTGGTTTCCTTGGTTCTCCAGCGCGCCGGCGCAGCGCATAGCAGCAGCAACTCCCTCTATCGAATGGCTGGAGGATTATGGCATCGACCTGTTCAGCGCCGGCCCGCACTATGCAGACGCCTATAGTGCGGCAATGCGGTGGAACCCCCTCCAGGACCTGCTCTCTGTCCGGATACCGACGGTAATCGGCGCGCGCGAGGATGACGTTCTATACTCTCATCTGGCGAGGGTGCCGCGCGACCAAAACCCTGCGCTCTCGATTCAGCGGCTCGGCCCGGATCGTCAGATCTGGGTCGAGTGGATAGCCGATACGCTAGCTGGAGCCGCGACTTGCAGCGAGACGAGCATAGGCGCCCGCCATTTATCGGGCGATAGCCGGGGATATGTCTCGCTCAGCCACGGCCAATTGCACTGGACCCGCTACACGTCGCCGTCGACCGTCGGGCAACGCCCACTGCTCATGCTGTCGGCCCCCTCCACGCTTGAAGCGCATCAATGGGCTCGCGCATTTACACCGATCCGGCCGGTGATCGTTCCCGACCTGCCCGGTTTTGGCGATTCCGCTGCCCTGCGTCGCGACCGCGCGACCGCCGACGCGATCGTTGATTCGCTGCAGGCTCTCCTCGCCCAGTTCGAAATCGAGAGCTGCGATGTCATGGCAATCGGTCTTGCCGCACCTATCGGAGCTCGCATGGCGGCGCGAGCACCTGCTTCGGTTGCCGCACTGGCAATTTTTGGGAGCGCGAAACCTGGCGAGGACGACGATGCACTGGTGCCCGAGATCGCATTCGATCCCATTGCCGGGTCTCATCTCCACCGCTTCTGGCACATGCTGCGCGATAGCTGCGTGCAGTGGCCTTGGCACAATGCAGGGCCCGAAGCGGCACGTGCTGGCCTGATTGCGGATGCGGCCGATCTGTATCGCGCGCTGACCGGAATGCTCAAGCAGCGGATAGACTATGGGCAGGCGGTAGTCGCTGCCATCTCGGCAAACCAGCCTGCAGACTGGCAGAGCGTGAGGTCGCCCGTTCTGGTGGCCGTGGGAGACGACCCGTCAATGGCTTCCTCGAACGCGCTCCTGGCGCTTCTGCCCAACGCGACTGCTTTCAGCGTTCCGCGTGATCACGCAATCGCGGCCGTGATGCTGGACCAGGCTCTGGCCGCAGTAGGCGGGCATTCGCAGAGAAAGGCAACTTCTTGATGTCCATGGCTGACACGACCCTGCATCCATCGCAGGGCGCGGCCTGGCCGAGGCGCTCCTACGCCTGGTACGTCCTGTCGCTACTCACCCTCGCTTATGCACTGGCGATCCTCGATCGCGTGTCGATCGCCCTGCTCATCGAACCGCTCAAAGCGGCGCTCTCGATCAACGACACGCAGTTCGGGCTGCTCCAGGGCATGGCGTTCAGCATCGTCTATTCGGTGCTTGGTCTGCCGTTGGGAATGCTGTCCGACCGCCGTCGGCGCGTGACGCTGCTGTTCGGAGGACTGATGCTGTGGAGCGCAGCCACGATCGGCTGCTCCTTCGCCAGCAATTTCCACGAACTGTTCGTTGCGCGCATGCTGGTAGGCGTCGGCGAGGCTGCGTTGGTGCCGGTGGCAACGTCACTGATCGCCGACTATTTCGAACCCGACATTCGCCCGAAGGCCTATGGCATCTTCGTCACCGGCAGTTCGCTCGGCACGGCAACCGCCATGGCGCTGGGCGGCCTTTTCCTCGATTGGGCGGTACGGCTCATCGCCGGAATGCCGGGCCTTTTCGGCACGATGCAGCCCTGGCAGGTCGTGTTCGTACTGTGCGGCACCCCGGGCTTGCTGCTGGCGGTCATCCTTGTCCTGACGGCGCGCGAGCCGGCTCGGCAGGGTGGTACGGCGGTAGCACCTCCGCTAAGTCTGAAGCCGCTGCTACTCCTGTTTGTCGAGCGGCCTGGAGCGTTCGGACTGTTCATGCTCGGCTCCGTGCTCAACCTCGTCTGCGTCTATGCGATCGTCGGCTGGTTTCCGGCGCTGTTCATCCGCGCGCATGGCTGGACGGCGGCGGAGACCGGCAAGATCCTTGGCGCCGTCGGCTTGCCGATCTCGATCTTTGCTGCGGTCAACAGCGGCTGGGTGATCGCCTGGCTGAGGCGCCGCGGGCATGCCGACGCGCCGATCCTCTGCGCCATGGGCTGTTCGGCGTCGATGTTCATCTTCGGCACGCTGGCATGCCTCGCGCCTAGCGGCAATCTGGCGCTGCTCGGCTATGCGTTGAACGCGCTGTTCCTGAATTGGAACACCTCCGCCGTTTACAGCGGCTTCGCGCAGATCACGCCCAATGCCCTTCGCGCCCAGATCATGGCCTTGCAGACCATCGCTTCCGGACTGATTGCACTCACGGCAGGCAACTTCATTGTCGGCTTCCTGTCGGACACCGTGTTCACTTCGTCCGCCGGCATCGCATGGTCGCTGGGCAGCGTATTTCTGGGCTGCGGCCTGGCTGCCTTCTTCATCCTCATGGCCAGCCGTCGCAGCTTTCGGGCCGCAGTCGCGGCGAACGAGATCGTCTGAACCGGGAAGGACATAAGATGGCGCGGCCCCATATCGAGTTCGTGCACGCGCAGAATCTGGACTGGGTCACCAGGACCGACGGTGCCGAGGAGAAGCTGCTGAACTGGGATCCCGCAGGCACGGAACAGACCCTGCTGGTCCGATATCACCCCGGTTTTTCGGAAGGGGCCAACCCCGTCGATGCCGGAGCCGAAGAGTTTTTCGTGCTGGACGGCGTGATCGAGATCGACGGCGAGTCGCGCGGCTATCATGACTACGGGTTCCTACCGCAAGGCTCCGGCCTTGGCGCGCGGAGGACGATGACTGGGGCGGTGCTGCTCGTATTCCGCCATGCGCGCGACGACCGCAACGGCCTCGCCGGGATCGCGGATGCAATCGCGATCAGGACGACCGAAATGCCCTGGGATGTATCGACCTATGATCCGAAGCTGTCCCACCTGCGGCTGGCCCGCAAGGTGCTGCGGCTCGGTCCGAACGACAGCGGGCGCACCTTCCTGCTGACGGGCATGGCGCATGGCGTGCCGACGGACGACGCGCAGCTTGCGGCCGAGATGCACGATCACGCCGAGGAGATGTTCAT